>Ga0164295_10000795_pt1 | contig 26204 bp, 26 predicted proteins | sample GEODES006metaG_FD_111798 | JGI IMG/M metagenome (GOLD analysis project Ga0164295, IMG submission 111798) | Oligotrophic lake water microbial communities from Sparkling Lake, Wisconsin, USA - GEODES006 metaG | ecosystem: Environmental > Aquatic > Freshwater > Lake | place: USA: Sparkling Lake... | reverse complement strand
CAGGCACAGCACCGAGTAGGCACTGGCCGCTTTGGAGTAGGCCGGGGTCGAGGCGTCGCCAAACAGACCCACTAGGTTGGCGATCTGCAATCCACCAATCGCCGCAATCACCCGGCCCACGTTGAAGCAGAAACCCTGGCCCGTCGCCCGCACGCTGGTGGGGAACAGTTCCGGCAGGTAGAGCGGGAAGAAGCCGTAAAAGGTCGCCGTCAGGCCGCCCATCAAAAACGCGGTGACAAAGAACATCGTGTTGATGCTGTCATTCAGCTGATAAAACGCCAGCGCTGAGCCCATCGCCAGCACGCAGCACCAGGCATAGGTCACGCGGCGACCCAGGATGTCTCCAATCACCGGCGTGATCAGTGTCAGCAGGATCGCGCCGAGGGAGGTGGCGATCTGGGTGTATTCCTTCGGGTGGGCACAGACTGATCCCGTGGCCTTGGCCAGGTCGATCGACCACTTCGGGGCCTGCTGGGCAGCGCCCCAAGTGCCCAGCAGAGCAATGCCTGCCAGACCCGCTCCGATGGCCATGTTTCGCAGCACCAGAGACCGGTTTTCCGAGCTGAAACTGCCAGCGGCGTGCGACCGCTGCAAATACCGGCGGACAGGGAACAAATAGCCCCAGAACACCGCGACCATGCCCACCACGGTGATGAGGGATGCGGCCAGCGGGCTGATGCCCCAGCTGATGCCTATCGGCGACCAGGCCGTGATGATGATCAACGCCACTGTGCCACCGAGCAGAACGCCGAGCAGGTCGCTGTTGCTCCAGTGCGAGGTGCCGCCCGAAGCTTTTTCCTCCTGCCATTTTTCACTCTCCGGCACAAAGATTCGGATCAGGAAAATCAGCAGCGCCGGCAGCGCGCCTGTGACCATCAGGAAACGCCAGCCGCCGTGCGCGAACCAGGATTCCGCCGCTGCCTGAGAGACCCCGAGCGAGATCACGAAGCCCTTGGTCTGCGCAATGAAGCTCACCAGGCCCAGGCTCAACAGCGCCACCAGCAGGTAGCCCACATTCGCCGCCGCACCGATCAAGCCTGCGATCCACGCCCGGTTGCCCGAGGTCCACAGCTCGTTCACCAGCGCCACCCCCAGCGCCCACTCGCCCCCCATGCCCAGCGAGGCGATGAAGCGCAGCCCCGCCACATGCCAGGCCTCCGTCGCGAACCCGCACAGCCCGGTAAAAATGGCATAGGTGAAGATGCTGAAGCTCATGGCGCGCACCCGCCCGATGCGGTCGCCCAGCCAGCCAAACAAGACCCCACCGGTCGCCGCGCCCACCAGGAAAGTCGCGATGATCACGTTGAACCAGTTTAGCACCAGCGGGCTAGACGCCTCCACTTTTAGCAAGTCAGCCAGTGCCGGCGAACCGATCAGCGGGAACAAGCCCATTTCAAAACCATCAAATAACCAGCCGAGAAATGCGGCCGCGAGGGCCATGTTGCGAGAGCGAGTGGAAGACATCAGGCACCCAACGTGCGGAGCCGCGCCTCTTGTTCAAGCAACATGCGAGCCAGTCACAGGCTACACCAGCACCACCACCGCATTGTAAACCATGTGGGCGGCGATGCAGGTTTCCAGGCAGTTCGTGCGGCGGAACAGCCAGGCATTCAATGCGCCCAGCAGCAACGTGGGCACCCAGAGAATCGGCGGGTGATAGATGGCGAAGAAGGCCGCGCTGCCCCACACGGCCTTCCAGCCGCCCCACTCGCGGTCCAGCGCGCGATACAACATGCCGCGAAACAAAAACTCCTCGGCGGGAGGCGCGCAGACCACCGCCAGCGCGATCATCCAGGCGCGCTCGGTCGGATGATTCGCGAGATGCTGCGGCAGCCTTTGTAAGGCATCGTCAAGCACGGGCACAAGCTGCATCAGCCACAGCCAGCCTTCCGCCAGCAGAGCCAGCCCCAGACCACACACCAGACCGATGGCGACATGCAGCGAGGTGCGTTTCAGCCGTGCCAACGGCGTAGCCATCGCACCCGCGCACCAGCGCCAGATGGACCGCGCTGGCACACCTTGACCGCGCAACCAGAGATGCCCGACGAGCAGGGTCAAAAAGCCAGCCACGCCATGACCGATGGCCTGGGCTTGCACCAGCTTGTCCTTGTCGGTCAGCACCAGTGAAAGCCCCAGCGTGATGGCCATCGCCTCCATCATCGCGCTCGCCCCGATCATTGAGTGCATCAGCGTGGGCGGCTTCGGCAGGCGCTCAGACCAGGGATCGAAAAGGTAGGGCAGCCGCGCGCGGAAGTTCTGCCACATAGCGGCGGAAGTCAGCCAGGAGAAGACAATCCCAGTCACCGCCACCTGCCACTGCTGGCTGAGCACGCCGATGGCGAAGGTGAAGGTCCCCAGCGTGGCCGCCCATTGCCGGCCGCGCGGCACTGGCTCGACTTCGCCCGAGCTGCTCGCCGCCTGCACCAGCGTAACCGTTTTTTCCGCCAGGCTGCCGCTGAACAAAACCCAGCCGACCGCGATCAGACCAATGCGCCACGCATCCGCCGGGAAGATCACCGCCGCGATGAGCAATACCAGTCCGACCAGCACCGAGCTGCACAGCCACCAGACGCGTGCTTTCATCTTGAGCAAGTCCTCCAGACCGCGCGGCCAGGTCAGCGTGATCCACAGCGCCGGGCCTTCGGAGATCAGGGAGCGCGGCCCCAGAATGAAGAGGAAGTAAGTGCCGAACAGCACCGCCGCGCCGCTGATCGCGTGCCACGATTGCGCGGCTAGATCAAAGAAGCCGCGCAAGTTGAAGAGCTGCGTGGCGGACATGCTCATGGGAATGAGAAAGACCTGCACCAGCGCGCCACGATCACGCATGAACCAGAGCATCTCCTTGCGCTGCACCGCGTCCGTGATCAAGCGCCAGCGCGTCAGCCGGTCCAGCCCTGCTGGCGTTTCGGCGCGGCTGTCGAACGCGCCCGACAGCCCGGCCTGCGTGGCCCGCGCGCTGAACCACACCGCGCAGGCCGCGATGCCCCCGCCCACCAGCCAGCAGGCCAGCACGCCCTTCCAGAGGCTTGGCTCACCCAACCCTTGCACGCCGAGCAACCATCCCAGCATGGGCAGCGAGAAGGTTTCCAGCAGCGGCTTCACTACCCGCACGGCCATCTCTTGAAAGCCCTCGGTGAAGGACAGGATAATGATGCCCACCATCGCCGCGTAGCCCATCCAAGACATGATGCCGAGCACCGCGCCGCGTGTGCGCATGGGCAGGCGCAGCATAGCGCTCACCTCCATGGCCTTGCTCACGCAGCTCGCCGCGACTGCCATCGGAATGCCCGCCAGCAGCCCGGCGACCAGCGCCCCGGCCACACTGCTATAAGCGCACCAGAACAGGCCGATCCAAAACGCGGGCGCGCCCAGGAACATGGGGTTCACCGCCAGTGGCGACAGCATCTCGGCCAGGAAAACCGCGCCGGGTTTGACCGGATGCGAGAGCAGCCATTCCCACATCGGGTGGCGGCGGCGTTGGAAATCAATGTCCAGCCCCTCGCCTTGGAAGGCGATCATGATGAACCACACCAGCAAAACGACGGAGCCAATGGTCAGCGCCATGGTTCCAGCCGCTGTGGCGGGTGTCAGGCGTTTGGCCTCATGCGAGATCGGTGAGAAGCCTGCCAGGCTGTTCTTGGCATAATGCGCGCGCAGCTTCTCGTGCTCCAGCCGCAGCGTGCTGCCCATCTTGGCACCGGCGACCCAGGTCTCGCCCCCGAGCGCCCTCCGAATGCCACGATCCACCCGCCGCTCCTGGCGTTGTTTTGCGGCCAAGTTTTCCGTGGCTCGCTGCATGGCAGCCTGATCCTGTCGGGCTTCAGCCTCACGTTTCTCAGTCTTCAGCCGGTCCAACTCTTGCACGATCTGCTGCATCGCGTGGTGCTCGCTTGCCAGCCGTTGGTAAAACCACGGCGACATGGCCACTTTGCCCTCGCGCTCCAACTGCAAGCGCACCACCGTCTCCGACACCTTGGAGACAAACCACGCCGCCATGCCATTGAGCACGAGCGCGAAGATCAGCATGAACACCGTGCCCACGCAGCCCCAGTTGAAGGCATGATCCTTCCCCGCGCGCTGGTTCATCAGCCGCTGCTGGTGCTTGGACCGCGCTCGGCTGCGCAGCCGCGCATGGCGCAAAATCCAGCCCACCGTCTTCCAGAAGGGCGTGGCCGTGTTCCCTTCCCTGCTCATGCCGCCGGTGCCTCCGGTTGCGGCTCGCGTGTGTGTTGGAGAAACACTTCCTCCAACGTATGCCAGCCGCCCAAGCTACGCCGCAGTTCCTCAATGCCCGCCGCCGCCACCATCAGGCCGTTGCGAATGATCGCCGCGTGCGTGCACAGATGAGTCACATGATCCATCAAATGAGTGGAGAACAAGATCGTGGTGCCACGCGCCGACTCCTCACGCATCAGGTCGTAGAACAGAAGCGTGGATTCCACATCCAGCCCGTTGGTGGGCTCGTCAAGAATCAGCAGCTTCGGCTGATGCACCAGTGCCAGCAGCAGCCCTAGCTTCTTCTTCATGCCACGCGAGTAGTCCTCGGCGAACTGGTTCATGGCATCGGCCAGGTTCATGCGAATGATCAAGGGGATCAGACGCTGCATCGTCGCAGGCACATCCAGGCCGTGCATCCCGGCGCTTAACTCCAGCACTTCGCGGCCGCTCAGGTAGGAATGGAAGACCGGCTCGTCTGGCAGAAAGCCCACCAGCCGCTTCACAGCCACACGATCTTCAAAGGCATCGCAGCCATCCACCAGCAGCGTGCCCGACGTCGCTTTCAAGATGCCCATCAGCAGGCGGAACAGCGTGGTCTTGCCCGCGCCATTGCGCCCGAGCAGGCCGCAGATTTGACCGGCCGGCACCTGCAGCGTGATGTCCTTGAGCACCTGTTTCTCACCATAGTTTTTGGTGACGTGGTCAATCTGAACCAGGGGCGGGGCGGAGTCAGGCATGGGCGGTCAGCGGGGCGAGAGGAGTGTTCCGACGCGTGAGAATTCGGGAAGACTTGCGTTTGGTTTCATCTGTTCCTTCATACGGATTGAATATTGTCCCAACCATGCGCTCACTTCTCCTCTCACTCGCTCTTTCCCTGCCCGCGTTTGCGGCCGAGCCCATCAAGGTGCTCATCCTTGACGGCCAGAACAATCACAAGTGGCAGCAGACCACGCCCGTGATGAAGCAGGCGCTGGAAGCCAGTGGCCATTTCGCCGTCACTGTCAGCACCACGCCGCCCAAGGCAGATCCCAAGGCCACGCCAGAAGCTCAGGCCGCGCTGAAGGCGCAGTGGGAGAAGTGGAAGCCGGAGTTCAGCGCGCATGACGTGGTGCTGAGCAACTATAACGGAGAGCGCTGGCCTGCGGATGTGGAGAAAGCCTTCGTCTCGTATGTTTCCAACGGCAGCGGTTTCGTCTGCGTGCACGCGGCGAACAACAGCTTCTCCGACTGGCCGGAATACAATGCCATGATCGGCGTTGGCGGCTGGGGCGGCCGCAATGAAAAATCCGGCCCCAAGCTTTATGTCGTCGATGGCAGGCTGATGCGCGACACCTCGCCCGGCAAAGGCGGCAACCATGGGCCGCAGCATGAATTCCCCATCACTATCCACAATACCGAGCACCCGATCACCAAGGGCATGCCGCCGGTCTGGATGCACAGCAAGGACGAGCTTTACGACAGCCTGCGCGGCCCGGCGGAGAACCTGGAAGTGCTGGCCAGCGCCGTCGCCGCCACCACCGGCAAGGCCGAGCCGATGATGCTCGTGCTCAGCTACGGCAAGGGCCGCGTCTTCCACACGCCCATGGGCCATGCGGACTACTCCATGGCTTGCAAAGGCTTCCAGGAAACGCTGGAGCGTGGCACAGAATGGGCTGCCACCGGCAAGGTGGAACGCACCGCCGCCCTGCCCGCCGACTTCCCCACCGCCTCGCAAGTTTCACCTCCCGCCACGAAGCCCTGATGCCCAAGCTCTCTGACATTGGCGAAGACGAACTGGTCCGCCGCTTGATCAAATCGCTGCCCAATGACCGCAGCGTGCTCACCGGCCCGGGCGATGACTGCGCCGTGGTGCAGCGCCCCAATGAGCATCTGCTGATGAAGGTGGATGCCATGGTCGAGGGCGTGCACTTCCTCCGCTCTGTCGCGCCGGAATTGATCGGACGCAAGGCTCTCGCCCGCGCCATCAGCGATGTGGCCGCCATGGGCGGCGCGCCCAAGTATGCCATGATCACCCTGGTGCTACCGCAAAGCCTGGACGTCAGCTTCGTGCAAAAAATCTACGCGGGCATGACCCTGCTCGCCGACGAGTTCGGCGTCAGCATCGTCGGTGGCGAGACCACCAGCGGCCCCTGCATCATGATCTCCGTCACCGTCACCGGTGAGATCGTGCGCCGTATCACCCGGGATGGAGCCGAGGCCGGAGACATCTTGTTTGTGACCGGCATGTTAGGCGGCTCGCGGCGGGGCCATCACCTCACCTTCCAGCCCCGAGTGAAGGAGGCCCAGTGGCTGGTGCACAACCTGCCGCCCACCTCCATGATGGACATCAGCGACGGCCTGGCCAAAGACCTGCCCCGCCTCGCCCGCGCCTCCGGCCTGGAGTTCGTCGTGCAGGAGGACTACCTGCCCTGCACGCCCGGCTGCACGCCGGAGCAGGCCTGGTCCGATGGCGAGGACTACGAACTGCTCTTCACTGTGGCCCCCAGCCGCGCGCCCGACATGCTGGAGGGCTGGGAGCAAGCTTTCCCCGGCCTCTCCGTCATGCCCATCGGCAAACTGGTGCCCCAGGGCGAAGGCAAGCTACCCAGCTTCGCCAAAGGCGGGTGGGACCACTTTGCCAAGCCTGCATGACCACCGATCTCGCGACACCGCAAGACACCCTGGCCTTCGGCCGCGCCCTGGCCGCTGGTTTGAAAGCAGGCGATGTGATCGCCCTCTGTGGCCAGCTCGGTGCGGGCAAGACGCATGTGGTCAAAGGCCTGCTCGCCGGCCTCGGCTCCACCGAGGAAGTGACCAGCCCCACCTTCAGCCTGGTGCATGAGTATCAGCTCGCGCGCCTACCGGTGTTTCACTTCGACTTCTACCGCATGAAGCATGAGGCCGAGTTGCTCAACATCGGCTGGGACGAATATCTCGACGAGCCCGGCATCATCGTTGTCGAATGGGCAGATCTCTTCCCCGCCCTGCTGCCGCCGCACACGCAGTGGTTTCGCTTGGAAACCTTGCCAGAGGGCGGACGCCGTGTTACGCGCACCGCATGAGCACGGTGCTAGCCCTTGACCTCTCCACGCCTCGCGGCCACATCGCCGTGCAGCGGGGAGAAGCCGTGGTCTATGAGCAGGACTTCACCAGCCATCGCTCGCACAACTCCTTGCTGTATGCGCCTCTAGCTCAGGCCTTGGAGATCGCTGGACCGGACCTGCAAAAGATCATCATCGGCACCGGGCCCGGCAGCTACACCGGCGTGCGCATCAGCATCGCCGCCGCGCAAGGCGTGGCCTTGTCACGCAACGTGCCCGTCGTTGGGCTGTCCAGCCTGGTGGCGCTCCACGATGATGCCGAATACCTGGCCGTGGGCGATGCCCGACGCGGCAAGTTTTACACCGCACATGTCCGGGATGGCTTGTTAATCGAAGGTATCGCCTTGCACGATGAAGCCGGATTCCGTGCTTGGTTAGATGCGCACGCGCACCTTCCCTGCTACACCAGCGACGCTGCCCAGCCCTTGCAGATGCAGCGCATCCGCAGCACCCCGCCGAACGCCACGCTGCTCGCACGTCATGGCTTCAACATCACCGAATCTGAGCACGACCTGGAGCCCATCTACGTGCAAGACGCCTTCATCACCCAGGCCAAAACGCCGACCATGGGCAGAGCCTGAAGAAAATGCACAAACCAGAGGCGCTCCCTGCAAACATGCTTATTTTGACCGCCCTATGACCGCCGTCGCCACCATCGAAACCAAAATTCAAGAACTCTGCGAAGCCATCGTCGCCGACGAGGAAGTGCGCGTCGCCCGTGAACACGCCGAGGCCTTCCTGGCCGACGAAGACGCGGTCAGTCTCTACCGCCAGATGGCCAGCCTGGGCCGCGCCCTGCACCAGAAGCAGCATCACGGCGAGGAACCCACCGCTGCCGAGGAACATGAGTTCACCGACCTCCAAAACCGCTGCGACGCGCATCCCATGATCGTCGCCTTCACCGAAGCCCAGCAAGTGCTTGAAGGCATCGCCGAAACTGTCAGCGGCTACGTCAGCAAGACCCTCGAACGCGGCCAAGTGCCGTCGGAAGAAGAAGTCTGGGGCAAAAGCGGCGGCGGTTGCGGCGAAGGCTGCGGTTGCCACTAATCTTATCTTTGTCTTTCGACACAGCCCGGTGGGATATGATTCCACCGGGCTTTTTTGTTTTGGCATCACACCACTGGCCCCGCCACGTCTTGCCACGTCTTGCCACGTCTTGCCACGTCTTGCCACTTAGCGTGCCAATTGCGGTAAACGATGGGCGAGATTTCGCTGGGCTTGATCTCGCTTTTGCCGCCCCAGAACACGTTCGTGTAGTCGCAGGGAATGCCCACGTCCGCGAAGCGTCAATAGGTAGCCATCATCTTGCGCCACAAATGGCCAATGCTAAGTTTGAATATATTTTATTTATTGTTTATTTAATTATAATACTCAACTTTAGAATAGTGTGAGGCTTGCAAGGGCCTTCGTTTCATCAGCAATAAATTCTTTCGTGGAAAGAGTTAAAGTAAGATCCTCAAGCGGCGCGACATCCTCCCCTGGGAGAGCTTTCGCTCACTGCTCGAGGACCTCACCGGCTACGCCCCACGCGACTGGAGCAAGGGCGGCAAGCCTCCCTTCGATCCGGTGCTCACGTTCAAAGTCCTTGTGTTGCAAAAGTTCCAAGGGCTTAGCGATCACGCGACCGAGGAGCAGAACTTTGATCGCACCAGCTTCAAAAACTTTCTCGGCCTGCGGATTGGCGGCGACATCTCCGATGGCAAGACGCTCAGGGACTTCAAGCAGTGCATCGAAGCTGACGTGCGCATCGGCAGCCGCAAGCTTTTCGAAGGCTTTGGAGCCATTCTTGAAGGCAAACGACTCAACGCCCGAGAAGGCAGCATCGTTGACGCGAGCTTTATCGAAGCCCCGCGCCAGCACAACGAGCGCGACCAGAACCAGCGCATCAAGCAGGGTGACACAAATTAGAGCCGACTGGTGTCGAAACATATAACTGAAGCTAACCAAACAGCACAACCACCTGAGCAACATTGGTCTACAACGTGGACCGCTTGCCTGCCCGGCCCGCTAAGAGTGCCAAAGCCCCCCAAGAGCCTGTAAAGAAGCAAATCTGTGTCACGCAACTCACCCAGAACCTAATCGACCCGCGTGCCCCCCAATCTGACGCAAGGTAAGACGATTAAACTGCACTTACCAGCCAGAGCTCTCTCCTCGAGAGATATTTTTATATAAATAGGGTTAACCCAGTGATTTAGTTGATCCAATCTAAAGAATGACTTAATTATGTATGTGAAAATACTAAACATCTTCTCAGAGATTGGCGCGGCGCACATTTTTTTTCATCCCGGTTTCACAACCAAAGCGATGAAACTTGTTATCGCATCTTTGGTCCTCATTATCGGACACACATCTTCCGCCGAAGATATCCTCCCCTTCCGTCCCTCAAGTGCGGAAGAGGAACGTCAACTCGCGGAAACACTTCGCGAACTCAATCCTCAGTCAAAGGTTGCAGTCAAGGCTGTTGTGCCAACGGTTCCGAAGTGCGACGGCTCGGCGAATGCCGATGGTGGCTTTAGCGAAGATCGTCGACAATGGCGCATGTCTGCTCCCACCGGACTGGTCACTCTGCGCTTTGATGCCTATAATATTCCCGACACCTTCGCCATTCGCTACCAGGGGCAGGAAATCTGGAGCAGCGGCGGGCTCGTCAGCAACGCCAATACTGTCGTCGTGCCATATGGCCCCGGCACCTCCACATTAATTGAAGTGGTGGTGAATGAGGGTAACAACGCCGACACCGGCACTGCCTGGGAATACCAATTGCGCTGCGCAGGCGAACTTGTCTTGGAAGATCTCAACGACAACACTTTTATAGAGAACGGCGGCAAGGCGTGGATCACGGCTGGCTACCCGCCCCGCATGCCTCAGTTGCAGGCGCGTCTTCCTCTCGCTCAGTCCAATACCAATGTTTGGTGGTCACTCAAAGGCAACTACCGCATCACACGGGATATATTTCAGATTCAGCCCTTGCCATTGCCCGCCTCGACACCGTGGGACGTTCCGACTTACGCCGGTGAATACAGAGATTCCTTCAGTCACAGCACGTTCAAAGCCACTGTGCAGGAAACGCGGCACCTCGGCGCAGACTTTGTGGGTGGCGAGTATGAACTCAAAGCTGCGGTCAACAGCACACGCTCAATTAAGTTCCGCATCGGTGGCAAGAACCCTGACAATAACGATGTGATCACACATATCCGCAATCAGACGGTTTTTCCTCTGGCACCTTACATGGCACAACATGAAAGTTACAACATGGCCTACCGCGAAATCTTCAACCAGTTCTATGGATTGCTGGGATCCAATGGCAAACCATCATCCAGAGAGGGCCTCAGTGTTTACGGTGCTGTTCCAGAGGGCTGCGGCATGTTCCAGCTGGACTCGTATGGCCTGTGGCGCCTAGTCACCAACACCGAGCGCTGGAATTGGGTGACCAATGTCGAATCCGCGTGCGCGGTCATGGCCCAGAAATCGGCAAAGCATCAGGAGCTACTGGGATTGCTCCGCGTCTATCATGAGGACAAGGGGCAATGGGAGGAACCGCCCGCTTGGGTTCAGATCAACTACACCGGGTCCGCTCCCGGGGTTGTCTATGTAGATGTGCATACAGCGTGCGCAGCGATTCTTTACAATGGCGCGGGAGGCCTTCCTTCAACCACGCTAAGGCTCCCGAACAAAGTCAGCCGCTCCTTCCGTCATCCCCTGACTTACAGTCCAAACGCAGTCGCAGGCAAGAAATGGGCGATTCGTGACAATGTTCAGCATTACCTAGGCAAGGTGTGTGCACACGTCTACCAGAATGAATTTCACACAGAGCCCGTGCTGATTCGCTACCCGAGTGCCTCCCTAAAATACAAGCTGACCCTGACTGATAACACGAACTGACCGTCACTCCCTACCTTTCTCCATCTTCAAGCCGTCGTTCCTAGCAGTAAAACACGGCTGCCTTTTCACCTTATGCCCGAATCGGCCTACAGCCTATTCCTTCAAGAGCACCAACTGGCGCGCAACGACCAAGTGTTTCACCTCACCACGGATTTGGATGGCGACCAGTTTCTCGAGCACTGGTTCAGTCTAAGTTCCTGGGAGCCGGACCGTTCAGGCCAACCTTGGACTGTTTACTCGCAAAGGGCGGACGGGATAGTCAAGGTTGGTTCCTACACCGATGACAGTGCACCTTACTTTCGGCTGGACTCTTATGCGGTCATGCCCTGGCAGGACAACCCGCGCGCCCTGGTCACATTTTCCCCTGGTGGCGGTGGCTTGGGTGTAATTTCAGTTCACATCTTAAAGGCTGGAGAGATGAACGTCGAGCACACCGAAGTGGAGACGGACGGTGAAGCCTACTCGACGCTGGCCCAAGCGGTAAAGACAAAGACCACTCCACGCCTGTCCTTTCCGGTATCCAGCCAGACGGAGGTTTTTACCGTTCATGAGCTTTTGCAGATCGCACGTCAGACCACGACAGAACCTGCTTCTGGAATACCTGCCCAGACTGCTCTGCCAAGTGCCGATGCGCCTTCTCGTCCACTCTTCGCGAGTCCCAAAATCCATACTGTAGAAATCCAGCCTCCAAGGCCTGACTCCTCAGCAACACACTTGATGAATGCTGCCCGCTCATTTCCAAACGCAGCGATTATCCTTGCGATTATTGCCATTCTACTAGCAACTGCGAGGTGGCTCGGCAGGTTCAAATAGGGTTAATGATGGGAGGTCCGAAGATCCTTTGAGACTATCCATCAGGCCCTTGATCACGATTATCGCAAAGATTGTCATCAGCTCCGGCGATGGGTGTAGTTGCCAACACCAAAACATCTCTTCCCACTCGAGCCCGGTGGGATTTGATTCCACCGGGCTTTTTTGTGCCGAGGCCTCACACGACCGGCCCCGCCACGTCCTTCCACTTGGCGTGCCATTCGCGGTAAACGATGGGCGAAATCTCACTCGGCTTGATCTCGCTTTTGCCACCCCAGAACACGTTCGTGTAGTCGCAGGGAATGCCCACGTCGGCGAGGTGCTTATCGATCGCGGCCTTATGCTGGAGCACCAGATCGCGGTCGGAACCATGCACGACGCCCATGATGTTCACGTCGCCAAAACGAGGGCCGCCCTCGCGCCAGTAGCAGTGGGTCATGATGGTGTGGCGGCCGACCTCGCCGCCGCCGCGCTCTTCCATGCCTTTCGGCACGCGCCAGTGGAAGAGGCCGTTGAAACGCGTGACACGCACGCCGGTGGAGGAAGGTTTGACATGCTCCAAAAAGGTGGAGAAGCGGCCGAGCACGCCTTTGCAATCCAGGCTTTCGGCCACCTGGCAGAAGCGCTCCAGGCTGACACCGGCCTGTTCGGCCCGCGCGGCCCAGGGCTCACCGCTGATTTCTTCGAGGCTCAGCTCGCCCTTCAGTGCGAGCAGCACCTTCCATTCTTCATCGGTCAAAGGCACGACCTCGGTCGTCATCATTTTCGCGGGCTCATCAGAGCGCTCGCCGATCTCCATGGTCTTGCGGCGCACGTGGCCGACGCCCAGGGCGAAGATACCCTTGGCGGGCATCAAAAGGTATTCATGCGCACCGGTCAGGCGCTTCAGCACCTCGGCGTGCTCGGCCACATCCACCCCTTGGGGCGTCTTCAGCGTGGTCCACAGGCGATAATCGCTGCCGGAGACTTCGCGGTCAGTGGAGCGGACCACCACGTGCCCGCTGAACGGATCCTCCTTGAACATGAAATCAAAGATCGCATCCAGCTTATCCGCTGGCACACGCCAGGCCACGAGCGCGCCCTCGGCCAGCTTGTTGGCCAGCAAGGTCTGGCGCACGCGGCGCACGACACCACCCGCCACCATGGCGCGAATGCGCTCAATCACAGTCTCCAGGTCCACGCCGCTCTGCTCGGCGATGGCGTGAAACGGATGACGCAGGAAGCCACGAATCCGGTCCTCGGAGATCGCGAGGATTTTGGCATTGGTTTCTTCAGTGTGTTCGATGGGAATCGTGGCAGTCATGGGGCGCGCACTATGAGTGGGGCCGCGCGAGGTGCAAACACCTATGCCGTGCGAATCTTGTGCCGCTACGAACGAATGAGGCCCGCAGCCTTTCGCCTGCGGGCCTGTGGGGGTGGGCCGGAACGCCCGGCCTTGTTTTGGGTGTGTGGGGTTAGTTGACCTCAATGCGGCGGGGCTTGGCAGCCTCACGAACTGGCAAGGTCAGGGTGAGCACGCCGTCCACCAGCTGCGCGACGAGCTTGTCCTCATCGACCGGAGCATTCAGCTTCAGGCGAAGCATGTAGCCCTGATCATTGAGTTCGCGATGCAGCGGCTTCCATGTCTCAGGAGCCTGGGCCTTGCGCTGCGCTTGCAGAGTCAGCACGCCCTGGTCGTAGTCGATGGTCACCGAGTCTTTGGTCACGCCGGGCAGCTCGACACGAATGGTGTAAGCGTCCTCGGCATTTCGGACGTCATAGCGGGGCTTGCGCAGCTCGGAGCTGGCAACGGCGGGGGATGGGCTGGTAGCAGTCATGGTTGGGGATAGATGTGGGGTTGAATTGAGGGCATTAGGCGACCTGGATGGCGCGCGGCTTGCGCTGCTCCTGCTTGGGCAGCGTGACGGTGAGCAGGCCGTCCTCCAGTTTTGCGCCGATACTGTCGGGCTCGACGCTGTCAGGCACCGATACCGAGCGGCTCAGGCTGAAGGATTGCTCGCCTTCCGCCGACTTGTCGCGCTTCTCGACACTGACGGTCAGCAGACGGTCATGCAGCTCGACTTTGATGTCCTCCTTCTTGACACCGGGGACTTCGAAGCGGGCATAGTAGTTGTCCACATCTTCATAGACATTGGTCGCCAGGCGAGCTGGAGAGATGCTGGAGAAGCCGGGATCAAACAGACTGCCGAACGCCGAGAAGCTGGCGAAGGGATTGCGCAGCCACTGATCAAAGTCAGCGACCTGGGCAGGAGCATAACCGGTGGGATTGCAACGAGTGAGTTTCATGGTGATGTGAGTTGAGTTTAGAGGTTTTCTTTGACGAAAACTCTTTCCGCAAATCACATGCCAGCGACAAAGCACAGGGCTGAAACCCTTGTAAAATAAAGGATCCAGCTCGCATCATCTCTGATAGCCGCTTCATTTTATGTGGCCATTTTGGCACATAACTACCAAATCAAGCTCTCAGCATGTGTCATTTTTACACAACCAAACTTTCGCAATCTGATGCCCACCAAACAGAGGGTGGAACTCCGGCCCATGATCGGCCTGAAACCTTCCAGCCTGTCGGCAGGGAAGCTTCAGGCAAGAAAGCCTCAAGCCATCGACAGACCGGATGTCCATCCTCCAAAACTTCCGGGAGCTCTCACGCTTAAAAAGCACTCAACACCAAGACCTCACCACCACCCAGCTCGGGACGATTGTGCACCAGTTCTTTCAACAACTCGCGGGTCTGCGCGGCGGTCATGCCCGCCACACGAATGCGGCAAGCCGCCATCGGCACCGCCGTGTGATGAGTCACCGGCGAAACGCTCTGCAAGGGCTTGGCAAAGTAGAACTGGCCATTCAGCCCACGCTTGCAGCAGGCTTCTGCAAAGCTCTTCGCCAGCCGCTGCAAAGCCAGTGTCAAGCGACGACCGGACCCGCGCGGATTCGTGCAGCCAGCCAAAATCGTCATGGCTGCCACATCCGCCGCCGGACTGGCCACTGGCAGCGTTGCCCCTTCGACCAGCTCTTCCATGCGGCGCATCTCCAGCGCGGCCGGCTGCGCCATGGCGATCATCCAGGCATGAGCCGCCGCAATGGGCGTCAGAGCCGCAGGATCATCGACGATCAACTCAAACTTGCCGCCCGGCACTGGCTCGCAGGCGGAGCCCAGACGGCGAAGCTGGGAGACCATGTGACCAGAGAGCTCAAACATACGTTCCCATTTCAAGCTGGAGACAAGGGGGGCAATGATCGCCGGAGGCAGTGGCAGCGGCGCGGTGGAAATATCAGAGGCAGGAATCGGTTGGCGGGCGGCAGCGGATTTCATAAAGGGCGAGAGGCAGGGGATCAGAGTTGCGCCAGAGGCTCCTGGGCGAGGTATTCGAAGGACAAGGAAAGACAGGGCTCCCCCTCAGGCAGTTCCACGTCAGATGGACCTGCATTGATCAGGGCAAAGGTCAGCGCACCGCGGAAGCCAGGCTCCAGCACACGCTGATGGAAACAGTGCAGGAACTTGTCCGCCCATTGCTGAGTCAGACCGTTCACATGCGCCCGCAGGCGGGAGGAAAGCACCAGACTCTCGCGCGTGCTCAGAGTGATCATCTGGCTGCGCTTCAACAGCAGCGCAGGCTTGGTCACCACACTGGTGGTTTCCGCCGTGCCGGGCGCGTGCAGATAACCGCGCAGCCCAAGTGTCAGCTCCAGGCTGGTGGCCAGCAGACGCTCACGATCACGCGTCAAATCGAAGGGGCAAATCTCTAGCGCCCCGGCTTTGAGCGCGCCTTCCACTTCATGATCCACCAGCGTGTGTGCTCCACGAAGGTCGAGCGCGTTGTTGAACTCCTCAATCGTGGCGGCCATGCGCGCGGCCCGGCCGTCAGCACTGCTCTGCCAGGCCTCGTAGTCGCGTTGCGCCTGCTCCCAAAACTCCGGCTTGATCTCCAGCAGCGGTTGCAGGCGCAAACGCAAGTCCGGCCCAAGCGGATACTTGCCGTTGATGACACCATTCAAGTAGGGACGCGTCAGCCCGAGCTTGGTGGCGGCTTCGGTTTGATTCATGCCCCGCTCGCGCAGTAGCTCATCAAGCATGTCGCCGGGTGATTTGGGTGGAGACTTTACCATGCATGAATTGTAATATGACTGTCAGGCTTATCCAGAACAAATTTCAAAATTAAACCTTCTAAATCATGATATTTAATATTTATTAATTAATAAAGCTCAACTCAATCACGTGATTTATCCTTGTTTTTCAAACACTTCATCTTCTTCCCCCCTCTTACTGACATCCAAGCTTTTTGTCATATACCAATCACCTGACACTCCACACCAAAAGAACCTTTCATGCGCCCGGAAATCCCTTTGCCCACCTCGGTCGATTTCGCTCACTCGCTGCTCGCAGGCCGCCTGCAGCCCGGTGACTGCGTGGTGGACGCCACGGCGGGCAATGGACATGACACCCGTTTTCTCGCCGAGTTGGTGGCACCTGGTGGCCGCGTCTTCGCCTTCGATATCCAAGCCGAGGCCATCTCCTCCACACAAGCCCATCTGGCGGCGCCAGGGCTCGACTCCTCATGCACGCTCATCCATGACAGCCATCACCGGCTTGCCGCCCATCTGCCCGAGGAGCTGAAGGGCAACCTCTCTGCTGTCATGTTCAACCTGGGCTGGCTCCCCGGGCATGACAAAAGCTGTATCACCCGCACCGAGACCACCCTGCAAGCCATCGCGATGGCTCTGGACTGGCTATGCGCGGGCGGCGTGCTGACCGTGGTAGTCTATCCTGGCCATGTCGGCGGCGATGAGGAAGCCCGGGCTGTGAGTGGCTGGCTGTCCGCCCTGCCTTCCAACGAACATGAAGTCCGCCATCTGCGCCCGGCCAACCGGTTGGGCAAAAGCCCGGAATGCTGGGCCGTGCGCAAGCGTTGCAACGGGCGCTAATACATCACACGCACCAAATACAAACCTTCCGGCGGCGCGCAGAGGTGCGACTTCAAACCGTCCGGCTCCGCCAGCAGGCTGGCAAACCATTCCGTTGTGGCCCGGCCACGTGCGACGTGAATGATCGAGCCCGTGATCAGCCGCACCATCTTGTAAAGAAAGCCTTCGCCTTCGAACTCAAGCGTCAGCACCTGGTTTTCCTCCTGGGCTTCGGCGCGGAAAATCGTCCGCGTGGTCGCCGCTGCGCCGCCGCGTTTGCGGGCGTCATTGAAGTCGCCGCGATTCGCCGCCAGCCGGGCGAAGTTGTGCCTGCCAACAAGCATGCCCAGGCAAGTCCGGATGGCGTTGTCATCCAGTTCGCCGTAGACAAGCCAAGCACGATTGGCCTCGAAGGGAGTCAACGGCGCGGAACGCGAGACGCGGTAACGATAGATCTTGCCCTTCGTCTGGTAACGCGCGTGGAAGTCCGGCGCGGCGTCCTCGCAATGCATCAGGCGGATCGACGAGGGCAGCACGCAGTTCACCGCTCGCACCCAATTCTCGCCCGCCATGTTTATGTGGGCCGGAACGTCCGCATGGGCGATCTGCGCAAGCGCATGAACGCCGCGGTCCGTGCGCCCAGAGCCCTCGATGCGGACCGGCGTTTTCGCGATGACGCTCATCGCTTTTTCCACCTGGTCCTGCACGCCCATCCCATCCGTCTGGCTCTGCCAGCCCTGCCATGGAGTGCCGTCGTAGGCGATGGTGAGCCGGAGACGTTTGTTCACGAGCGGCGGCGTGACGGTTGCTCATCCAACCATGGCATGTCCATGGCCTCGTCGGGCAGCAGATAACCCGCCGGGCCACGCCGGCTATTCAGATAATCCTGTAGAATGACGGTTGCGGCGAGCTGGTCGACCAATCCGTCTTTCGGAACGATCACATGCCCTTCCCGCTTCAGCGCGCGCTCGGCGGTCTTGGAAGACAGGCGCTCATCCACGAACTCCAGCGGCACCTCATGCTGCAACGCCTTGCTTAGCAAATCAGCGAAACGCTCCGTCCGCTGGGCCGCCTCTCCCCGGCCCCCACTCATGAGCATGGGCATGCCGATGATGATGCGCGCCACCTGCTTCTGCTCCACAATGCGCACCAGCTCGGCCATGAGCTGCGGCCCGTTGGGCAAGGTCATTAGCGGACTGGCCACCAGCTCAAGGTCATCGCACAGCGCCAGCCCCACGCGGACTGTGCCGTGATCGATGGCGAGGATGCGGGGCATGGAGAAAGTGCTCAGCGCCCAGTGTGTGAAGCTGGGCACTTTGTGATCTACCTCAGTTCCACCGGCAGCCCGTCCACCAGCTTTTTGATGCTTTCCGCGTGCGCCTGGCTGGTGACCAGCAGGGCGTCTTTCGCGGCAACGACGATGAGGTTCTGCACCCCGAGCAGCGCGATGTGCTGGCCGGTCTGCGAGAACACGATGTTGTCGCTGGCTTCGAACTGCGCGAGCTGGCAGTTGTGCCGGTTGCCATGTTCATCCTGCGGTAGGTATCGGCCCACGCTGGTCCAGTTGCCCACGTCGTCCCAGTCAAAGGTGGCCTCAATGTTGAGCACGCGGCTGGCCTTCTCCATCAGCGCGTAGTCGATGCTAAGCTTCGGCAGCTTGCCGAATTGCTTTTTGATCGTGGCGGCGAAGTCCTTGCTCTTGCGCACCTCGGCCACAAAATCCGCCAGCACTGGCGCGTGGCGTGACAGCTCGCTGAAAATGGCGGGCAGCGTCCAGATGAACATCCCGGCGTTCCAGGAAAAATTGCCCTGCGCGATGAAGTGCTCCGCCAAGTCAGGGTTCGGCTTCTCACGAAACCGCACCACCTCCCAGACCGACACGTTTTCCTTCACACCGGCGAAGGCAGCGCGCTGGCCGCGCTCGACATAGCCATAGCTTGGGCAGGGCCAGGTGGGCTTGATGCCGATCGTCACCAGCCCGTTGCTGGCCTCCGCAGTCTGGCTTGCCCCGATCAGCACCTTTTGAAACGCGGCGGTGTCCTTGATCAGGTGGTCTGCGGGCAGAACCATCATAGTGGCCTGCGGATCGCGCGCAGCAATCCAGCCCACGCCGACCGCGATGGCGGGCGCGGTATCACGTTTCTCAGGCTCGGCGATGATGTTTTCCGCCGGCAGGTCGGGCAACAATTTGCGCACCATGGCCTCCTGCTGGGAATTGGTCAGCACCAGGATATTTTTCTTCGGCACCACGCCATCAAGCCGCTCTACCGTCAGCTCCAGCAGGGTCTTTTCGCCGAACAGCTTCAGCAGCTGTTTCGGCATCGCGTCACGGCTGACAGGCCAGAATCGCTGTCCGCTGCCACCAGCGAGGATCAAGGCATAACGAGGGGGTGTCGCAGTCAAACTCATGGCGGACCATGTCCGTGGCTCATGCACATGAGCAAGCATTTTCCGCTTTGGGCTTCAGTCTGATGGCATATAATTGCAGGATGCCTGCGAACACTGAAAGCCCTTACACAAACTACAACAACTACGCGTCGGCCATCGCCCCGGCGGCCGTGGGCTGCGCCCTGGGCCTGCTCTTCGGCCGCGGCATGGAGCGCCGCTCCGCTAACATCGCCGCCCTCGCCTTGCTAGCCACGGGAGCGATCGTCGCGGGCCCGGCCATCGCGGACCTGATTCAAACCGCCGCCAACCGCCCCAGCTCGGAGCGTGGCAGCCGCAAGCGCCTGCAAGGCATCCGCAACGCTGGCCTGCCAGACGTGGACACCGAGGGGTTCTTCCTGGACGAAGTGCCCGTGACCAAGCTCTGAGCGCGCACTCCTAGCCCTCCTCACAACAACAAAGGCGGCCCTCACGGACCGCCTTTGCTTTTGAGACTTCGTTTTCGGAAAGTTTTACTCCGACACCTTGGCGCTGGTGATGCTGATCGGATCCACTGGCACGTCTCCGTGGCCGTTCTTGCTGGTGGTCGGCACACTGACGATGGCATCCACCACATCCATACCCTTGGTCACCTTGCCAAAGACGGCGTAACCAAAATCACGCGGGTCCGGGCTGCGGTAGTTGAGGAAATCATTGTCCTTCACATTGATGAAGAACTGGCAGGTGGCGCTGTCCACCACACCTGTGCGAGCCATGCAGATGGCACCGCGCAGGTTTTTCAGGCCATTGGCAGCCTCGTTCTTGATCGGCGCATCGGTCGGCTTCTGCTGCATGTCGGCGGTGAAGCCGCCGCCCTGGATCATGAAGCCAGGGATCACGCGATGGAAGATGGTGCCGTCGTAGTGGCCCTTCTTCACATAGCTGACGAAATTGGCGGTGGAGATCGGGGCTTTCACAGGATCAAGCTCCAGCTCGATGGTGCCCTTGGTGGTTTCAAAAGTGATTTTCACAGGCTTGGCGGCGGTGGTTTCAGGTTTCGGTTCGGTGGTAGGTTTCGCTTCTTGGGAGAAGGAAGGCGACGCCCAGGCAAGGCCCAGATCGATGACGGCAAGACACTTGATCATGGGTTTCATAGAGGGGCGCGAATGAGGCGCAGACTGTTCCCTTTTCAAAGGGAAAAACAGGAGCTACCCCAGCGCCCGGCCTCGCTCCTCATGCTCCGCTTTCAACCTCGCGCACATGATCTCGCAAAGCTGCATCACCACTGGATCAGCGATGGAGCACAGGGTGCTCAGGCCCTCGCGCCGCGTCGCCACCATGCCCGCCTCGCGCAGAACGGCCACGTGCTTCGACACATTCGCCTGCCCTGTGCCCGCCGCCTCAACAAGCTGCCCCACGCTGCGCTCGCCCTCCATCAAAGTGTTCAACAGCCGCAACCGAACAGGCTCGGACAAGGCACGAAAGCGCGCCGCGATCAGGGCCAGCGCCTCGTCCGAGAGAACCTTGGGCGCGGTGCTTTTTGAGAGACGGGGGGCGATGGCTTTGCGGGCAGACATAGATTTGATTTGCTTATATCGTTTTATAGCGATATAGATATATCGTTCAACATTATAAATCGCCAACATTACACCGCCAATGAAAACCTCGCCCTGCATGCCCACCGCCGACCTTCAACGCCTTGCCGCCGAAGGCTGCTGCCAGATCATCGACGTGCGCGAGCCGGTTGAGTTCGCCGAAGAGCACATCTCCGGCACCAAACTGATTCCGCTCGGTGAACTGCAGCGCCGCAGCAGCGAGATCGACAAGACCAAACCCATCGTGGTCATGTGCCGCGCGGGCACACGCGGTCAGCAAGCGTTGAACAAGCTGCAAGCCCAAGGCTTCAGCGATGTGCGCAATCTGGAAGGCGGCATTCTTGCGTGGAAAGCCGCAGGTCTGCCCGTCGAGTGCGCCCCACGTCGTGGCTTGCCGCTCATGCAGCAGGTGCAGCTGATCATTGGCCTGGGGGTGCTAACCGGCTCCATCCTCGCCCTCACCGTGAATCCCCTTTTCGCCCTTCTGCCCGCCTTCTTCGGCGCAGGACTCACCCTCGCAGGCAGCACGGGCTGGTGCGGCCTCGCCATCTTGCTGGCGAAGATGCCCTGGAACAATGCCTCATGCGCGACCAACACCACCTCTTGCTGCCGCTAAAGCCATGAACACACCCAAGAAAGTCATCATCGTCGGCGGTGTCGCGGGCGGAGCCTCCTGCGCCGCGCGCCTGCGTCGTCTGGATGAGTTCGCGCAGATCACGATCTATGATCGAGGCCCCTTCGTTTCCTTTGCGAACTGCGGCCTGCCTTACCACGTGGGAAATGTGATCCCGCAGGAACCCAGTCTGCTGCTCGCCTCGCCAGAGCTGTTCCGTGATCGCTTCAACATCGAGGTGAAGATTCATCACGAGGTCATCGCTATCGACCGCGAGAAGCGCACGGTGACGGTGAAGAATGTCATGACGGGTGAAAGCTTTGAGGATCGCTACGACGATCTCGTGCTCTCGCCCGGCGCATCACCGTTGAAGCCAGATCTTCCTGGTCTTGATCTGCCCGGTGTCTTCACCGTGCGCACTATCCCCGACACGCGCGCCATTCGCGCATGGATCGAGACGACCCGGGCCACACGTGCCATCGTGGCTGGAGGCGGCTTCATCGGTCTGGAGATGGCGGAGAACCTGCGGCATCGCGGACTGGAGGTCGGCTTACTGCAAAACAGCGCTCAAGTGATGCCGCCCATGGATGCCGAGATGGTTGAGCCGCTGCATCAGCATCTGCGCGAGCACGGCATCACCCTGCATTTGAATCGTGCCCTAGAAAGCATTGCATCCGCCCCCAACGGTCTAACTGTCAAAGCTAGCAACGGTGACAATCTGCACACCGACCTCGTCATCCTGGGGCTCGGGGTGCGGCCTGAAACCGCTCTCGCAAAAGCGGCAGGACTCACGCTTGGTGCACGCGGTGGCATTCAAGTCGATGACCAGATGCGCACCAGCGATCCGCACATCTTCGCCGTAGGCGATGCGGTGGAAGTGAAGGAACTCATCACCGGCAGTCAGATGCTGCTCGCCCTCGCCGGCCCTGCGAATCGTCAGGGACGCATCGCTGCCGATGCGATCTGCGGACGCGACTCAAGCTTCCGTGGCGTGCAGGGCACCAGCATCTGCGGCGTGTTCGATCTCGCCATCGCCTCCACAGGGCTCAGCGAGAAGGCGTTGAAGCGCACTGGCATGACGAACTACGAGAAGGTCTATCTGCACCCGAAGCACCATGTCGGCTACTACCCCGGCGCGCAGACACTGCACTTGAAGCTGCTGTTCGAGAAGCCCTCGGGCCGCATCCTTGGCTTCCAAGCGCTCGGCAAAGTCGATGTCGCCCGCAAGGTCGATGTCGTTTCCGCCCTCATGCAAAAAGGCGGCACCGTCTTCGATTTGGAGGAGGCGGAGCTCTGCTACGCACCACAGTTTGGCGCTGCCAAGGACGCGCTGAACTACGCGGGCTTCATCGCGGCGAATCACCTGCGCGGCGACTTGCCACTCTCTCACTGGGACCATCTGCCCGCCAATGCCTTCCTGCTGGACGTGCGCGACGAGGATGAGTTCGCCGAAGGCCACGCGACCAACGCGATCAACATTCCCCTGCCCCAACTGCGCAGCCGTCTTTCCGAGCTACCCGAAGACAAGCCCCTTCACATCTACTGCGGTGTCGGCCAGCGCGCCTACTACGCCGTTCGTCTTCTCCAGCAGCGCGGCTACGATGCGCGGGACATTTCCGGTGGCTGGCTCACGGCCAGGATGATGCCGCCTCCCCTTTGAAGCTCACTTCACCTTCCAAATCTTCACGTCATCAATCCAGACGGTATTGTTCACCAGGAAGCTGAACCAGCGCTTCATCGGATGCGCAAAACCTTCGGAGCGATGTTTGGCCAGCATCTTGCCATCAATGCTCAGACGCATTTCATCGCCTTCAGTGACGAGCACGAGCTCATGCCACTTGGTGTCGGCTTTGTAGGGCACACTGATGTTTTTCGTCTTCAGAAGCGCTTCCAGATCAGCAGGGATCTTCTCCTTCTTTGCCACCGCATCGTCACGGCGTTTGCGATTTTCCAGATTCATGATGCCGGTCTTGTGGTCGGTCAGCGTGATGCTGCTTTGCGAAAGAATGCCGTAGCAGAGATGCCCAGCATGGACGCCCTTCGTTGTTTCACGATCCACGTAACCAAGTTGCAGCGTCTCCGCCTTGTTGATGCCGGGAAAACAAAACCGAATCACCGCGCCACCATCGGCAAAACCCGCCTCGTGATGAATGTGCGCCGCGTGCTTGGCCTCCTTGGAAGCGCTGGCTATTTTCAGGATTCCCTCATCCAGATCCGCCATCTTGATGTGCGGCACACGATCCGCCGTGGCGCTGTTCCAGCCATTGCCTATGGCCTTGGCGAGATTGCCGTCTTCTTCACGCTCGAAGGCGTCATGGAAGATCAGCGTGCCTTTATCGCGGAGCCAAGTGGCGTCAGTTTGGGCGAATGCGGAGAGCAGAGGGCAAAGGGCGAAGAAAAGGACTCGTTTCATGGCGGGGAAAGTTGAAGATATTTTGTGGCGAAGCGCTTCCCGATCTCGTTTTGCGCGACAGTGTCAAAATGCACCGCATCGCCGATGTGCGTCTTCAAATCGCGCGCATCGACGCAGGCGGTATGCGGGACGCTTTTCGGTAAGGCGAGCTGGATCTCATTCATCGCTTTGAGATTCGTGAGCAGCGGCTCGGGCTTCATCTCTCCTATGGTGCAGGCGATGAAGGGCAGTTCCGGCTGCTCGAGGTCGGTGCGGAAGGCTTCGATCATCGCGCGGAGGCGCTCGGCGTGCAGAGGGAGTCCCTCGGCGTTCGCGTTGGCCTCGCCTTGCAGCCAAAGAATGCCGCGAAGGCGAGCTTTGATCGGTGCGGTTGTCTGCAAAGCCACCTTCGCCCGGCGAATCGCCTCCTCATAGAGCTTCGCGCCCTTCTGCCAGAGTTTGATGGACGATCCACCGACCGCGCAAGGAACCAGACCAACCGCTGCCGTCTTGTCCTGCATGGTGAGCACCTCGGCAAAAGTCAACCCAGGCCCCACACCCGCGTTGTCATGCCCTTGGAAGGTCTTCGCGTCGCCCGTGAGATGCAGCGGATGCCGCGCGAGATACCACTGGTCGTCCATCTTGTGCATCATGACGATGCGCGGGTCGTTCTTCGGCTCCTCCGGCATGAATCCGCGCCCTTTCATGTTCGACTGTCCGCACAGCAGCCACAGATCGAGATGCGTCGCCCCTTCCGGCAGCTTCGTGATATCCACACTCACCAGCGGCGGCTTCGTCGGCGGCGGTGTGTTGGATTTCTTGGCCTTCGCGGCCTTTTGGGCGAAGAGCGGAGAGCTGAGGGCAAGGAGACAAAGAAGGAAAACGCGGCGCATGGTGCGTGAACGGGACGCAGGCGGTGATGTTGCATTTTCACACTCAGCCGCTTTTCACCTCTGCGGCAGAACCGAACGTTCGGGACGCTCAGTTTTGCCGCAGAGGGGCGGAGGAGCAGAGATGCAGAGTTTTTATCTCTACTGCATCACCTTCACATTCACGATCTTACCCTCAAACTTCCCCTTCGCCGTGTAAGTGGCCACGGGGACTTTGTTGTCGTGGCCGAGGCAGAAGTCTTCTTTGGGCTGGGAGCGGATGAGGCCGGGGCCATTCGCGGCGATGGGCTCGTTTTGATCGAGCTGGAGGGTGAGCTGGCCGTTTTTGGCGAGGGTGGCGGTGATGCGGTGGGGTTGGTTGTTGGCGGGGTAGTCGGTTTGGGCGGTGGTGAGGGTTTTGCCGTGGCGGATGGCCCAGATGAGCTTGCCGCCGCTGAGATGGAGCGCGTAGCCGGTGCTGGCTCCGCCGTGGGCGATGAGGATGGCATCGCGCTGCGCGGTGGTGAGCTCGCAGGTGAGGGTGAAGGGCGTGTCGGCGATGTGAGGGGCGTTTTCGGCGTCGAGTTTGTCGCCGGGCTGGAGCTTGGAGAGGTCGGTGGGCTTGGCTTTGGCCTTGGGAGTGCGGCGTTCCTTGGGTTTGTCGCTCGTCGGATAGAGCGTGACGGGGTTTTCGACTTCGCCGGGCGGGCGGCGGCTTTTGGGTTCGTCGCCGCCGATCTCGGTGGTCATCTTTTCGGCGAGCGCGGTGAGCTTGGCGACGATGTCGGGATGTTGGTCTGCCAGGTTGGTCTTTTCGCCGATGTCTTGATCGAGCTGGTAGAGTCGCGGGTTCTTTTTCGCATCGTCGGCGGCTTCTTTGCCCATGGTTTCCTTTTGCGTGGTGAGCGCGAGCTTCCACGGGCCTTGGCGCACGGCCTGGAGGTTGTAGCTGGAGAAGTAGTAGTGGGCTTCGCGTGGGGAGTATTTGCTTTGGCCAAAGAGCAGCGGGGAGAGGTCGCGACCATCGATCACGGGCTGCGCGGGCACTTCGGCTCCGGCGATTTTTAGGCAAGTTGGCAGCACGTCGATGGTGCCGGCGACGGCATCGCTCACGCTGCCGGGTGCGATCTTGCCGGGCCACCACGCGAGTGTGGGGACGCGCACGCCGCCTTCCCAAGTGCTGCCTTTGCCGCCACGCAAGGGGCCCGCGCTGCCGCCATCGGCGCCATTGATGAGCCAGGGGCCGTTGTCACTGGTGAAGATGACGAGCGTGTTCTGGTCGAGCTGCAGCTCGCGCAGCGTGTCGAACACGCGACCGATGCTGGCATCGACCTCCTGCACCCAGTCGCCAAAGCGGCCGTTTTGTGAGCTGCCCTGGAAGGCCTTGCCGGGGTGGATGGGCGTGTGCACGGCGGTGTGCGGGAAGTAGAGGAAGAACGGCTGCGCCGTGTTCTTGGTGCCTGGTTCTTGGTTCTTCGT
>Ga0164295_10000793_pt1 | contig 26271 bp, 24 predicted proteins | sample GEODES006metaG_FD_111798 | JGI IMG/M metagenome (GOLD analysis project Ga0164295, IMG submission 111798) | Oligotrophic lake water microbial communities from Sparkling Lake, Wisconsin, USA - GEODES006 metaG | ecosystem: Environmental > Aquatic > Freshwater > Lake | place: USA: Sparkling Lake... | reverse complement strand
TGATCCCGCAGGATTATGTCGAGCTTGCGGTGCGCGTGCTGCACACCGCCTATGGCCTGGACGGGCCGGCGGCCGATGCGGAGACAGAAGCATGATGACCCCCCATCTCGACGCCGCATCGGCACGTGGGCGCGCCTTTCTGGGCACGCGTTACGCCATCATGGCCGGGGCGATGACCTGGGTTTCCGAACGCCATCTGGTCTCGGCGATTTCCAATGCCGGCGGGTTCGGCGTGATTGCCTGCGGATCGATGCCGCCGGCGCTACTGGAGGCCGAGATTGCCGCGACGCGGGCGCTGACCGACAAGCCGTTCGGGGTCAATCTGATCACCCTGCACCCGATGCTGGATGAACTGATCCAGGTGTGTGCGCGCCAGAATGTCAGCCATGTCGTGCTGGCCGGCGGCCTGCCATCAGGCACGGCGATCGCCGCGATCAAGGCCTTTGGCGCCAAATTGATGTGCTTTGCCCCCACCGCGGCGCTGGCGAAAAAGCTGGTCCGGTCAGGCGTTGATGCCATCGTCATCGAAGGGTCGGAAGCCGGTGGCCATATCGGCCCGGTCAGCCTCACCGTGCTGGCGCAGGAAATCCTGCCTGTCATTACCGACGTGCCGGTGTTCGTTGCCGGCGGCATCGGGCGCGGCAACGCCATTGCCGCCTATCTGGAAATGGGCGCGTCGGGCGTGCAGTTGGGCACGCGCTTTGCCGCGTCGGCCGAAAGCGTCGCCCATGAAAAGTTCAAGGCCGCGTTCGTGCGGGCCAGCGCCCGCGATGCGCTGTCGAGCGTGCAGATCGATCCGCGCCTGCCGGTGATCCCGGTGCGCGCCCTGAAAAATGCCGGCAGCGAGGCCTTCAACGAGCGTCAGCGCGAAGTTGCGGCTGCGGTGGATCGCGGCGAGATGGATCTGGCCGCCGGGCAACTGGCCATTGAACATTATTGGGCCGGTGCGCTGCGCCGGGCGGTGGTGGAAGGCGACATCGAGAATGGCAGCCTGATGGCCGGGCAATCGGTGGGCATGGTGACCAAGGTGCAGCCGGTGGCCGAGATCATCGCGGAACTGACATCCGATGCCGAAGCCGCGATCAGCCGCCGCTTTGTTCGGGAAGCGGCCGCCTGATGCCACCTGCCAGCGCCGCCCGCATCATCCTGCGTCGCCTTCATGATGTGATGGCCGGGAAAGCTGCGGCGCAGGCCAAATTGAACCAGGTGGTGAAGATCGTTGCCGACGAACTGGGCAGCGAAGTCGCCTCCATCTATCTGCTGCGCGACGGCGTGCTCGAACTTTATGCCACCTTCGGGTTGGCGCAGACCGCCGTGCATGTGACCAGGTTGTCGATGGGTCAGGGCCTGGTTGGCACCATCGCGGCGCGGCGCGAACCGCTGAGCCTGGCCGAAGCCAAGGCGCACCCGGATTTCGCCTATCGGCCGGAAACCGGCGAAGATGATTTCCACAGTTTCTGTGGCGTGCCGATCGTGCGGCGCGAAGCCGCCATCGGCGTGCTCGCCGTGCAGCACCGTGAACCGCGCGATTATGCCGAAATCGAGATCGAAGGCCTGCAAACCGTGGCCATGGTGCTGTCGGAACTGATCCACGGCGCCGGCCTGGTCGATGATGCGCAGGCGATGCGGATGCGCGCCGCCAACTCTGGCCCGGTGCGGATGAACGGGCTGAAGCTGGTCGATGGCCTGGCGCGCGGGCTGGCGGTGTTTCACCAGCCGCGCGTGGTGGTGGAACACACGGTGTCGGACGATGTCGAACTGGAGCGCACGCGGCTGGTCGATGCCTTCCGCCGCATGCGTGATCAGATCGAAAACATGATGGGCCAATCGGAGTTCGTCGCCGGCACCGATCACCACGAGATCCTCGAAACCTACAAGATGTTCGCCTATGATGAAGGCTGGGCCCGGCGCATCAACGATGCCATCGAGACCGGCCTGACCGCCGAAGCGGCGGTGGAGCGCGTGCAATCGCGCAACCGCCTGCGCATGCGCAGCATCGATGATCCCTATTTGCGCGAGCGGCTGACCGATCTCGATGATCTGTCCAACCGGCTGCTGCGCATTCTTTCCGGGCAATTGGGCACCGCGGCGCAACTGGGCCTGCAGGGCGATGCGATCCTGATCGCGCGCAATCTGGGGCCGGCCGAACTGCTGGAATATGACAAGCGCCACCTGAAGGGCGTGGTGCTGGAAGAAGGCAGCCTGACCGCGCATGTCATCATCGTGGCGCGGGCCATGGGCGTGCCGGTGCTCGGCCGCGTCGAACATCTGTTTGCGCAGGTGAATGATGGCGATGAACTGATCGTCGATGCCGGCAATGGTGCGTTGCTGGTGCGGCCCACGGCGGCGACGATCAAATCATACCAGGCGATGCGGGTGCTGAAGGCCCGCCAGGCCGAACAATGGGCCAAGGTGCGCGATCTGCCGGCGATTTCCAAGGATGGCCGCCATATCGCGCTGTATATGAATGCCGGGATGGTCGATGATGCCGCCGCGATTCCCCTGGCCGGCGCCGATGGCATCGGGCTGTTCCGCACCGAATTCCAGTTTCTGGTTTCCGCCACGCTGCCGCGCCGCGAACGCCAGCAGGCGCTGTACAAGGGCGTGCTCGATGCCGCTGGCGACAAGCCGGTGGTGTTCCGCACCGTCGATATCGGTGGCGACAAATCGGTGCCCTATCTGGCCGGCGACGAGGAGGACGAGAATCCGGCGATGGGCTGGCGGGCATTGCGCCTGGCGCTGGGGCGGACCGGGCTGATGAAGGTGCAGGCCCGCGCGCTGCTGGAGGCCGCCGCCGGGCGCACGTTGAGCGTGATGTTCCCGATGGTATCGGAACCCTGGGAATTCGCCGAAGCCCGCGCGCTTGTGGAGGCGCAGCGCGAACGGTTGCAGGCATCGGGGCGGCCGGTGCCGACCGCAATCGAATATGGCGCGATGATCGAGGTGCCGGCGCTGATCGAGCAACTGGATGTGCTGCTGCCGATGGTCGATTTCGTGTCGATCGGCACCAATGATCTGACGCAATTCCTGTTTGCCGCAGACCGCGCCAATCCGCGGCTGGCGGATCGTTATGACTGGCTGTCACCGGCCATCCTGCGGGTGATCCGTCGCGTGGTGTGCGCTGCCGCCGAACATGATGTGCCGGTCACCGTCTGTGGCGAAATGGGCGGCCGGCCGCTGGAGGCGCTGGCGCTGATGGCGCTGGGAGTGGAACAATTGTCGATCACCCCGGCCGGCATCGGCCCGATCAAGGCGATGGTGCGCGCCGCCACGCTGGAACCGCTGAGCGATGCGATGCTGGGCTGGCTGGCCGCGCCGGGGGTGAACATCAGGGCGGAATTGTTGAGTGCTGCCAAGCGGCAGGGGTTGGTTTTTTGATCGTCCCCTGCAAGGAACATCTGCTCCTCCCCTTTTAGGGGAGGTGGCGCCGAAGGCGACGGAGGGGTGGCGCGTGTGGCCGCAGCAGCGCAACTGTTTCGTCGTCCAACACCCCTCCGCCTCGCTGCGCTCGGCACCTCCCCTGGAAGGGGAGGATCAGGCTTTGCTCACCCTGCGGGCAGCACCTTGTGCCAGTTGGTGACCGACCGGCTCTCGAACAGCCCGGCCTGATGATAGGGATCGGCATTGGCAAAGGCGATGGCCGTGTCGCGATCATCGAATTCCATGATCAGCAGCGATCCCATGGTGCGACCATCAGGGCGCAGCAAGGGCCCGGCAACCAGCACCTTGTCCTTGAACAGGTCGATATGGGCCAGATGTGCCGGGCGATTGGCGGCGCGCAGATCGGCCGAATCCGGCTTGTCGATGCAATGAATGGCGAAATAAGGCATGGAACCGTTCTGCACCGGCTGGTGCGGGGCGTCCAGTACCTTGGCAGTCAGTCCCCCAAGGTTGACGCCATGGCATGGCTGGGTTATGCGCCGCCCCCTGTTGTGGCTGTGCCGATTCCGGCAGGGCTGCCTTTACAGATTCGATTTTGTTTTTGATCAAGGACGTTCCGCCATGTCGCGCGTTTGCGAATTGACCGCCAAGGGCCGCCAGGTCGGCAACAACGTGTCCCACGCCAACAACAAGACCAAGCGCACATTTCTGCCCAACCTGCAGAATGTGACGCTGATCTCTGACGCGCTGGGCCGCAGCGTGCGCCTGCGCGTGTCGATGAACGGCCTGCGTTCGGTGGAACATGTCGGCGGGCTGGACAATTGGCTGCTGAAGACCAGCGACGATCTGTTGTCGCCGCGCGCCGCCAAGCTGAAGAAAGAAATCAAGAAGCAGGCAACCGCCGCCGCTGCTTGAATGATGGTTGCAGCCGCTGGCCGTGATCACCTTCCGACGGCATCTGCCCACTGACGTGCGCGCCGCCACGCTGGCGGATCGCCCGGCGCTGATCGCGGCGCTGGCCAGCGCCTTCATCGACGATCCGGCCATGGCGTGGATCTATCCCGATCGCGCCCGCCGCCCGGCGCAGTTGCTGCGGTTCTTCGATCTGATCACTGGCGCCGATGGGCGGCTGGATCTGGCGCATGTCGTTGTTGCCTCCAATGGCGACATCGTCGGCGCGGCGCTGTGGCGGCCACCGGGTCATGCGCAAATGCCGACCAGCGCCCTCATCGCCGCCCTGCCCCGCATGGTCACCACCTTCGGCTTTGCCCTGCCCCGCAGCCTGGGCCTGATGGGTGCCATGGATCGGCAGCACGACCAGCGGCCGCATTGGTATCTGCAATTCATCGGCGTGATCCCGCAGGCGCAGGGCCTGGGCCTGGGCGGCGCGCTGTTGAAGGCCGGCATCGACCGCGCCGATCTGGACGGCACCAGCGCCTGCTATCTGGAAACCGCCACACCGGCCAATGTCGACCTCTATCAATCGCGGGGCTTTGCCGTGCGCAATCAGTGGCAGCATGGCGACGGCCCGGCGTTCTGGTCGATGTGGAAGGCGGCAAGCGGCTGAGGAAAGCCCGCGGCCTGACACCGATCAGGACAACCGTGCGGCCGCCGCCAAAGCCGTGATATCCAGCCGCAGCAGCAGATTGCGCTGCGCTGCGGAAAAATTGTTGTCCGACACCAGATAGAGCATCGTCCGGCCGGACTCGCGCCTGATGGCCGCGCCTTCCATATTGTCGATCGGCCAGGCCGAATCGCGGTCCCAGCGCAGCAATGGCCGGGCGGTGATGCGGCCGCCGCCGGAGCCGCCGATATCGATCAGGCTGAGCGCCGCCGCCGTCTCCACGCCGGTGAAGCGGCGATGCAGCAGCAGCACGCGGGTCGCGTCCAGCGCCACCGCATCGGTGATGGCAAAGCCCGGCAGCCCGACCACGTTGAAGCGCCGGCTGTGACCCGCTGCGTCGGTGAAGAGGCCGCGATGCAAACCGGCTTGCGCAATTTCGGGGAGCCACAGCATCGCGCCGCCGGGCAGCAGCGCCAGCGCCTCACCGCCGCCGTTGGGTAGCCAGCGCATCGCATCCGTGTGCCAGCGCGTCGCCACTGGCCGGCGCGGCGGCACGCCATCATAGACCATGATCCGGTGCTGCTGTTCGAAGCTGACCGCCAGGCGGCCATCGGGCGCCACCTGCACGGCTTCGGAATCCATGTCGTACTTCTCTCCGCCCGGCGGGGATGGCAGCCCGCCCATCTCAACATCTGCCACGCCGACCAGCGCGTTTCCGCGCACGATCGGGCGCAACCGCAGCCACATGCCGGCATCGCTGACCGCCAGCAGCCCACCATCGGGCAGCGCCGCCAGCCCCGAAAGCCCGCCGAAACCGGGATCATCGCTGCGAAACGCCAGCGCGCCGGCCAGACGCACGCCCGAAATGCTGACACCACTGCCCGCCAGCGATTCTGCGCTGATGGCGATCCGGTGCGGCGCCACCGGTGGCCCACTGCCGCGGGGCGGCCGCAGTTCGATCCACAGCACCCAGGCGGCGGCCAGCAGCAGCACCGCCAGCAACACATGTTCCCAAATCGCAGTTTGTCGCCGGCGCATCGACAAGCCCATAGCAACGCAGCAACGCCCCGGCTATCGACACGCCATGACCCCACATGACGTGCTTACCCGCGTGTTCGGCCACGCCGAATTTCGCGGGCCGCAGTTGGCCATCATCGCCGACATAATGGCCGGGCGCGACGTGGTGGCGATCATGCCCACCGGCGCCGGCAAATCCTTGTGCTATCAGATTCCGGCGCTGATCCGGCCAGGCACCGCGCTGGTGATCTCGCCGCTGATCGCCTTGATGGAAGATCAGGTGCGCGCGCTGAAAGCGGTTGGCGTGCGCGCCGCCACGCTGAACAGCCAGGCCAGCGACGGCGAAGAAGTGTGGCGGGCGATGCGCGACGGCGAACTCGATCTTCTCTATGTCTCCCCGGAACGCGCCTTGAGTGAAGGCTTTGGCCTGCTGGCGCAACGCGTCGAAATCGCGCTGATCGCCATCGATGAAGCGCATTGCGTGTCGCAATGGGGGCATGATTTCCGCCCCGAATATCGCCGGCTGCGCCCGTTCTGCGATGCGCTGCCCGGTGTGCCGCGCATCGCGCTGACCGCCACCGCCGATCGCGAGACGCGCGTCGATATCGCGCGGCAACTGGGCATCGGCGATGATCGGGTGGTCTTGTCGGGTTTTGATCGGCCGAACATCCGATACGATGTGGCCGGGCGCGACAATCTCAAGCAGCAGATATTGGAATTCCTGAGCCGGCACCGCGACCAGGCCGGCATCATCTATGCCCCCACCCGCGCCGCCACCGAGAAGATCTGCGAATGGCTGACGGACGCCGGCATCAACGCCCGGCCCTATCACGCCGGGCTGGAGCCGGGCACGCGCAGCCGCCACCAGGCCGATTTCGTCAAATCCGAATCGATGGTGATGGTGGCAACCATCGCGTTCGGCATGGGCATCGACAAACCCGATGTGCGATTCGTGCTGCACGCCGGCATGCCCAAATCGATCGAGGCCTATTATCAGGAAACCGGCCGCGCCGGGCGCGATGGCGATCCGGCGGTGGCGCAACTGATCTGGGGTGGGGAGGATGTGGCGCGGCTGCGCGGCTTCATCGCGGCCGGCGATGGCGACGAAGCGCGCAAGGCCGACGAAACGCGACGGATGAACGCGCTGATCGCGTTCCTCGAAACCAGCGGCTGCCGGCGGCGCGAATTGCTGCGCTATTTCGGCGATGTGCCGCCGGATGCCTGCGGGAACTGCGACAACTGCCTGAATCCGCCGCAATTGCTGGATGCCACAGAGGCGGCGCGCAAGCTGTTGTCGGCCGTTTATCGCACCGGGCAGCGGTTCGGCATCGGCCACCTGACCGAGGTGCTGATGGGCAAGACATCGGAAAAAGTGCTGAAGTTCCGGCACGAGCAGGCCAGCGTGTTCGGCATCGGCAAGGATGTGTCTGTCGATCAATGGCGCAGCCTGACGCGCCAGCTGGAGGCGACCGGCGCCCTGATGCGCGACCCCGAACATGGCGGCCTGGCGCTGGGGCCGGCATCACGGCCGATCCTGAAGGGCGAGGTGGCGGTGCAGTTGAAACAGGTGCCGCCACCGCAACGCCGGGAGGGCCGTTCAGGCGGTGTTCGCCGCGACGCTGGTTCGGCCGACGTCGCCCCCGGTGATCAGGCGCTGTTCGATGCGCTGCGCCAGCGCCGGCGCGAACTGGCGGCGGCCGCCGAAGTGCCGCCCTATGTGGTGTTCCACGATGCGACGTTGCGCGAAATGGCGCGCCTGCGCCCGCGCACGTCCGTTGATCTGGCGCGGGTACCCGGCGTGGGGGCGAGCAAGCTGGAGCGCTGGGGCGCGGATTTTCTGGCCGTGATCGCGCGGGGGTGAGCGTCTAGCAGCGGCCGAAGCGTCTAGCAGCGGCTCGAACGCTCAATCGCAGAACCAGCAAGCGCACCGACAATGCCGCCGATGACCACGCCGGTGCCGCGGTTCCAGCGGTTGGCCAGGCCATAGCCCAAGGTTGCACCCGCCACCGAGCCGACCAGTGCGCCGCCGCCACTCGAGCGGCAACCGCCGCCCCTTCCGCCGTAATAACCACCGCCGTAATAGCCGCCGCGTCCATATCCGCCAAAGCCGCTGCCGATGCCGACACTTACGCCGCCAAAGTTCATCGGGTTGTTCCAGCCGCCGTAGCCGCCCCAGCCACGGTAGTAGCCCGGCACCACATGGGCGGAGCGGTTCCAACCCCAACCGCCATTGAACCCACGGTTGAAGCCGCCGTTCCAGCCGCGATTCCAGCCACCTCGCGAGCCACCCCAGCCACCCCGCGCGCCATAGCCGACCGGCACTGCATAATAGATCGGAACGACACTGCGCGTATGGACGATGGTGGCCGGCGGCGGGGCATATTGGCCATGGCCGGCCTGTTCATATCCAGCCTGCTCATATGCAGCTTGCTGATATGCGGCTCGCTGATCGCCGGCTCGATCATATTGGCCTTGATCATATTGGCCTTGATCATAGGACGCCTGTTCATACGCCGCCTGCCGCGGCTGGTACGCTGCCCGGTTTGCCCCTGCGTCGGAAAAACCTGCTAGGGAATAGGCATCATCGGGGTTGGCCCGTTGTTGATTTGCCCGATATGTTTCCACCGGCAAATAGGCTGGGAGCGCATAGTTTTGCGAATAGCCGGGCGCCGGCGGAGCTGCGGGCGGGATCTGCGCCTGGGTTGCTGCAGTGAACTGGCTGGCCGGCACATATTCGGCCCGCAGCAGCACCGGCGCGCCATTCTGGATGGCCGGGACAAAATCAGGCGCGGCAAGAGCCGGCGTCGCTGCAAAACCGGAGCTGATCAGGGCGGAGACCAGCAGCGCTGGCATGGGCGAGAGCTTCATCATGGGTACAGGATGCTAATGCCAAGTTGAACGCCGGCTTAACCTTGCCGGCATGCGCTTGCCGCCGATCGGCAAATCACCGATGATGCGGCTAATCGCCAAGGAGACCATGATGAATGCTTTTTCCCTTCGCAATCCGTTGTTGATTGCCGCTGTCATCGGCCTGTCTGGCCCGGCGATGAGCCCCGCGCTGGCCCAGCAGAACGGCAATCAGGCGCAAAGCCAGCCGCAGAACCTGCCGACCCTGTATGAATATGATGGCAAATCCTACCAGACGCTGGAGCAATGCCTGCGCGCCAAGAAACGGGCCAAGGCGCGCGGCGCCATCGCCGGTGCGGTGATTGCCGGCGCCGGCGCGGCCCTGCTCGGCGGCAATGTCGGCGAAAGCGCCCTGGTGGCCGGCGCCGGTGCACTGGCCGGCCGCGAGATCGGCCGCGCGACCGCGAAGCGCTGCTGAGTTCAGTCCGAAACCGCCGCGCGCGCGCCGGGCGGCAGCATCCGCCCCAGCGGGTGGCGACCGAACGGGTTGGCGCGAAACCCGCTGACGCCGTTTGCCACCAGCGCCCAGCGCACCGGGCGTAGCAGCGGGATGAAGGCCGGATCGGCCATCAGCGCGGCCTCGGCCGCCGCAATTGCGGCAGCGCGGGTGGCCAGATCATTGCCGGCGTCGCGCGCATCACGCAGCAGCCTATCGGCTGCGGGGTTGCACGGGACAGCGCGGCCGCAGCGCCAGCGGGCGAGGTGCGCCGCCGCATCGGGCACCAGCGCGACAATTTCCTGCAGCGCCAGATCGTGGCGTGGCACCGCGCTGCCGGCGCGGCGCTGTCTGACCATTTCAAGCGAGATGCCGAGCGGGACCCAACTGGCGGCCAATTCGCGGGCGATCAGCGCGGCTTCGGCGCCCGCCGGCACCAGCACGGTCAACGCCAGCGGCTGGGCCGGGCCATGGCCGGTGGCAGCCAGCAGCGTGCTGGCCTTGGCCAGGCGCTCGCCGGGCGGCAGGCGACGATCGTCCTGTGGGGCCGGCAGGCCATCCCACAGCCGGGCCTGCGCCTGCAACGCCGACAGCGCAAAGCGATTGGCCAGCAATTCGCCATCGGCGGCGAGCAGCAGCGCGCGGCGCAGTCGCGGATCGGCCAGCCGGCCGCCGCTGGCCGCCGCCGATGGCGCGATGGCCAGGCCGATGACCCCATGCACCGGTTCGACAATCAGCGCCCGGCCCGTCGCGCCGGCACGCACCGTGCCCAGCCCGGCCAGGCCTTCGCCAAGCACGACATGCACGTCGCGCGCCACAAACTGGCGCACGGCCGCGGCAACATCGGGGGTATCGATGATGATGCTGGCGGCCTGCGCATCGGCCGTCGCGGCATTGCTGCGCCGACTGAGCCGGATCGATGTGCCGTCGCGACGCTGCGTATAGGCACCGGGATACGCCACACCACGTCGATTGCGCAGTGCCAGCGCCGGTTCGGCCAGAAATTCGAGCAGAAATGGTGTGGGCGGTCGCGGCAACAACTCGACCACACGGTTGATCGGTGCGCGCACATTGCCCTTCGCCGTCAGCCCGGCATCGGCCAGCATGGCGCGCGCCGCCGCGCCGCGCGGCCGCCGCAGGCTGGCGACGACATCGCCAGCGACCAGTTCGGCCCCCGGCCTGCCATCGCGGCCCGGCCAGCGCAGTGGCGCGAGGCGCAGGATTAGCGCATCGCCCTCATCCAGAAATCGCCAGCTTGTCGCCAGGCCGGTGGCCAGCTCGCCATTGGCACCGCGTTTGACCAGGGTGGCGCTGGTGGCTTCGGCGGCGAGCGCTTCGGCCATCGGGCCATCGCCGATCACCGCCACGTTCAGTTCACCGCCGGACTGGTCGCCACACGCCGCCAGCAGCAGCATGTTTGCAAGAAGCGGGGGCACAAGAAAAGCGAGGTTTCGCATGGCATCAGTGTAGCCATGCTTGCCCGCACCGCAACACAGCTTCCTTGCTGCCAGCCGGAGCGGCAGGTAGAAGCCGGGCATGACCCCTACCCCTGACATCGCTGCGGATATCACCCGCCTGATCGGCAACACGCCGCTGATCGCGCTGGCCGGCCCCAGCCGCGACACCGGCTGCACGATCCTGGGCAAGGCTGAATTCCTGAACCCCGGTGGCAGCGTGAAGGATCGCGCGGCGCTGGGCATCATCGATGATGCCGAAGCGCGCGGGGGCTTGCGCCCGGGCGGCATCATCGTTGAAGGCACCGCCGGCAATACCGGTATCGGCCTGACGCTGGTCGGCCGGGCGCGCGGCTATCGCACCATCATCGTGATGCCCGAAACCCAAAGCCGGGAGAAGATGGACACGCTGCGCGCGCTGGGCGCCGAACTGGTGCTGGTGCCGGCCGCGCCCTATGCCAATCCCGGCCATTATGTGCACAGCTCGCGCCGCATTGCCGAGGAAACGCCGGGCGCGATCTGGGCCAACCAGTTCGACAATGTCGCCAATCGCCTGGCGCATATCCGCACCACTGCCGCCGAACTGTGGCAACAGACGGGTGGCCGGATCGATGGCTTCACCTGCGCAGTGGGCACCGGCGGCACGCTGGCCGGCGTTGCGCTGGGCCTGCGGGCCGAAAAGCCGGAGATCGTCATCGCCCTGACCGATCCCGAAGGCGCCGCGCTGTACAACTGGTTTGCCCACGGCGAACTGAAGGCCGAAGGATCGAGCGTGTCGGAAGGCATTGGCCAATCGCGCATCACCGGCAATCTGGATGGCCTGCATGTCGATGCGCAATTCCGCGTGCCCGATGCCGAAGGGCTGCATTGGGTGCGCCGGTTGAACGACGAGGAAGGCATTTGCCTGGGCCTGTCTTCGGGCATCAATGTGGCAGGCGCTGTGCGGCTGGCGCGGCACATGGGGCCGGGACATATCATCGCGACCATCCTTTGCGACAGTGGATTGCGTTATTTATCAACGATTTACAATGATGAATGGCTTGCTGCCAAAGGCCTTGCCGCCGGGTGAGTATTGACCGTAGACTCGGCATCAATGGACATGCAGTTTTCAGATCCCGGCGCCGGCCCGGCCAGCAATGGATCGGGCGCCGCCAAGACGAACAGTTCCGGCCGGGCGCCTGGTGCGCTGGCCCGGCTGCGGCGGCCGGAGCGCAGCGGCGATCGGCTGCGCTGGGGCCTGACCGGGCTGGCGGCGATTTTCCTGATCGTCATGCTCGCGGCAGCGCGGTTGGGCCCGGCGCGGGTGAACGACCAGCCAGGCGCCGGTGAACCGCTGGCGGTGCTGGGCGTGGCGCCCGGCCCTGCGACACGGCCACAAGAGAAATGATTCGGCCGCCAGCCGCCGTCGTGCTGGCTGGCAGCGAATCGGCTGGCTCTGCGCTGCGGCAACCTTAGCGCCGTCACGCCATGCTGGCGCGTTTGCGCAGTCAAAATACCCACAATTTTATCCACAGGCGGGCTTCGAACCGAACATAAATGGAACATTTTGCAAAGAAATGCAGTCTACCCATGAATATCCCCAACTGAGACCATATCAGCCCATCAGACTCCATTGAGACCCATTCAATCCCATGATAGACCGCTTATCCACAGTGGAATGGGGCGGTTTGTGGCCGATATTCGCCGGATGAACGCCACAGTGGCGGCGGCAGTGGCGGCAGGCATCCCCATCCCGACAGGGGATCTGGGTGAGCAACACGTCCTACACGGGCTATTTTGTGAATGCGGTGGACGTGAAAAGCCGCCTTTCGATCCCGGCTGTCTTTCGTGATGTCATCACCGCACGCACGGCCACCCGTCAGGTCGTGCTGGGGCCGGGCCATGCCGGGCGCCGCTGCCTGGTGGCCTATGACGAAACCCATTCCGCCAAGCTGAAAAGCGATTTCGACGCCCGTCACGGCGCCTCGATCAGCGCGGAGGCGCATGCCGAACGGGCATTCCTGTTCGGCTCCACCCAGACGCTGGGCATCGACGACGCCGGCCGCGTCGTGCTGCCGGCCGGGTTGAAGCGTGCCGGCGGCATCGGCAGCCACGTGTTGTTCGTTGGCGGCTACGAATATTTCGAATTGTGGGATCCGTGGACGTTCATGGCCCACCCGCTGCTGGTCGATGGCCAGCGTTTCATGGTGGAAGGTGAACTGGAGGCCCGCGGGCTGCCGCTGGAACGGCCGCCAGAACGGCAATCGCCATGAGCGCTCAGGATTCCCCGCATGTGCCGGTCCTGCTGGCCGAAGTGCTGGCCGCGCTCGATCTGCAGGCCGGCGATCTCTATGTCGATGCCACACTGGGGGCCGGCGGCTATCTGCGTGCCGCGCGGGCCTGTGGCGTGGCCCATGCCTATGGCTTTGATCGCGATCCCGATGCCATTGCGCTGAATGCCGATCTGGCCGCGGCCAGCGATGTGACGTTGATCCAGCGGCCATTTGCCGAACTGGTGGCGGGGCTGGCCGAACTGGGTGTGACGGCGGTGGACGCCATCGCCTTCGATATCGGCGTGTCGTCGATGCAGATCGATCAAGCCGAGCGTGGCTTTTCCTTTCAATCCGATGGCCCGCTCGACATGCGGATGAGCCAGGCCGGCATCAGCGCCGCCGACGTCATCAACAGCGCCGACGAAGCCGAAATTGCCGACATCCTGTTCCATCTGGGCGATGAACGCGCCTCGCGCCGCATCGCGCGGGCGATTGTGGCCGATCGGCCGTTCACGCGCACCAGCGAGCTGGCCGGTCTGATCCGTCGGGTCATCGGGCGGGGCGAGCCGGGCAAGGACCCGGCCACCCGCAGTTTCCAGGCGCTGCGCATCCATGTGAACGACGAACTCGGCCAACTCGATGCCGGACTGGTGGCCGCCGAGCGGCTGCTGCGGCCCGGTGGGCGGCTGGCGGTGGTCTCGTTCCACAGCGCCGAGGACCGGCGGGTCAAGAATTTCCTGCGCGATCGTTCCGGCGGTGCGCCGGCCGGTTCGCGGCACCAACCGCTGGCCCAGCCGGGCGCACCGCCCAGCTTTGCGCGGCCGGCCAAGGCCGTGCGCGCATCCGCTGCCGAAATCGCCCGCAACCCGCGCGCGCGCAGCGCCACCTTGCGCAGCGCCGTGCGCAGCGATGCCCCGGCGTGGACCACGGCGATGACGGCGGGAGCCATGGCATGAGGCAGTATCTTTCCGCCCTCGCCTGGATCGCGGCGACGACCGCGGTGGTTGCCGGTGCCCAGATCATCACCACCAAGGCCGCCGCCGAGCGCCGCGCCGTCACCCGATTGAACATCGAACTGGTCGAAAACACCGTGCGCATCCGCGAGCTGGAGGCCGAATTGCGCACCCGCACCGGCATGCCGGAATTGCAGCGCTGGAACGACACGGTGTTTCAATTGTCGGCGCCGCAAGGCGCGCAGATCCTGCGGTCACCGGTGCAGCTTGCCAGCTTTGCGGCTGGGCCCGAAGATGCGGCCCCGGCCGATGGCGCAGCGCAGGGCCCGTCGCTGCAATATGCCATCACCCCGCCAACCGGCCTGCCCGGCGCTGCACCGCAGCCGCAGCCGCCGGCGGGTGCCCGCGTGATCAAAGCCGGCTTCCCGGCGGTCGCGCCTTCGCAACCTGCCGCCGAAGCGGCGCGGGTCACCACAGCGCCAACACCGCAAGGCGGCAGGCGCTGATGGCCAGCATCCCCGGCCTCGATCCGAATCTGGCCGCCACTGCCCCCGCGGCCGTGGCGGGCGAGCGCGTGACGGCGCGGGCGCAGGCGCGGCAGCGGCTGGCGTTCCTGATCATGTTGTTCCCGGTGCTGGCGCTGTTCGTGCTGGGCCGGCTGATCGATCTGGCGGTGCTGCAGGGCCAGACGGCGGGCGAGATCGTGGCAGTGACGGCCGCGCCGCCGCGCGGCGATATCGTCGATCGCAACGGCATCGAACTGGCGCGCACCTTCGAAGCCTATGCCATCACCGTGATGCCGGCGCGACTGACCTCCGATCCGGAATTGCTGGCCGGCAAACTGGCGGAGATCCTGCCCGAACAGAGCCGTGACGAGATTCTCGAGGTGCTGACCAGCCGGCAGAAGCTGCGCTATCTGGCGCACCGCGTGCTGCCCAGCCAGGCGCAGCGCATCAACAATCTGGGCGATCCCGCCATCGAAGTGGCGCGCGAGGCGCAGCGCCTCTATCCCAATTACAATCTGGCCGCGCAGATGCTGGGCTATACCAACGAGCAGGGCCATGGCCTGATCGGCGTGGAGCGCGCCTTCGATGCGCGGCTCGCCGATCCGGTGGCGCGCGCCGTGCCGTTGGCGCTGTCGCTGGATGTGCGCGTGCAACAGGCGATGCAGAATGAACTGGCCGCGCTGGTCACCGATCAGAATGCCAAGGGCGCCGCTGGCGTGGTGCTGGACGTGGCAACCGGCGAAGTGCTGGCGATGGTGTCGTTGCCGGATTTCAATCCGAATGTGCCGGGCCAGCGCGCCGACGGCACCGCCTATTCCAAGGAGAATGACGACGGCTCGCGCTTCAACCGGGTGACGCTGGGCGGCTATGAACTGGGATCGACCTTCAAGGCCTTCACTATTGCCTCGGCGCTGGAGAGCGGCAGCCTGACCAACCTTCAGAAACGCTATGACGCGACCCAGCCGCTTCATGTGGCGGGGTTTCGCATCAAGGATGATCACGCCAAGAATCGTTGGCTGACCGTGCCGGAAATCTTCATCCACAGCAGCAACATCGGCACGGCGCGCATCGCCATCGAAATGGGCCGCACCCGCCAGCGCGAATTCCTCGACAAATTGGGGTTCCTGAAACCCGTCGAGATCGAAGTGAAGGAAAAGGCCCGCCCGCAGTTTCCGCCACTGTCCAATTGGGGGCAGAGCGCCACCATGACGATCAGCTATGGCCATGGCCTGTCCGTGACGCCGCTGCACCTCGCCGCCGGCTATGCCACGCTGGTCAACGGCGGCATCTATCGCCCGCCCACCTTGCTGCGCCGCGATGCCGTCACGGCCGCCCCTGGCCGCAGGGTGTTTTCGGAAAAGACCAGCGCCGACATCCGCCGGCTGCTGCGGCTGGTGGTGACCAGCGGCACCGGCCGCCAGGCCGACGCGCCCGGCTATCGCGTCGGCGGGAAAACCGGCACTGCCGAGAAGATCGAGCATGGCCGTTACGTGCACGGCCAGAATGTGGTGAACTTTGCCGCCGCCTTCCCGATGGATGCGCCGCGTTACGTGTTGGTGGCGATGATCGATGATCCGCGTGGCAGCAAGGCCAGCGCCGGCTTCCGCACCGCCGGCACGGTGGTGGCGCCCGCCGTGCGCCGCATCATCGAGCGCATTGCCCCGGCGCTGAATGTGGTGCCCGATGGCAGCCGCGATCTCGATCTGACCGGGCTGTTGCCGGCCAAGGACGAGGTGAAGGAATAGATGGCGCACCCCATCCGCCTTGGCGATCTGGTGCCCGGTGGCGGCGATGCACCCGTCACCGGCTTTGCGCTGGATCATCGCAAGGTGGCGCCGGGGACGATCTTCGGCGCCTTTGCCGGCGCGCGGGTGAATGGCGAGGATTATGTGGCCGCTGCCATCGCAGCCGGGGCGATAGCCGTCGTGGCCCGGCCGCAAGCAGCCGTCGCGGGCGCGCTGCACATTGCCGACACCAATCCGCGCGCGGCCTTTGCCCGGCTGGCGGCAAGATTCTTCGCGCCGTTTCCGGCGACGACGGTGGCGATCACCGGCACCAACGGCAAGACCAGCACGGCGGAATTGACCCGGCAATTGTGGCATGTCGCCGGCCAGCGCGCCGCCAGCATCGGCACCTTGGGCGTCACCACCGGCCAGGATCATGTCGCCCCGCGCGACAGCACCGGCGGGCTGACGACGCCGGATGTGGTGACGTTCCTGGCCACCATGGCGGGCCTGGCGCGCGAAGGCATCGGCCACGCCGCCTTCGAAGCATCCAGCCACGGCCTTGACCAGCATCGCATCGAAGGGCTGCCGGTGGCGGCCGCCGCCTTCACCAATCTGAGCCGCGATCATCTGGATTATCACGGCACGATGGACGCCTATTTCGCAGCCAAGGCGCGGCTGTTCAGCGATGTGGTCGATGCCGGCGGCAGCGCGGTGATCTGGGCCGATGATGGTGACTGGTCGGCGCAGATGATCGCCGTGGCCCGCGCGCGCGGCCTGCGGCTGTTCACGGTGGGGGCGGCGGGCACCGATCTGACGCTGGTGCAGCGCACGCCGACCAGCCTGGGCCAGGATCTGGTGGTGAAGGGCGCGGCTGGCACCCACCGCATCGCGCTGCCGTTGATCGGCGCCTATCAGGCGGCCAATGCGCTGGTCGCCGCCGGGCTGGTGATCGCGTGCGGCGGCGACGAGCGTAGCACCCTGGCCAATCTGGCGCGGCTGAGCGGCGTGCGCGGCCGGCTGGAGCGGGCAGTGATCACGCGCAGCGGGGCGGCGGTCTATGTCGATTATGCCCACACGCCCGATGCCATTGTCGCCGCGTGCGCGGCGCTGCGGCCGCATGTGGCGGGACGATTGATCATCGTCGTCGGCGCCGGCGGCGATCGCGATGCCGGCAAACGGCCCTTGATGGGCGCAGCGGCCGCCGCGCACGCCGATATGGTCATCATCACCGACGACAATCCGCGCAGCGAAGACCCTGCGGCAATCCGTGCGGCGGTGCTGGCCGGTGCGCCGGCTGCACGCGAAGTGCCGGGTCGGCGCGAAGCAATTGCCGCGGCCATGGCCGAAGCGGCAGTAGGCGACGTCGTGCTGATCGCCGGCAAGGGCCATGAACAGGGCCAGATCGTGGGCAGCCAGGTGCTGCCGTTCGACGATGTGGCCGTGGCGCGGGAGTGTGCGGCATGAGCCTGTGGACGGCCCATGCGATCGCCGCTGCGGTCGGCGGCGCGGCGCATGGCGAATTTGCCGTGGACGGCGTCACGTTCGACAGCCGGGAGGTGACGGCCGGCGACCTGTTCATCGCCTTGCAGGGCGAGGCCACCGATGGCCATCGCTTCATCGACGGCGCCTTGGCGCGCGGCGCGGCGGGCTTGTTGGTGAGCGAGCCGGCAAGCGCCCCGCATGTGCTGGTGGCGGACACGATGGCCGCCCTGAATGCGCTGGGCAGCGCGGCGCGGGACCGCAGCGGCGCGGTGCGCATCGGCGTGACCGGCAGTGTCGGCAAGACGGGCGTGAAGGAGGCCCTGAAGGCCACGCTCGGCCGCTTTGCGCCGGGCGCGGTGCACGCCAGCGTGAAAAGTTACAACAACCACACCGGCGTGCCGCTCAGCCTGGCGCGGATGCCCGCCGCCAGCCGTTTCGGCGTGTTCGAAATGGGTATGAACCACGCTGGCGAACTGACGGCGCTTACGGCCCTGGTGCAGCCGCATATCGCGGTCGTCACTTGGGTGGCCAGCGCCCACCGCGAATTTTTTGCGACTGAAGCCGATATCGCGCGGGCCAAGGCGGAGATTTTCAGCGGCTTGCCCGCCGGCGGCACCGCCATCATCCCGCACGACAATATCCACGCCGACGTGCTTGCGGCCGGCGCGCGCGCTGCGGGCGCCAACATCGTCCGCTTTGGCCAGAACGACGGCGCCGACGTGTGGGCGGAGCAGGTGAAGCTGCACCCCGATTGCAGCTGCGTGACGGCGCGGATCGGCAAGGATCGGCTGACCTTCCGCATCGGCATGGCCGGCAAGCATTGGGTGAACAATGCCCTCGCCGTGCTGGCGGCGGTGCAGGCAGCCGGCGGCGATCTGGCGCTGGCCGGGCTGGCGCTGGCCGAATTCAATGATCTGGCCGGGCGCGGCCGGCGGCTGCGCGTGCCCGCGGGTGGCGGCCAGGCGGTGGTGATCGATGAAGCCTATAACGCCAATCCCGCCAGCATGGCCGCCAGCCTGGCGGTGCTCGGCGCCATCGTGCCGGCACGGCACGGCCGGCGGCTGGCCTTGCTGGGCGCGATGAAGGAACTGGGTGAATTGTCGGCGGAGTTCCACGCCGGCATCGCCCCGCACCTGATCGAGGCCGGCGTGGCGATTGCCGTGCTGGTCGGCCCCGAAATGCAGCCGCTGGCCAAGGCGCTTGGCCGGCAGCTCGATGTGCGCCATGTCGGCTCGGCCGAGGCCGCACAGGCGGAGTTGCAAGGCGTGTTGGCCGCAGACGATGTGCTGCTGGTCAAGGGATCGAACAGTGTCGGGCTGGGCCGGATCGTTACCGCGCTGGCCGAGGAGAGCCCCGCATGATCAAGCTGATCGCCGATCTCGCCGGTTATGACGGCATCTTCAACCTGTTCCGTTACATCACCTTCCGCACGATCGCGGCGCTGGTGACCGCGCTGGCGATTGCCCTGGTTCTGGGCCCGCGCTTCATCGACATGCTCCGCGCCCGGCAGGGCAAGGGCCAGCCGATTCGCGAGGACGGGCCGGAATGGCATCTGCTCACCAAGCGCGGCACCCCGACCATGGGCGGCCTGCTCATCCTGATCGCGCTGAGCATTTCGTCGCTGCTGTGGATGGACATGCGCAATGGCTTTGTGTGGACGGCGCTGCTGGTCACGCTGGGCTTTGGCGCGATCGGTTTCATGGACGATTATGACAAGGTGACCAAGCAGAGCCACAAGGGCGTATCGGGCAAGGTGCGGCTGGGGCTCGAATTCCTGATTGCCGGGCTTGCGGTGTCCTACATCGCCAGCCGCACCGGTTTCACCCTCTATCTGCCGTTCTTCAAGGACTTCGGCCTCTATCTCGGGCTGTTCTACATCGCCTTTGCCGCCTTCATCATCACCGGTTTCGGCAATGCGGTGAACCTCACCGACGGGCTGGATGGGCTGGCGACGATGCCGGTGGTGATCGCGGCGGCGGCCTTTGCCATCATTGCCTATCTGGTCGGCAATATCCGCTTTTCCGATTATCTCGGTATCCATCATGTGCCGGGTTCGGGCGAGCTTGCGGTGTTCTGTGCGGCGTTGATCGGCGCCTGCCTGGGGTTCCTGTGGTTCAACGCACCGCCGGCCATGGTGTTCATGGGCGACACCGGCAGCCTGGCGCTGGGCGGCGCGCTCGGCACCATCGCAGTGGTGACCAATCATGAACTGGTGCTGCTGGTGATCGGCGGGCTGTTCGTGCTGGAAACCTTGTCGGTGATCATCCAGGTCGTCAGCTTCAAGACCACCGGCAAGCGCGTGTTCCGCATGGCACCGCTGCATCACCATTACGAGAAAAAGGGCTGGAAAGAAGCCACGGTGGTCATCCGCTTCTGGATCGTTGCCATTCTGCTGGCGCTGATCGGCCTTGCCACGTTGAAGCTGCGGTGATCACCTCGCCTGCCTTTGCCGATAAACGCTGGGGCGTGCTGGGATTGGCGCGTTCCGGCCGCGCGACCGTGGCGGCGCTGGCGGCATCGGGTGGGCAGGTGACGGCCTGGGATGACAATGCGGCGGCGCGGCAGGATGTGGCGGCCGAAATCGCCGATCTGAACCACATCGACCTGACGGGCTTTGCCGGCATCGTCGTGTCGCCGGGCGTGCCGCACAGCGCGCCGATCTTTGCCGCCGCCGCGCGCCACGGCGTGCCGGTGCTGGGCGATATCGAACTGTTCGCACGCGCGCTGCCAAGCCTGCCGCCCACAAGGATCGTCGGCATCACCGGCACCAACGGCAAATCGACGACGACCGCCCTGCTCCACCATCTGTGCACCACCGCGGGCCTGCCCGCAGCGATGGGCGGCAACATCGGGTTGCCGATCCTGGCGCAGGAACCGCTGCCAGCCGGCGGCGTGTGGGTGCTGGAACTATCCTCTTACCAACTGGACATCACCCGCAGCCTGGCCTGCGATGTGGCGATCTGCACCAATCTGACGCCCGACCATCTCGAACGCCATGGCAGCATGGCCGTCTATGCCGCGGCCAAGGCCCGGCTGTTCGGCATGCAGGCCCAGCATGCCACCGCAATCGTCGGCCGCGACGCGCAGACACAGTGGCAGATGAGCGCCGCTGCGCCGATCCTGATCGAGGATGTCCCCCTGCCCGGCGACCCCGCCCGTTGGCCCGGCCTGCAAGGCCCGCACAACCGGTTGAATGCGCAAGCGGCCGTGGCGGCGGCACGCGCGCTGGGCATCGCCGATGCCGTGATCGCCGCCGGCCTGGCCAGCTATGCCGCGCTTGCCCACCGCATGGAGCCGGTTGGCGAAAAGCGCGGCCTGCTGTGGGTGAACGACAGCAAGGCGACCAATCCGGACAGCACCGCGCCGGCGCTGACCGCATATCCCCGCATCCACTGGATCGCTGGCGGCCGGCCCAAGCTCGATGCCGGCGGCCATGCCGATCTGTCGGCCATCCTGCCCCATCTGCACAATGTCGCCCACGCCTGGTTGATCGGGGAAGCCGCGCCGCTGTTTGCGCCGCAGATCGGCGCAAAAGTGCCCACCACGATTGCCGGCACGCTGGCGGCCGCCGTTGCCGCCGTGCTGGAAACCGCCCGGCCCGGCGATGTCGTGCTGTTCAGCCCGGCCGCTGCCAGTTTCGATCAGTATCGCGATTTCGAACAGCGGGGCGATGCGTTCCGGGCATTGGTCAGCCGGCTGTGAGGAGCCCCGCCATGGCCAGCCGCCCCCAGAACCGGCCAATGTCCGCAACGGCCCGCCCGCGCACCGCCTCTGCGCTCTCGCGCGGCGACCGGTCCAGCTTTGGCCGCTGGTTCTGGACGATCGACAAGACGCTGCTGATCCTGATCTTCGCGCTCATGGCCATCGGCATCGTCGCAGTGGCGGCGGCCTCCCCGGCGGCGGCGCGCAAATTGTCGGGCAAGAATTATCGCCTCGATGATCTGTATTTCCTGTATCGGCAATTGGGCTGGGTGGCGCTTGGCCTGCCGGTGATGGTGGCGACATCGATGCTGGATATGCGGCTGCTCAAACGCATCGCGGTGTTCGGCACGGGCGCGATGCTGCTGGGCCTGCTGCTGCTGCCGTTCATCGGCAGCGGCACCAATGGCGCGGCGCGCTGGATCCAGTTGCCGTTCTTCCAGTTCCAGCCATCGGAATTCTTCAAGCCCTGCTTCGTGGTCGCCACCGCCTGGCTGCTCAGTCTGCGGGTCGCCGATCGCAGCCTGCCCACCTTGCAGATCAGCGCCGGCATATTGGGCGTGGCGCTGGTGTGCCTGATCGCGCAGCCGGACGTTGGCCAATCGGCGCTGATTTGCGCGGTATGGCTGGTGCAGGCGATGCTCGCCGGGTTGTCGCTGCAACTGGTCGGCATGGGCATCGGGTTGGGCGCGGCCGGGTTGGTCAGCGCCTATTTCACCCTCGATCACTTTGCCGCGCGCATCGACAAATGGATTTTCGGCGTGGGTGATACGTTCCAGATCGACAAGGCGCTGGATTGTTTCCGCGCCGGTGGCTGGCTGGGCACCGGGCCGGGCGAAGGCCGCATGAAATTCCGCCTGCCCGAAGCGCAGACCGATTATATCTTCAGCGTCATCGGCGAGGAATTCGGCCTGATCGCCTGTTTCATGCTGGCCGGGCTGTTCATGGGGCTGGTGGTGCGCGCGCTGCTGGTGGCGATGGACGAGGATGATCCGTTCGTCTTCCTGGCCACAGCCGGTCTCGCCACCCAGTTCGGTTTCCAGGCGGCGATCAACATGATGGTCAATCTGGCGCTGCTGCCATCCAAGGGCATGACGCTGCCGTTCATCAGCCATGGCGGATCATCCTATCTGGCGACGTGTGTCGGCGCCGGGCTGCTGCTGGCGCTCACCCGCAACAATCCCTTCCTGAAAGGCCGGCCGTGGGCGCAAGCCGGCGGCATGCGCATGACATGACCCCGGAAACTCCCCTTGATCGCTATGACAGCCGGCCGCGTCAGCAGGCGCCGGGGCCCGGCGGCACCTATGTGCTGTGCGCTGGCGGCACCGGCGGCCATATGGTGCCGGCGCATTGCCTGGCGCTGGAATTGATGGCGCGCGGCCATCATGTGCATCTGGTGACCGACGAACGCGGCCTGCGCTTTCCCGGCCTGTTTCCGGGTGTCGAGATCACCAGGGTGGATGCCGCATCGACGGGCCGCAGCGGCTGGAAATCGCTGCCGTCCGTGGCGTTGAGCATCTGGAAGGGTCGCAGCACCGCCCGCGCGCTGTTCAAGCAGATGCGCCCGCGCGCTGTGGTGGGTTTTGGCGGCTATCCCGCCCTGCCCGGCTTGCTGGCCGGCTTGTCCCTCTATCTGCCCTGCCTGATCCACGAGCAAAATGCCGTGCTGGGCCGCACCAACCGCTATCTGGCGCCGCGGGTGCGGGCCATCGCCACCAGTTTCCCGCGCATCCGTCGCATGGAAGGCGCCTGGGCCAGGCGCGCGCATTTCACCGGCAATCCGGTGCGCCCCGAAGTGTTGGCCGCCCGCGAAATGCCGTTCGACGCCCATGCCCCCCGGCTGAAATTGCTGGTGACCGGCGGCAGCCAGGGCGCGGCGATTTTGAACCGCATCGTGCCCGCCGCTCTGGCGCTGCTCCCCGAACCACTGCGCCTAAATCTGGACGTCACCCATCAGGGCCGCGATGAAGACCGGGATGCGATGCTCACCGCCTATGCCGAAGCCGGCATCGCCCCGCGCATCGCGGCCTATTTCCCTGATCTGCCGGCCGAAATGGCCGCCAGCCATATCGTCATCGCGCGCAGCGGTGCCTCCACCGTGGCGGAGCTCGCGGTGATGGGCCGGCCCTCGATCCTGGTGCCGTTGCCCATCGCCACCGACGACCACCAGGCCGACAATGCCGCCGCGCTGGTCGCGGCTGGCGCAGCGCAGATGATCCGGCAAAGCGAGTTCACCGCAGAACGCCTGGGCGAGGCCTTGACGCTGTGGCTTGCGGACCGGCAGGGGCTGGAAACCGCCGCCGCCGCCGCGCGCGCCGCCGGGCATCCGGAGGCCGCGAAACGGCTGGCCAACCTTGTCATCGCCACCGGATTGATCGCATGAGCCCAATTGTTTCCCCTGATGCCGGCGCGCTGCGCCTGCGCCCTGGTTTCCGCACCGATATCGGTGTCATCCACTTTGTCGGCATCGGCGGCATCGGCATGTCGGGCATTGCCGAAGTCATGGCCAATCTGGGCTTTGCCGTGCAGGGCTCGGACTCGGCGGAATCCTATGTCGTCGATGGCCTGCGCAAGAAGGGCATCACCGTGTTCATCGGCCAATCGGCGGAGAATGTGGCGAACGCGGCCGTGCTGGTGATTTCCACGGCCATCAAGCCCGACAATGTCGAAGTGGTGGCCGCGCGCAGCCGGCGGATTCCGGTGGTGCGCCGCGCCGAAATGCTCGCCGAACTGATGCGCCTGAAAAGCTGCGTCGCGGTGGCCGGCACCCACGGCAAGACCACCACCACCTCGATGGTCGCCACCCTGCTTGATGCCGGCGGGCTTGACCCCACGGTGATCAACGGCGGCATCATCAACACCATCGGATCCAACGCCCGCCTGGGCACATCGGACTGGATGGTGGTGGAAGCGGACGAGAGCGACGGCAGCTTCCTGCGGCTGACCGGCACGTTCGGCATCGTCACCAACATCGATCCGGAACATCTCGACCATTGGGGCGATTTCGAAAAGGTGCGCGAAGGCTTCCGCCAGTTCGTCAACGCCGTGCCCTTCTATGGCGCCGGCATCTTGTGCATCGATCACCCGGAGGTGCAGGCGCTGATCCCGCGCGTGTCGGATCGGCGCATCATCACCTATGGTTTTGCCGCCACCGCCGATGTGCGCGGGCTGGATGTGACGCCGGTGCCGGGCGGCAACCGCTTTGCCGTGCTGGTGCGCAACCGCACCGGCGCTGCCGACAGCCAGCGCCGTATCGATGATCTGCTGCTGCCGATGCCCGGGCGGCACAATGTGCAGAATGCGCTGGCGGCGATTGCCGTGGCGCTGGAACTGGGCGTGGATGATGATGGCCTGCGCGCCGGCCTGGCGCGCTTTGGCGGCGTCAAGCGGCGCTTCACCAAGGTGGGTGAGGTGAACGGCGCGGCGATCATCGATGATTATGGCCACCACCCGGTGGAGATCCGCGCCGTGCTGGCCGCGGCGCGCGAAAGCGCCGGCAGCCGGGTGATCGCGGTGGTGCAGCCGCACCGCTTCACGCGCCTGCGCGATCTGATGGCGGATTTCTGCGCCGCGTTCAACGATGCCGACATGGTGTTGGTGGCGCCGGTCTATGCTGCCGGCGAAGCGCCGATTCCGGGCGTGGATGCGGCTGCGCTGGCGGCCGGGCTGGTGGCGGCGGGGCACCCATCGGCGGCAACGGTGTCGGGCGCGGCGGAACTGGCGACGGTGTTGGCCGGCGTGGTTCAGGCCGGCGATCAGGTGATCTGCCTGGGCGCTGGCGATATCACCAAATGGGCGGCCGGGTTGGCGGATGCGGTGGCAAAGGTGCGGGACGCGCCATGAACGCTCCCCGCGGCAAACTCACGACCAACGCCCCGCTCGCCCCGCTGTTGTGGTTCAAGGCCGGCGGGCCGGCGGACTGGCTGTTCGAGCCGGCCGACGCCGACGATTTGAGCGATTTCCTGAAGCACCTGCCCGCCGAAACGCCCGTCCTCGCGCTCGGGCTAGGCAGCAATCTGATCGTGCGCGATGGCGGCGTGGCGGGCGTCGTCGTGCGGCTGGGCAAGACATTCGGCAAGGTGAGCGCAGATGGCGAGACGCTGATGTGCGGCGGCGGCGCCAGCGGCATCGCGGTGAGCAGCGCGGCGCGCGATGCCGGGCTGGCCGGCCTGGAGTTTCTGCGCGGCATTCCCGGCACGGTGGGCGGCTTCGTGCGGATGAACGGCGGGGCTTATGGGCGCGAGGTCGCCGATGTGCTGGTGGAGGCGACGGTGGTGACGCGGGCTGGCAGCGTGGAAACGCGGTCGGTCAGCGATCTGGCCTACAGCTATCGCCATTCCAATCTGGCCGATGGCGAGATCGTGATTTCGGCGCGGCTGCGCGGGGCGCCGGGCGAGCGCACCGCCATCCAGGCCGAGATGGACCGCATCGCCGCCGCCCGTGAAGCCAGCCAGCCGCTGCGCACCCGCACCGGCGGATCGACCTTCAAGAATCCGCCCGGCCACAAGGCCTGGGAACTGGTGCACAACGCGGGTTGCCGTGGCCTGCGCGTCGGCGGGGCGGAGGTCAGCGAGAAGCACAGCAATTTCCTGATCAACAGCCACCGCGCCACCGCCGCCGATATCGAGGCACTGGGCGAACTGGTTCGCGCGCATGTGTTGCGGGAGAGCGGCGTGGCGCTTGAGTGGGAAATTCAGCGGGTGGGACGGGTTGCGGAGGTTTCGTCATTCCCCACCCCCAACCCCTCCCCTTCAGAGGTGGGGCTGGGGAACGTCCCGCAAGGAGCCACGCCATGAAAGTCGCCGTGCTCATGGGCGGCTGGTCCGCCGAGCGCGAGGTGAGCCTCACCTCCGGCCGCGGCATCGCGCAAGCCTGTCGCAATCTGGGCCATGA
>Ga0164295_10000792_pt1 | contig 26278 bp, 21 predicted proteins | sample GEODES006metaG_FD_111798 | JGI IMG/M metagenome (GOLD analysis project Ga0164295, IMG submission 111798) | Oligotrophic lake water microbial communities from Sparkling Lake, Wisconsin, USA - GEODES006 metaG | ecosystem: Environmental > Aquatic > Freshwater > Lake | place: USA: Sparkling Lake... | reverse complement strand
GCCCGCCGCCGCTCGCGGGTCTGATCGGCCCCTCTCGGCCTCCATCAATTGATCAATCGACACCGGCCCCGGAGCGCCCGCCGCTCCGGGGCCGGATCGTTTTCCCCCTCCCATCCGGGCTTTTCCGCGGCCGAGGGGGGCCGGAGCGAGTAAGGTTTTCTTTTTCAACCGTGAAGTGGTGGAATACGTAGCTATTTCCACCACTCCGCGGTGGAAATTGCTGTTCGTGCCTTGGCGATGTTTCTCGATCGGCTCCACGCCGACAGGCTCTTCGTGGCGGAGGAATGACGCCCGCCGCATCCAGCGTCGGGCACTTTATCAACAGCCGCCTCGGACGCTGTTGCGCAATTCGTAGGCGCTCCTGCGCGAAGCGTCGTCGAGCATGGCCAATTCGTTCCCTCTGGCAACCTATTCATGCCCTCCCTCACGGATATGCCCGCAGGGACAACTAGACTTGAGGCCAGTTTTTGGAGTCCCCGACTACTGCCTTACGAGTTCAGAAACCATGACGATGATCATGACGCTCCGCCGGATTGCCGCCTTCCTCTCGCTCCCCGTCGCGATCGGTCTTCTTGGCGCTCCCGCCGTCGCCGCCCCGGCCCAGCAAACCCTCTACACGACGACCACCTCCAATACGACCTGGGTGGGGAACACCGGCCGTTGGTCAACCAGTCCAACCGGCCCGTTCACGGACACCTGGACCCCATACGCCACCGCCAACTTCGCGAACTCCGGCACCTACAACTTCCAGCGGCTGATTGCGACCGGCACGGCGAACACCGGGGACGTCACCCTGGGATCGAATGTCAGGGTGATCTTCGCTCAGTCGAGCGGACAGGCGATGAACCTCGTCTCGGGCGCCGGCGGCGTGGCCACCTTCACTATCGGCACCGACAGCCAAATTGACTTCGGTTCGATCATCATCGCGCCGGGTGCGAACACCGGCTATACCAAGAACGGTGCCGGCTCCCTCACGATGACCGGTGGAGTTATCCAGGGGCCCGTCACGCTCAACGGTGGCAATTTGGTGGGCAGGAACAACAACGCATTCGGTCAGGGGGCGTTGACACTCAATGGTGGAGCCCTCGGCGCGACCACCAATCTCACCTCGCCGACGAATCGCGACGGCGGGCTCATTGTCACCAATGATTTCCAAATCGGTATCAGCGGGTCGGCCGGGAACGCCAGCAGCACCGCCAACATGACGTTCTCCGGGACCGGCAACTCCGTGAGTCTCGGCAGTGTCAGGCGGACGATCACGCTCGGCAACAGCGGCTCGATGACCTTCGGCGGCGCGATCGCCGGCAGTGGTGGTCTGACCCTCACCCGCGACGCCGATGGCGCCGGTTGGTTCGCACTCTCCGGTTCCAACACGTTCACCGGTGGCCTGACCCTCGACGGCGTCAGGGTTAACGCTTCGGCGTCCGATACGGCTCTCGGTGCCGGCGACGTCTTCCTCGGTGGGGTCACCGGGTCGAATACGATTTTGAACATCACTTCTGCCGTGGCGCTGGGCAACACGATCACGTTCGCCGACGTTGCGGGCGTAAAGACACTCGCCAACCTCGGTTCCAGTGGCACGCTCACGGGGGTCGTCAACAACGCCGACAGCACCGGCTCGAATCAGATCGGCGCCGGCACTGGCCGCACCTTCACGTTGAGCGGCGGTCTCGGTGGAAGCGGCTCGACGGATTGGTATTTCGGAGGGACTTCCGGAACCAACTCGCTTGTCGGCACCGTGCGCATCGGTACGGCAAACAGCTACACGGGCGCTGGTAACACCACGATCGCCAACTCGACCGTGAAACTCACGGCTGGCGATGGCTTGGCCACCAACAACTTGACCCTGACCGGCACGGGAACGTTGGACCTTGGCGGTAACGCTCAATCGATCACGGAGTTGACGGGCGACGCCACTTCCAAGATCCAGTCGACGGGTGGCCAGGGGACACTCCTCGTCGGCAACAACGACACCTCCTCCATCTTCGCTGGCTCGATTCTTGGCAGCGGCGTAGACAATGTCGCGCTCCAGAAGATCGGAACGGGGAGCTTCGAACTCACCAACTCTGGCAACACCTTCACGGGCGGAGTGGTTGTGCAAGAAGGCGATCTCATCGTCTCGGCGAGCACGCTCATGGGACAGGCTGTCGATCTGCAAATTGCGGACTCGAGCATCGAGTTCAAGCAGTCGACCAGCGGCACGTTCTCGGGCGTGATCAGCGGGGACGGTTCCCTCACCAAAACTGGGGCCTCGACGCTGACGCTTTCCGGGGCCAACACCTACGCCGGGGCCACGACCGTCTCCGCCGGGGCGCTGGTGATCAACGGCAGTCTCACAAGCTCCGCCGTCACCGTCGCGAGCGGGGCCACGCTCGGCGGCAGCGGCACGATCGGCTCGTCGGTCACCGTGCAATCGGGGGGCACGATCGCCCCGGGTAACAACCCCGGCCTCCTCTCCGTCGGCACGCTCAACCTCCTCGCCGGCAGCACGACGCGCATGGAGATCGTCGGGGTCGGCAGTGCCGCCGGCACCGCTGGCACCGACTACGACAAGATCGCCATCACGACCGCAAGCGGCCTCGTCTACGGCGGCGCGCTTTCGCTCGACTTCGCCAACACCGCGACCTTCAGCGACGGCACGTCGTTTGACCTCTTCGGCTTCACCGGCTCGGCGACGGGCGACTTCACTACGGTGGCGAGCACAGGAACGGGCAGCTACGCCGGCCTCACCTTCACCGGTGTCGGCGGGCTGTGGACGGCCTTGCTCGGCAGCCAGACGCTCACCTTTAGCGAGCTGACCGGCCTGCTCCGCTTCGATAGCAACGGTGCACCGGTCCCCGAGATCGATCCAAGCTCTTTCGGCAGCGCCCTGACGCTCCTGATCGGATCGCTTGGCCTCCTCGAGCGCCGCGCCCGCCGCCGCTCGCGGGTCTGATCGGCCCCTCTCGGCCTCTATCAATCGACCGACCGACACCGGCCCCGGAGCGCCCGCCGCTCCGGGGCCGGATCGTTTTTTGCCCGGCACACTCCTCTCCCCTGTCGCCGCCCGCGCCCCGCAGTCAGACTGCGGCGATGCCTCCCCTTCCCTATCTCCGGCTTCAGTTCCAGCTTCATGGCATCGTCTTCCTCTTCGCTGCCACGGCCTTTCTCGGGCATGTGATTAGCCTCTCTGCCCCGGCTGTTGTCATCTGGCGAACGGCGCTGGCGGCGATCGGCGCCGCGGCGGTCGTTCTCGTGGGCCGGCGCGCAACGCTCTTCCCCCCCCGGCGCACGATCGCGGCGCTCTTGGCCATCGGCGCCATCGCCGGGATCCACTGGCTCTGCTTCTTCGGCGCCATCCGCCTGGCGAACGTCTCGATGTGCCTCGCGGGGATGGCGACGACCTCGCTGTTCACCGCCTTCACCGAGCCCTTGCTCGAAGGGCGGAAGGTGAAGCCGCTCGAGGTCGCCCTCGGCTGCCTCGTGGCCGTCGGCATCCTCCTCGTCGCCGGGTTTGAACGGGGGCGGCTCGCCGGGCTCCTTCTGGCCCTCTTCGGCGCCTTCCTGGCGGCGATCTTCCCGGTCTTCAACCGCCGCCTCGTCCGCTCCGGCTCGCTCGATCCGATGGTGATGGTGGCCTGGGAGATGCTCGGGGCCCTCGCCGCGTGCCTGGCCCTGCTCCCCCTCATCCCCGCTTCGGGTGGCTATGTCGGCCTCCTTGCCTGGCACCGATTCGACTGGCTCTGGCTCCTCATCCTGGCGCTCGTCTGCACCGTCTTCGCCCACGCCGTCCACATCGCCCTGCTGCGGCAGATCACGGCTTACGCAGCAAACCTCGCCAATAACCTCGAGCCGGTCTACGGGATCCTCGGGGCCGCCTGGCTGTTCGGCGAACACCGCGATCTCCACCCCGGCTTCTACGCCGGTGCCGCCACGATCCTCGCCGCCAACGTCCTCCATCCGCTGCTGGCCCGGAGCGAGCCGACGGCGAGCGCCCCCTGATCCCCTTCCCTGCCGCTTTCCTTCCCTGCCGGGCCAGCCGTATTCTGGCGGCCGGTTCGGCTCACGGCGGCCGCGGCACTTCTCATTTGGGGAACATCTCCATGTCGATCCTCCTCCGGTCACACGCGTGCTCCGCGTTTGCCGCCCTGTTGGCACTCACCTTTTCCTTCGTGGTTGCACGGCCCGCCTCGGCCGCCCCCGAGGAGACGACGATCACCGAAGTCGCTCCCGGCGTCTTCTTCCGCAAGGCGCAAACCGAGCCGGTGTTCACCGGTTGCAACCAGGGCTTCGTTGTCTTCCGCGACCATGTCCTCGTCATCGATGCCAACTTTCCCGGCCAAGCGGAGAACGTCATCGCCTCGATCCGCGAGCGCACCGACAAGCCGATCAAGTTTGTCTTCGACACCCACTACCACGGCGATCACGCCGACGGGAACATGCAGTACGTGAAGCTCGGGGCGACAGTCGTCGCTCAGGAGCGGAGCCAGCCCCTCTTCCAATCGAAGGGCGCCGACGGCTTCGAGGGGGCAAAGAAGAACCGGGCGAGCGAGTATGGCGCCCTCTCCTACGAGATCCCCTCCCTCTACTTCTCCCACAAGCTCGTCTTTGACGACGGCGATCAGCGCGTCGAGCTTCTCTTCCTCGGCCACGCCCACACCGCCGGCGATGCCGTTGCCTGGCTGCCGAAGCACGGGATCCTGTTCACCGGCGACGCCTGCGTGAACGGTGCCTTCAACTACACCGGCGACGCCAACACCGAAAGCTGGATCGCCGTCCTCGGCGCGATGGAGGATCTCGGCGTGAAGACGCTCTGCCCCGGCCACGGTGAGATGGGGGGCGCTGAGATCCTCGCCAATCAGAAGCGCTGGTTCCTCGAGCTCCGCGGCACCGTCAAGGCGGGGATCGACAAGGGGCTGTCGCTCGAGGCGATCAAGGAGGGATTCGACGTCCCCTTCTACAAAGAATGGACCGGCAAGGAATCGAAGGCCCAAAGCGAAAACATCGAGCATGTCTTCAAGGAGCTTTCGAGCCCGAAGGAGCTTTCGAGCCCAGGAAAGCCCCTCGGGCTGAAGTCCCGCCTCCACCGTCATCCCCATCCCCACCCGAGCCAGCCGGCGGTCGGCACCGTGGGGAACAAGCGATGAGCGGCTGGAGTCTCGGCAGACTGCCTGCCCTCCTCGTCGTCCTCGCCGCCGCGGCGCTCCCCTCCGCGGCCCGATCGGACGAGCCCCTCACGCTCGAGCGGATCATGGGGAGCCCGGCCCTCTCTGGCCCGGTACCGAGGGGCCTGGCCCTCTCCCCCGACGGGAAGCTCGCCACGCTCCTCGAGCCCCGTGCCGACGACCGCGACCGCTACGACCTGTGGGCCCTCGACACCGCCACCGGCCAGAAGCGGATGCTCGTCGACTCGACGAAATTCGGCGGCGGGGAGATCTCGGAAGAGGAGAAGATGCGCCGCGAGCGGGCCCGTGTCGGTGGCACGCGCGGCGTGATTTCCTACGCCTGGGCCCCCGACTCAACCTCGATCCTCGTGCCACTCGATGGCGATCTTTACGTCGCCACCGTCGCCGACGGCGCCGTCCGCCGGCTCACCGACACGCCCCAGACGGAGCTCGACGCCAAGATCTCCCCCCGGGGCCGGTTCGTGTCGTTCGTCCGCGATCAGAATCTGTTCCTGCACGACATCGCCACCGGCGCCGAGCGGGCCCTCACGACCGACGGGACGGGAGCGGTGTCGTGGGGGAGTGCGGAGTTTGTCGCCCAGGAGGAGATGGACCGGCGCGACGGCCACTGGTGGAGCCCCGACGATTCCAGGCTCGTCGTCGCGAAGGTCGACGAGAGCGACGTGCGGATGGTGCCGCGGGGGAAAATAGGCGCCGACGGCACGCGCGTCTTCGAGCAGCGTTATCCCCGCGCCGGCACACCGAACGCCCGCGTCGAGCTGTTCGTGTTCGACCCTGCCGCCCCGGCTGGGACGGCGCCGGTCAAGCTCGACCTCGGCGCCGACCCCGACATCTACGTGGCCCGCGTCGATTGGACGCCCGACTCGAAGGCGATCCTCGTTCAGCGGCAGTCGCGCGATCAGAAGCGGCTCGACCTGATCGAGTTTGATCCGGCCACCGGCCGCGGTCGGGAGCGGCTCACCGAAACGTCCCCCACCTGGGTCAATCTCTCCGACGACCTCCGCATCCTCCCCGACGGCCGGCTCCTCTGGACCAGCGAGCGCGACGGATTCCGTCACTTTTTTCTGGAGCGCGACGGGGCCCTCGAGCAGGTGACCAGCGGCCCTTGGGGGATCGACCGGATCGTCGGCGTCGACCAGATCCGTGGGAAGGTGTTCTTCCTGGCGGGGATCGAGACGCCGATCGAGAAGCATCTCTACGCTGTCGAGCTTCCCGCCGCCGGCATGCCCGCCGCCCCCCCGCGGCGCCTCACCGAGCCCGGTGGCTGGCACGATGTCTCGATGGACAAGACCGGCACCCGGGCGCTCGTCACCCGGTCAACGCCGACGCAGCCGCCGCAGACTTCTCTGGCCGATGCCGACGGGCAGCGGATTACCTGGATCGAGGAAAACCGGGTGGAGGGGGAGCACCCTTATGCCCCCTATCTCGCCGGTCACGTCGCTCCCGAGTTCGGCACGCTCGCCGCCGACGATGGCACGCCGCTCCACTATTCCCACCTCCGTCCCACACTCTCCCCCGGGGAGAAAGCCCCGGCGCTCGTCATCGTCTACGGCGGGCCGGGGGTCGGCCCGCTGGCGGCCAGGCGCTGGGGCAACGCCGTCTCGCAGTGGTTCGTGCGCCGCGGCTGGCATGTCTTCTCCCTCGACAACCGGGGCACGAGTGGCCGCGGCAAGGCCTTTGAAGACCCGATCTATCGGAAGTTGGGCGAGGTGGAGGTCCGCGATCAGAAGGTGGGGGTCGATTGGCTCCGAGCGCGGGCCGACGTCGATCCCGATCGAATCGCCGTCCACGGCTGGTCGTACGGCGGCACCATGGTCCTCCGTCTCCTCGCCGCCCATCCGGGCCTCTTCGCCGCCGGCGCCTCCGGAGCTCCGGTGACCGACTGGTCGCTCTACGACACCCACTACACCGAGCGCTACCTCGGCAATCCCGCGGTCGACAAAGGACCGTACGAGCGCTCGGGCGTTCTCGGGGTGGCGGAAACGATTGCCGACCCGCTCCTTGTCATCCACGGCATGGCCGATGACAACGTCGTCTTCGAAAACACGACGGCCCTCGTGGCCCGGATGCAAAAAGAAGGCCAGCTCTTCGAGGTGATGATCTATCCCGGCCAGACGCACGGCATCTCGGGCGCTCCCGACCGGATCCACCTCTGGCGCTCGATCGCTGACTTCTTCGACCGGAGGCTCGGCTTACCACAGGCCACCCATCGATGAACGGCTCCTTCCTCCGACTCGCCTTCCTGATCGCCTCCGTTGCCGCCGCAGCGAGCCCGGCTGCCGAGCCGGCTGCGGACTTTGACGCCGCTTGGCATCGGGCGACGTCGCACGACACGCGCGTCAGCGGCCTCGTCTTCCGGCACTCCCTCGAGCCGCGCTGGATCGACGACGGCGCCGTGCTTGTCTACCGGGTGCGAACGGGTGCCGATGCCCACGAGGTGGTTCGGGTCGATTGCCGGTCTGGTGAAAAACGGATCCTCGAGCCAAACGATCCCCTCGCCGTCGAGCTGCGCTCCGCGAAGGCGCGGCGGCTGCGTCTCGACCGTCCCCTGCGCGGTGGCAACGGCCCTGAGACGTCGATCCGTCTGGAGAACGCGACGGCCGAGGTCCTCAAGACGGTATGGATCGAAGGGGGCGGCGAGCGTCGCTCCTACGGCGAGCTTGCCCCCGGTGCATCGCGCGATCAGCATACCTTCGCCGGCCATGTCTGGGGCTTCGAGCGCGGCGATGGCACGCTCCTGGCGGCCGCAGCGGCCGAGCAGGGCGGATCGACGTTCCGGATCGACTCCCTCGAGCCCGATGTCGTGCCGAGCGGGTCGCGCAGCGCCGGGGAGCGACGCCGGCCCCGGGCAGCGGAGCCCACCGTCGCCACGCCGCGAGCCGAGGTGATCCTCCGCGACGGCGATCTCGTGGCGAAGCGTGCCGACGGCACCGAGCAGCCGCTCACGAGCGGAGCGACGAAGGAGTTTCACTTCACCGACGACCGTTTCGTCTCCCCCGATGGCCGCTGGATGATCGCGCTGAAAGTGCGCGAGGGGGAGCACCGCACGGTGAAGATCGTCGAGTCGACGCCGAAAGACCAGCCGCAGCCGCGCCTGATCGAGTTTCGCTACGACAAGCCGGGAGACCGGATCGACGAGCGCTTTCCGCATCTTTTCGATCTCGACACGCTGGCCGAGGTGCCGCTCGACGAATCGCTCTTCGCTACCCCCTGGGAGATCTCCGACTTCCTCTGGCTCCCCGACAGTTCGTCGTTTCTCTTTCGTTACAACCAGCGCGGCCACCAGACGATGCGGATTGTGAAGATCGACGTCCCCTCGGGCCAGGTCTCGGCCGTGGTCGACGAGCAGAGCACAACATTCATCGACTGGGTCAACCGGGCCTGGCTCCGCTCTCTCCCCGCCGAGGGAAAGCTCCTCTGGAGCAGCGAGCGGAGTGGCTGGCATCAGCTTTATTCCGTCGACATCGCCACCGGCGCCGCGACTCCGATCACCTCGGGGGAGTGGGTGGTGAGGAGCGTGGAGGACGTCGACGAGGAGCGCCGCTCTCTTGTTCTGCGTCTCTCGGGTCGCGATCCCACCCAAAGCCCCTACCATGTCCACTTCGCACGGGTGAACTTCGACGGCAGCGCGTTCACGATGCTCACCGAGGGGGATGGCACGCACGAGCTCACCTGGGCCCCCGATGGCAAAACCTACATCGACCGCTGGTCGCGCGTCGATCTGCCGCCGCGGCACGAGCTGCGTCGGGCCGCCGACGGGGCGAAGCTCTGCGACCTCGAAGTTGCCGACGACTCAGGCCTCGTCGCCACCGGCTGGCCGCAGCCGGAGCGGTTTGTGGCCAAGGGGCGCGACGGCGTCACCGACATCCACGGCATCATCCTCCGTCCCTCCCATTTCGATCCAGCCCGCCGCTACCCCGTGATCGAGAACGTCTACGCCGGCCCGCACGACAGCCATGCGCCGGTGGCGTGGCGGCCGTCGTACGGCTCGATGTCGCAGCTGGCAGAGCTGGGCTTCGTGGTCGTGCAGGCCGACGGCATGGGGACAGCCAACCGCAGCAAGGCCTTTCACGACGTCTGCCACAAAAACCTCGGCGACGCCGGCTTCCCCGACCGGATCGCCTGGCTCCGCGCGGCGGCGGCAACGCGGCCTTGGATGGATCTGTCGCGCGTCGGCATCTACGGCGGCAGCGCCGGCGGGCAAAACGCGATGCGGGCCCTCATTGCCCACCACGACTTCTATTCCGTCGCCGTCGCCGACTGCGGCTGCCACGACAACCGGATGGACAAGATCTGGTGGAACGAGCAGTGGATGGGCTGGCCGCTCGATGCCAGCTGGGACGCATCATCAAACTCTGTTCAGGCCCACAGGCTCGAAGGGAAGCTCCTGCTTGTCGTCGGCGAGATCGATCAGAACGTCGATCCCGCCTCGACGCCCCAAGTGGCCGCAGCGCTCGTGAAGGCGGGCAAGGATTTCGATCTGCTCGTCATGCCGGGCACCGGCCACGGCGCCGCCGAAACGCCGTACGCTTCGAGGCGCCGGGCAGCTTTTCTCCACCGGCAGCTGGGAAGCCCCACGACGCCGTGACGGCCTGACCAGCCAATGACGCGCTTGATCAGCGCTCGGCGGCGGGCACCCCACGGCGGCCGAGGATCATCGCCAGGCCCGGCCCGGCCGCCATCGTCGTGAACACGCACATCAGCACGCAGGCGACGTAGAGGCGAAGATCGATCAGCTCGCGCTCGAAAGCGGCTTGCGCCATCACGATCCCGAGGATCCCGCGGGCATTGAGGCCGCAGCCGACGGCGAGCGACTGCCGGTTGTCCATCCCCGCCATCTTTCCGCCAACGAACACGCCGGAGATCTTCCCGAGGAAGGCGACCACCGTGATCAGGGCGACGAGCCAGGGATCGAAGCCCTTGATGAAGTCGGCCTTGATCGCCATCGAGACGAAGAAGATCGGCGTGAACACGGCATAGGCAAACTCGGCGATCGTGGCAAACGGCTCCGGATGGCGCTGGGCGACGTCGGCCAGGGCGATGCCGACGATGAACGCTCCGAGAAAAGAATGGAGCCCGAGGTGCTCCGAGCCCGCCGCCCCGAGGAAGGCCAGGAGGATCACCGCCGTGATGAAGGCGCTCGGCCGCGGCATGTTCTCGTAGATCCATTCCATGAGCCGCGGGAGCAAGAGCTTGCCGAGGAGGATCGTGCCGCCGATGAAGAGGAACACCATCCCGAGGACAACGGCCCCCTGCCCCTTGGCCGTGGCCTGCGGGCCGAACTCGGCGAGGATCACGGCAAACAGCCCCCAGCCTACGAGATCGTCGACGAGCGTCGCCGACATGATCGTCCGCCCGATGTCGCTCTTGAAAAGCCCCATGTCGAGGAGGATTCTCGCGATCACAGGATTGGCCGAGAGCGAGAGGAGCGAGCCCATGAAGAGCGCCGTCGAGAAGCGGTCTTTCTCGGTGACGCCGATCACCGTCGGAAAGGCGTAGCACATCAGGAAGCCGAGGATCAGCGGAACGAACGTCCCCACCGTCCCCACCGAGAGCGCCTTGCGGCCGAGCCGGCGGAACTCGCTCACGGAGATGTCGAGGCCGATCGTGACGATGAAGAACAGCATCCCCACGCGGGCGATCGCGTCGCGGGCGCTCGTCACCGGGCCGGTCGGGGGAAAGAGCCAGGCAAACGTCTCCGGGGAGAGTCGGCCAAGGATCGTCGGCCCGAGCACCAGCCCACCGGCGATCTCGCCGACGACCGCCGGGATGCCGAGCTTTCGCGCCACCTGCCCGAGGACGAGGGCCGTCAACAGCATCGCCGCGAGGTGGAGCGAGAGCACCGTCCAGTCAGCCGGGGTCATGGGAAAGTTCCGGGAAGAGGAAGAACCCGCCAAGAATACCCGTCGAAACGACCGTTGTGTAGACAGCCTTTCGCCCGTTTTCCCCGCTCCTTCCCGCCAGACGCTGAATCTGCCATCGTTTGGGCCTGAGGAGATCCCCCGAAGGAGTCGTCGATGCCGATCCGTGCCCTTCCTTTGCTCGTCCGCTTTTCGCTTCTGCTCGTGGGTTTTGTCGCCAGCCTCTCCGCGGGGCTCACCGCCGCCGAGCCAAGCGGATCCACACCGAAGGTTCTGCCCCCTCCGGCCCCGTCGTTCCGCGGCACGATCAACCTCCGTGCCAAGGACTCCACCCCCGACTTCCCGCAGCCCGTTCAGGCACCGCACGGCGCGCCAAACGTCCTCCTCATCCTCCTCGATGACGTCGGCTTCGGGGCCTCGAGTGCCTTCGGCGGCCCCTGCCAGACGCCGGTCCTCGAGGCGCTTGCCAAGCGAGGCCTCCGCTACACGCAGTTTCACACCACGGCCCTCTGCAGCCCGACGCGCGCAGCGCTGATCACCGGCCGCAACCATCACGCCGTCCACTCCGCCGCGATCACCGAAGCGGCAACCGGATTCCCCGGCTACGACTCCGTCATGCAGAAGGACACCGCGACCGTCGCCGAGGTCCTCAAGCTCAATGCCTGGAGCACCGCGTGGTTTGGAAAGAACCACAACGTTCCCGATTGGCAGACGAGCCAGGCCGGGCCGTTCGATCTCTGGCCGACCGGACTCGGCTTCGAGCACTTCTTCGGCTTCATCGGCGGAGACACGCACCAGTGGCGGCCGGCGGCGATCGAGGGGACGAAGCCGGTCGAGCCCTACCTCGACAATCCCGACTATCACTTCGACGACGATCTCGCCGACCGGGCGGTGAAGTGGATCCGCACGCAGCAGGCGGTCGCCCCCGAAAAACCCTTCTTCCTTTACTACGCGCCGGGCGCCACCCACGCTCCGCACCACCCTCGCAAGGAGTGGGTGAAGAAGTACGCCGGCACGTTCGACGCCGGCTGGGATGTGATCCGCGAGGAGACGCTCGCCCGCCAAAAGGCCCTCGGCATCGTGCCGGCCGACACGAAGCTCGTTCCCCTCGCCCCCGGCATCCCCGCCTGGGCGAGCCTCACGGCCGATCAGAAGAAGGTCTACGCCCGGATGATGGAGGTGTATGCCGGGTTCCTCGAGCAGACCGACCACAACGCCGGTCGGGTGATCGACGCGATTGCGCAAGCCGGCGAGCTCGACAACACGCTCGTCCTGTTCATCGTCGGCGACAATGGCGCCAGCGCCGAGGGGAGCGCCCAGGGGCTCCTCAACGAGATGACGTTCTTCAATGGCGTGAAGGAGGATCCGGCCAAGGTTCTGGCACGCGTCGACGACATCGGCTCTTGGCAGACCTACAACCACTACCCCATCGGCTGGGCGCACGCGATGTGCACCCCCTTCCAATGGACGAAGCAGATCGCCAGCCACTACGGCGGCACGCGCAACGGCCTGGTCGTCTCCTGGCCGAAGGGAATCGCCGATCATGGGGGCGTGCGCACCCAGTGGCATCATGTCATCGACATCGTGCCGACGATCTACGAGGCCTGCGGCGTGACCCCGCCGGAGGTCGTCAACGGCGTCACACAAAAATCGATCGACGGCATCAGCATGGCCTATTCCTTCGCCGATGCCGCCGCCCCCAGCCGGCGGACGACGCAGTACTTCGAGATGATCGGCAACCGGGCGATCTACCACGATGGCTGGGTCGCCTGCACGACCCCGCCGGTGCCGCCGTGGGATCCTGGCGCCGCGGATGTCGACGCGATCGACGGCTACCAGTGGGAGCTCTATCACACCGACGTCGACTTCTCCCAGGCGGAGAACCTCGCCACCCCTCATCCGGAGAAGCTCCGCGAGCTCCAGTTACTTTTCTACACCGAAGCCGCCCGGCACGACGTGCTGCCGATCGACAACAGTAAGACCGCCCGCCTCGATCCGGCCATTCGTCCGAGCCTGACACGGGGGCGGACGAAGTTCACCTACGGTGACGGGATGACGAGGATCCCGGAAGGAGCGAGCCCCAATCTCAAGAACACGTCGTTCCGAATCACCGCCGACGTCGACGTGAAGGAGAAGACCAGCGGGATGATCATCACGCAGGGAGGCCTGTTCGGCGGGATGGGCCTCTTTCTCCGTGACGGCCGGCCGGTCTATCACTCGAACTTCGTCGACATCGCCCACACCGAGATCGCCGGCCGCGAGCCACTCTCCCCCGGTCGGCATGTCGTCGCCCTTCGCTTCGCCTATGACGGCGGCGGGATCGGCAAGGGAGGGATGGCAACGCTCGAGGTCGACGGCAAGCCGGTCGCCGAGGGGCGGATCGAGCGGACGATCCCGATCCGCGTGACGCTCGACGAATCGCTCGATGTCGGTGAGGACACCGGCACGCCGGTGACGACCAGCTACGATGTCCCCTTCCGGTTTGAGGGGAAGGTCGATCGCGTTGTGATCGAACTGGAGTGAGCGAGCCGCAAGCCCCCACGGAGGATCGATGGCCATTGAGCAGCTCACCCCGGAGCAGGCCCGCGACTGGACGGCCGCCGAGAAGGACCGCTGGTGGCTGGCGAAGGTCTACCGCGGCGACATGCCGCAGCTCACGCTCCGGGCCGGCGCTACCGGCTTTCTGTTGGGGGGCATCCTCTCCGCCACGAATCTCTACATCGGCGCGAAGACCGGCTGGACGCTCGGCGTCGGCCTGACGAGTGTGATCCTCGCCTACGCGTCGTTCCGGATCCTCTCGAAAGTTGGAGTCCGTGATCTCACGATCCTCGAGAACAATGCCGCGCAGAGCGTCGCCACCGCCGCCGGCTACATGACAGGCCCGCTCATCTCCGGGATGGCGGCCTACATGTGGATCGAGGACACGATCATCCCCTGGTGGCAGATGGCGGCCTTCAACGTCGTCCTCTCGCTGCTCGGTGTTCTCGTCGCCTTTCCGATGAAGCGCCGGTTCATCAACGACGAACAGCTCCCGTTCCCCGAGGGGCAGGCCTGTGGCGTCGTCCTCGACACGCTCTACAGCGGCAGCGGTGACTCCGGGATGGCCCAGGCCCGGGCCCTGGTCACGGCCGGCGCCCTCTCCGGCTGCCTCGAGGCCCTCAAAGGGGAAAACCTCATGCGGCTTCTCCAGGAACGCCTCCTCGGATTCACGGCTTCGTTCCACCTCCCTCACGCGCTCGACGAGTGGTATTACGCGCTGGTCGAAAAGAAGCTCCTGCCGATGCCGACGCTCGCCAAGGTGCCGCTCCCGCAACTCGGCCTCACGTTCCTCCCCCTCGACATCGCGATGTTCGGGGCCGGCGGCCTGATGGGGATGCGGGCCGCTGGGAGCATGATGCTCGGCATGCTCTTGAACTTCGCTGTGATCGTGCCGCTGATGATTGCCACCGGGAATCTTCCCCCCCGTGCCGACGGCACCTACAGCCGGATCCACGTCGTCAACACCTGGTCGCTGTGGTGGGGGATCACGATCATGGTCGTGGCGTCACTCGTGAGCCTGTTTGCCAAGCCGGAGGTGTTCACAAAGGCCTTTGAGACGCTCCGCGGCGGCCGGGGCGACGGGGCCGGCGAGAAGCCCGCCGATCCCCTCGCCGCGATCGAGCTTCCCACCCGGCTCTCATGGGTCGGCATCCCGATCCTCGGGGCCCTCGGCGCGGCGATGGCCCAGGCCTGGTTCGGCGTCCCCTTCCTCTACGGCCTCTCGGCGGTGCCACTCGTGGCCGTGCTCACGCTCATCGCCGCCTCGAGCACCGGACTGACGAGCATCACCCCCACCGGCTCGCTCTCGAAGATCCCGCAGTTCATCTACGGCGCGCTCGATCCGAAGCACGCCCCGACAAATCTCATGACAGGGGTGATGTGCGTCGAGGTGGCGAGCAACGCAAGCAATCTCCTCATGGACATCAAGCCGGGCTACATGCTCGGGGCGAAGCCGAGGCAACAGGCCATTGCCCATTGCATCGGGATCTTTGCCGGCGCCCTTTCAAGCGCCCCCCTCTTCAATCTCCTCTTCCTCTCCGACTACAAGCCGGGGATGCGCGTTCAAGACGCGATGGTGCAGGAAGGGGGACAGTTCGGATTCCCTTCGGCGATGCAGTGGAAGGGCGTTTCGGAGCTCGTCTCGGCCGTCTTCGGCGGTGACTCCGGCACCCTCCTCACCCCGTCGATCAAGATCTCGATCGCGATCGCCGTCGTCGCCGGAATCGTCCTGGAGCTCGTGCGGATGCGGTCGGGGGGGAAGTTTCCGTTGAGCCCACTCTCCATCGGCCTCGGCGTCGTCCTCACCCCCGACTCGGTGATGGCGATGTTTCTCGGGGCCCTGTTCTTCACCGTCATGAAGTCACGTTACGGGAAGTCGCCGGAGAGCGCCGGCCACCGGCTGTGGGTCGGATCGCACGAGCCGATCTGCGCCGGCCTGATCGCCGGGGCGGCGCTCGTCGGGATCTCCGACATCCTCGTCAAGGTGTTCCTGTCGCCGGCGGCGTGAACGGCTCGATGTGGATGAAGGCATCGGCGATCCGCAGTGGCGCTGCCCGCAGGGCCGCGCGCACCTTCCCGCCGACCACGTGCCCGGCCGCCACGCTCGCGTCGCCATCGACCTCGACGTGGAGCTCGACAAAGTAGCCGGTGCCACTCTTGCGGATCCGGCACTTCTCCACCGCCCTGACCCCTTCGATGCCGAGGGCAAGATCGCGCACCCGGTGCTCGAACTCCTTCGGCGGGGCAGCATCGAGGAGATCGCGCACCGCCATCCCCATCAGCTTCACGCCGCTGACGAGGATCACGGCACAGGCGACGAGCGCCGCCCAATCGTCGGCCGGCTCCCATCCCGGCCCGCCGACGAGCCCGATGGTGATGCCGATGAAGGCGGCGATGCTCGTCAGCGCGTCAGCGCGGTGATGCCAGGCGTCGGCCTGGAGCGAGGTGCTCCCCGCCTCCGCGCCGATCCCCCCGGCCCACCGTGCCAGAAGCTCCTTGACGACGACGACAATGACGAGGACGACGAGCGTCGACCAGTGGGGGAGGTGGTGCGGCGTGCGGATCTCGCGGATGCTCTGCACAGCGATCAGCACCGCCGCGAGGATGATCGCCACCGAGGCCACGATCCCTGCCAGCGCCTCCGCCTTGCCGTAGCCGTACGGATGCCGCTCGTCGGCGGGGGCGACGGCGACCCTCAGGCCCCCCCACACCACCAGCGACGTGACGATGTCGCTGGTCGACTCCATCCCGTCGGCGATCAGGGCATAGGAATTGCCGAACACCCCGGCCAGGATCTTGAGCGTCGCGAGGGCAGCATTCACCGCCATGCCGACCAGCGGCACGGAGGAGAGCGACGGTGGTGTCGATGCTTCAGGAGGGGCCATCGCGCTGCTGTAGGGGAGGGCCCAAGGATACCCACCGAAGGCGACAAACGCATTCACCCCAGATTTCCCATTCTGGTGGAGGTGGGATTGGGACTGGCCTTTGGCCGTCTCGCCCACGCTGCGTGCGGGCCGCCTCGCCTTGCGGCAGGGGCGCTGATGTGCGACAGACCCTTTCGCTCTGCAGCCCAGCCCTGCGGCAGCAGTGACCCGCCCCGGAACGAATGTCGTGGAGGAGCCATGTCCGTGAGATTGTCCCTGGGGATCCTCGGAATCACCCTCGCCTGCAGCGGGTGCAGCCTCGTCGAATCGTCGTCGGCCACCTGGAACAGCTGGATGGAGCGATCGAAGCGCGACGCCAACGACGCCGTCCGTGAGATCCGTAAGGATTGGAATCTCCACGAGGGGGAGGGAGTCGAGAACTTCGGCGGCGGGGCGACCGAGCAGGTCCGCGAGCTCCGCGGCGAGATGGACCGCTCCGCCACGATGTCGACCTACTGATCCCACACGTTTTCCCATCCCTTCGAGCACCGGAAGTCCCCCGCGCATGCACCCCCTTGCCAGGATGCTTTTGCCCATCGTCACGCTCGTCCTGCTTGCCGCCGGCGGCTGCAGCTCGGTTGTTCGCGAGCGGCTCGCCGACAGCTCCCTTCCGGGCGACTCGCACTCTGCCGCGAGCGACGACACGGAGACCGAGATCCGCGATGTGTCGGCGACGACGATCCAGGGGGCGAAAGGCGGGGAAGAGCCCCCGCGGCTGCCGGCGCCCGGCGACACCTGGCTCGAGCGGCAGCGATTCATCTTCGCCCGGGCCTGGCAGGAGATGCGCCGCGACATGAACTACGAGAGCATCGATTCCTTTCAGGAACTCACCCCGGAAGCCAATCGGGAAGTGCGGATGATGCGCGACGATCTCGCCGGGGCCGGGGGGACCGTGACAACGACGCGCCGCCGCCCCAAGACTCCCTGACCGGGCCCCGCCAGCCGCCAGCTCCCAGCGACCGAAGATTCGCGGCACGCGCCCTGCTATCCTGGGCTTTTCTGCTTACCCGCCGCAGGCCCTCCGCAGGTCTTTGCATGCCCTCCGCGATCGATGCCGCCGGCTGGCGCTTCGACAACTCCTACACGCGGCTCCCTCCGGGGCTGTTCACCCGCTCCACGCCGGTGCCGGTGAAGCGCCCGGGCTCAGTCTTCCTCAATACCCCTCTGGCTACGTCGCTCGGCCTCGATGCCGCAGCACTCGCCGGGCCAGACGGCGCCGCCATCTTCGCCGGTAACGCGATTCCCCCCGGCGCTGACCCGATCGCCCAGGCCTATGCGGGCCACCAGTACGGCCACTTCACGAATCTCGGCGACGGCCGTGCGATCCTTCTCGCCGAGCAGATCGCCCCTGACGGCTCCCGCCACGACATCCAGCTGAAGGGGTCGGGGCGCACCCGCTACTCACGCGGTGGAGACGGCCGGGCGGCGCTCGGGCCGATGCTCCGCGAGGTCCTCATCAGTGAGGCGATGCACGCCCTCGGGATTCCCACGACGCGGAGCCTCGCCGTCGCCGCAACTGGCGAGGCAGTCCTCCGCGAGGATGCCCTCCCAGGCGCCGTGCTTGTCCGTGTGGCGGCCAGCCACATCCGGGTCGGCACGTTTCAGTATGCGGCGGCTGTCGGCGATCCCGCCCTCTCCCCGGCGCTGCTCGCCCATACCATTCGCCGCCACGATCCCCTACTCGCGGACGCCGAAGAACCGTCGCTTGCGTTTCTCGAGGCGGTCATCGATCGGCAAGCCGCCTTGATCGCCCGCTGGCTGCAGGTCGGCTTCGTCCATGGTGTGATGAACACCGACAACATGGCCGTCTCCGGGGAGACGATCGACTACGGCCCCTGTGCCTTTCTCGATGCCTACGACCCCACCACCGTCTTCAGCTCGATCGATCGGCAGGGGCGCTACGCCTGGGCCAACCAGCCCGGCATCGGCCACTGGAATCTCGCCCGCCTCGCCGAGAGCCTCCTGCCGACGATTCCCGGCGACGCGGAGGCGGCGCTCAATCAGATCAGCACCGTGCTTGCCACCTTCCCCGCCCGCTTTGCAGAGCACGCGCTGGCCGGCTGGCGGGCAAAGCTCGGCCTGCTCACCGAGGAAGACGGGGATCAGGCGCTCGCGACGTCGCTCCTGGCAGCGATGGAGGGGATCGGCGCCGACTTCACAGCCACCTTCTCAGGCCTCGCCGCCGCTGCCGAGGCTCCTGTCGCAACGCCTCCCTTCGATGCCGGGCCGCTTGCCGACTGGCGCGCGGCCTGGCGCGCCCGGCTCGATCGCCAGCCGCAGCCCTTGGCTGAGGCGGTAGCGCTCTTGCGCCGCACCAATCCGCTCGTCATCCCCCGCAACCATCGCGTCGAGGAAGCGCTCGCTGCTGCCGTGGCCGGAGAGATGGCCCCGTTTGAAAAACTCCTCGACGCGGTCACCCACCCGTTCGACGACACGCCGGCCACTCGCCCCTATCGCGACGGGCCACCGGCCGGGTGTGGCCCCTTTAAGACGTTCTGCGGGACGTGATTGGACGGCTGATCCAGTGCCGATGCCGGCGATCCCCGCTGGGAATCGCGCTGCGGATCGGGCTGGCACACAGCCGCCGTGTCATCCGGCCGGCTTCTCTTCCGCGCCGCAATGCTCGCAGGCCGGAAGGAGCGTGTGCCTGACGCCCTTGCAGGCCGAGCAGGCCGTAAACAGCGGCAGGCCACAGGACGGACAGGCATAGGGCTCGTCGCTCGCGCCGACCAGCGGCCGCGAAACGCGCCGCAGACTGCGGGGTGTCCAGGCCATGAAGCGGAGCGGGCCGCGGCGGATCGGGAACCGGCAACCAGGACAGACGAACGACTCGTAGGCCTCGCGGATCTGCTTCTGGCGTGCCCGGCCCCCGGGGCGAGCGACGAGCTGGAGGAGCCGGGCGAGGAGCCAAGCGATCACGGCGAGGGCTGTGGCGATGAGGATGTAGCGGAAGTATTCGGCGGGGAAGTACTCGTGCATGACGAAGAAGGCCCGCGCGAGCACCGCCGCGCCGAAGGCATAAACCATCGGCGCGTAGGGGCTGTTGCGGAATCTCGCAAAGAGGAGGCCGGCGAGGACGAGGAGCGGGGCGAGGACGCCGATCTTGATCGCGGCGAGCCGGAGCCGATGGCTCGTCTGCAACCGCTGGTATTCCTCGCGCACCGGCGTCTCAACGACATTGACGTGCTCGAGGTGCTGGCGGAGCTCCTCGGCGATCGCGGCCTGGCGCTCCTGATGATCCGAGATCGATTCGGTGAGATCTTGGTCGCGCTGCTGGTTGGCAAGAAACACCCGCTGGCTCTCGGCGAGGGCCTGCTGCTGCTCCTCAGGCAAGCTCGTCTGTTGCTCGAGGCTCATCCGCTGCAGTTCGAGGAGCTGGCCGAGCGTCTTCTGGGAGGTCGCCGTGCTGTCGCGGAGCACCTGCCGGCGGCGCTCCTCGTTTTCTCTTTGCCGCTTGATCGCGGCCTGTTCCTCACCGAGACGGGCCGTCGTGGCCGCCATCACCGGATCGAGCCGGTCGCCGCTGAGCCGATTCCAGTCCGGGCCGGGCAGACGGCCGATGTCCTGGAGAATGAATCCCAGCGCCCAGAAAAAGAGGAGCGTCAGGGCCAGGGAGAAGATCGCGATCAGCAAGCGCTGCCACCACGTCCCGCGGGGCTCTGTCTCGATTGCCTGCATGGTCGGCATGGCCGCATCTCCGCCAGTCTCATCGCTTCCCATCCGGGGTGATCCCCGGGCAGTCCTCGTCATGAGCGTACCGCAACGGTGCCGCGGAATCGGAGAGAACGTCCGTCGGCCTGCCCGCCATCGAGCCCGGCCAGCGGGCCATCGGCGGTCCTCCCGACGCCCCCTGCCGCGGAGGTATCATGGGACATCGACCTGCGTGCGACTTCCCCTCACCCACGGGATCCCATGACGAAGAAAGCCAAGACCGACCTCGACACCCTGGAACCGGTCCACCTTGCCCCCGAGACCGTCCCTGAGCCGATCGTGGAGCTTGCCAAGGTGAACAAGAGCGAGGAGATCAGGCTCGAAGCGCGGCGAATCCTCGATGCCGGCGGCAGCCCCCGGCCCAGGGACATCATCGAGATCCTCAAGTCCCGCGGGGTCGAGGTTGTCTCTCCCCAGGTGAGTCAGATCCTCGGCACCTTGGGGGTGGAACGACGCCCGCGGAAGAAGAAGCGCGACGCCGCCCCGCCGCGGGCCCCCAGGGCCGTGACGGCGCCCACGCCCCACTCCGATGAAGCCTTCACGCTCACCGATCTGATCGCCGCCAAGAAGTTTGTCGAAATGATCGGAAGCCCCAGGCGCGCGATGAGCCTCCTCGACGCCCTCGACAAGCTTTCCTGATCGCGCCAGCAACACTCATCACAGGGGCCGACGTCGCCTCCGTGCGTCGGTTCTACGTGACCGGGATCGTCGGATCGTCGTTTGCCACGCTCACCGACGACTTGGCTGGAAGGTCCACCGACAGCAGTGCCAACGGGACGCTGTTCACGGCCGGCGGAGCGCTCGGGATGGCGTTCGATCGTCCGTTCGGGGCGATCAGGGCCGAGGTGGAGGGACGCGGTCGCGACTCGCTCGAGGACTCCCTGGCCGTCACGGCGATCCCCTTGGCAACAGGAAGCGGCAACTGGGTGGCGGCCGACAGCTGGTCGACGATGGTCAACGTCTGGCGTGACTTCTCCGTCACCGACAACGTCGATGTCTATGTTGGTGGCGGCATCGGTGCCGGAGGCTCGACCTACGCGGTGAACGGCCACTACCAGCTGACCGGGATCGCTCGCGACTTCTGCTATTGAGGCGCTGACGGCTGCCGCCGATCGGGCTTGAGCCCCGGCGGACGGAGTCCTACCCTTCTCCGCTTGTTCCCCCAGGCGCGGAGGTGCTCATGAACACGGTCATCCCGTTCCTGATCCGCTCGCAAGCCCGACGGTCGGCCCGGTGCGGCACCATCGTCATGGCCGGTTTGATGGGCGCACTGTGTCTCCCATTCGGGGCCGTACTCTTCAGGAGCGTTATGGCGGGAGAGGATGCGAGTGCCCACCCGACTCCGGCAGCCGAGTCTGCCGCCGACGCCCAGGCTGCGGCTGACCGCTTCGTCAGGCCCCATCCGGCGCTGGCAAGCGCGCCGCGGCGGACGAAGACCGGGCGCGGGCATGCAGGCGATCCGATCAACGTGGCGTTCGTGGGATCCGATCGAGAGCTCCATCACGCCCTCGCCCGGGGGGGATGGTATGCCGCCGATCCGATCACGCTTCACTCGTCGATGCGAATCGCCGCCGACGTCGTCCTGAAGAAACCCTATCCACACGCGCCAGTGAGCGACCTCTTCGTGTGGGGGCGCAAGCAAGACCTGGCCTTCGAACAGCCAGTGGGGCAAAGCCCCAAGCAGCGCCATCATGTCCGCTTCTGGCGGTCGGAAGCGGTCGACGAGGATGGCGAGCCGTTGTGGCTCGGTGCGGCAACGTATGACGAGCGTGTGGAGATCAGCCGCACAACGGGTGGGATCACGCACCGCATCGGCGCCGCGGTCGATCGGGAGCGCGACAAGCTGCTCGTCGACACCCACCATGCCGGCACGCTCTCCGGCTACTACTGGGTTGACCGCTTCCACCGCGAGCTCCGCGGCACCAACGGCGGCGGCGATCCCTTCCACACCGACGGCCGCCTCGCTGTCGGCGTCCTCTCGCTCACCCGCTGACCGGCCGGCGGGTGCATGGCATGCTTCCGGGTCGCGCCGACCGGCCGACAAGCGCTCCCCGGGGGTCGCTCACTTCCGCTTCTTCGGCAGGTCCTTCGAGCCAGCCACGGTCATGTTGAGGCCGATCTGGACGTCGACCGGCGTGCCGCCGACGGAGACGGCGATCGTGCCGCTCGAGTACCAGCCGAGGGAGCCGGTGGAAAACTCCCGCGCGCCGGCCTCCATGACCACGCCGTTGATGACGACGGTGATCGGGGTGGCCTTCTCGAGAAACTCGGCACGGGTTACGGGGCAGGTTGCTTTCGCCATCGCTTGATCCTCCGGTGGGGCATTATCGCCCCTGGCCGGAAGTCTGAAAGTGCCCCGCCCGCAACCTGCCCGCACCCTGTCCGCAATCACCGCGCCGCTCGGTCCGGCAGCAGTCGGCCAGGGGCTTCCTTGCGGCACGGAAGACGTCTCGGCTCAGAAGTCGCCGCCCGTCTGGTCGCCCCCCTTGGCCGTCAGCAGGGCCGCGAACACTTCCGCCAGGATCGAATCGGCGATGAACCGGGCCGACCCGTCGGCCATCGCCACGTTCATGCCGGCGGTATGGAAGGAGTAAGGCTCGCTGTCGTTGTTGCAGCTCATGATGCACTTCCCTGTGCCACTCGTGCCGTTGATGGCCCCGGTCACTGCGTCGGTGCCGTCCATCGATCCGGCGGCGCCGTCGGGATCGGTCCAGCCGAAGCCCTCGGGGCGGGGCAGAAGCTTGTTTTGTGGCTTCTTCACCAGGTAGTGGTTCGGCCGCCCCCCACTCTCCATCACCATGATCGTTTGGCTGAGTCCGTCGGTGATCTCCGCGATCTTGCTGTCGCGGCCGTTGACCAGCGCGCCGTCTTGGTCGGCCGTGCCGGCGGGGTTGGTGATGCCGTTGGCGGTGTAGAACCGGTTGCGGATGCGGTGCATCACGATGTAGTCGAGCGGCCCCATCACCTTGCCGTCAATGTCCTTGCCGGTCCCCGCCGCGGGGAGCCGCGTCGCACCGGGCCCCGACGCGCACACAAACAGCGGAACCACCGTCTCACCGGTGACGGCGTTGGCCCCGGTGTTCCAAGGGACCGTCTTGTCGTAGAGGCGCGACAGGGATCCCTCCTCGAAGTAATCGAGCACCAGGACCGGCCAGCTCATCACGCTCGCCGGCGTCGTCTTGGCGACGGGGCGCGAGTTGGGCAGCCTGTTGAAGGCCGTGACGTAGTTTTGGAACGACAGGCCGATCTGTCGCATGTTGTTGGTGCAGCTGGTGCGCCGTGCCGCCTCGCGGGCCGACTGCACGGCCGGCAGAAGGAGCCCCACAAGGGTGCCGATGATGGCGATCACCACGAGCAGTTCGACGAGGGTAAACGCACGCGGCCTTCCGAGGGGCGATGCCGACCGGGCCATGGTGATCATGAAAGCGTCCTGAGATGCGGGAGGGCCGAACGTGCAACGCTTCGCACGCCTGAATCATTCCCTCGCAATGTCCATTTCGCCGTCAGTAGCGCATGAGCATCCAGCGAGAAAACGATGTCGTTTTCGTGAGGCTTCCGTGAGCGACTCCGCGGAGCTTGCTTTCGATTGATCTCCTGCTTGAGTCGCTCGAGGCCGCTGGTCGTGCGGGGGCTCCCGTCAATGCAGCGAGGGGAGCAGGATCTCGATGAATCCTGCTCCCCTCGGGTTGGAATCGCGGTAGACCAAACGCGTGTCAGGCACGCTTTGCCATCAGCCGACGACGCTCGAGCAGACCGAGCGCGCCGCTGACCAGCGCCAAGACGGTCCCCACGCCGCTGGGGTCGATCTCGGGAACGGGGGTCGACTGCGTCGTACCAAACGAGATCGCGAAGGCAGCGTAGAGAACTGTAGGATTGCTAGTGTAGGTGTAATTGGGCGTGTTGTTTCTGAAGGTATCGAGCACCGTGAAGCCGTTGGTCACGTCGTACGCAGCAATAGCATCGTTTCCGCTCGCCAAACCTTGTTGCCGCCGAAGGGAGATGGCGCTCCCGGAGGCACTATTGACGAAGATGGAATACGGGGTGTTTGACAGGAGTGGGTAGGCGCTGATGTTCGGGAGGTCAGCGGCGGCCAACAACAAGTCGAAGGGCGTGCCCGCCGTTCCCGGCGTCGTGAAATTGACCGTGTCTGCCGCGTAGACGGTGCTGCTGGCGACCGCCGAAAGGGGCGTGTCGTTGTTGGTTCCATTGATCCAGATCTTGAGCGATCCTGATCCCGACGCGGCGGTGCTCGTCAACTCCAGCTTGATCCAGTCGATATCGAACGGTCCGGATCCGCCGGTCTTGAAGGCGTAGCCGAGGTTCGTCGTGTAGGTGGTGCCGGACGAGATCGACGAGCTCCCACTGAGATCGACGCCCGTAGGCCCGGCGACATACGCGACGGGGGTTGCCGACGCTGTCGTCGCACAGAACCCGAGACCCAAGAGCGCAAGGATCAAAGGGAAACGCTTGGACAGTTTCATCACCAAAAACTCCACAGGGCGGGGGCACGGTCCAACCAGGGAGAAAACGCTGCCTCTGCATCGAGGCGGGCAGCCGATTGCCTGGCACGAGCCACAGAGTTTAGGGGACTTGCTTTGAGGGGCAATGGGTTCGAGGAACCTGCGACAAAGCGACGCAGAGAGTGGCCGGTCGAGACTCGACCAGGCCTTGCCCCCTTGAAACGCCGAGAGGCAGGCGGTTTTTCACCTGCCTGCCTCATCGTGCCACTCATTGCCGAGAGGCGAAAGCTCCCCGAGTAGGATTCGAACCTACAACCTACCGGTTAACAGCCGGCCGCTCTACCGTTGAGCTATCGGGGAATGCGTCGAACCGTGGAAACGTCCCCCGTCAGTGACTCCTCACCACGGGAGTCCTGAAGACTACCCGATGAATCGGGGGGAAAAAAGCCCGTGCGGAAGGGCTGGCAGTCGAGGGGAAAAGGGCTTGCCTCAGGCCGGGATCCTGGGATCAGAGATGAGGGATCACCTCGTCACCCCTTCCGCTTCTCCATCAACACCCGATTCCCCTTCTCGTTGTATTCGATGCGGGTCATGAACGTCCGCATCAGCATCACACCCCGGCCACTGGGGACATCAAGACGCTCGTCGGACGTGCAGTCGGGAACCTGGGCGGGATCGAAGCCGGCCCCCTCATCGGTGATCTCCACCCGCACGAGTTCCGGCGACACCAGACACTCAACATACACCTGCTTGTGCGGGTCGAGTTTGTTGCCATGGACGATCGCGTTGACGATCGCCTCCTCAGCCGCCAAATGGATGCTGAAGACGTCTGCCGATTCCCAGCCATGAACCCCGAGTTGCTCGAGGAGCCCCTCAGTCACGATCCGGCTCGCCCCACGCTCGCTGGGGAGGTGGACGGCAAGCCGCCACGCACCGACGTCGTCCGGTGAGGGATTGGCGGCGTGGACAGAAGAGTTTTGTGCCATCTGGTCGTTCCAACCGGACGCCGATCCGCCGGGAAAAAAGCCGGAACCACGCGATCCCGACGGGCCGGGATGCCGAAAACGCTTCAGAACGCGGAGAGCGCCTCCGCCTCCCCGTCATGGATGTCGAAAACTTTGTTCAGCTTCGTGACCTGAAACACATCATAGATCTCGCTCCGGATGTTGCTCATCTTGAGCCGGCCTTTGTGCGATTTCACCTTTCGGTCGAGCGTGATCAGCTTGCCGAGGGCCGCACTCGAGAGGAACTCTACGCCGTCGAAGTTGAGGAGGATGCTCTTCCGGTTGTCGAGGTCGACAAGGCCGAAAAGCTCCGTGCCAAACTCGATGATCTTGGCCTCGTCGAGGATCTTGCGGTCGTTGAACCGGACGACGGTCACGTCGCCGACCTTCGACACGTCGATCCTTTGATGCGTGGGCATGCAGACGAAAACCTCGGAAAGTTCCAAACCTGTTGGGGACGAAGCCCGCCGCGCTTCCCAGCCGCTGCCAGCCGCAGACGGTAGCCTCGCGCGTCTCGACTCCGCAGGGAGAGCGTAGCCTTTCGGCAGTCGGTTTGCCATTGCTCCGCCCCGGCGAGCCAACTCCGTCGTTGGGCGGAAAAAAAGCCGACCACGG
>Ga0164295_10000791_pt1 | contig 26306 bp, 25 predicted proteins | sample GEODES006metaG_FD_111798 | JGI IMG/M metagenome (GOLD analysis project Ga0164295, IMG submission 111798) | Oligotrophic lake water microbial communities from Sparkling Lake, Wisconsin, USA - GEODES006 metaG | ecosystem: Environmental > Aquatic > Freshwater > Lake | place: USA: Sparkling Lake... | reverse complement strand
TCTTTTTCAACTAACCGATATTTAGTACTGCGAACAATTACCTCTACCTGATGATCAATGTAGTATCTAATGAATTCATCAAGTCGAAGTGTGCGTGGGACGCCATCTACAAGTGCCAACATGTTTGCACCGAAAGTGTCTTGTAGTTGGGTCTGCTTATAAAGATTATTTAAAACAACTTTAGGAATAGCGGCATTTTGCAGCACGATTACTAGTCGTTGACCAAGACGCTCGTTACCTTCATCGCGTACATCAGCGATTCCTTTAATTTTTCCATCTTTTACAAGTTCGGCAATCTTTAGAGCTAAATTGTCTGGGTTAACTTGGTAAGGAAGTTCGGTTACAACTAAACAAGTGCGTTTATTAATTTCTTCAACTTGTACAACTGCGCGCATAGTAATTGAGCCGCGACCAGTGCGATATGCCGACTCAATACCAGTGCGTCCAACAATAAGAGCTTTCGTTGGAAAGTCTGGGCCTTTAACAATTTTCATTAATTGTTCTAGTAACTCCTCAGATTTTGCCTCTGGATGAGCAAGTGCCCAGGCCACGCCTTCGCCAATTTCACGCAAGTTATGTGGTGGGATATTTGTGGCCATACCAACTGCGATGCCGGCGCTGCCGTTAACTAATAAGTTTGGAAAACGCGAAGGTAAAACATTTGGCTCTTGTGAGCGACCGTCGTAGTTAGGTGAGAAATCAACAGTATCTTCATCGATATCGCGCATCATTTCCATGGCAATATGTGAAAGACGAGCTTCGGTATAACGCATTGCTGCAGCTGGGTCGTTACCCGGAGATCCAAAGTTTCCGTTGCCATCTACCAATGGATAACGAAGTGACCAATGCTGCGCCAAACGCACTACTGCATCGTAAATAGCAGTGTCACCGTGTGGATGGTAATTACCCATAACATCACCGACGATACGAGAGGACTTGTAATAGCCCTTATCTGGGCGATAACCAGCGTCATACATTGCGTATAGAACGCGGCGGTGGACTGGCTTTAAACCATCACGAATGTCTGGCAGAGCGCGACCCACAATAACCGACATTGCATAGTCAAGGTATGAGCGAGCCATCTCAACTTGTAGGTCGATAGTTTCTTGGCGGTCGTAATCTTTCTTTATTTCATCCATTTAAATATCCAAGAATCTAACATCTTTAGCATTACGTTGAATAAATGAGCGACGCGGTTCAACATCTTCACCCATTAAGACTGAGAACAAATCATCTGCCGCTGCTGCATCATCTAGGGTTACTTTCATTAAAACGCGATGCTCTGGATCCATGGTGGTGTCCCACAGTTCTTTAGCTGGCATCTCACCTAAGCCTTTGAATCGTTGAATTCCATCTTCCTTTGGCAAGCGCTTGCCAGCATCAATACCGATCTTGATCATGCCATCGCGCTCGCGATCAGAGAATGCATATTGAACTGGTTCTTTGCCGCCCCATTTTAATTTATAAAGTGGTGGTTGGGCTAAGTAAACGAAACCGCCTTCGATAAGTGGTTTCATGAAACGGAAAAGTAAAGTTAGCAAAAGCGTGCGGATATGTTGACCGTCGACATCGGCGTCGGCCATCAAGATGATCTTGTGGTAGCGCAAGTTAGCAACATCGAAGTCATCATGAATTCCGGTGCCGAGTGCAGTAATTAGCGCTTGTACTTCATTATTTTGTAGCACGCGATCAATGCGAGCTTTTTCCACATTTAGAATTTTTCCGCGAATAGGCAGAACTGCTTGGTTGCGCGAGTCACGGCCACCCTTAGTTGAACCTCCAGCTGAATCACCCTCAACAATGTATAGCTCACATTTTTCTGGATCTGTCCATTGGCAATCAGCTAACTTGCCTGGCATGCCGCGACCTTCAAGTAAGCCTTTGCGGCTACGCGAAAGATCTCGCGCTTTACGAGCGGCAACGCGCGCTGCTGCAGCATCAATACTTTTGCGGACAATCTCTTTGCCTTCATTTGGATTTTGCTCAAACCAAGCAGTTAAGGCTTCATTTACACATTTTTGGGTAAACGATTTTGCCTCAGTGTTTCCGAGTTTGGTTTTAGTCTGTCCTTCAAATTGTGGCTCAGCTAATTTAATTGAAACGATTGCAGTTAAACCTTCGCGCACATCATCGCCAGTTAGACGATCCTCCTTCTTTTTAATGAAACCTTGATCTTCACCGAATTTATTTATGATTGAAGTTAACGCGGTTCGAAAACCTTCTTCGTGAGCGCCACCTTCGTGAGTATTAATTGTGTTAGCGAAGGTGTAGACAGATTCAGAGAATCCAGCATTCCATTGCATGGCGATTTCTAGCGACATGCGAGCCTTCTTATCTTCGTTCTCTATAAAAATAATTGATTTGTGTGTTTCACCGCGAGTGGTGTTTAGGTGTTTAACAAAGTCGGCAATACCACCATTGAATTTATAAACCACTTGTAGTTGTTCGCCTTTTTCATCAACATGTCCGGCGCGATCATCAGTTAAGGTAATTGTTAGACCGCGATTTAAAAATGCCATTTCGCGGAAACGGGTGGCTAGAATTTCAAATGAAAAATCGGTAGTGTCGAATATTTCTACTGACGGCCAGAATTGAACTGTGGTGCCAGTTGTTGTCGCGGCTGCACCTTTAGCAACTGGCGCAGTAGGAACTCCTAATTTATAAGATTGGTTCCAAGTAAAACCATCGCGTAAAACAGTTACAGCTAAATCTGAACTGAGTGCATTTACAACTGAAATGCCAACGCCGTGTAGACCTCCAGAAACCGAGTAGCCACCATCGCCGAACTTTCCGCCAGCGTGTAAAACAGTTAAAACAACTTCAAGTGCGGGCTTTTTTTCAACTGGGTGCATATCGACTGGGATTCCGCGCCCGTTATCAATTACTTTTACACTGCCATCGGCCATCAATGTGACGTTGATTTCTGTACAAACCCCAGCTAAGGCTTCATCAACTGAGTTATCTACAACCTCATAAACCAAGTGGTGGAGGCCGCGCTCACCAGTGGAGCCGATATACATGCCGGGGCGTTTACGAACCGCCTCGAGGCCTTCAAGGACGGTGATCGCACTGGCGTCGTAATTGCCCGACTTTTCGACCACAGGTACAGCTCCTTCGATATTCTTAAATTGCCCGGAGGCAAAATCGCCCAGAGGGGCGGCTAGGGATAAATCCCGTCGCTAATAGCCTTAATCCTAGTGGTAAAGAAGATGTAGATCTAGCCGTTATTCGGCCTGTGGGTAGGTTTTAAGCGATCTTTAACTACCTATTTAGGGTTCCTATTGGATATTAGGAAGAAATAGCCTTTTATTCGGGGTTTAGCCGAAAGTATCGCGTGGTCCCCGAGCACCTTTAATGGTTCGTAGGCCACGCTTCCAACTTGGTCCTTGGGGGCCAATTATGGAAAGTTTTTCGACTAAGGCCCCTGGCGCGCTGGCTTGGAGTGAAGCTAAAACGTCGTTGCTGATTAGATTTAATTGGGTTGCCCACGCGGTGGAAGAAGTTCTAATTGTCAGAACACCTTCCAGGATTGCAATTGGTTCAGTGTGTTCGGCAATTTCTATGCCAACGATATTTTCCCAGTTAGCGAATAAATTTCCTTCGGCAATCCCACTTTGCCATTCGCGATCGTGGATTAAATTTTTTAACACATCGCTAATTAATTGTGGGTCAGAGGGGTTTAAATTAGGTTCAAGGACAGTACTATTTTTATTGGATAGCGATTTTTTTACATGGCCAGTTTTATAAGAAATGAATAAGTCTTTGGCTAGATCTCTCTTAGACATTATTTTTACCTGTCTTTACTTGGCCAGGTGTTACGTAAAATTTCGCACTGTTTAATTCGGCAGGCAGGTCGCTTTCGACAGCGGCGGTAATAATTGTTTGCTCGGCAACCTTTGTTGCGGCGACTAATTGCAATCTGCGAGAAGTATCTAGTTCAGCGAAAACATCATCTAAAATTAAAATTGGATCGGAGCCTTCTTTTTTTAATAGATTAAAAGAGCCGATACGTAACGAGATAGCCATAGACCAAGATTCTCCGTGGCTGGCATATCCCTTTGCTGGAAAATCCCCGATTGTCAAAGTTAAGTCATCGCGATGTGGCCCTATCAAAGTTGTGCCCCGTTCAATCTCTTGATATTGGACTTCTTCTAGTCGCTTGGTTAAGACAGTGACGTTGTTTATTGCATCGCTATTTAAACCCTCGGTAGTTGACTTATAAGAGATGTTCGCTGGTTTGACTTCATTTAAATCACGATAGCTTTCAGTGACGAATGGATTTAATGCAGCTACTAGTGCAACACGTTCAGCTGTTAGATTAGCGCCAATATTTATTAGTTGTTCACTCCAAGGTTGAAGGGTGGCACTATTTGATCTAGTTTTAAGGAGTGTATTACGTTGCTTTACAACACGTTCATAGTCAGCAATAACTCCGGCCAAACGTGGGCTGCGTGTGATTAGTAGGCGATCGAGAAAATCGCGTCGGTTTCCCGGGTCGCCACGAACTAGATCTAAATCTTCAGGAGAGAAATAAACTATTTGGCACGCGCCTAAAATTTCTCGCTGGCTACGAGTTGGGTTTTGGTTAATTCGGGCTCTATTAGCTTTACTAACATTAATTTCTAAATCTATTTGTAGGGTTCGATCATCTCGTTCAATTTCAGCTCGGATTATGGCTTGAGTTGCACCTAAAGTAATTAGTGGTTGGTTATTTGCAACACGGTGTGAAGATAGGAAACTTAAATAAATTAATGATTCGGCAATATTTGTTTTGCCGCTTCCATTGTCCCCGATAAATGTATTAACGCCACGCTGAAGTTCCAGTTCTAAGTTTTGGTAAGACCTAAAATCTTTAAGCGCTAATTTTGTGATGCGCATCTTAAGTATCTATCGATTATAAAATTTACTTAAGAGGCATAACGCATTGGCATTAACAAGTAGCGATAGTTTTCGATAGCCGAGCCATCTTGTGTGGCGCGGCCCATCAAGATCGCTGGCTTATTTGAGCCGGTAAAGGAAATTTGTACAAATGGTGTGCCAACTGCGTTTAAACCGTCAGCTAAGAAAACTGGGTTAAAAGCGATTGAAATATCTTCACCTGTTAGTGAAATTTCAATTGATTCAGTTGCTTGGGCTTCTTCGCCAGCGCCCGCTTCTAGTGAAAGTGACCCGTTGGTAAACTCCAGACGAAGTGGAACTGTTTTATCTGTCACTAAAGCTACTCGGCGAACTGAGTCTAGAAGTGGTGCTACTTCAACAATTGCTGTTGTGGTTATTTCTTGTGGGAGTAAATGTCGGTATGGCGGAAAGGTTCCATCAAGCATTCGTGAAGTCATTGTTTTTCCTTCGCCAGCAAAGCCGGCTAAACGGTCGTGGCTAGCTGTTGAACCAAGAGATAAAGAAACTTCTTTAGAAGTGGTTAGTGATTTTGCGGCATCAGCTAATGTGCGTGCGCGCAGCAGAGCAGTGGTTTCTACGCCTGGTTTTGATGGCTGCCATTGCATCTCGCGTACAGCTAGTCGGTATCGGTCTGTGGCGGCCAATGTAACGGTGTTCTCGTTTACTTCAACATGAACGCCAGTAAGAGTGGGTAGTGAGTCATCGCGGCCGGCAGCAACGGCTACTTGGGCAACAGCCAACGCGAAAGTTTCACTAGCGATTACGCCGGTGCTTTCAGGAAGTTCCGGCAAGTTTGGATACTCATTAATCGAAAGAGTTGGCAGAGTGAATTTAGCGCTGCCGGAAGTAACCAAAACTCTAGTGCCGTCTAAAGTGATTGTGATTGGCTTGTTTGGTAGTGATCTAGTTATCTCTACTAATAGTTTTCCGGGAACTAAAACTTTTCCCGCTTCAACAATTTGGGCTGCGAAATTAGCTTTACTAGATGTTTCTAAGTCTGAGCCAGAGAGTTCAACGTTTGAACCAGTTGCATCGATTACGATTCCTAGCAACTCGGTTTTAATAGGGCGAGTAGATAGACTGCGAGAAACCCAATTGACGCAATCTGCTAATGCGTTTTGTTCGACAATGAATTTCATTTGGTTAGCCTTCCCGCTGTAGTAATACTTTGCAAGTTTTTATTTGAAAAAGTTGAATAATTTGTAAATTAAGTAACGGGAATCGCACAGGTGCTTTTATATAGTTATAAGTAGTAGTAGTAACCAGGGCACTATTCTGTGGGAAACCTTTAAAACCCCAAGTCAGAGGCGAATTAAAGCCATTAAATCTGTGGGTAAAGGTGTGGGCAGAAACGCTTAACCAAAAGAAAAAGAAAAGGCTCTCCAACACGTCAGCGACTAAACCGCTAGTTACCCACATAAAACCCCTCTTTTTCCACAGTTATCCACAACTTATACACAATCTGGGGGTAATCCCGCCCAAATCAGACAAATACCTATTTTTGAGCTTGTTGCTTGATTCGGTTCGTTAGTTCAGTGACTTGGTTATAGATCGAGCGGCGCTCGGCCATCAACTGACGGATTTTTCGATCAGCGTGCATAACAGTCGTGTGGTCACGGCCGCCGAACATTTGGCCAATTTTAGGCAACGATAGGTCAGTTAGCTCACGGCATAAATACATCGCGATCTGGCGAGCGTTAACCAATACTCGAGAACGAGAGGTCCCACAAAGGTCTTCAAGGGTCAAACTGAAATAAGCAGCCGTTTGAGCCATGATCCCTTGGCCGGTTATTTCAGGGGCGGCATCTGTAGGCATTAAATCTTTTAGAACAATTTCAGCTAACCCTAAATCAACACCTTGGCGGCTAAGTGAGGCAAAAGCGGTAACGCGAATTAAAGCACCCTCTAGCTCGCGAATATTGGTAGAGATTTTGCTGGCAATATATTCCAAAACATCATCAGGTGCATTTAACTTATCTTGCGCTGCCTTCTTACGCAGAATCGCAATACGGGTTTCAATTTCCGGTGGCTGAATATCGGTAATTAAACCCCATTCGAAACGACTACGTAGACGATCTTCAAGAGTAGTTAATTGCTTAGGTGGGCGATCACTTGAGATGACGATCTGTTTATTAGCGTTATACAAAGTATTAAAAGTATGGAAGAACTCTTCTTGCGTACGTTCCTTGTTCTCCAAAAATTGAATGTCATCAACTAACAAAATATCTAGATCGCGATAACGGCGCTGGAAAGCCGAAGCCTTATCGTCACGAATCGAGTTAATAAAGTCATTAGTAAATTCTTCAGATGAGACATAACGCACGCGGACATTGCCATATAGCTCTTTCGCGTATGCACCAATAGCATGTAATAAGTGAGTTTTTCCTAAACCAGAATCACCATAAATAAATAACGGGTTGTAAGCTTTTGCAGGAGCCTCAGCTACAGCTACAGCTGCGGCGTGAGCGAACCGGTTTGAAGAACCAATAACGAAAGTTTCAAAAATATAACGTGGGTTTAATTGTGACTGTTCAGAACTCTTGTTAGCCGCAATCGAAGTATTTGAATTATCATCTCGCCCAGTTCCAGATTTTGGCGCAACAACCTCAAATTCAACCTCTGGAGCGACCGGGTTGTTGGGTACCTCAAGAGCTTCATCGATAGTTACTGCAATATTTGCTCGCTCATTTAATTCTCGGGATAGAACTTCACCTAAAACGGAACGAAGGCGGGTTTCTAAAACATCTTTTGCAAAAGCATTTGGTGCTGCAACCAATAAATTTGTAACCCCGTTACCTGGCAATAAACCAAGTGGTTTAGTTAGAGTCAAGAAAGCTCGGTGTTGAGGCGCATCGAGCGCAACAGCATCAATTACACGTCCCCAAAGGGCGGTGAGCTCAATATCTACAACATCGACCATTTAAACCACCTATCAATTAACCAACTAAACAATCCACATGTTTATCCACAGCCTGTGGGTCTAAAGGAGAGGTTTACCCTTTATTCCAATAAGCACCTGTGGACAGAAGCGAAAAGTAGAGGTTATCGGCAATAAATGCAACTGCTTATCCACAGAATTTCCCTTCACGGATAATAAAAAAGTAGTAAAAAGTCAGTTTGACCGATTTATCCCCAGACCCGTACCGTTACCTCCTTACCTGAGCACGCTTTGCAGCTACGCAAAGCCCTGTTAGATTTTCAAGGAGTCACCATGACAAAGCGCACCTTCCAGCCAAACGTTCGTCGCCGCGCCAAGAAGCACGGTTTTCGTGCCCGTATGGCCACGCGTGCAGGTCGCGCTGTTTTAGCAGCACGCCGTGCAAAGGGACGCACACGCCTTTCGGCCTAATTACTAACAAAAGTTAGGTTTAATTTTCTAATGCTGGCCAAAACGGCTCGTATTTCTAGCAGCGCAGATTTCGCTAAAGCTACAAAAAGCGGACTTCGTTCAACCACCAACCACCTTGTTGGATACCTCCATCTCTCAAACTCTAGCGAGGCAACTCGTTGTGGTTTGATAATTAATAAAAGTGTTGGAAATTCAGTCATTCGCCATACGGTAGCGCGAAAAATCCGTCACATAATTGCCGCCCACCTAACTTCAATTCCAACAGGCTCACTTCTCGTAATCAGAGCACTACCGGCGTCAAATACCGCCGACTTAAAGTCTGAGACAAACGAATTAATTTCTAAATTGATTAAAAAAACTGAGCAAAAAAATACGGTGAAATCTTGAGAAGCCTGTTAATCGCACCAATTCACTTTTATCAAAGATTTATATCGCCGCTTTTAGGCCCGCGATGTAAATATTACCCATCTTGTTCCTCATATACCGAGATCGCAGTTGCTAATTACGGAATTAAAGGAGTGGCTATGGGTGCTTGGCGAATCATGCGATGCAACCCCTGGTCAAATGGCGGAGTTGATTTTGTAAAAGGCGTACCGACAAATACGCAAAAAACACACGAGAGAGCACCGGTGCTGAATCTATGAATACCATCCTAAACCCCTTGTATATCGCGGTTTCGTGGGTCATCTCAACTATCCATGGTTTGTTGTCACCAATCTTCGGCGAGGCAAGCGGTGTCTCTTGGTCAGTAGCAATAATTGGCTTAGTTATTATCATTCGTATTATTTTAATTCCACTTTTTGTTAAGCAGATCAAAAGTCAGCGGGCATTAACAGCGCTACAGCCCCACATGAAAGAGATTCAAAAGAAGTATAAGGACGATCGCCAGAAACAATCTGAAGAAATGATGAAGCTTTACAAAGAGCATAAGACAAACCCACTGGCTTCATGTTTTCCTATTTTGGCACAAGCACCAATCTTCTTTGCGCTCTTTACTGTACTTAATGCAATTGGAAAAAATCCACCAAAAGGACTTGGTGTATTAACTGATTCTGATGCAAAATCTGCTGCTCAAGCAGAATTCTTTGGTGCGCCAATCTCTGAAACCTTCTTAGGTTCATCTAATGGGACAGTAAAACTTGTAACCGTTTTATTAATTGCTTTTATGTCGATAACAACATTTACAACACAACGTCAATTAATGGTTAAGGGAATGCCGAAAATGGATTCCTCAAACAACATGATGTTGCAGCAACAGAAAATCATGTTGTATTTATTCCCGGTTATTTTTGCGGTCTCCGGAGTTAACTTTCCAATCGGCGTATTAATTTATTGGTCAACCACAAACCTTTGGACATGGGGACAGCAGTACTACGTAATTAAACGAAACCCAACACCTGGTTCACCAGCTTTTGAAGAGTTGGCAAAGAAGCGTGCTGCCAAAAATCCAAAAGCGGTAAATGAAAATATTGAGGGCGCAACAGAAGGTTCAGTAATTGAGCCAGAAGTAAAAAGTCAGCGCCAACAACCAAACAAAAAGAAAAAGAAGAAGAAGTAAATACGGCAAAAGCCACAAATGCTATTAAAACCTACAAATAGGACAGGAAATATCAATCATGAGTGAGACAGAGACAGTTCTTGAAGAGACAACCGAAAAAGCCTTAAAACCAGGTCAAAAAAGCCCAAAAACAATTGCCAAACTAGAAGAAGAAGGCGATATCGCCGCTGACTATTTGGAAGGCTTACTCGATATCGCAGACCTAGATGGCGACATTGATATAGATGTGGAAAACGACCGCGCAGCAATTGCCATTGTTGGTGGAAAGCTAAACCACCTAGTCGGCAGCGGTGGCGAGGTTTTAGATGCCCTACAGGAGCTAACCCGCCTTGCTGTGCAGACTTCAACCGGTGACCGCAGCCGTTTAATGCTTGATATTGAAGGTTTCCGCTCAGGTCGTAAATCCGAGCTTAAGAAATTAGCCGAAGAAATGGCTGAGCAGGCAAAATCAACTGGTGAAGAAATTCGCCTAAAGCCAATGAATGCCTTTGAGCGCAAAGTCATCCATGACACTATCCAAGATCTTGGTTTAAGCAGTGAATCTGAGGGTGAAGATCCAGATCGCTTTGTAGTTATCTTCCCAAATTAAACAACTAGCGGCGAAATAGCAATGGAAGTTTCACGTGAAACAGCCCTCTCCCGAGAAGAGATAATCGAGCGCTATTTCCCTAACCGGCAAAACGAGATCAAAAAATATGCCGAATTCCTGGTCGGCCCAGGAATTGAGCGTGGCTTAATCGGCCCTCGCGAAGGGGATCGGATCTGGGAACGCCATATATTTAACTGTCTTCCAGTTTCAACTTTAATTCCAGAAGGTTGCCTACTATTTGATATTGGCTCAGGGGCAGGCCTACCCGGATTAGTGATTGCCTTAGCTAGACCTGATTTAAAGATTACTTTGATTGAACCCCTTGCCCGCCGGGTAGAATTTCTAGAAGAGGCAATTGCGCTTTTGGAGATCGAAAATGTAGCTGTAATACGCGGAAAATCTGAAAATGTTAAAAAGAGTGCCAATTACGTGACCGCTCGGGCTGTTGCCCCGCTTGAAAAGTTAAAGAAAATCACCTCTCACATGATTAAACCCGGCGGTGCACTTTTGGCCATGAAAGGGGAGTCAGCAGCGGAAGAGGCAAAAACTGTGCCCAACGCTGAGGTAATTGAGGTCAATCTGCCCGGACTTGAGCTCGGACGCATCATCAAGGTGGCTAAGTAAACTCAAAGGTAGTTAACTACCCTCATGAGCAGCTTAGATTCACGCGAGAGGGATTCACGTGAAACAGAGCGTGTCAGTAAAACGGTAATCGGAATCCGCAAACTAAAAGAGCCCATGCCGGCCCCGGCAAATACCCGAGTTTTCGTGGTGGCCAACCAAAAAGGCGGGGTAGGCAAAACCACCAGCACAGTAAATATTGCCGCCGCCCTAGCCATGGGCGGCTTAAAAGTTTTAGTAATTGACCTCGATCCACAAGGAAATGCCAGCACGGCATTGGGGGTTGAACATAAACAGAGCCCTGGAGTTTTCGAGATCTTAATGGGAACTGCCGAAATTCAGAATGTTGTACAGAAAGTGGCTGGTTTTGCGCACCTGGAATGCATTCCATCTAATACTGGTTTAGCGCAAGCTGAGATTAATTTAGTACCCATGGTTGCTCGCGAAATGCGCCTGAAAGATGCGATCGAAGATTTAGTTAAGTTTAAAATCGAAGCAGGTGCTGGGTATGACTACATATTTATCGACTGCCCACCAAGTTTAGGTTTACTAACAATTAACGCATTCGCTGCAGCGAAAGAGTTATTGATTCCAATTCAATGCGAGTACTACGCCCTAGAAGGCCTAACTCAATTACTAGAAACATACTCACTGGTTAAAAAACGATTAAACCCCAACCTAAACTTATCAACAATTATTCTGACCATGTTTGATAGCCGTACAAAACTTGCTAATGATGTTGCAGATAGCGTACGACAACATTTCCCAAACGAGTTAATCAATATTCCAATTCCAAGAACAGTGCGAATTTCTGAAGCCCCTTCTTATAACCAAACCATTATGACTTATGACCCAGTATCACCTGGAGCAGTTGCCTACATGCAAGTAGCGAGAGAGATAGCGGAGAAGAAGTAATGGCAAAACGCGGCGGCCTCGGAACTAACTTAGATGCACTTATTCCCACATCTTTAATGGTTGCCGGAAAAGAAGTTGGTCAGCAAAATGAAATCGATATTGATTTAATTTCGCCTAACCCAAAACAACCACGTACTGTTTTCGATGAAGCTGCCCTAAAAGAATTAATGATTTCAATTAAAGAGATTGGCATTCTGCAACCACCAGTAGTTCGTGAAGTAAGTGGTGGACGCTATGAATTAATCATGGGTGAGCGTCGCTATCGAGCAGCAAAAGCAGTCGGTTTAAAAACAATTCCGGTAATTATTAGACAGACCCCAGATAACGAATTACTACGTGAGGCTTTGATTGAAAATATTCACCGCAGTCAATTAAATCCATTAGAAGAAGGTGCTGCATATGCGCAGTTACTGAGCGATTTCAACTGCACTCACGAAGATTTAGCAATTAAACTTGGCCGCTCGCGCCCTCATCTTTCAAACACCATGAGGTTGTTAACACTTCCGCAATCCGTTCAAAAAAGAGTTGCACTTGGAATCATTTCAGCTGGTCATGCCCGTGCGCTTTTAGGTTTAGCAGATGCCGCTGAGATTGAAAAGCTTGCCAACCGAATTGTTGCTGAAAATTTATCAGTGCGTTCTGTTGAAGAAATAATTGCAACTGGCGGAATTGGAAAAAAATCCACTAAACGCAAAACCAATAAAATCAACCCTGAACTAGATGAGATTGCTGAAGATCTGGGAGATCATCTTGACACCCGGGTAAAAATCGAAGGTTCAGCCAAAAAAGGAAAGATTGTGATCGAATATTCCGGCGGCGAAGATCTACAACGAGTAATTAAAGTGATTAAGAGTTAAGTTCTAAATTACCGCCGCGGCGTGAAATCTCTTGATTCACAACGCCCGCTAAAGCTTTAACACCTTCACGAATTCGCTCAGGAGTTGGGTGGCAATAAGAAAGTCGCATTGACCAAGTTCCAAAACCATCGGCATAAAACGCAGTGCCAGGAACATAGGCAACCTTTGCCACAATCGCCTTTGGCATCATTGCTTTGGTATCAATTTCCGGTGGCAAGGTAACCCAAACATAGAAACCACCACCTGGCTTAGTCCAGGTAGCGCTTTTTGGAAAGTAAGCATCTAGTGATTCAAGCATTGCATCGCGACGCATCTTGTATTGCTCGCAGAATGAAGCAATTTGGTCACGCCAAGGCTGATTAGCCAAGTAATTTGAAATCGTCATTTGGGTGAAATTAGAAGGACAGAGAATTGAAGACTCACTGGCAATAACTAATTTGTCTTTTAGTGACTGTGGAACTAGCGCCCAACCGACTCGTAATCCCGGCGAGATGGTTTTAGAGAAAGAACCTAAATAGATTACGTTTTCAGAATCCTCAGCACGCATCGCATTTGGTGATGGCTTATCAAAACCAAGAAGTCCGTAAGGGTTATCTTCGACCACAAAAATCTGTTCAACTCGGCAAATTTCAAGAATTTCTGTGCGACGGCTTGCTGGTAATAAAACACCAGAGGGGTTCTGATAATTCGGGATCAAATACAAAAACTTAATTTTTCGACCTGCCGCGCGCATACTTTTGATGGCTTGTCTTAGCGATTCTGGAACCATGCCGTCGTTATCTGTTTCAACATGCACTACTGAAGCTTCATATTGGCGGAAAGTCCCGAGTGCTCCTACGTATGAAGGAGCTTCGGCCAAAATCACATCGCCTGGATCGATAAAAATACGAGAAATCAAATCAAGTGCTTGTTGCGAACCAGTTGTCACAACAACATCGTCTGGATTAGCGCGGATACCTTCAAGCGCCATGACTTCACAGATTTGTTCACGTAATTTAGGATGGCCTTGTCCACTGCCGTACTGCAACGCTTCTTGACCTTGAGTCAGAATCAAATCAGAGACAACCGATGCCATCATTTCCATGGGTAGAGCAGAAAGATTTGGCATTCCGCCCGCTAGCGAAACAATCTCAGGGCGTGAAGCTACGGCAAATAACGAACGAATTTCACTTGCGACCATACCGGTGGCGCGGTGTGCGAAACGTTCCTCAAGGTTCTGAGGGGTCCCAGTATGAAAACGCGTTGTTAGATCCGACATCTGCGAATCATCCCATAAAGGGGCATCAATACGCGCAGGTTAATTACTGCGAAGGCCAGCTTTACGCAGGTCGGAAAGTCGCAACATTCCAGTTTTGGCGTCATCTTCGGATGCCAAATAAAGACGTTGAATCGCAATAACTATTGATTCAGCAATTACATCGCGGAAATCTGCACGTCCGAGACGTTCAGCATCGCCCGGATTCGTTAAATACCCCAAATCAACCCGAACTGTCGGGGCTTTGGTCAAGCGTAATAAGTCCCAAACTTTGGCATGAGAGTGACAGTTAACTAAATCAGTACGAGCGCATATTTCGCGCTGCACTAACGAAGCAAATCTCTCGCCGACAACTGAGTGAAGTGAGTGTAAGTCGCTACCGTAGTAATAAGTAGCAACACCATGAGCACTTTGGGTTGAATATCGGTCGGCGTGAAAAGAGATAACCAAGTCTGCTGAAGTTTTGTTAGCTAAATCCACTCGCTCTTGTTGAGTTGGACAATTATCTTTTCCGCGAGTTAAAAAAACACTAACCCCGAGAGCTAATAAACGACCTTCTAAACGTTGAGCGATGTCATAAACAATTTCGGCTTCTTCAACTCCGAAACCGCTTACTCCGCGACTTTCACCACCGTTACTTGGATCCAACACAATGACTTTATCGGCTAGTGCGGGCCCACGATTTTTATGTGAAACATCTTCACGTAATCGAACCGGAGCACCACCACTGACAATTGTGGTTAATCGCAATAACGCAATAATTGTGGCTGGACCACATTTGCCATCAACTGTTACACCAACAGATTTTTGAAATTCACTTACCGCGCTAGATGTGCGAGGTCCATAAATTCCATCAACACGGCCACAATCAAAACCCATTTCAACTAATCGATTTTGCAGAGTCGCTACATCATCGCCTCGCATCAATGTAGGTGTTGTTATGTGAAGCGAGCGATCACCTAATTTCCATCGCGCTTCTTCTAGTGCCCGTGCAGTTACATCGTCGATTAGGCCGGTAACTGTTAATCCGCGACCCTGTTGAAAGGAACGAACCTCATCTGGCGTTAGCTCTTTCATGGCGGTTACAGATCTAAGGAAATAGCAGCTTAGATAAAACCTTCGAGTTCTTTAAGCAGAGCAGGCTTAGGCTTAGCACCAATAATTGTTTTAACTACTTCACCATTTACAAAAACATTAAGAGTTGGAATCGAAGTAATTCCATATTTGATTGCGATCGCTGATTCTTCGTCAGTATTTAACTTAACGATCTTGATCTTGTCGCCGTGCTCGCTAGCAATTTCATCAAGGATTGGTCCTACTGCGCGGCAAGGTCCACACCATTCGGCCCAAAAATCGACCAAAACAGGGGTACTGCTCTTAAGTACTACATCTGCGAAATTTGCAGTTGTGACAGGGGTTGCTGCGCTCATTTTTTGCTCCTTGTGTTTATTTCTGGCTAATTACTTATTGCCAATTCCTTAGTATATGTAGGTACTTTAGTGGTGCGCTAAGAATTTTTCAGCATCTAGCGCAGATTGGCAACCTGTGCCCGCAGCCGTAATTGCCTGGCGGTAAGTGTGGTCAACTAAATCACCACAGGCAAAGACGCCAGTTAGGTTTGTGCGAGTTGATCCGTTTTCTACAACCACATAACCTTCAGCATCAAGAGTTACCTGGCCTTTTACTAATTCATTACGTGGATCGTGGCCAATTGCAACAAAGAGGCCTGTGAAGTCACGTTCAGAAACTTCACCAGTGACTGTGTTCTTAAGCGAAAGAGCTTCGACTTTCTCAGAGCCTAAGACATCGATAACTTCGGTATTCCAAAGCATTTCAATTTTAGGATTAGAAAATGCTCGTTCTGCCATGATCTTTGATGCACGGAGCGAATCACGACGGTGAATCAAAACAACTTTGGTAGCAAATTTAGTTAGGAAAGTTGCTTCTTCAACTGCCGAGTCACCACCACCCACAACTGCAATTGTTTGATCGCGAAAAAAGAAACCATCGCAAGTAGCACACCATGAAACCCCGCGACCAGATAGACGCTTTTCGTTCACTAAACCAATTTCACGATAAGCCGAACCCATCGCCAAAATAACTGATTTAGCTTTTACGGTATTGCCGGAACCATCCTTGAGAACTTTAATTGGTCCCGATAAATCCATTTCAACAATATCATCAGTAATTAAATTCGCACCAAATCGCTTCGCTTGCTTTCTCATTGCATCCATTAAATCTGGACCCATAATTCCATCAACAAAACCTGGAAAGTTTTCAACCTCAGTGGTGTTCATTAGTGCACCACCTGCAGTTACAGAACCCTCATAAATAATTGGATTTAATTGGGCACGTGCGGCATAAATAGCGGCCGTATAGCCCGAAGGTCCAGAGCCAACGATTACTAAATTTTCTACTTCGCTCATGTCCCAACCATAACCTTTCCAATGCCCACTTTATTCCACATTTCCCACCATGCCACGCGAAGAGCGCAATAATCCGCTGATCATAGAAATCTCTGTGACCTGCAACAATTTTGCAACTAAGAAATAACCAGAAGAACTTGTCAATAAGACGAAAAGCAGAGCTAGTGGCCCATGCCAATCAAAGAGACGAGTAAGTGCAAATACTGGCCCCATCGTAACGATAGCGGCAAAAAATAGTTTCGAGTGCTGCCCCATAAATTGCGAAAATAGAATCTTTCCCACATGCTTTTCAATCAACTTAAAAGTAATCACAATGCCAACAATATAACTGACAGAAAATGCTAAACCCAAGTAAATAGTTACATACTCATTCTCAACAGTGTTAAGAGCTAAATATGAAAGTGCAATAGCAGTCAAGTTAATGATCAAGATCGAAAGCACTTGAGTTTTTGTATCTTCGAAAGCATTAAATCCACGAACTAAAATTATATTTATTGAAAAGGCTACCAAACCCAAACTAAGTGCTGACAACACGTAACCCATGTAAGAAGAGTCGCTGCGACTAATACCGAAGAATAAAACCTCTGTTATAAGCGGTCCAAAGAAAGCTAAACCGATCGCACTAGGAATCGTAATAACTCCAACTAACCGAATTGCTCCAATCAGTTGCGATTTAACTTCAGTGAAATCCTTAGCAATTACCAACCGAGATAAGTGCGGCAACAAGGCAGTAATTATCGAAATAGTCACGATCGAGTAAGGCAGCAACATGATTAAATAAGCATTGCTGTAGGGAGTAAATCCAACTCCACGAGCGATGCCTTCTTGGGCACTTCTAATGGCAGCACTGGTAGCAACATTAACTGTTACCAAATAGCCCAGCTGTGAAATCACTACATAAACTAGAGTCCAACCAGCTAACTTAAAAGATTTTCCTAAGCCAGCAAAACCCAGCATAAAACGCAGCTTGAATCTAGTCCGAGAGACAATTGGAAAAAGAATTAACGCTTGAACTAATGCACCTAACGTCGTGCCCCAACCAAGAACCGCCACCTGGGTATCGGTAATCGTGTCAGCGCGAACACTAGGCACGAAGTACAAAAAACCACCTAACAAAAAAACCCCAACCAGGTTGTTTAAAATTGGCGCCCACATTAAAGGCGCAAAAACTCCTCTGGCACTCGCTACCTGCCCCAGCATCGCATAAAGCACTAAAAAGAAGATTTGCGGCAAGCAATAATGCATAAATGCAACAGTTACCGAGTACTCATTTTCAAATCCAGCCGTAGTGAATTCAGGAGCATAAATTCGGACCAACGCTGGTGCAAAAAACATTCCTAACCCAGTTAAAACCAAAAGAATGACACTAATTGTTGTAACTAACCGGGAAGTAAAACCCACCCCACCATCATCATCGGCAAAGGAGCGAATTATTTGCGGCACAAATATTGCAGTTAGCGCACCACCAACAACTAAGTTGTAAAGAATATTAGGCATCGTGTTTGCGACGTTATAACCATCGGCAAGCAATGCAGTGCCAAGAGCTGCAACCAGTAGAACGCCGCGAATAAAACCGGTAATCCGAGAAATTATCGTGCCGATAGCCATAGCGCTAGAGGCACGATAAAAATCTTCTGTTTTCATTTTCTACTCCGTCGCACGCGACGAACAGTTTGTAAAGTTGCAGCAACAAAAAGCAAGATTGCAGCGCTGGAAGTGAACCAGGCAACTCGAGAATCAACGATTGAAAGGTTTAAGTTTAATTGGGAGTACTTAGTGATCGGCACACCTTTTGAATCAGCCAAACGAGCGGCCACAGTAACTGTTCCGGGTGTTATTACATTAGCCGGCAACGACAGTTGTATTTTTGAATTAGCTTCAATTACTACATCAGTATTTCCAATTATTTGAATGCGAGAATTTCGAGGTAATAGTTCCAAAGTAGCCCTAACGGGCGTGCTGAAGTTATTAACTAAAGTGATTGGTAAATTAGCTTGAGTTGAAGTCAAGCGATATCGCCCAGAGATGACCCTCAATTTTCTAGCCGAGCGGATAACCTCCTTATCTGCGCTCTTTAGTAGGCGATATCGAAATTGTTCATCGACATTTGGATTTAATAGTCGAGCCATCTGCAACCGTAAAGTGGTTAGTTCTACGGCATCGACTACTCGATCTAAAGTAGTTAGCGCTCTTCGGTTTTCGGCGTAATTTTTTCGCAAAGCGTCATTACTCTTTAGTGAACCCTTGCTGTATTTGCCTGATTTATCGCTAATTACAGCGCGACCAAGAAAATTCGCCATTCGCTTATTGGCATTTGAATAATAGAAATTCAACTCTCCTGGGGCATAATTTTTAAGCAAACGATAGGCTGGATTTCCATATGGTAAAACCACAACCTGATCACTGCTTGTGATGAAGGAAAACTGATTTAACCAATCAGTTGCAACAAGAGAACCAACACCATCAATTTTTTCGCCACTTTTCAAACCAATTTTATACTTATCTGTCATAGCAATTACATCGTCAATGAATGCGGCATCAATCACCCAAATGCGAGGACGGTTAACGGGGTAAAAAATCAACTTACCCAAGTCACCAGTTGGCGCTAATCGCGTTGCTAGATCGTCGCTATAGAAATAACCACTGAAATTACGATTTGGTTCAGTAACTAACCTAATAACTTTTGCATCGGCAGCTTGGGCTGGTAGATACGTAAATTGCAACCCAAAAATTATTGCTAGAACTAACCAGATACGTTTCATAGCGAAATCTCGCCACTTTTTGCGATTAACTTCTTTTCATCTGGGTATGCCAATCGCTCAACAATTTCTGAGAGTGGAAACCAGGAAACTTCATCTACTTCAGTAATTTGTGGAGTTAACTCTCCCGAGACTTCTTTGAAAATAAAGTGATGGACTGTCTTATGAATTCTTTTATCGCCGGCCATAAACCAAAAATCAATTACCCCAATAGATTTAGTGATCTCTGAAGTTATGCCCGTCTCTTCCTGAACTTCACGAATAGCGGCTTGTTCTGGGGTTTCACCCGCTTCGATGTGGCCCTTTGGTAGTGACCAAAGTAAACGTTCGCGCGATGCATCTTTGTGATCAATGCGACCGATCAAAAGCCCGCGCGTTCCTGAAAAATCGATTACTAATCCACCGGCGCTCACTTCATCAACGCGTTTTGCGTAAGGACGGCGCTCAGGACTCTTTCTATTTGTTGTTCTATCCGAGGGTTTAGCTGGTGCTTTTGGAGCAGGCGAATTGCCATCGGTTGGGGTTGTAACTGCTTGTGGGGCGCGATTGCCGGGACGTCTTCGTCGCCGCTTTTTCTTCGTACCTTCGCTGCCCGCACTAGGTGCCGGGGTCATAGAGCAAGGGTAGTCCTCTAGCCTTACCTATTGTGACGAGTCCATTAGGTGCCGCAGGCGAAGTAGCTATTCGCTCGCTTATCGAACGCGCCCCCCTAGCCAGCTCGCTGGCTGCTGCCTATAAATCGACCGGGTACAAGTTGGCACTAGTTGGCGGACCAGTTCGTGATGCAATTTTGGGACGCTTAGGAAATGATTTAGATTTCACGACCGATGCGCCACCGCTTGAAAGCAAGAAGATTTTAAAAATCTGGGGCGAGAATGTATGGGATACCGGAATTGAATTTGGAACCGTTGCTGCAAAACGTGGCGACACGACTGTTGAAGTAACCACATATCGAAGTGATAAGTATGACCCAGAAAGTCGTAAACCTGAAGTTGAGTTCGGCGACAATATCGTAGGTGATTTATCCCGCCGAGATTTCACCGTTAATTGCATGGCGCTTGAGTTAACAACTGACACACCTGAGTTTATAGATCCTTTTAACGGATTAGCAGATTTAGCAAAACAAATTTTGCGTACTCCGGTCACACCAGAACAATCTTTCTCTGATGACCCACTACGAATGATGCGAGCTGCCCGTTTTGCCAGTCAATTAAATTTTGAAATCCAAGATTCAGTTTTAATTGCCATGAAAGATATGGCTTCACGAATCTCAATTGTTTCGGCCGAGCGTATCCGTGATGAATTTACAAAATTGTTAATGTCAAATAATCCTCGCCGCGGTATTTCCATCATGGTAGATACTGGATTAGCAGCACTGATAATTCCAGAAATCCCAAAATTGAAACTAGAGATAGATGAACATCACCACCATAAAGATGTTTATGAGCATTCAATAACTGTATTAGAACAAGCAATTGCGCAAGAAGAACGTTTAGGTGGACCTAACTTAGTAATTAGGTTATCTGCTTTACTGCACGATATCGGAAAGCCTAAAACTCGGGCACTAATTGAGGGTGGCGGAGTTTCCTTCCATCATCACGAAGTTGTTGGCGCTCGCTTAGCTCGAGAGCGACTAAAGAAAATGCGCTACCCCAGCGAAGTAGTGGAATCAGTTGAAACCCTTACTGCGCTACATCTACGCTTTCATGGCTATGGCGATGGTGAGTGGACTGACTCGGCAGTACGGCGTTATGTGCGTGATTCAGGCGATTTACTAGTTCATTTACATGTTTTAACTCGCGCTGATTGTACGACCAGAAATGTGCGCAAAGCTGAACGCTTGGCTAGCGCTTATGAATCTCTGGAAGCTCGCATTGCCAGACTTATGGAAGCTGAAGAGCTGAATAAAATTCGCCCTGATTTAGATGGCGCTGCAGTTATGCAGTTGCTTAACTTAAAACCCTCAGCAACGGTTGGCAAAGCGCTTGACTTCTTGCTTGAACTGCGACTCGAGCGCGGCCCGCTTGGCGAAGAAGAGGCAACAAAAGAGTTACTTGCTTGGTGGCAGGAATTTTCCGCGTCGCAGTAATCTAAACGCTGTCATTAAATAGACCACTGACACCAAAGTTGGTACTTGCCAACCTTGACCAGATTCAGATAACAAAAGCGCAGCAATCACGCCACCGCTAACAATTGCAGCATTAACCAAAACATCATAAACCGCAAAAACCCGCCCGCGGTAGTAATCATTAATTTTCGATTGCACGAGTGCATCATTAGTAACTTTAAAACTTTGCCCAAATAAGCTAGTTAGGAACGCAGCTAAAAACAGTGTTGCTTCAGTCCCCCATATTGCAAGTGGTAGTGGACCAATAACACTTAAATACATCATGGTTCTCATCCAAGTGTGACGGCCATATCTTTTAACACCAAAAGGGGCAATAAGTGCTCCTAAAACAATTCCGATTCCGGCAATAGAGAAAGCCAAAGCTAAGCCTGATAACCCGGCTTCTGGTTGATTGGGATCATTAAAAGTATTTCGTTCTAACATCAAACCAACTAATGTAAGGGCGGTTAAACCACCTCGTTGAAGGCCATTAGCGAGGATTCCGCGCATGGCATCAACGTGAACACCCAGAAATTTCCAACCTTCGCGCAGTTCCACAAAACCTTGGGTGAATGAAGCGGGCTTCCGCTCTGCCTCGAGTGGGCCAATTTCCAACTTACGTAATCTCATCGCCATTAATGAAGCCAACCCATAACCACAACTTGCTGCGATAACTAAATAGGCATCCACGTGATCGGCGGTTGCGACTGAGTCAAGTAATTTGCGTAAGCCGAGCCCTAAACCACCACCTAAAACCAAGAAAACTGAACCACCTGTGACCGCCATGGCATTGGCTGAAATTAAATTAGGTTGATCAACTAATAGCGGTAAACCAGCAGATGTAGCAGCCAAGATCAAACGGTTGAGGCCAAATGCAATTAGAACTAAAACTGTTAGTTCTAACCCAGTTCGCCCAGTAAAAACTAGGAAGGCAATTAAAAGTAGATCTAAAGCACGAGAAAAGTTGGAAATGAATAGTGCTCGCTGCCTGGAAACTCGATCAAGGACGGTTCCAACAAAAGGCCCAATAATCGAATAGGGAAGTAGTACAACTGCAAATGCCAAAGCTGCATTTAAAGCACTGGCTTGTCGCTCTGGTGAAAATAGTACAAATGTCGCGAGCGCTCCTTGAAAAATACCATCAGTGCCTTGGCCAATCCAGCGAACTAACAACAGACGCGATAACCGCGGGTGCCGTAGCAACTGCCAGAAATTCATATTGGCAAGCGTAGTTACTTGAGACCCTTTATTCTTGGCTTTAATGAAATCGCAACGCTCGTTCATCGACTATTCACTCGATAAGCGCGCCACTCTGGCAGCGCTCTTTCGAGGCACAGTAAATGCTTGCGATGCTGATCCCTATTTGCTGCGCGCCGCCAAATTCCATGGCGTTAAAACCACCCGACCCTGCCCGGTTTGTAAACATGTTTCAATGGTTGAGCTCATGTACACCTTTGGTGATCAACTCGGTCAATACTCAGGTCGTATTAAAAATGCCGACGAGCTTGGCCAAATGGAAAAAGAGTACGGCGAGTTTCGGGTTTACATTGTTGAAGTTTGCCGCGATTGTTCTTGGAATCATCTATGCGTCTCATTTGTCCTAGGAGATGGAGTTAAACGCAAACCACCCCGTTACACCCGAACGCTTGAAGATAGCGACTGGGCTTAACGGGTAGCCTTAAACCATGTCAATTAAGCTCGCTAAAAGGTTACTAATTCGAGCTGCCATCTTCTTGGGCGGCTTTGGGTTTGTAGCTGGTTCGACCTTATTTGCATTTGCTTACTTCACGGTTTCAATTCCAGATCCAAATGCATATGTAAATAGCCAAGCCACAATTATCCAATATTCCAACGGTGAGGAAATTGGTCGCATCGGTGCACAAAACCGAACCATTGTTTCCCTCACCAAAATTCCATTACATCTACGTGAAGCAGTGATGGCTGCTGAAGATCGTGACTTCTATACCAATAAAGCCTTTAGCCCAATTGGAATTTTGAGAGCCCTAAAAAATAATTTACTAGGTGGGCCACTTCAAGGCGGCTCGACCATTACACAGCAATATGCAAAAACCGCTTTCTTAACTTCAGAACGAACCATTCAACGAAAGATAAAAGAGCTAGTAATTGCAATTAAATTAGAGAATCAACTTTCTAAAGACGAAATTTTAGAGAACTACTTAAACACAATTTATTTCGGCCGCGGTTCATACGGCGTACAAACTGCATCTTTGCAGTATTTCAATCGCACCGTTGATCAACTTACAGTTTCGCAAGCAGTAGTTCTAGCTTCGATACTGCGCTCGCCTGGTTTATATGATCCAGCGTTTAACAAAGAGAACAGACCTCGCTTGGAAAATCGATTCGCTTATGTTGTTAGAGGAATGGTCGAAAAAGGCTGGCTAACCGCGAAAAAAGCAGGAGGTTTAAAAGTCCCTTACATTGCACCACGTGCAACTTCGGGATCACTAAGTGGGCCTAAAGGACACATTATTGAAGCGGTTCGCAAAGAGTTAGTTAAATTTGGCTTTACTGAAGATCAAATCATGGTGGGTGGTTTGGTTGTAAAAACAACGCTATCTCAGCAAGCACAACAGGCCGCAGTTGATGCGGTAAACAAACAAGCACCAACAAAAGCGCCAGATAATCTGCATATTGGTTTAGTGGCAATTCGCCCCGGAACTGGCGAAATCATTGCCATGTATGGTGGAAAAGACTATTTAACTCGCCAATTAAATGATGCAACACAAGCTATTGCTCAGGCTGGATCAACCTTTAAGCCATTCGCACTAATTGCAGCCCTCGAACAAGGAATTCCATTAACGTCAATGTGGAACGGGGATAGCCCACAGACATTTGATGATGCTGGCAAACCTTATCCGGTTGCGAATTATGGATTCGAAGGCTGGGGACAAATCTCGCTTTTGAAAGCAACCGCAAGTTCAGTAAATACTGTCTTTGTGCCACTTGGAATAAACGTGGGCCCAGAGAATGTGGTTGATGTGGCAAGACGCGCTGGAATTCCAGAATCTGTTGCGATGATGCCAACACCCTCGGTTGTTCTAGGTGTAGCTAGCCCACATGTTATTGATGTTGCAAACGCTTATGCAACTTTTGCTGCCAATGGAATTTATGCTAAACCATTTTTAATTGGCCAGGTTCTTGGTTCAAACAAAGGCGTGCTTTACGAAGGTAGACCACAAACCCAAGAAGTATTCGCTGCCGACGTTAGTGCTGATTTAACATACGCGCTAAAAAATGTAGTAACAAACGGATCTGGTTTTGCAGCGCGAAAACTTAATCGACCAGCAGCCGGTAAGACAGGTACTAGCCAATCCAATGCATCTGCTTGGTTTAGTGCATACACGCCACAACTGGCAGCATCTGTTGCGCTATTTTGCGATGACGCTACACAAACTTTAAAAGGGGTAGGTGGGCTTGATACCGTTACCGGCGGAAGTTTCCCAGCGCGAATCTGGACTGCATTTATGCAAGGTGCACTTAAAGGCGAACCCGTACTTGATTTTCCAGCACCAGCAAACATTGGTGGTCTAGATCCAATTGAAATGACAACTGGCGGCGTTCAGAACCCAACGAAAAATTAAAAAGAAGTTAAATTGAAAACCCGTGCTGTAATTTTTTTTGCGCTTTTAGCTAGCGCTATTTCATTTGCCAAATTCTCGCCCTGTATAGGCTTTAACTGGGCTACTCCAGACCAATACATTCACGCCTGCTACTCAGACCTACCTAGCCTTTTTGGCAATCGTTCTATTGGTAGCGGCGCTTGGGCATTTAGTGGCGAACAACCGGTTGAGTACCCAGTAGTTACTGGCTTAGTTTTGTATTTAACTGCGCAACTAGCGCAGGTAACAACAACTTACTACCTATTAAATGCGGCGTTTCTTGCAATATTGTTCATCTTTGTCGCATTAATTACCGCTCGAATCCGCCCGCAGTTTGGCTATCTACTTTCTTTCACACCAGCTGTAATTGCCTCGCTTTATATCAATTGGGATCTCTGGGCAATAGCGACCATGATGCTTTCGATTTATTGGTTCGACCGCAAACAATATGATTTGAGTTCACTGGCAATTGGAATCTCAATTGCTACGAAATTCATTCCTGTTTTCCTAATCCCGGTTGCGATTTATATTTTTTATCGAAACCAAAACCTCAAAGGAGCTGTTAGATATTTAGTTATTGCTTCAACTACTTGGCTCGTAATTAATTTACCGGTAGCGTTAACAACCTTTGATGGTTGGTGGTATTTCTATAAGTTAAATATTGAAAGAGTGGCCGACTGGGGTTCACTTTGGTATGCCTTATCAGCACTTGGATTAAATCTCGGAAGTTTAAATTACTTAACAATTGTGACGCTACTATTTTGCGTAGCGGCTTTAGGTATTTTTTTCTTCGCCCTTGATTATTTGCCATCAATGGCGCAACTAGCATTTATTGTGATCGCGGTAATTACCACCGTAAGCAAGGTTTATTCACCGCAATATGTTTTATGGTTAGCTCCACTTGCCCTAATTGCGCTGATTGATAAACGCGACTTACATGCTTTCTGGATCTGGCAAGTAAGCGAAATTATTTATCACGTCGCAATTTGGCAACATCTAGCCACTGTGACTGGAGCCAAGTTTGGGCTACCGGTTACCTGGTATGCCCTGATCTCCCTGGCCCGAATAGTGGCAATTCTTTATTTCGTGGCGATACTGGTCCGCAGAGCGCTGCTTTTACGCTCAGATTCAGCCCGTGAATCACAGGGTTTTCTAGCCGATTTTCTCTTTGAGGCGGGCAGGAGTTACCCTTAGTCTCTTGTTTCACCTCTTTATTTATGTCAGTTAACTGGCCTATCTTTAGGTAAATGAGAGCACTAACCCTCCTGTCACGGAAATGCCGTGGCCGTCTTAGTCCAGAGGAGGTCGGGTTAACGCATGCGTCACTACGAACTAATGGTCATTCTTGATC
>Ga0164295_10000790_pt1 | contig 26313 bp, 23 predicted proteins | sample GEODES006metaG_FD_111798 | JGI IMG/M metagenome (GOLD analysis project Ga0164295, IMG submission 111798) | Oligotrophic lake water microbial communities from Sparkling Lake, Wisconsin, USA - GEODES006 metaG | ecosystem: Environmental > Aquatic > Freshwater > Lake | place: USA: Sparkling Lake... | reverse complement strand
TAACCACCACATAACTCATCTGCGCCATCGCCGTTAAATATTACCTTTGCTTGACTATTGTTGGCAATATATTTTGACACCAGATAATTTCCGATGCTTGCTCTAACAGTCGTGGTGTCATAACTTTCAATGGCACGAACCACTTCGGGGATTGCATCATAAAACTGTTCCTCGGTTAATTGAATGGTTGTGTGCTTTGTTCCCAAATAATCCGACACCATTTTAGCATACTTCAAGTCTTCAGAACCCTCTAATCCTATACTATATGTTTCCAATGGTTCCGAAGTAAATTGCTTGTGAAATTCGTTCACCAAGGCAGTTACCAAACTACTATCCAAGCCGCCGGAAAGCAAACACGCAACTGGACGGTCTGTTATCAAGGTCCTCTTTTTAACAGCGTTTATAAAATAATATTGAATGTTCCCCAAAATAGCATCCATAACAGCCGAATTTCCGAAATCATTATACATAATTGTGTTGAATCCTGGTGTGTGATACAACTTATTCTGAAATTCGGGCACCCATTCTGGAGAAACCTTGAAAGGCATTATAAAATGTGAATAAGTTCCCGGCTTGAAATGCTCGACATTGTGAGTATAAATCAAATCGCTGTTATAAAATTCGTTTAACACTTTCAACTCAGATGCAAACGCAAAAATATTCTCACCCTTCCTTGTATGCACATTCATCCTATTTATATCCTCTTGAGCGGAGTTTTTGGGTTTCAAATGATACAAAGGCCTCACACCATATGGGTCACGAGCCACATACACTTTTGATAAAGGTTCATTCAAATTTGAGTCAGTTAAAACAAATGCAAATACTCCATCCAGCATTTGCAATGTCTGCTCGATGCCATATTTATTATACAAGTGAATAATAACCTCGCAATCAGAATCTGTAGTAGGTTCAATATTCAATAATTTATATAGCTCTTTATAATTGTAAATTTCACCATTGCAAATTAATGCAACATCTTTAATAACAATAGGCTGGTTAGATTCAGGATTCACACCATTAATCGCAAGACGATGAAACCCATAAGTGCATTTTAAACATATAGTCTGCAATTTAGAGTACTCTGGGCCTCGAGACCTACCCTTTTTAAATTGTTCCTCGATAAATTTTTGTTGAAAGGTCTGTACATTGTTAAGAATGCAAAATATACCACACATTAATTATTATTTGTATGAAACCTTTATGTATTTTTCAATGTTATATTAATGAAATAAATAACAATTAATAATATTTTAGTATAGTATATTAATGGCAACTGAACCGCAAATGTTAAGTGATTCTTATTATAAGCACGAATGCAATTCTGATGTACAAAAAGCAACAAATCACAGAATTTACGACAGAAACATACCTTCTCAGTTCTTGCAACCCTATTTGAGTGTGCGGCCTGTGATGACAAAATATTCCATTATGCCTATTGTCGACCCAAGAGCACCAATAAAAACTCCAATGTTGCAAATGCCCGTTTATAGTCCGGAAAAGGTGTTCAATCCAGGAAATACCCAATCACCTTGGTCTGGGTTTGCGTCGGCAATCAACACGGAATCTGAGCTTAGGAACCAAATTTACGCGCTTCAAGCGTGCAGTCAAGCTGTGTATGTGCCAAATAGCACAAGTGACTTGTATCAATACAGTTTCAATCCGGAGCGGTCGGGAAAAAATTTGCAACCATTTCAAGGATTATTTCAAGAGGAACACTTTAACTCTTTTAACCCAAATCCTGAAAATATTGGAAATGGTCTTTTCAACAACTATACGCGCCAACAACTCAGGGATTTAACAGGTAAACCCAAAAGCGATTGTTAAAGCGTAAACTATTTCGTAAACTATTTCGTAAACTATTTCGTAAACTATTTCGTAAACTTATATATTATTTGATGATGGAAAATAATATACAACTTAATAAATGAGTTCAACGCAAGATTTTGTATCAGAAGTAACATTAGAGTGTTTATTGAATAAAGAACTATATGGCAAGTATTTAGTTCAAAAGAATCCGAAAGCGAAGTTAAATAATAAAAAAGACAAGAAATTTTACAGAAGGCGTATATTTGACCTAACAAAGCAATTATTAAGCAATGAAAAACCAGAGACTTTGACTTCGGATATAAAAAACTCTTTTGAAAATTATGTAAATATGTGCATCGAATATTTCAAAGCTTTGGATACAACAGATATAATCCAGGGCGATTATAGCCATTTGAATTTAGATATAGATGCAAAAAACGAAATAAATATAGAGAATATTGGAAGTACTGAACAAGCGAATCAATTAATGATGCGTTCAATAAAAATGTCTCATCCTCCATCATTATTAGACAATTTTGTCAAGGTGAAAAATGTAAAACCCCAAGTAGAACCAATAATACCAAAACAAAAGGATATAAATTTGAAAGACCCTGTATTAAAGAATAAAGGGATTCGAAAAAAGAAAAATATCACTAATAATTATGACAAGGGCGAGAACTCAGAAAATAAATAAAAAAAATAAACAAAATAAAACAGCAATTCATAAAAAGATAAAAAACCCGAAATCGCGTTCCAAGCGTCATATTGCAAGAACATTTAAAGAAAAATACGAAACCTTGGTTAAACAACAGTGCAGTCCAGCAACCAAGAAGAAGGGGTATAGTTGTTTAAGCGACGATGCATTATACAAGTTGCGCGATTTGTGGAACATTCGTCACCCAGATGTTGCTATAAATTCGAATGACCCAAAAGAAATATGGGAAAAGATGAAGAATAATATGAAAAGCGTCTGCAATAAGGAGTCGTGTTGGTTAAAACAAGGGTTTGTAAATGGTCAATTAAACAAAGAGCTAGAGAATTCTTTTGCACCCGCATCACCGAGTGAATGGAAAAAGAATCCAAATGAATGGTTATCAAGTTTAGACATAATGAATGTGATGAAGCAATATGAAGCGGCTTACAAGTGTTTTGAATTTATTGGTCCTTCACCGATTGATTATGACACACACAAGTTATACGGCGAATGTGTTTGGGAAGAACTATGTCATTTCAATCTAGAAGACCAAATAAAAAATGGGAAGATGAAGATAGGAATCATTTTCAATTTGGACCCACACAACAAAGGTGGGTCGCACTGGGTTTCTCTCTTTATAAACATCAAGAAGAAGACAATATTTTACTTTGATAGTGCCGGAGATAAAATACCATCGCAAATAATGAAGTTTGTGAATACTATAAAAACTCAGGGTCAGCAATTGAAAAAACCAATTCATTTTACATTTGACCAGAATTATCCTGTAGAGCATCAATATGGGAATACGGAATGTGGAATATATAGTTTATATTTCATAGTTCATATGTTAGACGATAAAATAACTGGGCACTATTTAAAGACTCACATATTAAAAGATGAATATATGCAAAAATTCCGAAAGGTATATTTTAACGAAGATTTATAAATTATAAATTATTTTTCAATTTAAAAATTAAAATAATTTATATACAGATGAACAACTCAGATGCAAATGGTTTTTTAAGTAAAGACAATGTCGAAATGATATGGGAGTTAATAGTGGATGAAGATTTTATGCAAAATCCCAGAAGGGATGAAAGGCAAATGATGGAGATGCAGAATTTTTTCATAAAGGACATAAGAGACTTTTATGACAGAGAAAACACAAGAGGGCGAGATTTAATGTCTTTGAACAAGATGTTTATAGAGAATGTATTACAGAAATTATCGAATCCTCTAATTGCACCCACACAAAATGCGCAACTTCCAGCATTAAAATTGAGAGAAAACTCAGTAACGGCTGAAGATATTCAAGCTTCAAGAATGAATGAATTTGAGAAGCAATTTGCCGAGAGACAGAACGAATTTTCGAGAGCAATGACACTGAATGTTCCTGAAAAACCCGATTTCAATGATGAGATGGATAAACCATTAGGAGAAATGGAGGATTTAATAGCGAGGACTTTGGCTCAGAGAAATTTTGACATAGAGCAAATACAGCAAAATATTAATAAAGAGCAAGTAAAAACATTTTTAACGAGCCAAGAGACATCGATAAAAAATGAAAAACTGGATACGCAAAAAAATATGCAACAGCTTATGAAACCTAGCCAGAGACAACAACCTGCATATAATGTTGGAGAAAATGAAGTAAAGTATATACAAATAGGACAAGAAGAGTTACCACAATTAAGCGAAGTAATAGATTTGCAAAAGGTCGTCAATGAGAGAAGACAGGTAAGTTGGGCGGATGAAGAAAACATAAAGTTAACAATAGGAGGTGAACAACAACAAGAAAAACCAAGTATTTTTTCAAAGCTGAAAATGAGAGTTCGAGAGAACGACGGCGAGGGTTCTTTAAGCCATTTTGGAAATAATTTAGAAACAAGCTTAAAGACCACCGAGCCACCAACCATTTTTTACGCAGAATTTAAAACGCTCTCTAGAAAAGTCGACGATTTAAGCAGCAAACTCGACGCAATATTTGAATTTATCAAAAATTTAAATAAAAATAAAATTGATGAGATTACAATTTAATATTTACGGCCTATAACATATAAACAAACTATCTGTAATGATGTCCTTTATCGACTATTTACCCATTGGAATGCTGATTCTCGTATATTTTGCTAGCAACGCAGAAGGTTATTGCAAATGCATCGACTCTATTAATACAAAAAAATCTTTTATAAAAGTAACAAAAATAGATCCACTCGTTATAAAATCAAATACAGAAAAAGATTATTATGTTGAAAGCTGGAGTGAAGGCGAGGTTTCTTGGGATTTTCCGGAAAGTAGTATGGAAATTTACAATAGTGGTTCTACAGCTTTTCAATTTTACAATAAAAATGCTTACGACAATAGCATTTACGATAAATACTTTAAAAATCGTTTGTATTTAAGAATTCGAACTAGTTATATTAAAGAGGTATACTCTAATTTGATTAAATATGCATACAAAGATATTATTAAATTCGAAACATTTGCATATGACATTCAAGATTTAGCATTTAATAATATTAGGGGTGCAAGTATAGAATCCGATTTGGTATTACTACTTTTGGCAAGCGGTTTAAGTGCACTATACAATAACAATAAGGCAGAAAGAATAGACAGACTGAAACTTTTACGACAATCCTCCAGAAGTGAACGACTCGAAACTTATAGACAGATAAAAAGAAACACTGGAATATTATTTGTTGTTATAATGACCATTTTCGGGAGAAATATCAAAAACGCAGAATAAAACAAATTGTTAACTTTTACATATTTTAATTTTTATAAAATATGCAAATTATCATTAAAATACTTATATTTTTTTAAATTTCAATTCTCCATTTGGTTCCTTTTCCAGAGTACCAATTAAAATCGGGTCTATTCCTGGTGTTATTTCGGCCTGTTTATAACTCTCCAAGTCATATATATTTCCTCGCTTGTTATCCATCTTTCGATATATGTATGTTTTTCCTAGAAGCGTTATTTCTTTACCCTTCCATTGCAACGGCTGTTTATTGATTTGTGCCATACTATCTGGTTCATCGCTCTTTAATGAAGGATTATAAGAAAATGAACTCGGTGCAGCATCAGCAAACTGTAAACAATGCAATTGTTCTTTGTTTCCAACCTTGGAGTAAATCGCACAATCAATGGAAGACTCTTTCACAGATTTAATAAGTTGGTTACTTACCTCTTCCTTGATGGTCGATATTTCAAAAAGAGCTTCATCACTAGTAAATGGCAATTTTACTAGCTTAGGTTTCTCCGCATCAGGTGTTGTATTGTATTCTCGTTTACTCAAATCCTTGACTTTCAACTCAATCGACGCATCACTTAGAAGCTGGCCTCGCGTAAATGTCATCAAATAAACATAAACTTCTACTGTTTGCAGTGCTTCCGGCAAGTCTTTGTGCGAGCAAATACGGCGAGCACGCCCTATAACCTGCTCCGTTCTCACGGGATGCCAATAAGGCTCGATAATATGAACATAACGCGTGTTGCGCAAGTTGATACCCTCCGAACCCGACGCAGTAATCATAAATACTTTAATTATCTCTCCTGTATTGTTATTGTGTGCTATTTCTTTCAATTCACTCGACAAAGAAGGTGGCAATTCATTCCACAAACCGTTGTAAACCTTGCGCACCAATTCTTTCTCTTCTTTGGTCTCTGTTCCAGTATAAAGAGCAAAGGTCGGTTTTCCACGATCCTCTTCAGCAATATCTATTTGCCACACACCTGCGGGGTCCTTTTTAAGCTTGAATTGGGTAAATCCATTTTCTTCCAAAACGAGCTTAAAGATACCAATTCCCTCCAAGGTGCGGAATTGACTATAAACAAGGTGCAACCCAATCTTATCGGGGTCTTGAATGTTTTCCAAGATGTTCAAATACTTGGGGCTATAGGTTTCTAACCCCTCGGGACTCAAATATTGCGATGCACCACGCTTCAATTTTTCCATTGCTGTTTTCAAGCGTTTCTCATATGTTGCATCCGCAAACTTGTCAATTATCTCATCGCCCTCCATTTCATCTTCTCTTTCATCGTCCTCCTTTTGAACCTTGTCCGCATTTACCAATACTTCTTCATACAATCGGTCAAGGCCCCTTATTTCTTTTGCTTCTACTGCTTGCGCTGTTTGCGCTGCTGCTTCTTCTGCTTTAGATTCTTCACCCTTTACTTCGCGTTCCTCCTTCGGCAAAGGACGACCCACTGCTTTCGGCATAACAAAGTTGCAGTACAAACGAGAAAAAATGCGATAAGTCGATGTAGGCTCTACAAATACGCCATTCTCGTCCACCTTGCCCTTTTTCTTCTTTGACGATGTCTCTTGTTTTCTCTCTTGCTGTCGAGCCGCTTCATATATACCAAATTGGTAATCACTCATTGGCACCTTTACAATATGATAATCGGCGACCTTTTCATAAGCCGGCAACAACGATTCTTGAGCACTTCTAAAATAAGACGACAAACCCATAATGCGGCGCTTGAATAATTCCGAATTTTTAATATTCATTGTCCCCGACTCAATAAACCAATTGGAAAACTCTTCGAATCTGTCTGGCAACGCCTTGTACATATGCACACGAATCCCAGTGGGGAAAACTTCAATTCCATTTTCTCTCAAAATATAAATGAGCCTTCTCTCAAAATCTGCATCACTAATTACTCCTCGTTCTTGCAAAACAAGTTCTCCTCGGTCACCCTTTCTCGATTTCTTTTCGTTTGTTACTCCGTGATATCCTGAACCCTTCTTCTCTTTATTTTCAAAACCATAAGGGTTTCTTGTTACTGTCAACAGTTTACTTGAAGATGAATAATCCATATAATCCATTACTTTTTCTCTCGTGAAGATTTCTTGAAGTATCTCTTTGTTTACGGTTTGGGATGCTTTAATGTCCAATGGAATTTCCCATGTCTTGATATATCCACGCAATATATTGAAAAGTATTCCAATTTCATTGGGATAGTTAATAATAGGAGTTCCGGTTAAAAGAACAATTCGGGCATTTTGCGCAGTAAGCAACATCTCATACAAGATTAATGCAATAGAGATGTTCACCTTTTCTCTCTTTCCAGTTTTATCCATTGATATTTCCTTTTCTTTACCTATTTTATTCACTATTCTACTAATCAAGTTATGCGCCTCATCAATAATAATTACTGCGTCGTCGAAAAAATTGGTTTCAAAATTGTTTGTCATTTTTCGCAACTTGTCTCTTCGCAAACCGTTGTAATGAATAAACTGATATTTGGTTTCAATCATCATATCAATCTGCTCATTCAAACTAACTTGGTCTTGCTGCAGTTGCGCGGGCGATTTTCCCAACTTGTCATTGCAATTGGCTGGCTTGGTGACATCTACTAACCAAGCACCCCCCTTCTTGCGAATATATTCCAATGGTAAATTTAAAACGCTCGACAAGGTGTCTGCCGTTTCAGGATTCTTTAAAGTGCTTACCCATTCCCAGCATTGATTCAACTTGTAAAGCGGATCTCCAGCCTTTTTCAATTCAAGACGATAATTATCTTCGAGAGAAGCCGGCGTCATTACTATAATTTTTTTGGCACCTTTCATCCCCTCAGCAATTGCAATAGAACTCAGGGTTTTACCCGATCCTAATCCATGATACAATAACAATCCTCTGTAAGGAGTATACAAATTCAAGTAATCACGAACCAATTTTTGATGCGTTAAAAGAGAATAATCGCCTGAACTATTTGACAAGTCTTCACACGACATTTGTGCCGAGTCATCGAGAACTTGGTCGCGATAGGGTTCAAAAGTAGAATTGATGAAATTCACAAATATTTCACGATTATTCATATAATAGCTGCTCACCTTGTAGTTCACCTTGGGTTGCTTCTCAGGCAAACGCTGAATCAACGATGTATCACCAAATTGAACCCAAGCTTCCGGTGGTAAAATAGCAACGCCTTTTGGCAATTTGCTAGTTTTTCTGGGTTTCTTTTTTACTTCTAAGGCCTCTGGTTCTGGTTCTGGTCCGAGTTCTTCAGCTTCTATGGGCCCGGCTTCACCAGGAAGAATAGATACACCCTCTTCTTGCAAAACTAGCAAAGACTTGCCAGTCAATTTCTTCGATTTCTTCTTTGGAGGAAGCACCAATGTTTCTAGTTCTTTCTCCTTTTCTACTAGCGGAGATACAACAAGCTTGGTAAGTTTTCTATCTTTTAGTTTTTTTGTTAAATCTACCATATTAAAACCAGAAGTCTCTCTTTTATCACGAATTGTAACCTTGGAAAACTTTACTTCTTCGGGTTTATTGGCAACAGGAATAACAATATCTACTTGTTTTACATCCAATTCAACATTCGGTTTTGCTCTTAATTTTTCTTTTAAATTTTCTAAAGCGCTCATATTACTTATACTTTATAGATATATAAATTTTGGCAATTTTACAGAGAAGCATAGTGCTCTATTTTTTGCAACGCCTCGCTACACGCCGTTTGTTCCGCCTTGCGCTTTATCTTGTGTTGACCCTCACCTAAAAAGATTAACACTTTGCCGTGTTTAACAATCCAATCTTGGATTTCTTTAAATGTCTTTACATAGTCGATATGCGTAGCATTATGCAAACTTACTGCGTGTATTGGTTGCCCCACACATAAGTAAACGCCCATTTTATAACCATTCTCAGGGTCGTGCTCTATTTCTAAATAATGTGGTGTAACCTTGAATTCTTTTTGTATCTTCACCTGAAGAATATTTTTGTAATTATCATCATTCTGAATAAGTGCAATCCAATCTATGTGTTTCTCAAAAATATTCTCCACAAACTTTTGTGCCATCTGAAACCCTGGACCCGTAACAAATACATTCTTAAACCATCCCTCTTCATCCTTGACAGAAATCTTATTGAAATCAAGAAAAAGCGCTCCCAAAAAAGATTCAAAAAGACAGCCTAGCTTCTTCAAATTTGTTCGTATCTTCTTCTCCTCTGCGTGTTTTGAAAGGATTAACCATTTATTGAGATGCATCTCAAGCGCAATTTTACCAATGGCTTCGTTTTTAACGATAGCAATCTTCTTTTCCGTCATAAATCCCTCGTTTTCTTTAGGAAACCGTCTGTACAAATAATATTTAGTCACTAACTCGAGAATACCGTCACCTAAGAATTCAAGACGCTCATTGGATTTAGTGTGAAGTGGCAAACAATCGGGGGGTCGTTCAACAATAGTAATATTTTGAGCGATGTTTTCTAATTGCGGTCTTTTAGTGTAAGACCGATGCACAAAAGCACGCTTATATAGTTCAAAGTTTGTTACAAGCCCTGGTACGCCATATTTAGTGAGAATACATTGAACATCATTTAATGTAATCTCCACATTTAATGGATTATAAGGGTTGAATATAAGACCGTCCTCCCCCTTGATTATGTCGTCATCATGCAGTAATTGTTTTTCCTCCATATTATAATTAATTTAGCGAAATCTTTTTATATTGGTTAAGCAAATATATATTTGAAAAAAATAATATATTAAGGGTATATATAATGGCTTTAATTGTCGGACATAACGGACCTTCTGCGTATGCGAGCACTATTGCTAATCGAACTGGACAGAGCGGTGGTTCTGTCGGCGGAAACAAAAAGGCTGGTATTTGGAGTGGTCAGCCTTTTATGAGCGTCTACAATGTTGGTAACAGTTACACTTACCGCGCTCCTCAAAAAGTTCCTTCCTTGTTATTCAGCTTATACAACACCACAAGAACACCTCTCCAATACCGCCGCGGTTCTTACGCTGTGACTCACTCTGGTATGATGTAAATTTTTTGAATTGCACACATATTGGGTATCTCTTGCTTTGCTATAACACTTTTATAACATTTATTGGGAAAAATCATTTAATAACTTATTTATTATATGATTATAAAAAGATGCTTATCAAGGTTGACAACCGTGAGACAGAACTGATTCGGTGTATTAAGTATGTATTGGAAATAAGTCCTATGTATAAAGATGTTCAAATGGTTATTGAAACTTTGCCTATAGGGGATGCTATCCTTTGTAAAAATGAAACCGAAATAGTTATTATCGAGAGAAAAAGTTTACGAGATTTAGCCGCGAGTATTAAAGACGGTCGATACGAAGAGCAATCGTATCGCTTGAACGGTTTGCCCATTCACAATCACAATATTGTCTATTTAGTGGAAGGAGATGTAAACAAGTTCAATGTCTTCAAGGACAGAATGGAAAAGCTGACATTGTATTCTGCAATGGTTTCTCTCAATTTTTACAAAGGGTTTTCTGTAAACCGAAGTTTCAATGTTGAAGAATCGGCATTGATTATATGCAATATGGCTCACAAAATTGGAAAATGTGAAGCTGATGGTAAATCGATGTTTTATCGCCCTTTGGAAAATGTTTCAGAGAAGCAAGAACCAAATAGTGAAGAGTTGGACCCCACCTTGGGTCAACCTTTGGATAAGGTGGATTACTGCACAGTAGCCAAAAAGGTCAAGAAAGACAATGTCACACCACAAAATATAGGCGAAATAATGTTGTCGCAGATTCCAGGTGTTAGTTCGACAACTGCGATTGCAATAATGAATAAATTTGGAACACTACAAAATTTAGTAATGAAACTTAATGAAAATGCAAATTGTTTAAAGGATTTAAGCTATACAAGTGGAAAAGGACAAACGCGCAAAATCAGCAAACCAGCTTTAAATAATATTGTAAATTACTTAAAACCTAATAAGGAGGAAAAAGAATGTAGCGCAACCATCTGAATAAATTTGTATCACGATAATATAAATGAACGAAGACTTTTTCAAAATAGTAGGAATAATAATTGTTGTCGGATATTTAATATATTTAGCAGTAAAATCAATGAGTTTACAAGGCCAAATAATGGAGGGTCTCACAAATCCTTCTACAACAAATGATGAAGCTATTGGCAAAAATAGCGCATCCGGAGCGCAAGATTATGCAAATGCTATTAATAAAATATATTCTAAAATTTCAGATAGTTTATTAGTCAAAGACAATCGTGTTGCTTATGAGAATGTTGTCATACAGCTAGATGATTTGCTCAATGTATCAATGTTGAAACAAATAATGAGTGTAAATCAAGATGATTTGAAAGATGATAACAAGCTATATGATATCGTCGATAGAATTAACAAGTTGAATGATGGAAAAAAGAGTCTGAACACGATTATGAAATATATTGATTCTGTCTAGATTCTCTGTAGATTCTATATTTATTTTTGTATTTTTATTATTACAAAAATAAATTTTAAAAGTTTTTAAGGAATATAAATGTTGACTTCATTTCCTTTATAATAACCTGCATCAACTAGTGCTTGCGTGTATTTTTCACCAGCCCAATTGTCGTCCATCGGATTTGGACTGAAAAGCAAATTCTCTTCTTGTTGATTCATTATGTCTAATGGAGTAGTCGCTCCCACATACTGCGATGAAGGGTCGTAACCCGGTGCGGTATTTTGATTGTATGGAGGGTCATTGCGCGCCGCATCCATCAATAGAGTCGGATTCGGGTTCGCGTAAGGAAGAGCTGGTGGTAATCCGCCCTGCAAATCTGTTGCGCTAGGACGAACTTTATAAACCGATATGCCTTGCGCATCATAAGTGTGCTGCAAATATAAAACGGGACAACGAATGCCTTGACTGCGTTGCCAATCCATAAATTCAACATACTCTTCTAAATTCTGAAATTCTATGGGATTCACGCCGGGGACTTTGGCAATTTTAGAATTATACAAGTAATATTTTATTCCTTTTTGCACTAAAATATTGGGACAACGAACTTGTCCATTATTATTTGTCATTGCTTCTCGTAATTTAGGTGAAGCATAAACATATAATCCTACTAAAAATGCAATTAAAATAAGGATAATGCAATACATATATATTAGATTGTGATAAAAACCTAGGTTCAATGTGCGTTTTATTTTCTGATGTTATTTTATAGATAATGATATTTTTAAAACCTATTACTGATTTAAATGGTGACGAAAATCAAAAAAATCTGGCAACATTTAAAGGACACATTGCTTCAGGAAAACAAGGCTTTCTATTTTTGTATATGGACGGTTGCGGTCCGTGCAATATGACAAAAGAGTCGTGGAAAGACATAAATAAACATATCAAAAAACAACACTTATCAAACAACAATGTAATTGTTGCTGAAATAAACAAAGATTTGTTCGGCGAAATGGAAAACATTGGCGTGGAACCTATGGGATTTCCTACGCTTCGTTATATTAACAAGAATGGAAAAATCGTCGAAGAATATGAATCTAGTCGCACACCACAAGCTTTTGCGCAATGGATTGAATCTAAAATTCCTAAGCTTCAAAATCGCGAACAAATTCATACAAGAAAAGCTCATCATTATAAACAACATCACAAATATCCTGCCCACAGAAAAACAAAGCATAGTTATCATAAAAAGGTTATGCGCGGTGGAAAATGGTCAATGAAATACAAGAAATCTATTAATTGCAAAAACCCCAAGGGTTTCTCTCAACGCCAACATTGCAAATATGGAAGAAAGGGGTGGAAAACAAAGAAACACTAAGGATAATTCTAACATTTGAAATTATTTTTTGAGTAACCAATAACAGCACATGCTATTCGTTTTCCAGCATTTCCATTCTGTAAGCTCGCTTCATCTCCACCTTGTCCACAATCGTCTTCATCTGCGTGAATAATAAGACCTCGACCAATAATATTTGCTTTTGACCCACGGAGTTTGATTACATCATCGACCATTCTATAGTGAGCTACACCATTTGTGTCGGGTCTCAAATTGCCTAAATCACCAACATGGCGATTTTTCATTCCAGGACATCCGTGCGTTTTACCAAAAGGGTTAAAATGCGCGCACATACTTTCGCATTGGCTGGTTAAATCCCCTGATTCGTGGACATGAAACCCGTGTAAACCAGTTCTTTTTAATCCTTCTATGCTAATATCAATAATAACAACATCATTCTTCAAATCTTCCGTAAAAACAACAGAACCCTTGATTTTCTTGCCATCGAAAACAGCAATCGCTTGAATTGGTATTTTATTAGCCATATAAAAGTATTTATAAAATTAATTCAAACTTTAAATTTTATTTTTTATTATTTTTACTTATTTTATCATATTTTTATTTAAAATTGATATGATAAAAAGGAAATAAACAAAAAGCACCTAATAGATACAAGTAACAATGGATAGAACCTTTCGTTTGTACGATTTCAACATTTATAATGAAAAAACAGAAGCAAATAGTAGCAGTGATGAAGAAGGACGCGGCGAAACTTGTGCTTGTCCAGCTTCTAGCAAAGACTCTGCAAAGTTTATGATTCAAATGTTCGGAAAAAATGAACACGGTGAATCGTGCTCCATTCTAGCAGAAGGATTCAAACCATTCTTCTATGTGAAAGTCGACGATTCTTGGAGTTCAGCAACCAAAACCACTTTTGTTGCGTATGTCAAGAGTAAACTTGGCAAATATTACGAGCAATCTTTGTGCGAATGCAAACTGATAAAGCGACGAAAGTTGTATGGATTCGACGGCGGAAAAGAGCACAAGTTTCTGGCGTTCAAATTCGATAATATGCAAGCTTTCAACAAGGCAAAGAATCTGTGGTACAACTCTGACAGAAAACTGCTTAAAGACGGACTTCTATATGGTGGAACTCGCACATATTTGTACGAGGCAAATATTCCGCCTTTGTTGCGGTTGTTTCACATTCGCGATATTAGTCCTTCTGGCTGGGTAGCATTACCAAACAAAAATACAACCAATATTATTTCAAAGAAGACGACTTGCGATTTTGAGGTAAAAATAAATTACAAGTTTATTATTCCGCTGAACGATAAGGAAACACGAGTTCCTTTGAAAATCTGTAGTTTTGATATTGAGGCTAGCAGCAGTCACGGCGATTTTCCAGTTCCAATCAAGTCGTATAAGAAGCTGGCAACAAATATTATCGAATATTTCGATAATCGATACCTCGATGCAGAACAATACAAAGACATTCTGAAAAAAATAGTTTTGTGTGCTTTCGGATATGATGAAACAATGAAAACCTTTATTGACATTGTCTATCCCAAAAAGGCTCCGGCTTCTGAAGAAGAATTGACTGCACTAATTGATAAGTGGCTTGTTGCTCAAGTTAGAAGTGGACAATCGACTGATGAGATTAAAGACCAGTTGTCGATTGAGGCGTTATTTGAGAAGATGAACCAAGATGAGGATGACGATGTGCATTTTGGTACGCACTATTTCAAAACTTCGGCAAAGAAGGGAACAATCGTCGAACTCTTGATGGATAAAAAGATGGACCGAACTGCAAAGATGACCGAACTGAATATTTCATTGAATTCATTCTTTCCGCGTTTAGAAGGTGACAAGGTCACATTTATTGGTTCAACTTTCTTGAGAAGTGGAGAAAAAGAGCCCTACATGAACCATTGCGTGGTCTTGAACACTTGTTCCGTTGTAGAAAATGCGGAAATTGAATCCTATCCCACTGAAAAGGCCCTGTTATTGGCTTGGCGAGATATTATTCAAAAGGAAAATCCCGATATTATTATCGGGTACAACATATTTGGTTTTGATTATGAGTTTATGTTTCGCCGTGCAGAAGAAAATAATTGCGTCGAAGAGTTTTTGAAACTATCAAAAAACAGATCCGAGGTATGCGGTTCCCGAGATTTTAAAACAAACAAATTCAAGATTGAGGAAACCAGCATTCAAATTGCAAGTGGTCAACACGACTTGAAATATATCAAGATGAATGGTCGCATTCAAATTGATTTATACAACTTCTTCCGCCGCGAGGAGAATTTGACCTCGTATAAGCTGGATTATGTGGCAGGTCATTTTATCGGCGATTATGTCAAGTCACTCGATTATTGTGAAGATGATGGAACAACTACCATTCAAACAGCAAATATGACCGGTCTACTCGTTGGAAGTTATGTTCACTTTGAGGAAATCGGGCATTCAGTGGATTATTACAACAATGGTGAAAAGTTTGTGGTGACTGAGGTATTGAAGCAAGAAGGTAAATTCAAAATTCGCGCCAAAGTAAATCCAGACCAAAGTAAAAAGATTCGGTGGTGTTTGGCCAAGGACGATGTGACGCCAAAGGATATTTTCACAATGACGAATGGTAGTGCAGATGATCGCGCAGTCATCGCAAAATACTGTATTCAGGATTGTAACCTAGTTCATTATTTAATGACAAAGGCCGATATTTTGACCGGCTTCGTCGAGATGGCAAAGATTTGCAGCGTCCCAATAAATTTCCTTGTTCTTCGTGGTCAAGGCATTAAATTGACGAGTTATGTCGCCAAGAAATGCAGGGAAAAACGCACCTTGATGCCTGTAGTGGAGAAATCCGAGGATGAAGACGGTTATGAAGGCGCCATAGTGTTGGACCCAAAGTGCGATTTGTATTTGGATAATCCGGTGGCTTGTGTCGATTTTGCATCACTATATCCGTCTGCGATGATGAGCGAGAACATTTCTCACGATAGCAAGGTGTGGACGCTGGAATACGACTTGGATGGCCAGCTAGTTTGCGAGACGGGTGAAAAGAATGCAGAAGGTGTATTCATTTATGATAATCTGCCTGGGTATGAGTATGTTAACATTACTTATGATACTTTCAAGTATGTTAGGAAGACGCCGAGTGCAGCGGCAGAAAAGATAAAATGCGGACACAAGATTTGCCGTTTTGCTCAGCCGCTGAATGGTGCGCGCGCAATTATGCCTTCGATTTTGGAGGAGTTGTTGATGGCTCGTAAGACAACTAGAAAATTGATTCCAGCAGAAAAAGACGATTTTATGAAGAATGTTCTAGATAAGCGTCAGCTTGGATACAAGGTAACTGCAAACTCACTGTACGGACAATGTGGTGCAAAGACGAGTTCCTTTTATGACAAGGATTGTGCTGCATCTTGTACTGCTATAGGTCGTCTGCTCTTGACTTATGCAAAGAAAGTAGTGGAAGAGTGTTATGGAAATGCTATTTGCGAAACCGAAAATTATGGACCAGTATTAACAAAAGCTGAGTACATATATGGTGACAGTGTGGCAAATTATACTCCAGTATATGTGCGCGTAGACGAAGGCAATATAGAAATTTGTACGATTGAAAATCTAGCAGAAAAATATGGAGAAAATAATTGGGTAAAATGCAAAGAAGAAGGAAAACAAGAAAAAGAATTCTGCGAGTTGCAAGGCGTTGAGACCTGGACAGAAAAGGGCTGGACCAAGTTGCATAGAGTAATTCGTCACGAATTAGCTCAACACAAGAAAATGATTCGAATCTTGACGCATACAGGATTAGTGGATGTAACAGACGACCATTCTCTAATTGCAAAAGATGGAAAAGAATTATCTCCAAAAGATGCAACAATTGGAACAGAGTTGTTACATAATAAATTGCCTATGAATGAAACCTTTACTAGTAATATATCAGTTGAAGAAGCAAAAATTATGGGTTTCTTCTTTGGAGATGGTAGTTGCGGAAATTATGATTGCGAATCAGGAAAAAAGAGTAGTTGGGCATTTAACAACGCTTCAATGGATTTAATAAATAAATACTTGGAGTTATGCAAAATTGCGCATCCCGAGTTTGAATGGGTTTGTATGCCAACACTAGAAAGTTCTGGAGTATATAAGATATCGCCCAGATGCAGCAAATACGGGTCTATTGTAGATTTTGTAAAAATGTATCGCGAAAAAATGTATTATGAAAAATCCAAAATTATCCCAAAGCAAGTTTTGCAAGGCAGTGAAGAAGTAAGACAAGCATTCTGGGAAGGAATGTATGACGCAGATGGAGATAAAGATAAAAATGGGTATTGTAGAATAGACCAAAAAAATCAAATAAGCGCATCTCATATTTGTTGGTTGGCTCAAAGTCTTGGATATAATACTTCAATTAACACTCGTTCTGATAAAAACAATATTTATAGAGTTACTATGACAAAAACAAAGCAAAGAAAGAATCCATCAGCAATTAAAAAGATGCACGAAATTGCATATAAGGGATATGTTTACGATTTGACAACAGACAATCATCACTTTGCAGCTGGTATTGGAAATATAATTGTACATAACACAGATTCAGTATTCTTCACATTCAACCTAGCAACTCCAGAAGGCGAATTAATTCGAGGAAAAAAGGCATTAGAAATTACGATTGAATTAGCGCAACAAGCGGGTCACTTGGCATCCAAATTCTTAAAGGGTCCACACGACTTGGAATATGAAAAGACATTTATGCCGTTTTGTTTGCTTTCGAAGAAGCGATATGTTGGAATGCTCTATGAAACAGACCCAACAAAATGCAAGCGAAAGGAAATGGGGATTGTCTTGAAGCGCCGTGATAACGCGCCTATAGTGAAAGAAATATATGGCGGTATTATTGACATTCTGATGAAGCAGCAAGATATTGGTAAAGCAGTTGATTTCCTAAGGTCTTCGCTAAGGAACATTGTTGACGAAAAATATCCGATTGACAAGCTTATTATCAGCAAATCGTTGCGTTCGGGCTACAAAAACCCGCAACAGATTGCTCACAAAGTTTTGGCAGACCGTATTACACAGAGGGACCCAGGTAACAAACCAGGGCCAGGTGACAGGATTCCGTATGTGTTTGTGCATAATCCTGATAAAAAAGCGAAGCAAGGTGAAAGAATAGAGACGCCGACATATATTAAAGAGAAGGGTCTCAAAATAGATTATTCGTATTATATTACAAATCAGATAATGAAACCGACGCAACAAGTGTTTGCACTGGTCTTGGAGAAGATGTGGAATATGCAGAACAAAAAGTCGAAACTGTCAAAATTTAAAAGAGAAGTGGATGCATTGAGAATAAAAACAAAGCCGGAGAAGTTCGATGAAAAGTTGGACGATTTGAAAGAAAAGGAAGTAAAGGCACTCCTCTTTGATGAGTTCTTGAGAGAAACAAATAATCAAAAAGAAAATAATCAGGCACTTACAGGGTTCTTTAAATTAAAATAATGATTTAAATATATTTCCGAAAAACATATTTAAAGAAGTGCAAATTTTTTATTTGGATTCTTTAATGGTAAATTTTATATTTTCAGGTTCAACTGGTTTTTTTTTCAAAACAACTACATAAAGTCCATTCCACCATGTCTCTTTTGCAAGCTGCATTGGTGTATGAGTATTATCATCGGTTAAATAAATTTCTTTTTCATATAAAATAGTCAATTTCAAATCTTCAATAGATTTTTTTGCAGCGTATTGAATATATCTCCAATTTATATCATCTACAATGTAAACAAAAACATCTTCCATACAAGAAATGAAATGCGGCAATGTTCCATAAATGTCATTATACTCTATGGTTGCATCATACAAAAGAATATTAAATTTCGACAGTCTTGTAACATCGACATCTTGATATGCTTGCTCAATCACCCGCGTATAATTATTACCTTTGTATTTTTTATGATTTTCCATAAAAGGTTCCTTTGGACATTGAGACCAGTTATCAATGCTAAAAATTTTTGCGCAATTTTTATACATTGCCGCGCTAGTTAAAGAACCAACACCAGCCCCTATTTCTAAAAATTTTGCACTTTTCATTTGAAGCAAGTTATTCAAAAAATGGCGAGTTTTTTCTCCCGAATCTCCTGGTAAAATAATGATTTCTTTTGACAACTTTGAAAATTTGTATTCCGCTGCATCTAAAGATGCTTTTACATGATTAATAATAGTTTCCTCCATTTTATATTTAATCTAAATAAGTATTTAAATTAAATTACGCAAAAAATATTTATGTTTTGTATTAAAAATATTTTTTATAAGATAAAATTTTTTAAGGAGCAGCACTCATAACCTTCTTCTTAGGAAATTGCTTTTGAAGAAATGAAAAAATGTTTGTAACTTGCTGCTCAAGAAATGCAACCTTTTGCTTCATACTATAAGGGTCAAACTCTTCCTCATCGTCTTCCTCATCAGCGTCGTCCTCCTCCTCTTCCTCAGGAACATAATCCTCATCCTCAGGGTCATCCTGCTCGACAGACTCTGCATCATCATCTTGGTCAAATTGAAGTGCGGGTTGCAACGATAGACTCTGCTTGGGAGACTGGCCTTGACTTTGACTTTGACTTTGGAAAACCCAACCGCGAGCATTGTTCCACGACGAATCAATCAATCCCTCTGCCTGAAGCTTGCTCATAACTCCGTAAACAGTTCTTCCGTGTAAATCAGCAATCTCTTGTACGGTAAGCTCCTTCATTTCATATTCATTGTGAAGGCGGTTCAATTCACTGGCGGTCCATCTAGCGCGATGTCTTTTTGGCATTGTAGTTGTACTCATTGTATTATATTTTATATATACACTGTGTCTTTAAATAGTTTATAAATATATTTTATTGGCACAGCATATACGAGCTAAGCATATTGCACTGGTCTTGCAATAAGTATCTTAGAACAAAGCCATGTTCCAAAGACGAGCCACATATTGTCGATGGATATGGCTCCATTGAAAATCACCCATCGAAGTGCTCTGCAATGAGGTGCGGCAATAATCAGAGGGGAATATAGAAACCCCACAAAAGTTTTTGGTGCACAAAAGTATACATAGAGATGCGACGCGAGGTAATGCAGAACGACCCACATCAAGTAAATGCTGCACGCATCAAAGACAAACCAGAAAGTATTTAATGCGCGCGTCTTCACAAAGTTGAAGGCGTCCATTGTTCGGCTTCTTGTTGAAGTTTCAATAATCTCGTCGGCTTCAATTTGCTCCATTGTGCTATCTTCGTCGTCGTCAATATTAATTCCTTTTCTTTGGCGAGTTCGTCTCTCCATTAATTAAAAGTAAAATTTGTTGATTGCAAAAAAAGCCTTCAATTTTTAAATCAATTACTTAAAATTATAAATGTGAATTTGATTACTTAAATGAGACCATCCTTATCAATTACTACTTTATTTGCAACATTTCGAATAATTTTATTGATCCCAATTTCATCATCGGGTGTAATACATGTGGTAACTTGATTTGATATTTGCATATACAGGTCATTTTTTTTGGTTGTAACATCATACGAGTCAGGATGGGCATCTCTCCAAATGGGTATATATTTAAAATTCTTGTGAGCAATTAAAGCTATAGCGGTTCTTATTTTCTGTTTGTTGTGGTCTTTGTCCCATGTATCATTGTCTTTAATATACAAAGTCTCGCGTTTAATGTCACTACAATGCATCGGCCTCACTGTTTCATCGAGGTCTTTAAGCCCTTTTATAAATATATTAGATATGCCTTGGATATAACCCAATTTTCCAACATCTTCAAAGTCGTTGGATTCTATTTCGAGAGAACTGATGAAATCGCTCATATTCATAGCGTTCTTGCACTTCTCATTTAAAAAAACATTCAAATTGAACTGGTTTTTATTATTACAATTATTATTTATAATTGCTGTAGATGGTTTAGATGCCAATTCACAAATCTTCGCATTATTCTCTATCATCTTTGTATTCTGCTCCACCATCTTATTTGTTTGGTCCATTATCAACTCCTTGAATTCCTGATTCTCTTTTAACAAATACATTATCAATTCCTTGTCTGTCATATTCTCAGGAAAATCATCTATGCTCATTATGCCCTTTTTACAATTTTTCTTATGCTTATAAAGGCTTTGTCTATGTTTGAATTGCTTACCACATATGCATTCATTCTGGTCATTTGCTCCTTTTTTCGAAAAATGTAAGTCTTTGTCAGCCAAATGTAAGTCTAAATGTTTTTTGGTCTTAATATGTCTTTCATAATTTGTTTTTTTAGATGTAACAAAGTCACAAGTTTTGCACTCATAATGAAGGCTCTTTTCTGCTCCAAAAATGTCAGCCATCGGAAGTCTCTGTTAAAGAATGGGAAAAATGTCTAAGCGTTTTTCTGAAAAATGAAAAATTTTATGCTCACATTTTTTTCAGCAAAAAATTGCATTTTACAGCATTATGCTCTCAAGTGAAAAATGGCATAACTTTTTGCTGAAAAGTATTTTGGGTTTTGAAAATTGGACAAAAAAAATGTCCAAAATCGAAAACCCAAAATACTTTTTGGGAAAAAACGGCGCCCGACCCTACCCGAACCTATATTTTATAAGTTGCTGTATATTTTGTTACCATAAATGGTGTGGTAACAAAAGTATAATTCCTTGGTACAAAGCATAAGAATTACATTCGGAACCCGCGGAAAATGATTTCATTATTTGACGCGTCAAATGTGTTATTGAAGAAAAGCCTACTTGGGGTATTTCCACGAGAAGAACCGTTGAATAATTGTGTTAATAGGGTTTCTGTAATTTCAGTTAAAGTGGATTCTAAAATGTTGTCCGATGCATCCCTTTGTTGTCTAGGCAACCGTCTTCTTGGATTACTATTTCTCTCGGTAGTTGATTCTGGAACTTGTGGATTGGGTTGTTCTTCTTTGGTTTCCTCCAAAACCGTCTCCTCTTTGGTTTCTTCTTGTTGACCTTGTCTTGCAGAAATCCTATTTGTTCGAATATCATAACGACAAATGGGACATCTAACATTATTTTGCAACCACGATGTCAATCCTTCAGGATTAAATAAATGGTTGCATCCCAAAATTTCAGTAACATTCGCATCACTTGAAAAGGGTTCCAAGGTTATTGGACAACTGTTGTTCAATGGATTAGATATTTCGGAAAATTGAATCGTTCTGGTTGCACTCTGAATCTGTGCCGGAGTTGCAACAACTGGAACATTGGAATAAAAATTCTGTATAAAATTTAACATATCGTTATTTACCGTGGGATTTCTAGTAGTAGTAGAAGGAAAATTGTATCTTTCAAATTCTATTCTATATGGCCTACCTTGAATATAAATCCTATTATTCAACCAATCAAAGTAATCTCTCGTATTAGTATTTTCATAGTTACCCCAACTATGTGTTCTCTCACGACCCGACAAATTGTGCCTATTCCAATTATTTGCTCCTCTACCATTTCTACCTCCTCTATTAGAACGCTCTCCATTGTAATGGTCTCTGCTTCTATTTCTATTTTCATTTGCACTTGGGCTATAATATCTAAAATTTTGATTGATATTATTCCTGTTTGCATAACTGGTGTTTGCATAATTCGTGTTTGCATAATTCGTGTTTGCATAATTCGTGTTTGCATAATTCGTGTTTGTATTTTGTTGATTGACTCGGTCATTTAACCCACCGAGAATATTTATTGCGGACCGAATTTCATCTAATATGTCATATAAGGAATCTATTCTACGAATTGTATGACTATACATGTTCATATAAAAATCCAGCAATATTCTTATAGTGGTATTATTTACATTAACTCTATCAACATTCATTTGATTGGTAGAATTCTGTTCTGACATTGTATATTTAAATATATATTATAAATATGTTTAAATAAATATGTTTAAATACATATTAATATATTATAACAATGAGCCTCGACATTTATAGAAATAAAGGATTGACTGGATTAACAAATCTTGGAAATACTTGTTTTGTTAATTCGTGCATTCAAATTTTATCTCACACATACGAGCTAAACGATTTTTTAAATAAACAGACTTATAAGAAAAGGCTCCAAAAGAAATATGAATCTACATTATTACTCGAATGGGATAGTTTGCGGCAATTAATGTGGAGTGAAAATTGCATTGTTTCCCCAGGTAAATTCATAAACACGATTCATAAGTTGGCACAAATAAAGGGTGTGGATATTTTTACTGGTTATTCGCAAAATGACCTCCCGGAATTTTTACTGTTTGTCGTTGATTGTTTCCATACTTCTTTGTCGAGAGAAGTGAATATGAGTATTTCAGGAACTGTTTCAAATAGTACAGACAAAATTGCAGTGGATTGTTTTGAGATGATAAAAAGAATGTATGCCAAGGAGTACTCGGAAATTTGGAATATGTTCTATGGAATACATGTTTCGCAAATAACAACAATGGATACAAATGAGGTTTTAAGCAGCTCACCAGAACCCTATTTTATGATTAACTTGTCAATACCTTTGAATAATAAGAGTCCTACTCTCATCGATTGCTTCAATTTGTATGTAGAAGGCGAAACCTTGGAGGGAGAGAATGCGTGGTTCAACGAATCGACGGGTTCAAAACAGGATGTAAAGAAAAAGATAAGTTATTGGAGTATGCCAAATATTCTAGTGTTAGATTTAAAAAGAATTAATGCAATTAACCACAACAATAAAAATCAGATTTTAGTGGATTTTCCTTTGACCGATTTAGATTTATCAAAGTATGTGATTGGATACAAGAAAGAGAGCTATGTTTATGATTTGTATGGCATTTGCAACCATAGTGGAGGCACTTTTGGAGGTCATTATACTGCGTTTGTGAAAAACGCAAATGGAAAATGGTATCATTTTAATGACACTTCTGTAAATGAAGTTACAAATACTAAGGAATTGATAACTCCGCGGGCATATTGCTTCTTTTACAGAAAAAAAACCATTGACTAATATATATGGAGGTAAACACTAGTACTACAACTGATACAGTAAATATGTATGATTATATCAATGGATTTTTTTTAAACCCAAGTGCATTTATAATTGTCGCCTTGGTTCTAATCGCTTATTTTATCGTGTTTTCATCTTTAGGAAACAATTCATCATCTAGCGTTCAAAATAGCTACACTCCAGCGGGGTCTTCTGATTACGGAAAAACATCTTCCGCATTAATAGGCGTAGTAATTGGAATACTTGTTATTTTATTATTGGTGAATGGATTGCAATACTTTTTTGGCATTGACATTGTTGCTTCTATTGAACAAGTATTTTTAGGTAATCCTATTATTGATATTAAGGTAGAACAAACAACCACAGATGCGAGTGGCGGCATATTAGGTAGTAACACGATTCCTGAGATTCGTTACACTGAACAAGTGTTCAATATTCCCGGCAATTATTATGGTTACGAGGATGCCAAAACTTTGTGCACTGCTTATGGTGCTCGTTTGGCAAATTACCAAGAAGTAGAAGACACTTATAACAAGGGTGGTGAGTGGTGCAATTATGGTTGGTCAGACGGTCAAATGGCTCTATTCCCGACACAAACGACCACATACAATAACTTGCAAAATATAAAGGGACACGAACACGATTGCGGTAGACCTGGTGTAAATGGAGGTTATATTGCAAATCCTCATTTAAAATTTGGTGTCAATTGTTACGGATATAAGCCAAAGATTAATCAAGAAGAAGAGCAATTAATGCAGGTTTCAACGCCTTATCCAAAGACGGAGAAGGATATATTATTTGAGAAGCGCGTAGATTACTGGAAATCGAAATTGGGTGATATTTTGGTGTCGCCATTTAATTACAACACATGGAGTAAAATCTAATTTACATTTACTTTTTTATTATAAATGCTATAAAAAAGTAACAATAAACTTAAGTTTTTCTACTAGAATTCTTTTTTTCCTTAGAAGCACGATGCTTGCGAGTTTTTCTCTCGTGTTGTGTTTTTCCAGATTCATTGACTTCAATCATTTTCATCAACATTGAATGAATATCTTCGGGCATAACAATAGTTTCTTTGAATCCACCAACTAATTCTTCCCCGTGTTCATTATATTCAAATAGATTTCGTTTTTTTTCATAATTTTTTTGATAAAGTAACCCAGCGGGAACGGCCAAGTTTTTGAAAATGCTGCTAACTGCGTTTCCTCCAGATAAATTGCTAGCTGTATTTGCAGTGTACATAGGAGACTCTCCATTCTTCCATAATAATGATTCGATGGAAAAACCACCACTCATTATTTTTTCTTGGGTAGTTTCTTTATCCACTTCTTTATAAAAAACCATATCAGCCGGTGAAAGGTGACTCATATACATTAATCCAATATAAATTAATTATTAGAAAAGCGCTTTATTTCAGGGACAACTTTTACTTCTCGTTTATTTTTAATGTATTCGACAATTTGCTTTACTTGATTTTCGTTTTTAATAATTTCGCTCAAAGACTTTTCTAAATATTTAAAGGTAAGTGGGGATTGCACTTTCGTTGATGCGAATTTCAGCTTTCCGTCACTGATTTGTATTGTTGCATTAGACAAGTTGTTTTCTTTGGCATAATCATTCAAATTATCCGACAGCTTTAATTTTTTCTCTCGGAGCTCCTTTATCTGGTCATTTAATAATCGAATCTTGTTGTCAATGGATACCCATTGTTGTATCTGTTGTTCAAAACTCATCAATTTATATATCTTGCATAAAATAATATTGCGATTTTTAATTTTAAGTACAAATTTTTTAATTATAATATTTAATACATATAAAATGTTAGGTTATTTTAACTTTTATCAAACAACAAATCCCCACAAACCAACAAAGTATTATGTAAACCTTGAAAAAAATGAACAACTAAGAAGGACCTCTGTTAGAAATGTAATATTGTTTGCTAATGCTAGAGATGAAAAGAATATTAAAGAATGGGCCGCGCATCATTTATTGATTGGTTTTACCAATATTTATATATTTGACCACAAATCCCAACTACCTTTGAAAGAAGTGTTCAAGAATTTTGATAGACGAGTTATTATAGAAAGATGTGAACTAAACGGACCACCAAAAATACCATTAATGAGCAAAGCCTCAGAAATAGCGGCAAGAATGAATGCAGATTGGTTTATATATTTAGATGCAGATGAATTCATAATATTGAATAAGTTTAAAGGGATAAAAGATATGTTAAGTCGTTATCATTTTGCGGATTCATTGGCATTAAACTGGGTAATGTTTGGAACAAACAACCAT
>Ga0164295_10000787_pt1 | contig 26363 bp, 25 predicted proteins | sample GEODES006metaG_FD_111798 | JGI IMG/M metagenome (GOLD analysis project Ga0164295, IMG submission 111798) | Oligotrophic lake water microbial communities from Sparkling Lake, Wisconsin, USA - GEODES006 metaG | ecosystem: Environmental > Aquatic > Freshwater > Lake | place: USA: Sparkling Lake... | reverse complement strand
GGGTAGTAGCGCGTGTAGAGGTGCTTGCTGAAGACCTCGTTGTTGATCATGGCCTTGTCCAGGTGGCCTTTTTCGATGCTCTCGATCAAGCTCTTCACGCCATCGACGATCTCTTCCCGGCCACCGTAGCTGAGGGCCAGGATCAACGTCAGCTCTGTGTTGTTAGCCGTGGTTTCGATGGCGCGGTGCAGCTCGCGCTGGCAGCTCTCGGGCAGGTCGTGCAAGCGGCCGATCGCCTGGAGCTTGATGTTGTTCTTCATCATCACGGCGGTCTCGCGCTTCAGGTAGAGTTCCAAAAGCTTCATCAGCGCATCGACCTCGCGCTTGGGCCGCTTCCAGTTCTCGGAGGAGAAGGCGTAGAGCGTCAGGTATTGCACGCCTAGCTCGCGGCAGGCCTCGGTCATCGCCCGCACGGACTCCGCTCCGCGCCGGTGTCCTTCTGTGCGTGGCAGGCCGCGTTCCTTGGCCCAGCGGCCATTGCCATCCATGATGATGGCGATGTGGCGGGGGATGGTGAGGGCGTCAGGCTTGGACGATGGCATGGCGGGAAACTAAGCGCGAAGGGCGAAGGGCAAATTGATGATGCTGGAAGCCTCCGTCGAATCAAGGCACGCGAGGGAACTTGGTGAAGTCCGGCTTCCGCTTCTCCACGAAAGCATTCTTTCCTTCCTTGGCCTCCTCACTCATGTAGTAGAGCAAGGTTGCGTTGCCCGCCAAATCAAGGAGTCCCATCTGACCATCGCAGTCGGCATTCAGAGCGGACTTCAGGCAGCGCAGCGCGAGCGGTGAATGCGCCAGGATTTCGCGGCACCATTTCAGCGTTTCGGTCTCGAGCTCCGCGAGCGGCACCACGGTATTGACCAAGCCCATGTCGAGCGCCTGCTGCGCATCATACTGGCGGCAGAGATACCAGATCTCGCGGGCCTTCTTTTGTCCCACGATGCGTGCCAGGTAGCTGCTGCCTAGGCCGCCATCGAAGCTGCCGACTTTCGGCCCCGTCTGACCAAAGCGTGCGTTGTCCGCTGCGATGCTCAAGTCGCACACGACATGAAGCACATGCCCGCCGCCAATCGCATAGCCCGCGATCATGGCGATGACCGGCTTCGGAATGCCGCGAATCTTCTTCTGCAAATCCAGCACGTTCAAACGCGGAACACCATCGCCACCGATGTAGCCCGCATGGCCGCGCACCTTCTGATCGCCGCCGGAGCAGAACGCTTTGTCGCCCTCGCCACAGAGAATGATGACACCCACGTCCGGGTCTTCATGTGCGATGTCGAAGGCTTCCAGCATCTCCTTCACCGTCAAAGGCCGGAAGGCATTCCGCACCTCCGGTCGGTTGATGGTGATCTTGGCGATGCCGTCGCTGGTCTTCTCCAGCTTGATGTCGGTGAAGGTCTTGATGGGGGTCCACATAAAGGTCGAATTTGTTAGTCGAGTTGATCCAGAAACTCGTCACGGGTCAGTCCTGCTTCGCGGATGATGGCTCGCAAGGTGCCTTTGGCGATGGGGTTGTGCGCAGGGACGACGACCATGCGACGAGTCTGGGAGTTGCGGCAGATAAGATGGCTGCCGGTTTGGTGATCGGGCTGATACCCGAAAAAGGCGAGCACCTTGAGCACATCGCGAACGGATAGTTCGGGCAGCTTGCTCATGCGGGCACTTCAACGAGTTCTTCCGTGATAGGCAAAGGCACAGGATCCCCATGCTTCTTGAGCACAGCGATGTAGCCGCTCATCGCATCCTGAATATTGGCGAGCGCTTCCGAACGCGTGCGTCCTTGAGCAATGCAGCCAGGCAGCGAGGGACATGTGGCGACTAGCCAGCCGTCTTCATCGGTCTCGAACAAGATGCGGTATTTCATAAGCGCAGTGTAGGATCAGGTCTCCATGCTGACAACTCAGACATCATACCCAATGCTCTCAAACACCGCGCCGCCGAGCAGCCTGTCGCCGTCGTAAAGCGCGCAAATCTGCCCAGGGGTGAGGGCGCGCTGCGGGGCATCGTATTCCAGTTCGGCGCACCATTCGCCGTCGCGCTGGAAGGGGGTGAACTGAGCGATGGGTGCCGCAGTGCGGTAGCGGGGCTGGGCGTTGAGCACGCGCGGTTGGGTGAGGTCGGGCCCGGTGGTGCTGATGGTGTTCAAGACGGCGCGGCGGGCCCAGAGCAACGGCGTATCGGCTTGCTCGATGGCGATGACCAGTTCGTTCGTCGCTTGTCGCTTGGCCACGACCACATACGCTTGCTTGTGCAGCGGGCTGGCCACGCCAATGCCTTTGCGCTGGCCCAGGGTATAAAGATGTAGCCCCTTGTGCTGGCCCAGCACCTTCCCTTCCAGGTTCACAATCGGCCCCGGCTTGTCCGGCACGAAGGTGCGCAGGAAGTCTTCCATCTTCACCTCGCCGATGAAGCAGATGCCCTGGCTATCAGGCTTGGCTGCCGTCTTCAAATTCAGTTCCTGCGCGATCTCGCGCAACTGCGGCTTGAGCAGATGCCCAATCGGAAAGCGCGCGATCTCCACCTGCTCCGGCTTCATCATGGCCAGGAAGTAGGTCTGGTCCTTGTTGGGGTCCGCCCCGCGCAAAATAGCTGGATGCTGAAGGCTTGGAGCTTGTTGCTTGATGCTTGAGGGGGGGGCGCTTCCCAAGCCTTCAGCCTCAGGCCTCCAGCTTCTTGCATAGTGCCCCGTCGCGATCGATTCAAAACCCTGCTCCTTCGCCCAGTCCCACAGCACGCCGAACTTCATCTCGCGGTTGCACATCACGTCCGGGTTCGGGGTGATGCCGCTCTCGTAGCCGCTGAGCAGATACTTCACCACTCGCTCGCGGTAGTCGCGCATCAGGTTCACCACGTGGAATTCAATGCCGAGCTGGTCGGCCACAGCACGGGCGTCTTCGATGTCTTCCTGCCAGGGACAGTGACCAATGATGTTCTCCTCATTGATCCAGTTCTTCATGTAGGCACCGACCACGTCATGCCCCTCGCGGACGAGCAGCGCGGCGGCGACGCTGCTGTCCACGCCTCCAGACAGTGCGGCGAGGATGCGGGCCATGCCTTTGCCCATAGCGCTGGCCAGAGCCAGCGCAATGATTTGCAACCATCGGAGTTCAGTCGTTCAACTCGCGCTCGATCAAGGTGCCGAGCATCTTGATGCCACGACGCACGCGGGCTTTGACGGTGCCAAGCGGCTCGCCGTTCTTGCTGGCCATGTCCTTGCGCGCCTTGTGCTGGAAGAAGGCCTGCTCAATGGCCTCGCGCTGTGTCGGGGAGAGCTTGGCCACGGCCTTGCGCACAATGGCGGCGCGCTCGTTCATGAGCATCATTTCGTCTCCCGACCATTCGTCGATCTCCGGCAGCACGGCTTTCTGCTCGTCTTCAAACCGATGATTCAGTTCGCTGCGGCGCTGGCGGGAGCGGACCAAGTCGATGGCGCGGTTGCGAGCCATGGTGGTCATCCAGGTCAGCGGCTTGCCCTTGCTGGGCTCGTAAAGGTGCGCCTTCTGCCAGAGCGAGACAAAGACCTCCTGCACGATGTCCTGGGTGTCCTGGTAATCGTCAAGCACGCGGTTCACGGTGTGGATGAGCAGGGGGGTGTAAAGTTTGTGCAGCTCGGCAAAGGCGGCCGCGTCCTTCATCGCGATGCGGCGGAGCAGGGCCGTGTCGCGCTCTGAGGTGTCAGGTGCAGGATTGTCTGAGACTGGCTTGTTGAAGGTTTTCATGGGTTTGTTCAGGGGTTGAGATTAGACAAAACCGGTTTGTTCAACCATATGACGACTGTGAAACTGGTTTTGTCTAAGGCAAGTTACATTTTGTCTAATTTAAGTCTAAGTTTGTCCATCGGCTCCCTGGCGCTCAGGAGCCCGTCTTCGTTCTTGTGAGAACTGAGCCCCCCGAGATATTCCCGCTACCACTGATCGCCATGCTGCGCGCCCTGCTCGAACTCTCCCGCGTGTCCAACCTGCCCACGGTCTGGACCAACGTCCTCGCCGCCTGGATCCTCGCCAGCGGCAAAGACTGGCAGTGGACGCCCGCGCTCGGCTGGCTGCTGCTCGGAGCCTCCCTGATCTACAGCGCCGGGATGATCCTCAACGATGCCTGCGACGCCGCCTGGGATCGCGAGCACCGCAAGGAACGCCCCATCCCCAGTGGCCGCATTGGTCTGAAGACCGTGTGGATCATCAGCTTCGCAGGCTTGGCCATCGGCTATGCGCTGATGGTCTTCGCCGGTGGCGCGAACTGGAAAATCACCGCCCTGCTCGTTGCCGCCGTCGTGGCCTACGATGTCTATCACAAGCCCTGGGCCGGGAGTGTGGTCATCATGGGGGCGTGCCGGACGCTGCTGTATCTGGCGGCGGGGAGTGCTTCTATCGGCGCATATGATGACATCGACAAAGCGCCTTTCCTATACTCCGGTAGCTTGATTCTAGGCTGCTACATCGTGGGATTGAGTTTAGTGGCTCGAAGCGAGTTGAGCCTGCGATCCTTGTTCGAGAAGAAGTTGGTCGCTGGAATGTTGATGCTGTGCGCTCCATTAACAGCCCTCTCGTTCGGGATGATTGTTCGTTGTTTGATTGGAGGCGACAGAGATCACGGCTCATTCTTTGCAGTCTTCGGTGTCTTCGTTTGGTTGTTTATCCATCCTGCACACTTGATTCCATCAGTTGTTTTTTTGGCGATCATCTCATGGGCTCTTTATCTTTTGGCCAAGAGAGAGCCTTCTCGTGTTGGAGAAGCTGTGGGCTGGCTGCTTGCTGGAATTCCAGTTGTTGATGCAATCATTGTATCACCCACGTCGCTCCCCGCCGCCCTCGTCTTCTGCGTTCTGCCGCCCATCCTCCGCCTTTGGCAGCGCTGGATCGCGGCGACGTGACCAAAGGAAAGGAGCCGCGACATTCTTGTCGCCAAGGCTGGGGGGACATTCCCGTCCCCGTGTCCGAGCGCGCTGCCGGGACACAAATCTCCCGAAACCTTGGGGACAGGGATGTCACCGCTCCTTGATCTACCCCCGCCGATACTGCAACGGCGTCAGCTTCATGCGCTTCCGAAAATGCTGGGTGAAGCCGCTGGCATCGACAAAGCCGCAGCGCTGGGCGATCTCGCTCACGGTTAGCGGTGTTTCGTCTAGCAACCGAGTCGCAGCCAACACGCGCGTCTTCAGCAAGAACTCCTGCGGGCTGATGCCGAAGGCGCTCTGGAAGCGGCGTTGCAACTGGCGCACGGACTGGCCGCAGGCCCGGGCCACGTCTTCGATGCGCAGGGCGCCAGCGTAGTCGCGGCGGATCATCTCCACCGCCCGCGCGACTGTTTGGAAGACCGGCAGCTGGCGCTCGGCTTCATCGGGCCGGCGCAGCGTGCCCATCACGCCCTGCACACGACGGCGCGTGTCCAGCAGCGGTAGCTTCGTGACCAGGAACCAGTCCGGCATGCCCTGGCGATCCCACCACAGCTCGATGCGCTCGATGATCGTGGCCTTGCCGCTGAGCAGCCGTTGGTCGTCATCCACATAGGCCTGGGCCATGGTGTCGGGATTGATGTCAAAGTCGGTGCGCCCGATGAACTCCGAATCGTCGCTCATCTGATAGCGTTGCAGCAGCCCCTGACTGGCGAACATGAGATGGCCCGCCTTGTTCTTGGCGAAGAAATACACGCCCGGAATGTGGTCGAACAGCCGTTGAAACAAAAGCGTCGGCTCCAGCGTGGCCATCCATGCTTGGCGCTCCTTTCTCCAGCGCGCAATCTCTACCGCCGACCGCTGCAAGCGTTCGCGGGGTTTCAGAGCTGTCGCATTTCGCATCATCTTGGTCGTGACGATGCTGCCTGGAGTTGCGCGACTCTGCAATCTCACATGAAACCCATGGTCCAGATTTGACGCGGATGCCTTCAAGAAAGCGGAGGGCAATCTCGAAGCCTCGCTGCGTTTGCTCCGTGATGCGATTCACGCACAGGAAGCCGAAGAATGAATGGCAAGGCGAATGGGCGGTGCGTGGCCGCGAACCTTCTCGAATTCAGAAGGTATTCACACGCGGCTTGTCGCGTTGGGCAATGAAGAGCGCGCGGACCGGGAGGGGACATCGCAGTCCGCGCGACATGAATTCACTTACGGGTTGAGTTCCACCCGGCCGCCCTGGCCGGTGCCGTCGATGGCGGCGGGTTGCGGGCTCAGGATGTAGCCGTAGGCTTCGGCGGTGCCGCCTTTGCCCACGATGATGCCTTTGATCAGGTGCTCGACGCTGGTGCCAGCGTGGACGGGCGGCCTTACTTTGCGATGGAACTCGTGGCCGGTGAATCCATCACGCAGTGGTGTGAACGACGCCGGTCGCCCCTGCACGAGCGGCTGCGTTTGTTCAACCAGGTGTGCTCCGCGGTGAATCATGCGCATCAGAAAGGCGTGATCCACCGCGACCTCAAGCCGTCGAACATCCTGGTCACCAGCGTCGACTCGGTGCCTGTGCCGAAGATCATTGACTTCGGCATCGCCAAGGCCATGCACGCCGCCACGCTGAGCGAGCGGACCCTGCTGACGCAGGTGGATCAAGTCATTGGCACGCCGCTCTACATGTCGCCGGAGCAGATCGACGGCGCGCGAATGATTGACACGCGCAGCGACATCTACTCGCTCGGCGTGCTGCTTTACGAGTTGCTCACCGGAGTGCCTCCCTTCGCGGGGGAGAGTTTGCGCAGCGCCAGCCTGGAGGCGCTGAAACGCAGCATCCGCGAGGACCGGCCGAGCAAGCCGAGCACCTTGGTGAAATCACGCCAGCGTCTGGCGGGCGACACGCCTCCCATCTCGCCTCCCCTCGACAGTTCCATGCCGGGCTACTCGGTCGATCTGGACTGGATTGTCATGCGTGCCTTGGAAAAGGACCCCGCGCGGCGCTACCAGACAGCGATGGAACTGGCGGAGGATGTGGGCCGCTTCCTGGCGAACGAACCCATCCACGCCCGTCCGCCAGAATTCAGCTACATCGCGGGCCGCTGGATTCGGCGTCATCGCACGGCCTTCCTCGCCGCCTGCCTAGTGTCGCTGGCCATGGTGGCAGGCACTGCGGTCTCCCTGTGGCAGGCGCACATGGCCCGCGTGGCGCAGGCACACGCGGAGGCGCAGACCGTGATCGCCCACGAAGCCGAGAACCGGGCGCGGAGCGAAGCCACGCGGGCCAAACAGTCCGCCGCCTTCCTCACCGACCTGCTCGACCGCGCCAGCTCCGAGATCGACAACGGTCGCAATCCCGAGGCGCTGAAGCTGGCGCTGATGGGCAGCGAGGAACGCATCGCAGCGCTGGGGGCCGACACCGATTTGCAGTTCCAGCTGCTCAACCGCGTTGCTGACATTTACAAACGCATCGGTGAGAACAAGCAGATGATCCCGCTGCTCAAGGCCGCCGCCGAGACCAGCGCAGAACTCAACGGCCCTGCCAGCGAGGCCGCTTTCGACGCGGAACTCGATTATCTGAAAGTGCTCATCGACCACGGCAACCGCATCACCTCCCCGCCGCTCATCGAAGACCTGCGCCGCCGCGCGGCAGCCAGCAAGGGGACCGGCAGCAAGCTCTGGCTGGACGTGCAGCGCCAGCTCATCCGCGCCCACACCAAGCTCAAGCAACCCCAGCCCGCCGTCGCGGCTGCGGAGGAATACCTTGCTGAGCTGGGCAAGCAGAAGCTATCGGCGAAGGCGCGCATGAAGTTCATGATCGCCTGTGTGGAAGCCTATGAGATCAGTGGCGATTTCCAACGCGCCAAGGCGCTGCTCAGCGAGTGTATGAAATTCAACGAGAAGGAGCAGGACGAGCGGATGGCCGAGCACATCATGAATCAGAGGGTTCATCTCTGCTGGAGCCAGAAAGACTTCGCAGGCGGGGCCGTGCTGCTGCGAGAGGCCGTGGCCGGTCTCAAGAAAAAGCATGGCGAGAAGTCACCCGACATCCTTGAGAAGCTCATCGAACTTGCGGAATACGAGATCGACGCGCGCGAATATGAAAACGCGCTCGCTCACGCAACGGAGGCGCTCGCCATTGCACGAGCGAACCCCAACGGGCGCGCAGACCTCGCCGAGGCCCTCATCTGTGCCGCCAAGGCCGAAAGCTACAACCACCGCTATGACCACGCCATCGCCCATGCCAACGAAGCCCAGGAGATCGCGCAAGAGATCGGCAATACCAAGACCCTCCATGGCTGCACGCTGATACTCGCGGTGCTGCACGATGACGCCGGCCACCTGGAACAGGCCGTCGGCTACTACCAGCGGGTTTTGACACTGGTCGAAGCCGCGCAGGCCAATTACAAAGTGCCCCTCGAAATCATGGAGGAAATCTGCTCCATCCGGGCACGGCAGGGCCGCGTGGACGACGCGATGACGATTGCCCAAGAACTCTGGCGGCGCCTGCTATCGGAGCCTGAATCGACCAACGAGCCCGGCTTCACCTCCGAGATCGCCAGCCAGTGCCTTGATGCCTACAAAGTCTGGCGCGCAGCCAATCCGAAAGCCCCCGACCCTGAGAACCTCACCGCCTGGCGCGCCGCAGTAGCCGCCGCCGAGCCATCCGAGAACGTGTTCACGCGGCTCCGAAAGCGCCGTCTGGAAGCCTGCGACGTGAAGTGAGCGGGCAACAGCGGAGCTGTCGCATTTCCTATGATCTTTGTCGTGACGTGAGGCCTGGGTTTCGCGTTAACTGAAGAACTTTCATTCCGCATGAAACCGATCGTCCAAATCTCCCTCGACCTCACCAACATCGACGAAGCCCTCGAAACCGCCGCGCTCGCGATGCGTGCTGGCGTTGACTGGCTGGAGGCGGGCACTCCGCTGATTCTGGCGGAAGGTCTGCACGGTGTGCGCGCGCTGCGGAAAGCGTTTCCAAACACGCCCATCGTCGCTGATTTGAAAACCATGGATGGCGGCTACCTCGAAGCCGAGATGATGGCCAAGGCGGGCGCCACGCATGTGGTCGTCATGGCTCGTGCTCATGCTGAGACCATCAAGTGCGTGGTCAAAGCCGGGGCTGATTTTGGATGCAAGGTCATGGGCGACAACATGATCTGCGAGAGCATGATCAATGGCGCGAAGTTCCTGGAAGACCTCGGCTGCGACTATGTCATCCATCACATCGGCTATGACGAACGCCGTGGCATCGCCGCCGCAGGCAAGCGCATGCCCAGCCCGCTGGATCAACTGCGCGAAGTCGTCAACGCCGTGAAGATCCCTGTGCAGGCCGTGGGTGGTTTGAGTTTGGAGCAAGCCATCCAGTGCCCGCAATATGGGGCGCCGCTCGTCGTGCTCGGTGCGCCACTGACGATTGACGCCGATGCCTTCAAGACCGCCGATGGAAACCTCGAAGCCTCACTTCGTTTGATCTGCGATGCGATCCACGCGCAGGATGTGCCTGCGTTTTAAAAGCGCGCTTGCTTGGCAAGGTCACGTCCCGCAGAACGTGCGATATGTCTCGGTCCCCGAGGGCGCGCGATAGTCGGGATGATCTTGTGCGTGGTCGTAGGGCGTGGCCAGCACCTCTAGCAAGCGGCGCATCACGCTCAGGTCAGCGTTGGTCGTCGCTGCGGTCAGGGCTTCCTCCACCTTGTGATTGCGTGCGATGTAGGCTGGGTTGTGGCGCTGCATGTGGGCGGTGACTTCGCTGAGCGACTGCGGCTGGCGACCCCGTCGTTCCTGCCAGCGCTGATGCCAAGCCTGGTAGGTTGTGTCTGACGAGAGGGCATCGGACTCAGCGCCGCTCAAGGCGGAAAAGGTGTTCGTGAAGTCCGCCTTGGCTTGCTGCATCCAGTCCAGCAAGGTCTTCACCAGCAGCGCATCGTCGTCTTCCTCGGTGAAGAGACCCAGCTTCGCCCTCATGCCTGTGAGCCAGTGATACTTGAAGCGCGCTTCAAAGCGCTCGATTGCCTCATTGGCGAGCGCAATCGCCGTCGCTTCGTCATCGTGAAGCAATGGCAGCAAGGCCTCGGCCAGCCGGGCCAGGTTCCACTGTGCGATGTGCGGCTGCTGTCCGTAGGCATAGCGGCCGTTGCGGTCGATGGAGCTGAACACCGTCGCTGGATCATAGGAGTCCATGAAGGCGCAGGGGCCGTAGTCGATGGTCTCGCCCGAGAGCGCCATGTTGTCCGTGTTCATCACGCCATGAATGAAGCCCACCAGTTGCCACTGGCTGATCAACTTCGCCTGTCGTTCCACCACCGCTTCCAGCAAGGCGACATAGGGCGCTTCGGCCTTGGCAATCTCAGGATAGTGGCGTTGCAAGGTGTAGTCGGCCAGGGCTTGCAGCGCGGCCTTGTCATCGCGTGCTGCGGCGTATTCAAACGTGCCCACGCGCAGGTGGCTGGAGGCTATGCGAGTGAGCACGGCCCCCGGCAACGGCTCGGGACGAAACACAGGTTCGCCGGTCGTCGCGACTGCCAAGCTGCGCGTGGTGGGAATGCCAAGGGCATGCATGGCCTCGCTGATGATGTATTCCCGCAGCATGGGGCCGAGCGCTGCACGCCCATCGCCACGCCGGGAGAACGGGGTGGGGCCAGAGCCCTTGAGCTGAATGTCGAAGCGTTCGCCGCTGGGGGTGAGTTGCTCGCCGAGCAGGATCGCGCGCCCGTCACCGAGCATGGTGAAATGCGCATACTGATGCCCTGCATACGCTTGGGCCAGCGGCTGTGCCCCTGGAGGCAGGGCATTGCCGGTGAACAGCGCTGCGTCAGTCAAGGCATCCGCCTCCAGCCCCAAGGTCTGGGCGAGCGAGGCATTGAAGATGATCAACTGCGGCTCGCGCACCGGCGTGGGGTCCACCCGAGTGTGAAAGGCGGAGGGCAAGCGTGCATACGAATGATCAAGACGCCAGCCCGCAGGCGAGGCAGCAGAGGGGAGGGAGTCGGGCATGAAGTCAGAGAGAGGCGGGGCGCGAGCGCAGCATGGTTCACAAGCTCGCGGGCCGCCACCAGTATGCACGATTCAGGATGGATCAGCGCTAACGATTGATGTGGAGGTGTTCAAGACAGCCGATGGCATTTTCGAAGCTTCCCTGCGTTTGATCTGTGAGGAGGATCACGCGTCCCTCATGCCACTGGCCTGCCGACCACAAAGGAGCAGAATGAAATAAGCCAAATGGACTCATTTCAGCATGATTGAGACGTTCAGGCCAATAGGCGCTGAAACTCTCCCGGGCGCACATAGCGATAAGATTGGGGAGGTTGAAATCCACCTTTTCTCTTCCTTAGCACTTTGAGCTCGGTCGCGCTGTCATACTGCCAGGCACGTTTGATCTGAATTCCATACGCACGCGCACAGCCGTCGAAGTATTTCATGAATACCTCCTTCGTTACACCTGTCGCCTTCAGCCACTCTTTGCAAACACTGGCGGGCGATCCCTCAATGAGTCCTCCCACCTCGAATGCCCCCACCAGTGCCATCCGAGGTCCAGATACATAAACGAGCACCAAATCTCCTTTCTCTACCTTGGGGCATCGTCGGCGAAGCTCGACAGTCTTCGTTCCTTCAAAGATCAGATCCGCATACTGCGGTTTTATCGACATGAGAACAGCGCGTTGGGACATAATTAATGGTTGAAGGCGAAGCGATAAATTTGTTCGAACTGCACAGCGGTGATTTGACGCGGCCCCATGAAGTGAGCCTTGATCCCAAACGATGGAAGGTTCGCGAGGTCAACAGGGCGAGGAAAAAGTTCGGTGTGTGAGAAGCGTAGCGCCATCAACTCAGCAGCCTTGTTCTGCTTTGCAGTCGCCATCAAGTCCCGCCATTCATAGACCCCTAAGCGACGAAACCGCCCGAAGAGCGACTTTGCTGAATCATGCACCACTTCACGTAAGCAAGATGTGGCCTTGATCTGCATCGACCCAAGTCCTTCGTTACCTTCGCTTACATACCAAAGAATGTGGGCGGGTGCTTCGAGCCGCACCTTTGATGCGCTGTAGTAAATGCCCTCTACTCCAAGATGAAGGTCCTCTTTGATACCTGAGACCATAGGTAAGCGCTGTGATGCGAGTTCAACATCGAAGAAGTGCTCTGCCCACTGAGCTTGAATCGGGACGATATAGTATTTAATGGCTTCGGCTTGAAGTTTCCCAGGCCAAATGATGGTGCTGAGTCCATTTGGTTGTGAGGTCTTAGAGATAGTGATGCCGAATCGCGTCAGTTTCTCAGCGATCTGATGTATCGTCCAGAAGCCGTGTAGTAGCGGCTTCACCCAACCAGAACCTGTGTTGATAAAACCCAGCTCACTCAGGGCCAACAATACCTTGGGAATCAATCGAGATTCGACGATTCGAATGCTGACGCACTTCTCTTTTGCAGCATCAATGATGCGTTTCATGAGCATGTGACGAAGCACCGTGGGAGCCATCGCCTCGCTGCTTTGCCGCAGTAGCGATACTCGAATCTCACCGCTTTCATCTCGCTTCCATGCCAACAAAGCTGCCATGTAGCCAGAAGCGTTGCTCGCGACGTGAACGTTATGTTCTCTCGAATCAGTCAGGCTCGAATGAAGGAGATCGCGAAACTCATTCACTCTCTCGTGGGGATGCACACGAAACTGCTCGAGAGCAGTATCAATATTGGCTGCATCCAGGCGCTTCGTCGAAAAGCTCGATGCAGCGAGGCGCTGAGGCTGGTATTCCTGCTCCCGCTCAATGCGATCAAGACTCAGGACAAGTTCCACGGGAGTCATCACATGCACATCATGACGGCTTAGAATATCAGGTGCCTTTGCGAGCAACTTCTCGTCACGCGTCACAAAATAACGAACACCGGCTACACTGGCGTAGGCGAGGTGTTTGATGTCCGAAATGTCGCTTTCGCTAATTTGAGCTTGGCCCGCGTAGAGTCGCTTCAACTCGTTCACCTTTCGATCTACGTCGACAACGGGGCCACGAATCTCATGGAAACCTGTCACCCTGCCTTTACTGGACTGCCGCAACGTCGGGTCGGGGCATCGGTTGATGTCATTGTATATCTCGGAAGTCACGACCAACTCAATCAACTCGTCCAGCCAATCTTCGGTTAGCGCTCCTGAGACATCGGCGTTTGCACGGTCCACCAAAGTGAGGTCGACGAACACATTCGCATCAATGGCTACAAGAGTCTTCGACGAGGGAGGTGCAGACAATAGGTCATTCGGACAATGATCGAGATGCCAGACCACAAGTTCCGCTGCGTCAGCCCCACGACCAACAGCGCTTCCTTTAGCAACTAAGCCAACCTTGGGCCATAAGCGACTAGCGATGTAGTCTCTGCGGCATTTGAGCTTTATACCATCAAGGCTAGTGGTCTCCTGCTTGAGTTTGGTCAACAAAGCTGTCGCAACGCCACGCTGTCGCAATGCGGTGGATACACAAAGATGAGTGATGATTGCCTTCTGGTCGGTGACGCGGAAAAGCAAATAACCAATGAGTGCTCCGCTGTCATCGGAGGCAATGATCACTCGTTGCTTCATGATACTCTCCTCAAAAGCTCCGCGAGGCAGGAAGCCGAGTGTTCCAGATTGCGTTCGATACAATGCGAACAGTTCGTCGCATTTGCCCATGTCTTGGAGAAATGAGATGGTAATGGGCATATCCTTCTTCATCACGGCGTCACGCAAACAAAGCCACCGAGCACCGCGAAGTCCCGCGCATTTGTTGTGAGCACGGAGCTGATTTGCTCTGCTCGGAAGGTGGCGGCGAGCATGGTGTCGAGGATGCGTTTGCGACCCAGTAAGTGCAGCCGCATCCAACCGAGGAAGACGGTGATCGTGGGACCGTCGGGATTGAGTTGATCTACCTCCGGTGAGTTCCACCACAGTTCGGCTCGCGTGAGGGCTTCATCCATTTTGAGCGGTTGGCTGAAGCGTTTGGGATCGGTGACCACGTGGATGAACTCGGCTAGCACTTGCGGCGCGAGGGCGAAGCGATCTCCCGCTGTGCGATACTGCCGGAGCTTCTGCCTTGCGGCGAGATGATCGGGGTGCCCCGAAACATCCGCAGCGACAAGAAAGCCAGTATCAAGGCCGTGCGTCATCCATCATCTCCTCCAGCAGATCATCGTCTGGACTCAAAGGGCGGATCAGCGTTCCAAGATTCAGAGGTGCGAGATCGAGGACGCTGGGCTTGGACTGCCGTTCGCGCTTCACTCTGGTGGCGCGCACCATGTGCTCCAGATGCGCAAGCTCTTGCAAGCCCAGACTAGGAACGGCGGTTTCGATGTCGACGAGGGTGCTCATGGCCGGGACAATATTAAACGAGTGAGGCGAGACAACAACTCGCTTCTCACGCTGGGCTCACGGGCGCGCGCAAAGCCTCATCAATAAAGTCACCGAAAAACAAAAACTGGAATCTCGCTGCGTTCGCCGCCCCTCTAGTGCCCGGTAGTCTGGTCGCATTTCGCCCATTCTTTGTCGTGACGGCTGCGCGAGTTTACTTCATCGTTCCGCTCCATGAAATCCGCTGCCGTCGTCAACTACGCGCCTGAAAAGGGCTCCGTCGAAATCCGTGAAATCGAGAAGCCCACCATCGGTGCTGAGGATGTGCTGCTGGAGGTCGCGAATGTCGGCGTGTGCGGCTCGGACTTGCATCAGTGGACATCCGATCACTCCTGGCCGGTGAATTATCCGGTGGTGCTTGGGCATGAGTTCGGTGGGCACATCATCGAAGTCGGCAAGGACGTGGAAGGCTGGAAGGAAGGCGACCGCGTTGTCTCCGAGACCGCCGCGATCATTTCCAAGGACAACCCGATGACGCGTCGCGGGCTCTACAATCTGGACAACACGCGCAAGGGCTTCGGCTATGGCGTGAATGGCGCGATGACGAAGTATGTGCGGGTGCCGAGTCGCATTCTGCATCATGTGCCAGATGCGCTGCCTTTTGAGCAGGCTTGTCTCACGGAGCCTTGCTGCGTGGCTTACAATGCGGTGGTGAAGAATGCGCGCATCGAGCCCGGCGATCGCGTGGTCGTGCTTGGGCCAGGCACCATCGGCATCCTCTGCGCTGCGATGGCCAAGCAATGCGGCGCACAGGTCGCCATCGTGGGCTTGGAACAGGATGCGCATCGTCTGGAACTCGCGCGCAAGCACTACGGCTGCGAGGTAATCATCGGCGACGCCAAGCCTTGGGCGATGGAACGCGATGGACTCGGCTGCGATGGCGTGATCGACGCCGCCGGTGCGAGCGTCACACTCAAGATCGCACTCGACATCGTGCGCCCAGCGGGCTGGATTTCCAAGGTCGGCTGGGGCCCGCAACCGCTCGGCTTTAACATCGACCCGCTGGTGCAAAAGAACATCACGCTGCAAGGCAGCTTCAGCCACAACTGGCCGATCTGGGAGCGCGTGATCGCGCTGCTATCGAGCGGCCAGTTCGATGTGAAGCCGATCATCGGTGGTGTCTGGCCGGTGACGGAATGGCACGAAGCCTTTGAGAAGATGCACAAGGGCGAGGTGGTGAAGAGCGTGCTGCGCCCCGTGTGAATGAAGGGTTAGACTTTAGCGAGCCATCTGGGCTGCCAGCTTGACGGCCTCGACGAGGCTGCTGCCGCTGGCCTTGCCTTGCCAGGCGATGTCGCAGGCCGTGCCATGGTCCACGCTGGTGCGCGGCACGGGCAGGCCTAGCGTGGTGTTGACGGCGGTGTCAAAGGCCAGGGCTTTGAGTGGGATCAGCGCCTGATCGTGATACAGGCAGACATACGCGTCCACGCTGCGGCGCTTGGCGGGAATGAAGGCCGTGTCCGGGGGGAGGGGACCTTCTACCGCGATGCCTTTCGACCGAGCGGCCTCAATGGCCGGGATGACGATGGTTTCTTCCTCGTGGTTGCCAAACAGCCCGTGCTCGCCGGCGTGTGGATTGAGGCCCAGAACGGAGATCTTGGGCTTGCGTCCCCGCACCCGCTGCACGGCCTCGGCCGTGAGTTCAATCACCTCCAGAATGCGCGCGGTGCTGAGCGAGCCCATCACTTCCTGGTAGCCGATGTGGACCGTGACCAGGCTGCAAATCATCTCGCTGGAAAAGAAGGTCATGCAGGAACGCCCGGCCTTCATTTTCTCGGCAAACATTTCCGTGTGGCCGGGATAGGTGATGCCCGCCGCGTGCAGCGCCTCCTTGTTCAGCGGCGCAGTGGCCACGGCATCTACCTGGCCTGCCAGCGCGGCTTCGATGCTCTTCTCCACATAGCGGTAGCCCGCTGCGCCGGTCTTCGCGCTGACGATGCCCGGGGTGAAATCTTCGGCATCGAAGCCAAACAAATCGAGCACCGCAGGCTCGTCGAGAGTGCGGCATTTCTCGGCCCATTCGATCTCGCTGAGGATGCGTTTCGGGGCGGGTAGATTGGTCTGCCGGGCGCAGCGGGCGAGCAGCCGCGCATCGCCAAAGATGACGGGCGTGGCGAACTCAAGCACGGCTTCGTTGGCCAGGAGTTGCAGGCAGATTTCAGGGCCGACCCCGGCTGGGTCGCCCATGGTGACAGCGATGAGAGGCTTGGGCATCAGGTGATGATTGAATGAGGGAAAGGCGGCCACCTTGCTGGCTATGGCATGGGGAGCAAGCCCGCGTCCGATAAATCTCAAGGCTTCATGCCCAAGGAGAGCATGGCGTTCTGCCGCCGCGCAGCTTCCCGGAAGTCTTGATTCACCGCAATCCGGCTGACACATCCGCCTTCAACGCACGTTCCTAGCGCACGATGAAAACCACGCTGGCAGGTCTGCTGTTCCTCGTCCTCTGCCCTGCGCTCCTCTTGAGCGCCGAAGCCCCGGCGAAGAACGCCGCCGCAAAGCCGGACCTGCTGGTGATTCTCGCGGATCAGTGGAGCCCGCGATACACGAGCTGGGACAACAAGGAAGTGCGCACGCCGCACATCGACCGCATCGCCGCAGAGGGCATGATTTTTGATGCATGCTACGTCACCTCGCCCGTGTGCATGCCAGCGCGGGTGTCGTTGCTCACCGGGCTTTATCCGCACAATGCAGGGCACGGCCTGTGGGGCAACGCGGCAGGGTATTTCCCGAGACCGGAGGACGCGCCGATGTTTCTCGACATCCAGCGGGCGGGCTGGACCACGGCACAGATTGGCAAGACGCACTGGACGGCGGGCCCAGCGTGGCAGGAGCGGTTCAAGAACAGCGGCGCTTTCTTCAAGGCGCTCGGCCTGGATCACGTGGCGGACATTCCCGGCCCGCCGGACTCGGTCAACGGTCGCGATCTCTACTCGCAGCACCTTCGGCAGCGCGGCCTGCTGCAAGCGGTGGCCGATGACTTGCGCGGCCGCTATGTGAACGGCGAGTTCGAGCCGCGTGCGAGTGTGGTGCAAGTGGAGGACTATCACGATGTGTTCACCACCGGGCTTGCCGTTGACCTCATCCGCTCGCAACCCAAGGAGAAGCCGCTCTGCCTCGTCGTCAGTCTGCACTCGCCCCATCCGCCGCTGGATGCACCGGGCGCTTACGCCACGATGTTTGATCCCGCGACGCTCGCGCTGCCGCCCACCGTGCCGGCCAAGTATCTGCGTGAGGGCCGCGTGCTCGACCACGCAGAGACGAAGCGTATGCTGGCGAACTACCTCGGCAAACTCGCGCTGGTGGACGATTGCGTGGCACGGCTGGTCGATGCGCTCAAGGCGCGCGGCACCTGGGATAGCGCTTTCGTCGCCATCACCGCCGACCATGGTGAGATGATGGGCGCGCAGGGCTACCTGACGAAAGGCCGCTTTTACGACGAGTCCGTTCGCGTGCCGCTGGTGCTGCGCTGGCCCGGCCAGGTAAAAACGGGCCGCAGCAAGGCCCCGGTGCAGATGATGGACGTGTATCCGACGCTTGTCGAAGCCGTCGGCGGCGAGCTATCGCCCGGCCGCTTCGCGAAGTCGCTCCTTCCGGTGGCCAAAGGTGCAACGGACCGCGTGCGGCCTGTCGCCATCAGCGAGATCGGCGACAAGGCTCCGCTGCGCATGATGGCGCGTGACGAGCGCTTCAAGTATTGGGTCGATGAGGAGCGCGAGCACCTTTTCGACCTGGAAAACGATCCGCTGGAGCAAAACGATCTCGCGGACGTTCCGCAGCACCGGGACACGCTGCAGGCCATGCGCGGGAAGCTTCTCACGCACCTCCGCTCCACCCAGACCAACCACTCCGCCGGCTACAAACCCAAGGTCCAGCGCCTGCGCGAGGCGGAGGCGAAGAAGAAATCCCTCTGATCCCATGCACCGCCTCCTGCTCTTGGTTTTTCTCGCCGTTCATGGGTCTTTCGCGGCGAACCCACTGAACGTCCTTTTCATTGCCGTCGATGATCTGCGGCCCGAGCTCGGCTGTTACGGGGCGGCGCACATGAAAACGCCGCACCTCGATGCTCTCGCTTCGCGGGGAATGCTCTTTGAGCGTGCCTACTGCCAGGTCGCCGTGTGCAATCCCTCGCGCAGCAGCCTGCTCAGCGGATGCAGGCCGGACACGACGCGGATTTTCGACAACAAGCACTTCCTCCGCCCCCAGATGCCGGAGGTCGTCACGCTGCCGCAGCATTTCAAGAACCACGGCTACACCACTCTCTCCCTCGGCAAGATCTTCCATCACAGCGACAGAGAGCCCGGCGACGACGCGCAATCGTGGAGCGAGCCCGCGTGGTATCACGGCGAGCCTTTCAAGCACTGGTTCACGAAGGGGTCGCTCGATTATGTGAAGAGGCTCAAAGCGTTGCCGAAGAACCAGCAGCCCAAGCAGCTGCGCGCCGCGCCCTTTGAAGCCGCGAACGAGCCCGACGATGTCTATCCCGATGGCCAAACCGCCGCGAAAGCCGTCGAGACGCTTCAACGGCTCAAAACCGATGCGAAGCCGTTTTTCCTCGCCGTCGGCTTTGTGAAGCCGCATCTGCCTTTCACCTGCCCGCAGAAGTATTGGGATCTGTATCCAGCGGAGTCGATCCAGATCACTGCCAACGCCGCCCGGCCTGCCAGCGCGCCTGATGCTGCCTTTCATAACAACTACGAGCTGAGCAGCTATGGCACGGTGCCTGAAAACGGCAAAGTTCCCGAGGCGCTGGCGCTCAACCTTATCCGTGGCTACCGCGCCTGCGTGAGTTTCATGGACGCGCAGCTGGGCAAGGTGCTCGCCGAGCTGGACCGCCTCGGCTTGCGCGACAGCACGCTCGTCGTGCTCTGGGGCGACCATGGCTACCACCTTGGCGAAAACGGCGTTTTCACGAAGATGACGAACTTCGAGCAGGGCACGCGCTCACCGTTGCTGCTGAGCTTTCCCGGCATGAAAACCGCGGGGCAACGCACGCGCGCGCTGGTTGAACTTGTCGATCTTTATCCCACGCTTGCTGAGCTCTGCGCGCTGCCGCTGCCAGGGCATCTTGAAGGCACCAGCTTCGTGCCCCTGCTCGAAAAACCAGACCTCGCCTGGAAGAACGCCGTCTTCAGCCACTACCTGCGCCCTGGCAAGCCGCCCATCATGGGCCGCAGCATCCGCACCAACGAGTGGCGTTACACGGAGTGGCGTGACCCCAGGCAAAACCTAGCCGGCGTCGAGCTGTATGATGAGGTGAACGACCCGCTGGAGAGCCGCAACATGGCGGGCGACCCCGCCCATGCTCCAACGGCCCAAGCGCTCGCCGCGCGGTTGAAGGACGGCTGGAACGCAGCGCTGCCGCATTCCAAGCCGTGAGTTCGTGCCGGGGAACCGGCGCAAAAGAAAGAAGCGGGTCCTGGATTTCCGTCGCCGCTGCCGACAAGATGTGACGCACATGAAATTTCACCGCCCCTCCTTGCTCTCCGCCCGTGCCATGCTTTGCGTGGTGGCGCTTGCCTCCGCCGCCTCCGCTTCTGCCAAGGTCACCTTGCCGTCTCTTTTCGGCAGCCACATGGTGCTGCAGCGGGATCAACCCCTGCCCGTCTGGGGCTGGGCCGATCCGGGTGAGCAAGTGTCGGTGCAGATCGGCGATCAAGCGGCCGTGACGGCGGTGGCGAACTCGGCCGGTGAGTGGCGTGTCACCCTGCCGAAGCTGGCGGCCGGCGGCCCGCTCACAATGAAGATCAGCGGGCAGAACAGCCTTGTGCTTGAGGATGTGCTGGTCGGCGAAGTGTGGCTTTGCTCGGGTCAATCGAACATGGAATGGACCGTCTCAGCCTCGCTGAATTTCGAGCAGGAAAGCGCGGCGGCGAATCATCCCGAGATTCGTCACATCAAGGTGCCGAAAAGCACGGCCAGCTCGCCCGCGAAGGATTTCCAAGGGGAGTGGCAGGTCTGCCATCCACAGACTGTGGGCTCGTTCACCGCCTGCGGCTACTTTATGGCGCGCGAGTTGAACAAGGTGCTGAAAGTGCCGGTGGGCCTGGTCAACGCCTCGTGGGGAGGCACGCGCATCGAGCCTTGGACACCGCCTAACGGTTTTGCGCAGGTGCCTGGGCTGGAGGACATCCGGCAGAAAGTGGCGAAAGCCGGGCCGTCGGGCGCAGAGTTCAAGGCAGGCCTCGGCAAGTATCTCGACACGCTGGAAGGCTGGGCCCGGGGCGCGCGGCAATCCCTTGAGCAATCGAAGAGCCCTGCGCCGATGCCGCCGTTCCCGCCGGACTTCACACCGCTGGGCGAGCGCGCGAACCCGCACACCGAGCCGACCACGCTCTACAACGCGATGATCCATCCGCTGGTGCCCTTCGCCATGCGAGGAGCCATCTGGTATCAGGGCGAGTCGAATCATGTCGAGGGCAGGCTTTACACCGCAAAAATGAAGGCCCTGGTCGCAGGCTGGCGCGAAGTTTGGGGCGCGGAGTTTCCGTTTCATTACGTGCAAATCGCGCCCTTCGCTTATGGCAACGAGCCCGCTGCCATCCTGGCGGAGTTCTGGGAGGCCCAGGCGGAGGCGCTCTCCATTCCCAACACGGGCATGGTGGTGACCAGTGACATCGGCGACTACAACGACATCCATCCGCGCAATAAGCAGGAGGTGGGGCGTCGGCTTGCCCTGTTGGCGCTCAAGAACACCTTTGGACAGACGAACGTTATGGCATCCGGCCCCTCCTTCAAATCTATGGACATGGAAGGTGGCAAGCTCCGTCTCCATTTCGATCATATCGGCAGCGGACTCGCCTCGCGCGATGGCAAGCCATTGAGCCACTTCGAGATCATCGGCAAAGACACTGACTGGACTCCGGCCAGAGCGGTGATTGATGGAAAGAGCGTGCTCGTTTCCTCGGACCTTGTGAAGGAGCCTGCGGCCATGCGTTTTGCCTGGCACAAGGCCGCAGTGCCGAACCTCATGAACAAGGAAGGGCTGCCTGCGTCTGCCTTCCGCGCTGGCAAGGTGCCGGTCATTGATATCCTTGCTCTGAAGGTTCCCGAATCAAAAGAGTTCCAGTTGCTCTACGCCTACGACCTCACGCGGCAAGGCCAGCAACCGGTGCCCGGGGAGGACCGGAGCGCGCAGATTGGCGGACCGGTGGACCGTGTGGCCTACTATTTGGAACTGCGCAAGGACGGCCAGCCGGCGAAGTGGGTATTCGTTTCGATGGACGCGTTCACGGATGACCTCGGCAAGCTGGGCATTCCCACGCCAGCCTCCAGGGCGAAGTTCCAGATGCAGGTGAGCCGCATGAACGTGCTCTCCAGCGAAGCCAGCGTGACCGCCGGCCAGGGCCTGACCGGCAACATCGAGTTCTGGCCGCACAACTACGCGGCGGTCAACGCGGCCGGCGTTCCCAACGCCTCCAACGAAGTTTGGGATTTTGGCGACTCGATTGATCAGCTCGAGGATGGCTATGGTTCCATGCAGGTTCACAACGCTGCCGCCCGACAGACGATCTTCGCGCTGAATAACTGGAAAAGCGGGCCGGGGGCGGACATCGGCATCGGCAACAGCGGCCCGGAAGGCAACGCCCAGCGCACGCTGGACTGGACCTTCAACGGCAACGCGCACGAGTATGCCACGCGTCAGCTCAAGGTGCTGGTGCGGCTGAAACAGTAACGCCAGCTCGGGGTTGCGCGCGAACGACGGGCCGCTAAGCCAGCACACCCTTCACCACATGTCCGTGAACATCTGTTAATCGGAACTGGCGGCCTTGGAACTTGAAAGTGAACTTCTCGTGGTCGATGCCGAGCAGGTGCATGATCGTGGCTTGGAAATCATGCACATGAACGGGGTCCTTCGCCGGGTTGTAGGCAAAGTCATCGCTCTCGCCGTAGCTGATGCCGGGCTTCACACCCGCGCCTGCCATCCAGCTGGTGAAGACATACGGATGATGATCGCGGCCTAGCTGCTTGAGGTTGTTCGGGTCGCCCTGAATGAAGGGCGTGCGGCCGAACTCACCGCCCCAGATGACCAGCGTGTCATCGAGCAGGCCTCGCTGCTTCAGGTCCTTCACCAGCGCGGCGGCGGGCGCATCGGTATCGCGGCACTGAATCTCGAACTGCGTGCTAAGGTTGCGATGATGATCCCAGCCGGCGTGCATGACCTGGGTAAAGCGCACGCCGCGCTCGGCGAGGCGGCGGGCCATCAGGCAGTTGTAGGCGAAGCTGCCCTGGCGGTGCACCTCCGGCCCATACATGTCGAGGATGTGCTTCGGTTCGTTGGAGAAGTCGGTCAGGTCCGGCACGCTGGCCTGCATCTTGTAGGCCATCTCGTATTGCGCGATGCGCGTGGCGATCTCGGGGTCGCCATAGTCTTGCAGCTTCTGCTGGTTCAGCGCGTTCAAGCCGTCGAGCATGGTGCGGCGCACCTCGCGGCTCATGCCCTCGGGATTGGCGATGTAGAGCACGGGATCGCCGCTGCCACGGAACTTCACGCCTTGATACTTGCTGGGCAGGAAGCCGCTGCCCCAGTAGAAGTCATAGAACAACTGTCCGCAGGAGGCTTCTTTGTCGCGCGAGGTCATGACGACGAAGGCCGGCAAGTCTTCGCACTCGCTGCCCAGGCCATAGCTTAGCCAGGCACCCATGCTGGGGCGGCCGGGCTGCTCGCCTCCGGTCATGAAAAAAGTGATCGCGGGCGCATGGTTCACCTGCGTGGTGTGCATGGACTTGATGAAGCACAGGTCATCCACGATCTCCGCCGTGCGTGGCAGGAAGTCGCACACCCACGCGCCGCTTTTGCCGTATTGCTGGAAGCCGGTGAAGGCGGGCAGCGTGGCCTTCGTTTTGCCTGCGGTCATGGTGCTCTGGCGCTTGTTGCCATGCACGCTCTCCGGGATCTCCTTGCCGCGCCACTTCTCCATCTGCGGCTTGTAGTCGAACATGTCCAGGTGCGGCGGCGCCCCATTCATGAACAGGTAGATGACACGCTTGGCCTTCGCCGGGAAATGCGGCAGTCCACCGATCGCGGGCAGCTGCGCCGCCATGCCCTGACGCTCCAGTAGCGAGCCCAAGGCGAGCGATCCAATGCCCATCGCCGACTTGCCAAAGAAGTGGCGGCGGGTGAGGTCGAGGCGGTTTTCAGCGAGCGGGTGCATCAGCCCGATCATACGAAGCCGGTGCGATCAATGCATCACCGAACCTGTGAAGGCGCAGGCCCGCTGCATGGAGAATCCATTCAGGCTAGCGGCGGATAGATGGCGTTCTTGGACGGGTCTTCCGGCACGTAAAGCACCCACAGCGGCTGGCCGGGGGAGCGTTGGCCGATGGTGCTGTCGAAGGAGGTGAGGATGCCTTCCAGCATCTGCTCGCCCACGGTGAAATGATAGACGAGCCGCCAGGGATGACGCCCGTTGACTGATTGGGACGTGTCCTTGCCGATGGAGGCGATCTTGCCCTGCGCGGCCTCGCCATAGCGGAAGGCACGCAGCTTGGCCGAGGCCGATTTCCAGCCGTGCCAGAACATGGACAGCCCTCCGATCAAGAAGAGCAAGGGCAGCAGGGACGCCCACAGCAGATTCACCGCCATGGGCAGAAACAGGATGAAACCGATGAAGCTGAACATGCCGCCCACGAGCGTGGCGATGTTGTTCGCCCAGCGCACACGGAACGCATAGTTCTTCGGCAGCGCACGTGGAACGCTGGGCGGTGGCGGCCCCAGCTCCATGCCAGGCAGCGGTGGCATGCGTCCGCCACAGCTTTTGCACTGGCTCTGCCAGTTGATGTAGTGAGTGGCGCACCAGGGACAGGTATGCATGGAAGGAGTGAGGCTTGTTAAAGGTTGGAATCAAGCGGGCCGCAGCGAGCTGAAGCGGGTGAGCAGGTAGCCGCCGCCCAGAAACAAGACGCTGAAGGTGAAGCCAATGAGCATGGGCAGCCAGAGCTGCTTGGCCGAGTTGATCTCCGCCCGCATCGGATCGCTGGCCAGATATACGACGGGATGCTTTTCGCCGACCTTGGTCACGGTATTGAAGGTGGCGAGTGTCTCGAACAAGATCGGCTGGCCGTCCTCGGTTTTGAAGGCCAGCTCCATGCGATGAGAGGTGGAGGTGCGCGTTTCATCCGTGTCGCGCAGGCGGCCGCTGGAGTCGCGCTTGCGCACACGTTCCGTGCTGGTGGATTCGTTGATCTTGATGACTTCCGCGGTGGCGTGTTTGCCAAAGACGGCGAGCCGGACATCCTTCCAGATCAGATTGGCCAGCATCAGGCCGCCCATGACCATGAGCGCGATGCCGATGAAGAGTCCAAAGCGAGGTTTGTGGAGAGAAGTTTGCATAAGGGGCAATGTGAGAGATTAACGAGCGGCTACCTGACTGCCTGCGGGATGCAGGAGCTTCCAGTCGGCGATGATTTTGTGGCAATCGGCCTCGGCTTTGTCCCAGTGATTCGCGGGGGCCAACGCCATGAGCAGGTAGCAGTTGGCACCATCTTCCAGGCAGGCCATGCGCAGGCGCACCGTCGTCTCGGACTGCACCTGGGTGGCGGTGCAGACGGCGGCTTTCAAGCCGCTGGATAGCTGTGTGGTCTCGATGGCATCGGGCTTGATGTCTTCCTGTTCGCAGAACCAGCCGAGCCAGTTGCTCAGCGTGCCATCGCTGAACGCTGGGCGCACGGTGATGGTGAAGACGGCCTGGGCATCCGAGCGACCGTAGAGGCCGAGGGGAATCAGCGCCTTGGGGTCGGTGCGAATCTTTTCCAAAGTCACATCACTCTCCGGCATGGTCATCGGCTCCCAGCCCGCAGGCAGGGTGAACTGATGTCCCCAGGCCTCAATGCGGTGCGGCATAGTCAGGGTGCGGTCGTCGCTGTGAGCCGGGCTACAGGAGGCTAGCGCGGCGATGATGAAGGTGAAGAGCAGGTGTTTCATAACGAAGGAGCGAGAGAAGGTTGCGGTGGCTGGGTGGGCGGAGATCAAGGGGCCTTGTAGCCTTCAGGAATCGCGAACTTGCTGGCCTCCACCGCATCGGTGGAAAGGCTGATCAGCTTGGTGACGAACTTCAGGCCTTGCTGCTCGAACTCGGTCTTCACAGCGATGCCGGGGACTTCGGCTTGCTTCGGCGCGCCAGCGGCACCCAGCTTGGCGATGGCTTTCATTTCCTCGCGCAGCTTCTCGTGGTTGGGGTAGTCCATCGTCACCCACATCTTCACCACCATGCCCATGTTCTCGCTGGTGTAGATTTCGCAGTCGTAGCCATCGACTTTTTCCTTCTGGCCGGTGGCCGTGATCTTGGTGGTTGGCAGTGGCTCGGTCGTTTTGGGCGCTTGCTGGGCCAGCGCTTCCAGGGCCTTGGTGTTCTGCGTGATGATCATCTTCTGCTCATGCACCAGCGTGGTCATGTCGCCGGTGTTGGAGTCGATGATCATGGTCGTGGTGGTGTCGTTGTCGGTGCGCAGCTTGCCGTCCTTGGCATACATGGTCGTGACGGAAGGTGTCTTGGCCACGCCGATGAAGGTGTGCTGCACCAGAGTGATGTCAGCGAAGGCGGAGGTGGTGAACAGGAGGGTGAGGAGCAGTGATGTTTTCATGACGAGAAGAGAATAGGTCTGTTTTGAAAAAGGCGGTATCGGACCTCTGGCCTAGGACTAAGGTCGGAGGCGTTGGTGGCTACTCGATCACCATTTGCTTCACCGCGACGATCTTGGCCTTGCCTTGATCATCCACGCGAATGCTGACGAGTGTGTCGAAGCCATCGCCTTTGGTGTAGGTGCCAGAGGTGCTGATGACGAGAATGTGTGCATCTGACCACTTCGCTGGTTCTTCGTGGACGGTTCGGGCGCTGTAGTCGCTGAAGTGCTGCTTTTCTTTGGCCATCAGTTGAGGCAGCTTGACCTGCTGCCATCCCTTGGCGGTGTGGCGGAAGAGTTGAACGCGGCTGAAGCGCGGACCATCACCAATGCGCAGGGCGACCGTGCGGCTGTCAGGGCTCCACTTTAGGTAGCTGGGGTAGAACCAGGACTCATTCGTGAGATTGCCATCCAGAAGGACGAACGGCTTCTCCTGGCCCGCTGTGGGCGCGACCTCCATCTTCACCACCTCATCGCCTTCGCGATGAAAGCGCACCT
>Ga0164295_10000786_pt1 | contig 26394 bp, 18 predicted proteins | sample GEODES006metaG_FD_111798 | JGI IMG/M metagenome (GOLD analysis project Ga0164295, IMG submission 111798) | Oligotrophic lake water microbial communities from Sparkling Lake, Wisconsin, USA - GEODES006 metaG | ecosystem: Environmental > Aquatic > Freshwater > Lake | place: USA: Sparkling Lake... | reverse complement strand
TTCACGGTCATACCGGAGGGAATCATCGGGAGCACTTGCGATTGGTAGGGGACCTGCACGTCGAGGAGTGCCGGTCCAGGAGCCTCGATGAGCCGCAGCAGGGCGGCTTCCAGATCCCGCTTGGCAGACACGGTTTCCGCCTGCCAACCAAATCCCTCAGCGATGGCCACAAAATCCGGGTAGCGGTTTTTGGGCGAGATGCCGTCTCCCTCGCCGACCGCCTCAGGCCGGTCGATCGGCCCGAGGTAGGTGTGGGCCCGGTTGCCCTTGAAGAAGCGATCTTCCCACTGCACCACCATGCCCAGGTGCTGGTTGTTGAGCAGCAAAACCTTGACGGGGATATCCTCGCAGGTGCAGGTGGCGAGTTCCTGAATGTTCATCAGAATGCTGCCGTCGCCGTCGATGTCGATGACGATCGATTCCGGATGGGCCACTTTCGCCCCCATCGCGGCCGGCAGACCAAATCCCATCGTGCCCAAGCCGCTCGATGACAGCCAGGTGCGGGGACGCTCGAATTTGTAGAACTGGGCCGCCCACATCTGGTGCTGACCGACGCCCACGGAGATGATCGTGTCGCGATCGGCCGTCAGACGCGAGAGTTCGGCGATCGCCTCCTGGGCCAGAATCCCCGGGTATTGCGTGTCGAACGCGAAGGGATCCTGCTGCTTCCAATCCGCAATCTGGCTGTGCCACTCGCCGAGGCTGGCGGTGGGGGGCTCGACGATCTTGTTGAGCTCCGCGAGGGCATCCTTGACGTTGGCCACAATGGGAATGTGAACGAGTTTGTTCTTGTTGATCTCGGAGGGATCGATATCGATATGCACGATGAATCCGTGCTCGGCAAATGCCGCCACCTTTCCCGTCACGCGGTCGTCAAACCGCACGCCGATCGCCAGCAGGAGATCGGCCTCATCGACGGCCAGATTGGAATAGACGCTGCCGTGCATGCCGAGCATGTCGAGGCAGAGCGGATCGGCAGCAGGAAAGGCCCCCAGCCCCATCAATGTCATCGTGACCGGGATTCCGGTGCGCCGCGCCAATTCGCGCAGTTCATTCGAGGCCTCGCCGGTGATCACGCCACCGCCGGCATAGATCACCGGTTTCTTGGCTCGCTTGATGGCGGCAGCCACCTGGGCGATCTGTTCCGGATGGGGCTGCCGCCGCTCCGGGTGGTAGCCGGGCAGATTCATCGGCACGGTGTAGTCGGGAACAATCTGTGCAACCTGAATATTCTTGGGCAGATCGACGAGCACCGGGCCGGGACGGCCGGTGGTGGCAATATGGAACGCCTCCCGCATCACGCGGGCAATGTCGGCGGTGTCGGTGACGAGGTAGTGGTGCTTGGTGATGCCGCGGCAGACTTCGACAATCGGCGTCTCCTGAAAGGCATCGGTGCCGATCACGCTGGTTCCCACCTGCCCGGTCAGGGCGATGAGGGGAACGCTATCCATCTTGGCGTCGGCGATGGCCGTCACCAGATTCAGGGCGCCGGGTCCGCTGGTGGCCATGCACACCCCCGGCCTCCCGGTGGTGCGGGCATAGCCTTGGGCTGCAAAAGCGCCCCCTTGCTCGTGTCGCGGCAGGATCGTGCGGATCCGATCCTTGTAGCGGGTGAGGGCCTGATGCAGCGGCATGCTGGCCCCGCCCGGATAGGCAAAAATCACATCCACTCCATGGGCAATCAGCGATTCCACTACGACGTCGGCCCCGGTAATGAAGGCTTCGGTGGTGCGGGGACGTGAGGCTGTAGCCATGGGAGTAATCCTTGCGTCTGGCGGTGGAAGGAGGTAACGATCCTAGGACCTCTTAAAAATACACGAAAAACCGATGTCTGTGGATAAAAAGCCCCGGCGGGGTGTTTTTCATTCCGCCGTCGGGCAGAACCGGTTTTTTCGGGGATATTTCGCCTGTCCCAAGGGGGAGGCAGAGGACGCCCCCGGCTGCCATCGGCTATACAGGAGCCTGCCGTGGCACTCCCAACCGAATCACAGGTCTCCGGGCGGCTGCTCGCACTGGCCGCCACGCTGGAAACGCACAGCGGGTTCGCCGACGTGATCGCCAGCCTCCACGCGGGGCATGGCGGCACCATCGGCGGAACCTGGGGGTCGGGGTCTGCCCTCACTGCGGCGACGCTGGCCGGCCAACTGGCGACCGCTCCCCACCTCCAGGCCAAGGGAGAGGAACGGGGGGTGCTGGTCGTGGTGCTGCCGCACGATTCAGTCGCGGAGTCGTTCGCCTCCGATCTTCCCCTGTTTACTGAGCTGCCCGTAGCCCTGTTGCCGGCGCTGGAGGGGGATGGCAGCGGCATGGTGGGCGACGACCCCACGGCCGCTGCCCGGCTGCTGGTGGTCAAACGGCTGACGATGCCTGGCGGAGCCCGTCCGGCCATCATTGTGACGAGCGTGCAGGCGTTGCTTTCACCCCTCGATGATCCCCGCGACATTGTGGCGAGCACGCGGCGACTGGAGGTGGGGGGGCGGCTCGATCCGGGCGAACTGGCCGACTGGCTCGCAGCTCGCGGCTGGCAGGCCTCTGGTGTCATCGATTCACCTGGCCACTTTGCCCGTCGCGGCGGCATCGTCGATCTGTTTGCTCCCGACTGGGACAGGCCGGTGCGGGTGGAACTTTTCGGCGATGAGATCGAATCGCTGCGCACGTTCGACACCGTCTCCCAGCGCAGCGTCGCCACGCTGGAGGCGATCGATCTGACGGCCCTTGCCACCCGCCCTCCAGCACCCGTGGAAGCGGCCCTCCCGGCGGCCAAGCGCGGGAAAAAGCCGGCGGCCGCGGCTCCTCCCTCCCCCGCCCGACGCGTGCAGCTTTCCGACCTCATCCCGGCATCCTCCTGGTGGGCGCTGGTGGAGCCGGGGGAGCTTGTCGAAGAGGCACGGCGGGCCTTTGAGCGCCTCGGGGGGACGGCCGGTCTTTCCGACCCGGAGGATGTCTTCAAGCGGATCTATCGTTTTCCATCCGTCACGCTGTCCGCGATCGCCCAGGCGAGCCTCGAGGCCACCGCCTCGCTGTCGATCGAAAGCGTGGAGCGGTTCACCGGCGTGCTCGACCGGGTGCGGGATGAATTGGAGACGGTGGGCCGCGATCAGGAAGTGTGGGTGGTGGCCCCCTCCGCGGCCGAGGAAAAGCGATTGGGGGAACTGCTCGCCGAGAGCGCCCCCGCCCGCACTGGCCGCCTGCACTTCGCCCGCGGCCATCTCTCCGGTGGCTTCCGGCTGGTGCCCGAAAAACTGGTGCTCGTCAGCAGTGCCGAACTGTTCCGCCGGGAAGATGTCGCTGTGCGCGCTCCGCGGCATCGCTTGGGCCGTGCCATCGACACGTTCCTCGATCTGCACGAGGGCGACTTCGTCGTGCATGCCTCTCACGGAGTGGGCCGCTACCGGGGTTTGAAGCTGCTGGAGCAGCAGGATCGCACCGAGGAGTTTTTGGAGCTGGAGTTTGCCGAGTCGACGCGGATCTACGTGCCTGTCTCCTGCATCGAACTGGTGCAGAAGTATGTGGGGGGATCCAAGCTGGCGCCGAAGCTGGCCAAGATCGGCGGCAAGCTGTGGGAAAAGCAGAAGCAGGCGGTGCGCGATGCCGTGGCCGACATGGCGGCGGAGATGATCCAGTTGCAGGCCCGCCGCGAAAGCCGGCCCGGCATTGCCTTTCCGCCCGACACTCCCTGGCAGCGGTCGTTCGAGGAATCATTCCCCTTTGATGAAACCCCCGACCAGCTCACCGCCATCGAGGCAATCCGTGCCGACATGCAGCGGCCCCAGCCGATGGACCGGCTGCTCTGTGGCGATGTCGGATTCGGCAAGACCGAGATGGCGATGCGGGCGGCTTTCAAGGCGGTGGAGGCCGGCCATCAGGTGGCGGTGCTCGTGCCGACCACTGTGCTGGCGGAGCAGCATCGCCGCAGCTTTGCAGCCCGCTTTGCCGAATTTCCGTTCACGATCCGCGCGCTGTCGAGGTTTTGCTCGCCCCAGCAGGAACGCGAAACGCTCGAAGGCATCGCCCGCGGTTCTGTCGACATCGCCATCGGCACCCATCGCCTGGCGCAGGCCGACATCCACTTCCACAATCTGGGGCTGCTGGTCGTCGACGAGGAGCAACGATTTGGCGTCGATGTCAAGGAGAAGCTCAAGGCTCTGCGGGCCAGTGTGGATGTGCTGACCATGACAGCCACGCCGATTCCCCGCACGCTCCATATGTCGATGCTCGGCATCCGCGACATCTCCAATCTGGCCACGCCTCCCGCCAACCGGCTGGCGGTGGAGACACGCGCCAGCCGGTGGGATCCGGCCCTCATCCGCCATGCGATCGACCGGGAGCTGGCCCGTGGCGGACAGGTGTTCTTCGTTCACAACCGGATCCATGACATTGATACGGTCGCTCATCGGCTCGAGCAGATCATGCCGGGAGTGCGGATCGGGATCGGCCATGGGCGGCTGTCGGAAACGGAGCTGGAAGAGGTGATGCTCGACTTCGTGGCGGGGAAAACCCAGATCCTGCTGGCCACCACGATCATTGAGAGCGGCCTCGACATCCCCAACGCCAACACGATCTTCATCGACGAGGCCGACAACTACGGGCTGGCCGATCTGCACCAGCTGCGCGGCCGCGTGGGGCGGTCGCACCACCGCGCCTACTGCTACCTGCTGGTGGATGAAATGGCCCAGCTCACCAGCACAGCAGCCCGCCGCCTGCGGGCGATCCAGGAATTTTCCAGCATGGGTGCCGGTTTTTCCCTCGCCATGCGCGATCTGGAGATCCGCGGTGCGGGCAACCTTCTCGGCACGCAGCAGAGCGGCCACATCGCCACGGTGGGATATGAGCTGTACTGCCGATTGTTGGAGCAGGCAGTGCGCGGCCTGAAGAAGATGCCGCCGGCGGAGCCGCCGCAGGTCAACCTCGACCTGCCCGGGGAAGCCTGGCTGCCGCGCGATTTTGTCTCTGATTTTCGCGCCAAGATCGACATCTACCGCCGGCTTTCCCGGGCCACCGAGAGCCCCCAGATTGAAGAATTGGCCGGCGAACTGGCCGATCGCTTCGGGCCTTTGCCGACGGAGGTCGAGCGCCTGCTGGCCTGCGCCCATCTGCGGGTGGCAGCAGCGGGAATGGGGATTGAATCGATCGGACGCGAGGCCGGCATGTTGGCCCTGCGCCACCACAACCGGGCGGGGCTTGAGGCACTCAAAAAGCTGGGACGGGGGCCGGCCCGATTACTGCGTCTGGCCGATGATAAAACCGCCTATCTTCCGCTGGAACAGGCCATTCTCGATTCTCCAGACCGTCTGCTGGCAGTCCTCGGGACGCTCTTGCGGCACAATCCCACCGCTCCCTATAGTCCCGCCGCTCGTCCCCCGGCGAGCGAAGCGCAGCGGCCTCGCCCCACCCCCGGGGCCGGCCCGCTGCGCCGCCGCAAGGATGCCCCTCCATGATCGATGCTGGCAGCATTGCCCTCCGCCAATCGCCGCGGCCACGTGCCGTAGTGATCGCGGTCTGCCTGCTCGCGGGCTTCGCTGCCGCTCCGACGGCCCATGCCCAACGGCTTGCCAACGGCTTTGACGACGCTGCCGCCCGGGCCACTCAAGGTCCCCAGGGTTCGACTTCCGGAGGACCGGGAGGAGCGGCCCCAATCAATCCGATGCCGCATGTGCCACCGGCCGTGTCGCGGCCCGAGAATTGGCCCGGCACCAAGGCCACCAATGCCAAGGCAATCGACAACCACATTCTCTCGAGCATCCGCGCCAATCCAGGCAGCCCTCTGGAGCCGTTGGTCGACGATGCTCCGGTGGTGCGCGCCGGCGGCATGCAATCTGAAGGCGGAAAAGATGCTGCGGCTGACGGCGTGGTTGTGGCTGGCTTTGAAGACGCGGGACCTGCACCCCCTGCGAAGCCGGGACAGCCTCCGGAGATTGCCGGAGCCAAGACGCTCGAAGCGGCGATGATCGTTGCCCGCGTCGGCAACGAGGTGGTTCTGGAGGGCGATCTGCTCACCCCCACGGCCTTGGCCTGGCTGGCAAAGGTGTCGCCCGGACTTAAAGCTGAGCAGGTGCGCGAACTCAAACTGCAAATCTGCAAGCAGGTTCTGCCGCAGCATGTGGAGTCGATGATTGTCTATGTGGATGCCTGCCGAACGATTCCCGAGGAGCGTCTTCCCGAGATCGAAAAGAAGGTGAACGAGGCCTTCGACCAGCAGCAATTGCCCCGTTTGATCAAGGATGCTGGCGTGTCCAACAGCCTGGAATACGAGCAGTTGCTGCGGTCTCGTGGCCAGTCGCTCGATCGCATCCGCAAGACGTTCTTCGAGCGTGCTCTGGCCCAGCAGTGGGTGCAGCAAAAGGTGACCTCCGACGCGGAAATCCCCCACGCTGAGATGATCGCCAGCTACCAGAATCATTTGGACGAATACGAATTTCCAGCGCGGGCCCGCTTTGAACAAATCTCGATCCGCATCACCCCCTCTCGCCCGCGGCAGAAAGCCTGGAATGATCTGGCTGCCATGGGCAACGATGTTTTGGAAGGCAAGGCTTTTGCCGACGTCGCGAAGGCCGGATCGGAAGGCCCCCTCGCCTCGCAGGGAGGTCTCCACGATTGGACGACGAAGGGGAGCCTGGTTTCCAAAGTGCTCGACGAGGCTCTCTTCACGCTCCCGGTGGGGCAGTTGAGTTCCATTCTCGATGATGGAAAGTCGCTGCACATCGTGCGCGTTGTCGAGCGCACCGAGGCGGGCCGCACGCCGTTTCTGGAGGCTCAGGTCGACATCAGGGACCGGCTCATCGCCGAACGTCGCAAGAAGGAGATGGACGACTATCTCGATAAGATCCGGGAGCGCACGCCGGTGTGGACGATTTTCGACGAGACCGAAGGTCCGGCCGCGATCACTGCAGGCCGGGATCGCGTTGTTCGCTGAGGCGACAGTCGCGGCATTCAGCGGCCAGCAGCAATGGCCGGCCTGGCAAACAGAATGCAAACCGGTGCCGGCACCGCCAGCGTGTGGCCGGTGAACGACAGCTTGCCTGTTCCCTGATCGATGGCGAACACCGATACGGTGCCGGAATTCTGCCCCGCTGCCAGGAGATAACGGCCGCTGGGGTCGATTGCGAAGTGGCGCGGCGTTGTGCCGCGGATCGGTTCCACTCCCTGCAGCGACAGCCGGCCCGATCCGGCATCGATCGTGTAGATCGCTACGGAGTTGTGGCCGCGGTTGGAACCGTAGAGGAACTTGCCCGAGGGATGGATGGCGATTTCAGCCGTGGAGATTCCGCGCCGATCGACGACCTCCGCCGGCAGTGTCGGCACCGAATCAAGCGCGAGGAGCGTCCCGGCCTGGGGATCGAAGGCAAAGGACGTCACCGAGAGATCGAGTTCGTTGATGCAGTAGGCGAAATTCTTCTGCGGGTGGAACGCGAAGTGGCGGGGGCCGGCGCCCGGAGTGAGGGTGGCAAAGCGGTATGGCTGCAGGGTGGCCTCGTTGACGTCGAGGGCGTGGATGAAGACGCGGTCGCAGCCGAGATCACAGGCCAGGGCAAACCTGCCGTCGGCTGAGGCATCGATCGAGTGCGCATGCGGGGCTGCCTGGCGCTGGGGATCAATGCCGGGACTGCGCGGCTGATCGAGCACGTGTTGGATTCTTCCACCGGGCCGCGCACCATTCGCCTCTACGGCGGCCTGCAGGCTGCCGTCGGCCGCTATCCCCAGGCAGAGCACACTGCCACCGCCATAGTTGGCCACCAGCAGAACACGCCCCGAACGATCGACGGAGAGATGGCAGGGACCGGCGCCGCCGCTGCTCTGCTGGTTGAGCTGCCTGAGCAGGCCCGTGGCCGGATCGATCGCGAAAGCCACCACAGCACCCGCTGCCTTTCCCTCCCCGTCAGTCACTTCAGACACGGCATACAGCACCGGCAACCGGGGGTGCTGTGCCAGGAAGGAAGGATTTTTCAGCGTCGCGGCCAACTCGACTTGAGAAAGAGTGCCGGTGGCGGGATCAAATCGCGAGACATACACCCCGCTTCCCAGCGGTGGAGTGCCAGTGTAGGTGCCGAACCACACCCAGCCTGCCGCTCCCGCAGCGCTCGGGTCGGCGGCATGCAGCAGCAAACTCCCGGCGCCGATCGGGTGGTGAATCATCAACACAGCTGCGACGAGTGTCTGGACAAAAAGAATTACCCGGCGGCGGGACGGGGAGTGTTGCATGGGCCGAAAACTCTCGAGGGGGCGGAGGAGGCTGGAGCGATCCTTCAGGATACCAGCCCACCGGCAGAGCGAGGCACCTGCAAAGCCACTGATTGTCGCGCGCCCGAGCGAGCGATAGACTGCCCCGTGGGCATCCATTGCCGACCGTCCAAACAGAGTGCGGAACAGTGTCCGTCGCCGCTTGCAGGAGCCACGCAACCATGAGCACCACCCCAGCGAAACAAGCCGCCGGCGAGCCCAACTCAGTTCCCCCGTGGGGCCTCGGCAACGGCATTCCGTTTGAATCCTCCGGTCGTCTCGATGCCGATGGCTCAGCCCGCCTGGAGATCGGGGGGAAGGCGGTCGATCTCCCGATGGTCATCGGCACCGAGCAGGAACGGGCCATCGACATCTCCAAACTGCGCGGTCTCACCGGCGCCGTGACGCTCGACGAGGGCTTCGTCAACACCGGATCGACCACCAGTTCGATCACGTTCCTCGACGGCGAAAAGGGGATCCTCCGCTACCGGGGCTATCCGATCGAGGTCCTCGCCGAGAAATGCGACTTCGTGGAGGTGAGCTACCTGCTGATCTACGGCAAGCTGCCTACTGAAGCTGAGCTGAACGTCTTTCGCACGGTGCTGTCCCACCACACGATGATCCACGAGGATATGCGCAGCTTCTACGGTGCCTTCCCTCGCGATGCCCATCCGATGGCCACGCTCGGGAGCGTGGTGGGGGCGTTGTCGACTTTCTATCAGGATTCGCTCGACGTGCGGGATCCGCGGCAGGTGGAAATCAGCGTGCACCGCCTGATGGCCAAACTGCCCACGATTGCCGCCTATGCCCACAAAAAATCGATCGGGCAGCCCCTCATCTATCCGCGCAACGAACTCAGCTACTGCGAAAACTTCCTGCAGATGATGTTTGCGGTGCCGTGTGAGGAATACCACATCGACCCCGACTTCGCCGATGCCCTCGACATGCTCTTGATCGTGCACGCCGACCACGAGCAAAACTGCTCCACGTCGACGGTGCGGATGGTGGGATCGAGCGACGCCAATCTTTTTGCCAGTATTTCAGCCGGCATCTGCGCCCTGTGGGGACCGCTTCATGGCGGTGCCAATCAGGCCTGCGTGGAGATGCTGGAAAAGATCGTCGCTGACGGTGGCAACGTGAAGAAGTATGTCGATATGGCCAAGAAGAAAGACTCCGGATTCAGGCTGATGGGCTTTGGCCACCGCGTCTACAAGAACTATGACCCCCGCGCCCGCCTCATCAAGGCCACCTGCGACAAGTTGCTGGCCAAGATCGCCCGCCACGATCCCATCTTCGATATCGCCCGGCAGTTGGAGGAGGTGGCGCTGGCGGATGAATACTTCATCGAACGCAAGCTCTATCCCAACGTCGATTTCTATTCCGGCGTGATCTACCGGGCGATGGGAATTCCCGTGCAGATGTTCACCGTGCTCTTTGCCATGGGCCGGCTGCCTGGCTGGATCGCCCACTGGATCGAGATGCACCACTCGCCCACCAAGAAGATCTGTCGCCCGCGGCAGATCTACACCGGCGAGACGCTGCGCGAATTCGTGCCGATCACAAAGCGGGCGTAGAAGGCTGGTGGATAGGCTCAGGATTTCGTGCGCTTGGCACGAAAAAATTCGCTGAGAATGCCGCCGCAGGCTTCCTCCATCACATGCCCCGTGTGCTCGACGCGATGGTTGAGCCGGGCATCATCAAACAGCCGGTAGAGCGTTTCGACGGCCCCCGCCTTGGGATCGGCCGCTCCCCACACCACCACCGGCACCCGGGCCTGCACAATCGCCCCGGCGCACATCGGGCAGGGCTCGAGCGTCACAAAGAGCGTGCAGCCCTCCAGCCGCCAGGAGCCCAGCGCCGCCGCCGCCTGGGTCAGGGCGATCATCTCCGCATGGGCCGTGGGGTCGGCCAACTGTTCCCGCTGATTATGCGCGCTGGCAATCACCCTGCCGGCCGCCACCACCACCGCTCCCACCGGAACTTCGTCTTCCGCCGCGGCGGCCCGCGCCTCCTCCAGCGCCAGCCGCATCCAGCGATCGTGCAGCGGTTGGCCGAGCATTTCAAATGGATCCATGAAAACCTGCAGGAGGCGGGGGAAAGAGGCCACCGGCCGGAGTGGACGGCGGAACAGCGGGAGGGGGCGTCCCTTTGACTTTACGACGGCCACCCCCGGCGGCCAACTGGGGTCAGTCGACTGGCTGCTCGTGCGGTGTGGCTGGCCTAAACAACAGTGGGAGGGAGGCTGTCGGGACCGTTCGATCTCGGGTAGGATTGCCGAAGCAAAAGGGCGGACAATCCGACCTCGTCTCAGCCAAGCGCCTTCCCGGCCGAAAGGACATTTTTATGGGGCCCGATCCTATTCTCCTCCTCTTGCGGTGGGCTCACATCCTGGCGGCGATCATCGCCATGGGTGGCCTCTTCTTTGCCCGCTTCGGCCTGCTGCCCGGGCTGGAGATTGTCGACGCTGAGACCCGCGACAGGATTCACGACGCCATCCGCCGGCGGTGGCTCCCCTGGGTGATCGGCGCGATCACGGTGCTGTTGGCCACGGGGCTGACGAACTTCCTGCTCTTCAACGCACTTGTCAAGGAGAGCGGTTGGGCGGGGGGCATGTGGATGAAGCAAACCGGCTATCATTCCCTCTTCGGTGCCAAGTTTCTGCTCGCGCTGGCTGTCTTCTATTTTGCCAGCGCTCTGGTCGGCCGCGGTGAGAGCACCCAATGGGTGCGGGACGATCGGGCCAAGTGGCTGGGCATCACGCTCTGGCTGGCACTCGGCACTGTGCTCCTCTCAGGCTACATGCGTCAACTCCACACCGGCCCCAACATTGCCGTCGATTCCGATGGCGGTGTCGGCATGGGTGGCCCGATGGGTGGGGGGGGCGACTTTGGCGGCATGGGAGGCGGAATGGATGAGGACGAGGGCCCTTCTCGAGGAGGCCGCGGGCCACGCGAGGGGGGAGATGGTGAGGGGCGGAGCTTCCGCAGGCCTGCCGGCGAAGGTGATGCTGGGCCGGCGGTCGATCCCGCTGCTGCCGCCGCGCCTGCTGCCACTCCTGCCGAGGCTGTAGCGGAGCCGGCGGCGGCCCAGTAAGCGCACGGCGTCTGGGGCATCGGTCACTCCCACCCGACCTTGGCCCTCACACCCTGGAAGGAACGGAATGGATAAAAAAGAGAAGAAGCGGATGGAGGTGCTCCACCAGAAGGTGGCCAAATTGCAGCAACTGCTGGCCGGTGCCAAGCAGCAACCGGATGACCCAACTGAGGTCCCCCGGCTGGAGCAGGAATTGGCGGCCGCCCATGCCGAACTGGCGGAGCTGAAAAAGAAATGAAGCAGGGGAGTCTTGATCCATGCTGTGGTACGCCCCTCCGAAAATCTTTTCGACGGCCGTAAAGCCGCGGCATCTGCGGAGGTTGTGCTGGCCCTGTCTCTTGCTGGGACTCTTGCTGGCAGGGGGGGCCGAAACGCGGGCTGATCCTCCCCAGGTCGACTTTTGTCGGGATGTCCGCCCGATTCTGGCGGAACACTGTTTCGCCTGCCATGGACCAGACGGCGCCGCTCGGCAGGCAGGCCTCCGCCTGGATCGTCGCGAAGAGGCGCTCGCTGCTGGCGCGATCCTGCCGGGCCGGCCGCAGGAGAGCCCGCTTGTGCTTCGCATCGATGCGGAGGTGGCAGAAGAGGTGATGCCTCCTCCCTCAAGCCACAAGCCACTCACTCCCTCTCAAAGGGGGGTGCTGCATGCCTGGATCGAACAGGGGGCTCATTACCAGACCCACTGGTCGCTGGTGCCGCCGCGCCGGCCGGAGGTGCCGCCGGTGGTTTTGGCGGCATGGCCACGCAATCCGATCGACTCCTTCGTGCTCGCGGCCTTGGAGGCCAAGGGCTTGGCCCCAGCTCCTGAGGCCGAGCGGAACGCGCTGCTGAGGCGGGTGAGTCTTGATCTCACCGGGCTTCCCCCCAGCCCAGCCACGGTCGCCGCCTTTGTCGCCGACACGGCACCGGATGCCTACGAGCGTTTGGTTGATCGGCTCATGGCGTCCCCAGATTACGCCGAGCGACGGGCGCAGGACTGGCTCGATCTGGCCCGCTATGCAGACACGCGGGGGTATGCCGACGACAAGCCCGATCACCACTGGCCCTATCGCGATTGGGTCGTGGCCGCCATCGCCCGCAACCAGCCCTTTGATCAGTTCACGATTGAGCAACTTGCCGGCGACATGCTTCCCGGCGCCACGTCTGCCCAGCAGATTGCCACGATGTTTCATCGGCTGGCTCCCCAGGCCAAGGGCGAGACCTACCCGGCTGAGGAATATCGCCTCAAGGGCGTCATCGATCGCGTCAACACCACCGGAGGAGTGTGGCTGGGGCTGACCGTGGCGTGCGCCGAGTGCCACGACCACAAATTCGATCCCATCTCGCAGGTCGAATACTTTCGGCTCCTGGCGCTGTTCAACTCCATCGAACACAGCGGGCAGGGTTTCCAGCAGGGGGGGCCAACGATGCCCTGGGAAACGCCCGCCGGAGAGAAACTCGATCTGCCCGTGATGCGGGAGCTCACACGGCCGCGGGAGACATTCGTGCATGTGCGCGGCGACTTCCTCATGCCCGGCGCGCGGGTCACTCCGGGAGTGCCCGAGATCTTCGGCACCCCGGCAGAAAATCAGCCAACGAACCGGCTGGAATTGGCCCGCTGGCTGGTCAGCGGCCGCCATCCGCTGGTCGCCCGCGTGACAGTCAACCGCCTCTGGCAGGCGGTCTTCGGCGCGGGGCTGGTGCGGACCCCGGCTGATTTTGGCCTGCGTGGGGAGTGGCCGTCCCATCCAGAGCTCCTCGATTGGCTCGCCTGCGAGTTCGTTGATTCCGGCTGGAACATGCAGGCCCTGCACCGCCTCATCGTCACCTCCGCCACCTACCGGCAGACCGCGCAGCGGCCCGCGGCAGCCGCCCATATCGATCCCGACAACCGGCTGCTCGGCTGGATGCCGCGGATACGTCTGCCGGCCGAGCAGATTCGCGATCAGGCACTGGCCATGGCCGACCTTCTGCAGCCTTCCGTCGGCGGCCCAAGCATCTTTCCCCCGCAGCCGGAAGGATACTGGGAAGATCGGGATCTCCCCGGCAGATGGCAGACAAGCAGCAGCGAGGAATCACATCGCAAGAGTCTCTATGTTTATTGGCGGCGGATGGCGCTGCATCCCACGCTGGAACTGCTCGACGCGCCGGCACGGCTTGTGTGCACCGTCCGACGCCCGACCGCCAATCTTCCCACGCAGGCGCTCGTCACGCTCAACGATCCGGTGTTTGTCGAAGCCACGCAGGCGTTTGCCGCCCGTGTCCTCCGCGAAGCAGCGCAGGATGACGAGGCCAGGCTCACCCACTCCTTTGCGCTCGCTTTGAGCCGGCCTCCCACGGCGCCTGAGCGGGAGCAGTTTCTCAGGTTTCTCGTGGCATCCCGGGCCAGTGCGAACGAGAATGATGCTCATCGCGTTTGGAGCGGGGTGGCAACAGTCCTTCTCAACCTCGATGAAACCCTGATGCGCCCCTGATCGTTCCCCCAGAGATGCCGTTCCTTGACCACCGCCCCATTCCCACTCCAGATGCTCAAGCGCCGCGCCTTTCTGGGCGCGACGGCCGCCGGACTGGGCAGCATGGCGCTGGCCACGCTGCTGCGACCGGCGTCATCGGCAGCCGCCGAACGGGTTGCCGGTGGCATCCCACCCCGCGCCAAGCGGGTCATTTTTCTCTTTATGGCGGGTGGTCCTTCCCACATCGATCTGTTCGACCCCAAGCCGCTGCTCAACCGGATGGACGGCACCAGCATCCCCGCTGATCTCCTCAAGAATCACCAACAGTTTGCCCTCATCCGCGGGACGCCGAATCTGAAGGGATCGCCGTACCGTTTTCGGCCGCACGGGGAGTCGGGGATCGTGATCTCGGAGCTGCTGCCTCATCTGGCCACAGTGGCCGACGAGCTGGCCGTGATCCGCTCGATGCACACCACCACCAACGTCCACGATCCCGCGGTTCACCTCCTCAATTCAGGCTCCGTGCAGGGAGATCGCCCCACTATGGGCGCCTGGCTGTCGTATGGTCTGGGCTCCGAAAACGAGGATTTCCCCGGCTATGTGGTGCTGACCAGCGGTGTCAGTGACGGGCAGCCCCTGCTGCAGAGCTTCTGGGGAAGCGGTTTTCTGCCCACACGGCACGCAGGTGTTCCTCTGCGCAATAGCGGGCCACCGGTGCTCGCTCTCGACAATCCGCCCGGTGTCTCCCCCGCTGACCGCCGCCAGCAACTCGATCTGATGCGGTGGATGAATCAACAGCAGCATGCGCGGCTTGGAGATCCCGAAATTCTCGCCCGTATCGCTGCCTACGAGATGGCCTGCCGCATGCAGACGAGCGTGCCCGCACTTGCCGATCTGGCTGGTGAACCCCGCCATCAGTTGGAGGCCTATGGCGCGGATCCCGCCAAACCCTCGTTGGCCCGCAATTGCCTCTTGGCCCGCCGGCTGGTGGAGCGCGGGGTGCGGTTTGTGCAGCTCTACGACCGGGGTTGGGACTCCCATGGGGATATCGACACCGAACACCGCCGCCAATGCGCCGCCGCCGACCGGCCGATCGCCGCGCTCCTGAGCGATCTCAGGCAGCGGGGGCTGCTCGACGACACGCTGGTCATCTGGGGCGGAGAGTTTGGACGCACCCCTGTGGCCCAAACGGCGAAAACGACCTGGGGCCGCGATCACCACCCCCATGGATTTACGATGTGGATGGCGGGGGGAGGTGTGCGCCGGGGGCTGACCTACGGCGGCACCGACGAATTCGGCTACCATGCCGTGGAGAAACCGGTACATGTCAACGATCTCCATGCCACTGTCCTGCATCTGCTGGGCATCGATCACGAGCAGTTGACGTTTCGCACCCAGGGACGCGATTTCCGGCTGACCGACGTGGCTGGCAGCGTGGTGAGGGAAATGCTGGCCTGATCGCCCCGACATCCGCCGCACTTTCACCTACCGCGATTCCACAGGAGAAGCACCATGCAACTCGGTTTTGTTTCCGCCATCCTGCCCGAACTGTCGCTCGACGAAGTGGCTGCCTCGGCGCGGGCCAGCGGCTATTCCTGCGTGGAAGTGATGTGCTGGCCGCCGAGCCGTCCCGACCGGCGCTATGCCGGCGTCACCCATCTCGACGTGACCGATTTCACTCCGGCCCGGGCTGATGACGTGCATGCCCTGATGGCTGTGCATGGCGTTTCAATCAGCTCCCTGGGCTATTATCCGAATGCTCTCGGTGCCGATCGGGCCGAAGCGCTCCGCGCCGTGGAGCACATTCGCAAAGTGATTCGCGCTGCTAGCTTGCTGGGGCTGGGCAGGATGACCACGTTCATCGGCCGCGATCACACGCTGTCGGTCGAGGACAACTGGCCCCGTTTCCGCGAAACCTGGATTCCGCTGGTCGAGTATGCGGAAGACCAAGGGATACGGATCGGCATTGAAAACTGCCCGATGATCTTCACGGCCGACGAATGGCCGGGGGGCAAGAACCTCGCCTCCTCACCAGCCATCTGGAGGAGAATGTTCGCCGACATCCCCAGCCTCCATCTGGGGCTCAACTACGATCCTTCGCACATGGTGTGGCAGCAGATGGACTATCTCCAACCGATCCGCGAGTTTGCCGATCGGCTCGTGCATGTCCATGCCAAGGATGTGCGGGTCGATCAGCGCAAGCTCGACGAGGTGGGGATTCTCGCCCATCCGAATCTCTATCACTTCCCCAAGCTGCCCGGACTGGGGGACGTGCACTGGGGCCGCTTCTTCGGGGCTCTCACCGATGTGGGCTATTCCGGGCCGGTCTGCGTGGAGGTGGAGGACAGGCCCTACGAGGGAACGCTCAGCCTGCGGCAGACAGCGCTGCGGCAAAGCGCTGCGTATCTGCGGCAGTTTGTCGTGGGCTAGCCAGCCTGATTGCTGTTGCCGTGGCCCACAATCCATTGCCATACTCCCCCCCGCCAGAGGCTCTGAACTCCGGAGAGGCCATCTTTGCCTCACCTCTGGCACGACGGAGTGTCTGTCTATGGTTCATGCGCCTCCGCAGCAAACCTCGACTCGGTATCTCTCACTCGACTTCTGGCGTGGTCTGGCCTGCTTGATGGTGGTGACCGGCCACGCGATCTCCCGCATGACGCCCGGCTCAGGGGGGCTGCCTGCCGCAGGGGAATGGTGGGAGCAGGTGGCGATCTGGATGAGCCAACGCATGTGGATCGGGGTGCCGATTTTCTTTGTGATCAGCGGCTACTGCATCTCTGCCAGCGCCGATTCCACCCGGCGCTTGGGGCGACCGATCAGCGAGTATTTCCTGCGCCGCTTCCGGCGCATCTTCCCTCCATACTGGATCTGCGTGGCAGTCTCGTGCGTGCTGGTCGCCTGTGGCAACTTCCTCGCGCCCAATCTCTTTACCGACATCAGCCTGCCCTGGAAGATTCCGGCGCTGCACTGGATCGGCAACCTGACATTGACCGAGACCTGGCTGGGGCAGGTGTTCAACTATCCCTTTGCGTGGAGCAACCTGTTCATCTGTCCGGCCTGGACGCTCTGCTACGAGGAGCAGTTCTACGCGGTCGTTGGCATCCTCATCTGGCTGGCCGGTCCGCGGTATTATGCAGCTATTGCTGCCGTCACCGCGGCGGTGCTGTGGCGGTCGGTGGCATCACCGGCCAGCTACAATTCCGGCTTTTTCTTCGATGGCAGATGGTTGTCGTTCGCCGCCGGTGTGGCCGTCTACTACGACCTTCAACATGCCAAGCGGCTGCAGTCGTGGCTGCTGCGGGGATTGCTGGTGGCGGGCATTGCCTGGTCGTGTCACGATCCCGCCATTCTCAAGGCCCCCAGCAGCATCGAATTGGACCGGCTGTGTGTCTTTACCTTTGCCCTGCTGCTGATTGTTCTGCATCGCTGGGATGCCCGCCTCCACCATGCCCGTCTGCTGCGACCAATTACGCTCTGCGGCACGATGTGTTACAGCATCTATCTGATGCACTGGGTGGTGGTCAGACCGATCAGCCATGGGCTGGGGCTATTGGGACTCTCCACAGTGGCCGAAACGCTGCTGGTCGTGGTGCCGCTGAGTCTGGCCACATGCGTGGGGGTGGGAGCCCTCTTCCACGTTCTCGTGGAACGCCGGTTTCTGAACAGTCCTTTGCCCGCCACCGGGGGCCCGTTGCGGACAGGGGTCGCCGCGACGCCTGCCGCCCCCCTGCCCGCAGTGGAGGTCACCACCAGCGGAGTTCATCCCGACCGGCACGCAGCCTGACCGCTGAAAAAATCGAATTTCTACGGCTTGGCAGCCCGCTTCTGGGCAAAGAGCCAGGTGTAGAGTTCAGGATTGGCGTAGGTTTCTGTCCACGAGTCGTGCCCCGCTTCGGGATAGACGGTGAACTTCACATCCGATCCCACGGCTTTGAGGGCGTCGACCATTTTCTCTGAGTTTTCCAGCTTCACAATCGTGTCTTGAGCCCCATGGAACACCCAGATCGGTAACCCCTTGAGGTTTTCGGCATCATCCGGATTCCCGCCGCCGCAGATCGGCACAATCGCCGCGAAGCGGTCTGGTTGGTCGGCGGCCAGCATCCAGGTGCCGTAGCCCCCCATGCTCAGCCCCGTGAGATAGATCCGCTCCGGATCGACCCGATAGGTTTCGCAGATGGAATCGAGAAGTGCGCCGAGATAGTCGGGGTTCCAGCCCCGGCCAGGACTCTGTGGCGAGACCACGATGCAGGGGTAGTCGCGCGTCTTCTCCTCGATCATTTTCGGCGGGCCGTGCACCTTGACCTTCGCCAGAACTTTGCCCGATTCCCCGGAGCCGTGCAGGAACAGTATCAGCGGCCACCGTTGGGCGCCAGTGTCGTAGCCCTCCGGCAGCGCCAGCAGGTATTTGTAGCGCGCCGTGACCGTGATCTCCTTCTCAAAGAACTTCTCCAACTGGCTCGATTCGGCCGGGGGAGTGGCTGGGAGCGGTTCTTCAGCACGTGCTCCCGGGTGGGGTCCTGCGGCAGCCAACAGCACAACCACCGCCATCATCTGAGAAACACGTCCCTGACCGCGGTGGCCTCTTCCGGCAGCCAACATCCGCCCACCCTGCTGCGCTCGCATCGATTTGACTCCTCACACATGCTGTTTTTCCGCCCCGGCAATCGCCGCAGTCTACACCACTGCCCGCCGGGTGGAATCGGTTTCGAGGCGAGACTTTTGCCCCTTTTTGCAGTAGGCTGGCGTGCCGGGGGTTGTCGTTCGACCTGCGGTCAACTCCCGCTGGCGGCAGCCCCTGTGTGTGGTGTGTTTGCCAGCATGGGTCTTGCCGATTTTTTTGCGATGTTTCGCGGTGGCCGCAGCCGGGCGAGAGTCGATCTCGTGCGCCGCTATGAACTGCTGCACCACGGCATCGCCGGCACGATGTCGAATTTCTACAAGGCGCGTGACAACGCCTCGGGGGCCATCGTGGGGCTCAAGGTGCTCGACCCCAAGAAGGTCGATCCCATCGAGAGCCGTTACAAGGGGTTGGGCAAGGCGGGCGAAGGGGAGATCGGGTCGCTCATCGTGGGGCCCAACGTTGTCAAAACTCTCGATTGGGGCGTTGCCACGGATGGTCGGGCCTTCATCGTGGAGGAGTTTCTGGAGGGCATGCTGCTCCACGCCCTGCTCTCCAAAAAGATCCCGCTTCCTCCGGAACAACGCCTCGATCTCGTGCGGCAGGCGGCAACGGCCATCGATACGGTCCACCGCGCAGGATACGTTCATCGCGACATCTGTCCGCGCAACTTTATCCTCTGCGCCGACGGTCGCCTGATGCTCTTCGACTTCGGTCTTACCGTCCCCGACAGGCCAGCCTTCCTGCAGCCTGGCAACCGGATCGGCACGCCCAATTACATGGCTCCGGAAGTGGTGCGGCGCCGGCAGGCAGACCGGCGGATCGACCTGTTTTCCTTCGGGATCACCGCCTACGAGATCTGCACGCTGGAGCTCCCGTGGCCCCGCGGGAGCACCGGCAAGGCGGCACTGGCCCACGATTCGACATCCCCCACCGATATCCGCGAATACTGGCCAGACATCCCCGATCTCCTTGCGTCAGCGATCATGGCATGCGTTGAGGCCGATCCGGCCAAGCGTCCCGCCTCCATGGAGGCTTTCCTCACCCGGATCGGCAAGGTGAGCCTGTAATCGATATTCCGGGCAAGGCTGGAGGAGGGGTTTCCTCAGGGAAACGGGCCAAAAATGGTCTGTGCTGCGGCTCAGCCGAGGAGCCCTTGATGCCGAATGGGCCGGATTCTAGGCTGTAGGGCTTGCGATGCTCGGGCTGCCCTGCCCATTGCCAGCGCCCTCCGAACACGTATTGACCACTCAAGCCGAGGATCATCAGCCATGTCCATGGACAAAAGCCTTCGCGTCCGCAGAGGTTCTTCAAACGCTCGCGGTGTGCTCACGCGTGGCGAGCGGATTTTGAAGCTCAAGGAGCAGGAGCGGTTTACGGAAGGCCGCAGCCCGCTGGGGCTTCCGAAGGTGCGCGTCTTCAAGATGGCAATGAAGAAGAAGAAGAAGGCCAAGGAAGAGGGGGCCGATGGCGCCGCTGCAGGCAAGGCACCGGCTGGCGGCAAGAAGAAATAGCCCTGAGGGGTGTTTTTGCCGGTCGGCTGAGTGGGATGCCTTCGATGCAGAGGGGCAGGGAAACTGCTTTCTCCCCGCAGCCCCGATGATTCTCGTTCCACCGACAATCAACCGGTTGGGAGTCAACTGGCTGATAACCCACCTGCGAGCAGGCGGGTGGCCGCTGCTTGGCCGGAGGCGATTACCTGCGGGATGCCCACCCCCTCATAGGCATTTCCCGCCAATGCTAGGCCGGGGAACTGTTTCAGCCGCTCTTGAATGCGGGCCACGCGGACCAGATGCCCCAGATGGTATTGAGGCATCGCCTTGGCCCACCGATTCACCTGCACCAGCAAGGGGTCACCGCGGGCCCCGATGAGATCGGCTGCCTCTCCGAGTGCCAGCGCCACCAGCGCTTCGTCATTGAGCTGGTTGACGGCCGGATCGAGCGCTCCACCCAGAAACACCCGCACCAACACACAGCCCGCGGGCGTGCGGTGGGGGAATTTCGAGCTGGAAAAACTGATCGCCAGCGCTTTACGGCCCTCGATGCGAGGCACCACCATTCCCGCCGCGTCGAGCGGATGGGCCACGTCGGTGCGCTTGAATCCCAGCGACACCACGGCCGAACCGGCATATTCAATCTCCCCGAGTTGGGCGGCGAGCTCCCGGTCGACCGGTGTGAGGAGCGCTGCGGCAGCAGCCGAGGGTACCGCCACCACCACTCCCTCCGCCCGGAGCGTTTCCGGCGGCGGTGAACCCCCTCCCGGCGTCTGCGATTCGACCGTCAGGCTCCAGCCACCGCTCGCCTGGCGCTTGAGTGTCTGGGCCGTTCCCACGATCCGGCGCACCCCGGCGGTCTCCAGGCGGGCGGCCAAGCGAGCCACCAGCGTCTCCATGCCTGAGGCGAGCGTCACGAACTGCCCGTAGCGGGCTCCGGAGGCCTCGGGGCCCGTGTCCCCCTGCCGCAGGCGGGCCCGTTCTCCCGCCGATAGGCTGCCGTGCCGCACCTCCATCTCCCAAAATTCCGGACAGGCCGCCGCCATGCTCAGGCGGGCTGGATCGGCTGTCCAAATACCGGCTACGAGCGGTTGCACGATCCGCTCAAACGCCTCCCGTCCCAGGCGGCGCACGGCGAAGGATTCGAGCGACTCATCCTCGACCGGAGGAGTGCTGCGGGCGCGGGGGTTGATCAATCGTTCCATCAGCACCCGCCATTTGCCGGCGGGGGAAAGCAGTTCGCTGCCGATGATGCTGTCGATTCTCCCGGGAGCGAGAAGGCGGAATCCGGCGGGCACCGGGAGCGTGCGTCCGCCGCGGAAAATGAGCGCCCTTCTGACGCCCGGCGCTATGGGAAGAAGTTCGTCGCTCAGGCCGAGCCGGAGCACCAGCGCCATCCCCTCCGGCCGTGTTGCCAGGAAGCTGTCGGCGGAGCATTCCACCAGCCAGCCATCGCGACGCACCGTGCCGATCACCCCTCCGGCACGTGGCGCTTGATCGATGAGAGTGACACCTGCTGCCTGCCGGCCAGAGGAGGGGCAGGCGAGGGCTTCGGCCGCGATGAGGCCCGCCAGTCCAGCTCCGACAACGATGTACTGGGATGGCATCGGCCTGCCCTCCAGGGGCTCCTTAGCAGCCTGCTTGGTCTCTCTGTGAACAGTGTAGCCGACGGGGCAATGAGCCCCTGACAAGCTGCGTGGTGGTGGGGGGCTGGGGGAGCCGGAAAGACCGGAAAACGTTTCCAATCTGGTCTGGACGTGGCACTTCCCGCGCCCTAATTTCCGCCCGAATCCCCGTGTCGTTTTTGGAGGACTCGTCGTGGCCATGCTGCGGTGCTCACGTGCTGGTGGTCTGAAATTGCTCTCAGTTGCCCTGCTGGCAACTGTGTCGGGGGAAATCGGCCTGTGGGCTGCGGAGCCTTCGCCAGCTCCGCGCACCCTGCTGAGGATGCCCCACTGGATCGAAATGCTGGGTGATCGCCGGGAAAGCGCGCCCTCCGCCCAACCACCGTCTGCCAAGCGGACAGACCCCAACCGCGCCAGCCGCGCCGAGGCGCAGGCTGCCCAACAGCGAATTCCTGTCGCTCCCGCTGTGCCGGCGGCTCCCGCGGGGAGCAAGCGGCCTGCGGCTGTCGTCGCTGCCAACGAGGGCGAACTCTTCCTGATTCCGGCCACGCCATCCTCTTCGGCCGCTGGCAAGCCGGGCCGGGCCCTGCTGCGTTCCAGAACGCCGGCCGACGTGGACGGGCATGCAACTCTGGCGAGCGGTTGGAGCGAACTGCGCCCCGATCAGTTGGCCGAAGGGGCGGCGACGCCCGTCGACTCCGCTGCGGAAGCAGGCGGAGGAACCGTGACGCTCGGTCCCGAATCGAGCGTGCTCGCCCCGGCGCAGCGAGTGGCCCCAGCCGCGGCCGCCGATCGTTCGGCCCCGCAGAAGGTCGCCCCGCCGCAGGCCCTGCCAAGCCCCCCCTCATCGGCCACACGCCTCGCAACTGAGGCCGCGGCAGCAGCACCGGCGGCCGCTGCGGTTGCCGAAAGCGCTCCGGTTCCCGCTGCGGAGCCGACGATCGGCGATTACCCCGCCGCCGTGGCCCCACCTCTACCGGCCACGCCAGAGGAAACGCCCAGTTTGTCGATCGATCCAGCCAGCTTTCGCGGTGTGTGGCCGGGACGCTCGACCCGCAGCGAAGTCGAGGCGGGGTGGGGGCCAGGCGAGGCTTTCACACGCGAGGATGGCACGGCTGGGTTTGTCTGGAAAATCGATCCGTTCGACCGGGTTGAAGTGACGCTCGATGGCGACACCGTCGGCTCCATCCGGATCAAGCTGGCTGAGCCGGTCGCTGTGGCCGAGTTGGCAGCCCAATTGGATATTGCTGACCTGCGGAACGTCTCGATTCTCAACGAACAGGGCGTGTCGATCGGCGAGGTGTTTCCCGAACGCGGCTTGATGTTCAGCCTCAAGCCCGGCACCCGTTCCGCTTTGGCTGTGATGCTCGAACCGCTCGACCCCGAAGCCTTTGTGCTGCGGGCAGAAGGGGAAATCGATTCCAACACCGCCTACGCTCTGGCCGATCTTCAATATGCCGTTGAGATCGATCCCCAGCACCTGCGGGCCCAACGCCTGCTGCTGGTGCTGTTGTGCGAACAGGGCAAGTGGCGGCAGGCCGCCCAAACGGCCGAAGCAGCCGTGCAACTCGATCCTGTCGATATCTGGACACGGCTGAAATACGCCAGCGTGCTGATGGCACTCGATCGGCCGGCCGAAGCCAAACAGACTGTCGAGAGCGTGCGGAAAGAAGACAACATCCCCCCGCTGGTCTCCGCTCAGGTGGAGCGGATGTTGGGCCGGCTTGAGCTGGAGTCGGCCACGCCCGATTACCAGAAGGCTGTGAAATATTTTGAAAATGCGATCCGCAAATCGGCTCCGCTCATGGCCAACCGCTCGCAGTCGATCCAACGGGCTTCCCGCGAGGTGCTCCTCGATGCGCACGTGGGAACCGCCGTGGCGATTGCCAAGGGAACATGGCAGCAGAAGGGGCGTGTGATCCCGAAATGGCTGGCTCGTGGTGAGGCCCTCGTGGCTGAGCTGAATGCCGATTCCGATGAGCACGACAGCTTGGATATCCAGCTCTGCCGCGGCGCCCTCGCTGCAGCAGCCGGTGCGCCAGATGCCGTCGATCCGCTTCCGTGGGTCAAACGGCTGCTGCAAACCCGCGATCGAATGGGCGCGGAGCTCACAGATCCCTGGCGGCGCCGGCAAATCGACTGGGAAATCGGCCACGGCCTTTCCGACGCTCTCTCCGCCAGCCAAAAGCGCGGAGAAGCTGCCGATATGCTCGACAATGCCACGCTCACTGTCGCCTTTCTGGAACGCGGTGCCGAGCAGCGCGAAATCAGCGATGCCGACCGGGCAACGATCGGGGAACTGCTGTTCCGCATCGGCATTCTCCACAGTCTGCAGCATGGCGATCATGCCACTGCCGTGACCTGGTTCGACAAGGTTCAGCCGCTCTGGCAGAACAATCCCTGCTTTGGTGCCGGCGGCGACATCGGCCGGCTCGGCGAGTCGTACGTCAGCATGGCCATTTCCTACTGGCAGGTGGAGCGTCGCAAGGACGCGCTGGCGCTGTGCAGCACCGGGGTTGAATGCATGGTTGAGGCAGTGGATCGCCACCAGCTCAGCGAGCAGGCCCTGGCTGTCGGGTATGGCAACTTGGCGATGATGTATTCGGAGCAGGGAGAGGAAGAGCAGGCCAAAAACTACGCCGAGATGGCCAGTCGCGCCGAATCGACGGGGCAGAAGGTGCGCTAGCCCAACTCTACAGCAGGCTCTCCAGAAGCAACCGCATCTTGCGCAATTCAGCCACCTGATCGACTCCCTCCATTGGTGGAAGGTGGGCGCTGAGGGCCCGCTTGTAGCCCACCCGTTCCAGCTGGCTGAAGAGCTTTCCATACTCCACGGCCCCTTGGCCGATGCGAACCTGGAAGGTGTCGGGCTTGGTGTCGCGCAGGTGGACGTGGCAGACGTACTTGAGGATCGGTTCCCACGACGCCTGTTTCTTGTGCCCGTAGATGAAGTGGCTCGGATCGAGCGTCACTCCCAATCCCGGTACATTCCGGCAGAGCGAAGCGGTTGTCTCGGAGTCGTGCGTCATTCTCCCGGCTGCCGTCTTGACGCCCACCACCGCGTCGAGCCCGGCGGCGATGGCCACCAGCTTGCGGAGCCGCTCAATCTCGCCGTTGAAGGGCGTGCCCAGTTCCGACGCCTCCACAACCATCGTCACCACGCCGAGCGATTTCGCCAGCTTGCAGCAGGCGGTGAAGCGGTCGTACATCTCGGGCGTGTCGGCCGACGCAAAGGAAACAGCGACTGGCCGCAGGCGCTGCAGATCGCTGCACTCCATCACGGCCGATTCCGGATGGGCCGCTACCTTGTCCGGCTGCAGGTGCGAGCCCTGATCGTGCACGTCGATTTCCACCGCCGTGAATTCGAGTTCGGCCAGTCGTTCCATCGCCTTGGCCAGGGGCAAGTCCGGAAAGCACTCCGTGCTGACAGATACAATCACTTCGACACGCTCCTCGCTGGATGATGCGTCCGCCTCGGCCAGCCAGGCGCTGCTGCCGGAGGACGCCGCTCCAAGGTAGCCGCCCCCGTCAAAAACTGCCAACATGGTTGGGTCGTGTGAAGCGGCCCCAGGCCAGCCGCCCCAGATGGGGCGGTTCCTGGCAACGGGCCTGTGCCAAGGAGCCTGCCGCTGATGGATACCGAACGCATTCCTCCCCTGCCCGCCTCCGCTGAGAGCCCGCGTGCCCGCCGGTTTCGTTGGGGCTTCTGGATCCCCTGGGCGATTGCCGGCGTGTCACTGCTGGTGGCCCTGGCCAGTGCCGGGACGGCGGCCCAGTATTTTCAGCGTGATGCAAAAGTCGTGGAGAAATACCATTCGCTCTCGCGGGTGGCAGCCACCAAGGTGGCGATTGTCGACGTCGCCGGCGCGATCATGAGCGGGCAGGGATTTGCCCGCTCCCAACTCGACCACATCGAGGAGGATGACCAGGTCAAGGCGATCGTGCTGCGGGTCGATTCTCCCGGGGGCACCGTCAGCGGCAGCGATGAGCTGCATCATCGGCTGGCCAAGTTGGTCGCTGCGCGAGACCTGCCGGTGGTGGTGAGCATGGGAGGCATCGCCGCCAGCGGCGGCTACTACGTGGCGATGGCCAATGGTGGGCGCGAGGGGGTGATCTTCGCCGAACCGGCGACTCTGACCGGGTCGATCGGCGTGATCATTCCCCACTTCGATGTCTCGAAGCTGTTGGAAAAGTACGACGTCGTCGATGACTCGATCACCAGCGGCCCGCTCAAGGAACTGCTCAGTCCGACCAAAAACAGAACTCCGGAACTCGCCCAGCGTGAGCGGGAGGTGCTGCAGGCGTTGGTCGACGACATGTTTGGCCGCTTCAAAGAGATCGTGAGTGCCGGACGGCCAAAGCTCGACAAAGCACAGGTGGCAGCGGTGGCGACTGGGCAGATCTTCACCGCCAATCAGGCGCTCTCTGCGGGGCTCGTCGATCGCATCGGCTTTCTGGAAGACGCCATCGACCGGGCCGTTGAACTGGCCGGACTCACCAAAGAGACTGCCCGGGTGGTGCGCTATTCCCGCCCGCGGAGCCTGGTGGACGAACTGCTCGGCGGCGCGAATCCGACGGCGCGGGTGGGGCTTCAGGATCTGACGGAAGCCTGGGGGGCTGAGCTGCTGGCCGAATGGACGGCACCACGGGGGTGGTATCTCTGCAGCCTCTGGCCGGCGCTGATGTCGAGCGGTCGGTAACTGTCAGGAGCTGAGCAGGATTCTCGCCGAGGGGAGCCGGCCTCACCCCATCGCGATGCTCTTGCCGAGCGCCCCGAAGGCGGCATGATCGGCCGGGGAGAGGCGTTGGCCGAGTGCTCGGGCCAGCGCCAGCCGGCACCAGCAGTCGGCTGCCGACAGCGACTCTTCGTCGCCGCTTGAATCGGTGTGATGGGCTACCGCCAAGACGCTCACCAG
>Ga0164295_10000784_pt1 | contig 26423 bp, 34 predicted proteins | sample GEODES006metaG_FD_111798 | JGI IMG/M metagenome (GOLD analysis project Ga0164295, IMG submission 111798) | Oligotrophic lake water microbial communities from Sparkling Lake, Wisconsin, USA - GEODES006 metaG | ecosystem: Environmental > Aquatic > Freshwater > Lake | place: USA: Sparkling Lake... | reverse complement strand
AGCGGAAAACGAGTTGCATTTGGGGTATCACGCATACGCAATCCGTTCGGTTCTTCAAGTTCTTTAAGTGGTCAAGGTGGTAGAAGTGGTAGCAGTGCTATCAGCGGAGGTCCTCATTTTGGTACGTTTCCTTCGTCTAAAAACCCTTATACGAAACGTAAAACATCATTTGCACCGATCCTTACACCAGAGGAAGCACTCGCTAAGAAAAAAGTAGAGAATGAAGCATTAGCTGCGGCTGCGGCTGCTGCTAAGAAAAAAGCAGAGGAAGCGGCAGCTACTAAGAAACTAGCAGAGGAAGCGGCAGCTAAGAAGTTAGCAGAGGCAGAGGCAGCTGCTAAGAAAAAAGCAGAAAATGAAGCAGTAGCTGCGGCTGCTGCTAAGAAAAAAGCAGAAAATGAAGCAGTAGCTGCAACTGCTGCTAAGAAGCTAGAGGCGGAAGCACTAGCTGCAACTGCTAAGAAAAAAGCAGAGGCAGAGGCTGCTGCTAAGAAGCTAGCAGAGGCAGAGGCTGCTGCTAAGAAGCTAGCAGAGGCAGAGGCTGCTGCTAAGAAGTTAGAAGAGGCAGAGGCTGCTGCTAAGAAGTTAGAAGAAAAACTAAAACGAGAAGCAAAAGAAAAAGCTACAATAAGTGAGATATTAGATAAAATCAAAAAAATACATAAAAGTGCAGAAAAAATATTATTGGATGCAAATACTGAATTTACAAAAATGGATAAAACTACCTTTACACCAGGAAATGGTCAAGAGGAACTAACTAGTGTAGAAGAAGATATAATAAAGATTAGAGCTGATATTAAAATCATTGAAGATGAGCAAACTGCAATTGAGACAAATCCAATAATTACGTTAGATGCAGCAAGATTAAACGATGCCCGTGCAGAGGCTGCACGTATTGAGATTGGTGTTCTTGAAAGAAATATTAATGCGAATATAAAGAAAGCAAACCGTAAAAAAGAGGAACAGCTTGCACGATTTAAAACATATAGTGAAATCAATTCTCATATTAAATTAATAAAGGGAACTAATGAATCGATTAAAAATAATTATGATAGTTTAAAAACAAATTTTATGCGCCATATAAATAAATTACCAGATGGTATGGATGCTATTCCACAAATAATAAATGAAATTGATAATATACCAACTCCTGATTTAGCAACCCCATCACAAGCAGATGTCGATAATTTAGAAAAGGATATAAATCGTGCAAAAAAACTTCAAACTGAAGTAGGAATAAAATTAGATTTCTATAATGCTCTGCTACTGGTTCCAAGTAATTTAACGAGAGCAGAGGAAAGATATCATGAGTCATTAAAAAAATTTCCAGAAAATACACCAATATTTCCTGAAGAGCATGGAGGCAAAGAACAACAGCTTGCAAGAGAAGCTCAAGCAAAGATACCCAATGAAATTGCTAAGATGAAATTACTAGAACAAACAGTACTTGATCCGTCATTTATTACAAATAAGACTAGCCGTGATATCACTGAAATAACAACTGAGTCTTTCAAGCTGAGAAATATAATTGACAAACATTTAGTGTCTATAGCTGACAATATTAATGAAGCAAATCGTAAAAATAAAGCTGAATTTGAAGATCAAAAAACACGGGCATTAGCCTCTATTGATGCATTTCTTGGTAGAGCAATGACTGCATCCAAGACTGCATCTGATTTATTGAGTTCATACAAGGTATCCAACTATGTATCAGACCATGGAAAACAGGAATTGGATATAGCAACTGCAATTAATGCAGATATTATAACAAAAATCGAAATTATTCGAAAACAACAAGAGATCATAAATGCCCCATTAGATCCGCAAATATGGAGAGAAAAACTAAACAAAGCAGTAGAAACTGCAAATAAGATGGTAGGTATGATCGATGCAATGTTGGAAGCAATACGTAAGCATGTTCAAGATGCACATACGAAAAAACAAGCAAAAAATGCAGCAAATCAATCGAAAGGAAAAGGAACTGCACGGCAACGAAAAAACTTACGTAGAACTAGAAAGAACCGTAGATGAATATTCTCTTGAAAGCAAAGTATAGTTTTTATAGTGCCTTAGTCTTTTTTCTAGTTGCGAATCCCGAAACGTACAAGGTGATTCAATCCTTTGTAGGAGGGTGGGTGACAGTGGCAGGTCCTGGCGGCTGTCCAACCCCTATTGGAATTGTGCTTCACACATGCCTCTTCTTCTTAGTCATGTTGGCACTGATGATGTTTCCACGGGATTAAATATATACTACATTTTTCTAAAGATTGCTACAATCTTTAGAAAATATATTCAGTAAATAGGCTATGAAACACAAGACATTAAAGAAAAATAATGCATTACATCCTCATAAATATTATAAGGGTCTTACACGAAAACAAGCCGCTGAACGGAGAAAAGAGATTCTAAAATTTGGTGCAAAGGATTGGAAAGACCCGAGTGCCTATGTTGGATTTAAAACAGATAAGGGAGTAAAAACAAAATCATCTTCTTATACTATAAAATTTAGGGAATTATTTCCAGATGCTAAATCACTGGAAGAAAAGGCAGACGCGACAGGAGTGCCTGTGAAGTATTTAAAAGAGTGTTTTGATCGTGGAAAAGCGGCATGGAGAACGGGGCATCGCCCTGGTGCTACTCAACAGCAATGGGGCTACGCTAGAGTCAGTTCTTTTTTATTAAAGGGAAAAACCTATAGAACTGCAGATTCGGATATAGCCAGACGAGCCATTGAAGAATCAGAATCCGCTAAAAAATGGTTTTCAAAAAAATAATAAAATTGAATCTATTTTTTTAATAAAATAAATAGACCTGATCCAGTTCATACTTCGAAATGGGTAATTTATTCACAATTGATGCAACACCTATGAAGGGTGTGAACCTCCTTGACGATGGGGTGCTGTGTCCACTAAGTTCACTGGCACGTGTCTATCATGGACGTATTCATGATACCGATGACACCATCCAAATCTTCATTTTATTTGGAGAAAAAGGGATTGATATCACAGTGAGATATGCTCATGTCATTCGTGACAATATCACTCTAAGTGGCATCACCTTCATGACATTGAAGGTAGATGAACGGCGTAAAATCATCTCACCAGAGTATTCCTTCGCTCATCCCTACTATATCTATAGCATGGAAACTCTGCGTATTTCACTAGACATAGGAACACGGTCCATCTATAAGGAGTGCTGTTGTAGTGACATAACATGTGAACACCCTACTCCCTGCACCAAGTCGACAGATCCCTGTGCCGATTCTAGGAGTTCCTGCGACTGCAACTTTAATGTCGACTTGGCTGCTATTGTAAAACTCGCATTGAATTGCGGATATGCCGTAACAAGAAATGAGGATGGGAATTTCAACATATCCCTTCCTGTTGCTCCTATTACTTCCAACAGTTCCGCGTGCACTGCATAAAAAATGGTACCTACACCATTTTTTCAATGAATATCCAATAATACCATCCCTGTTCGAAGCAATCCACGTGCAGTTCCTCCCAATCCTTTAACAAGACTCCAGGAATCTGCAGGACGAATCCAATACAGTTTCCAGGTTCCTTCCACCTGACTTGCCATTAATTGAACCTGAGACTCTTTGGCAGCAGTGACTGCAGCAGCCACAGCTGCTTCCCCTTCCTTATATCGAAGTGTTTGTAACACCTCCATACGAGCTGCAATCGATATACTATCTGACCAAATCACTGTTTGAGGAGATCCGAAGATTCCTAGCGAAGAGCCTACATAGGCAAGTTGCACCTTGGTCACCGATGGAAGTGTTTCAATAAATTCCGTAAAGGCAAAGGGTGGAATCGGTGCTCCGAGATCTAACACCAGTGTGACAGGTCCCGCCGCTTTCAACACAGTAGCTAACATAGACCATTCGCGGGAACTAGTAGGACTCCAAATGAGATTCCAGGAAGCACTGTCACGCACTAATCGATGTGTTCGAACTTCCTTTCCACACAATAAGATTGTCATTCCTTCGGGTAAGCATTCCCATGGAATCCAGGCGTCTTCTTCGCGTTCCACCAACACAAGGGTGGTTCCTTTTAATGATGCACTAAATCCTTCTAATTCCATTCTACAAATAGGAAGATATGAACACCTTCGTTGCTACCGCAGGCACTGCCCTTGCCTTGGATGCCATTTGGTTAACCTTGCAAAACAAATACCATCGATCCTTATTTCAATCGATTCAACATAGTCCTTTGGTTCTAAGACTATTTCCTGCCATTGGTGTTTACCTGATCATACCTGCTATGATTGTGTTAGGAGCTGTCAACCCTGCCACTTCAATTCAAAATGGAATCACCCGAGGGGCAATTCTTGGATTCCTAGTCTATGCTTTTTATGATCTTACCAACTACGCCACCTTTACAAACTGGACACTTTATATGACAGTTACAGATATTATGTGGGGAACCATTCTATGTGCACTTGCTGCTGGAGTGGGTACCTATGTAAAAAAATGAGTCTATCCTTCTAACAAGAAAGATAGACTAATAGGATGTCAAAGATTACATCCTTCTTTACTCCAGTATCAAAACCATCCACAACTCTTTCGATTCTTCCTGCAACGATCTCCACAAAAAAGGAAGAGGTGAAGCCAGTAATTATTACAAGTGAAGGGATGGATACCTTTTATACAAGCTTAACACCGAAGCAACGATTAGCTCATTCGATTGCAGCCAAAGCCTTGGGAACCAGTTATGATGTGCAAAGAACGCATGATTATAATAATTGGTTAAAAAAATGATACATTCTTCTATTTTTCTATTTAAGATTAAACATGTTAGCACTTTCACAATTAGTTCCAGGTCAGCTATATGAGATTCTTATTATCGATTATAATATAATTCGATCAGCTATGTATTATGGTTTAAGAAAAGAACACACTCAACGTGGAATAGATTTACATCCAGAATTTGATGCTGGACAGAATGCAAAAGTAGCATATAACCCAAATTATATCCAGATATATAATGTGCTTCGAATTACAGACAAAGTCTAAGCGTCTAAAAGTGACGCCCCTTTTTTAAATAGGGTAACTGGATAGAAGTATGTCCAAATTGGTAATTGTAGAATCGCCTGCCAAATGCAGCAAGATTGCTGGTTATTTGGGAGACGGATGGAATGTCATGGCGTCCATGGGACACATACGAGGATTAGATGAATCGTTGGAAGCGTTAAAGATTGGTACCTGGGATCCTACCTATGTGGATCTTCCTGCCAAGAAAGAAACAATTAATAAACTGAAAGCAGCAGCCCGAAAAGCAGCGGAAGTCTGGATTGCAACGGACGATGATCGAGAAGGGGAAGGAATTGCGTGGCATATTTGCACTGTCTTGGGACTTCCTGTAGCAACTACCAAACGAATTGTCTTTCATGAAATTACAAAAACAGCTATTTTGGCAGCAGCAGCAGCTCCTACCACCCTAAATCTTCCCAAATTTTATTCCCAACAAACGCGTTCTATGTTGGATATGTTGATTGGATTTACTATTTCGAAGGTATTATGGACACGTGTTCCAAGTGCCAAATCGGCAGGACGTTGTCAAACTCCTGCTCTTCGCTTGGTCTTAGACCGTGATCAAGAAGTGGAATCGCACACTGCAACATCTTCCTGGCAGTTGCAAGGAACCTTTGAACCTCAAACACAACCGGCGGTGCCTCTTCCTTTGCTAGAAGGAACGGCAAAAGAAGCCCTTCCTACACGAGACACAAGTCTTGCCGTTCTGACAAAGGTGCATACCAATCGAAATGTCTTGATCAAAGATGTAACTGAAAAAATGTCTATTAGTAATGCTCCCCGACCATTGATTACATCGACACTGCAACAAGAAGCGTCGTCCCTATATGGATTCAGCCCGAAACAGACCATGTCAGCAGCGCAAAAACTGTATGAAGGAGGGCATATTACCTATATGCGAACGGATCATGCAGTGCTTTCACGAGAAGCCGTATTAGCCTTGCGTCATCAGATTAAAACGCGATTTGGGGAAGAGTATCAAGGTGCCTTTGGGCAGTCGATGGGAGGAGGAGCACCTGGTGCACAAGCGGCTCACGAAGCAATTCGACCGACCCATGCCGAACATCAAACGGTAGAAGCCGATTCGGTGGGATCCAGAGTCTATCAATTGATTTGGCGACGAGCGATGCAATCGCAGATGGCAGCGTGTAAAACGGATGTCCGCACCTATACACTCCAATTTGAAGCGGAACCAGACCGTGTCTGGACCGTGGAACAATCGAAGATTCAATTTGCCGGTTGGAAGATGTTAGAACCTACCAACAATGATGTGAAAGATTCAGTCCATTGGACAGCTTGGAATGCCTTTGCCAAAGCGGGAACCAAATTGGTTTGGACTAGCTTAGCTGGTCATGAACGATTTACCAAACCAGCTCCTCGTTATACGGAAGCATCCCTTGTAAGAGATTTAGAGCGAAAAGGAATTGGACGTCCCTCCACCTTTGCCTCCTTAATTGCCACCTTGCAAGAGCGGGAATATGTTGAAAAGACAAATCTAGAAGGAAAAGAACAAGAAACACATCATTTACTTATTCATACTCCTACGACCTGGCCTCCAAAAGAAGAGGTGATAAAACATACGGTGGGAGCGGAAAAGAACAAATTACGAGTCACACCCATTGGACGCTCTGCGATTGAATTTCTTGCCAAAGAATTTAATGATTTATTCTCCTATGATTATACGGCAAAGATGGAAACAGATTTAGATCGTATTGCAAATGGTGAAAAAGAATGGAAATCATTATTACAGGAAAGTTGGGATTCATATAAAACCCGGTATGAAGCCTTTACAGGAAAAGAAGCACGAGCAGCGAATAAAGCATCATTATCCCGAATTTTATCTCCGGCAATTCAAGTGGCGCATACACACAAAGGACCGCTTGTTGTACAATCACCGCCAGAAGGATCATCAAAAGAGGTGAAACCTATGTATGCACCGCTTCCAACAGGAACTACTTTTGAAACAATTACACTTATACAGGCAGAAGCTGCGTTAGAGGCAGCAAAACAAGCAAAAGAAGGAGTATCCCTTGGATTATGGGAAGGAGCGCCTATCTTGAAAAAGAAAGGACCGTATGGACTGTATGTAAGTTGGACCAAGGATACGATCAAATTACAAGTTCCCATTAAAGCGGGAGATTCGTTGGAAGCCATTCAAGCAAAACTGCTAGCAAAACGTTCAGATGAGACATATAAGGTAGGGGATTTTACGATTAAAAAGGGTCCCTTTGGATATTATTGCTTCAATCATACATTGAAGAAAGCAATCTTTGTAAAGTGGCCGGCAGAAACGGATTTTAAAACTGCAACGGCAGAACAAGTAGGTGCCATTTATACAGCAGGAGTTGCTGCCAAACGCTCTGGAGGATGGAAAGGGAAACGTGGAGGTAAGAAATAATATCGATGTTTTTAGTAGGATGGGAAGAATCACTCGAAAATATCGTCAACGAGGAGGACTTTTTGGATTTGGTAAACGTAAACCAACCCCGATTTCACCGAGTGTTCCAGGAACCACCAATTCCAAGATTTTAACTGGGTTAGATAAAGGATCTCAAGTAGCAAATTTGGCATCAAAGGCATCAAATACCAATGCAGCATCCACTATTCTTGGAAATAGTGCCAACTCCTTATCAAGTGGTTTTGAAGGTCTCGACTTCACATTAAAAGCTCTGAAAGTAGCAGCAACTAAAAAAATTAAACATGAAAAAGATACTTCAGATACACTAAAGGCACAATCAGAATTAGTTGCAAAAGCTGCGACCTATGCTCATACTTATTTACCAAAAATTTTAGAAGTTGCAGGAGCAGTTGCCGGTATGGTTGGTGTAACTGTAATAGGAGCAACACCAATTGGAGCTCCACTTATTGCAGGAGCATTAGTTGTTCTAGCAATGTATCTTAAACAGAAAGGATTAAATTTGAAACTACGAGAAATAATATTAGAACATAGAGATAAATTATTCTCAATTCTTCGTATGTATTTAATTATTCAGCGTGTTATTATTAATATGAAAGTGCCCTATGTAAAATATAATAAGAAGACAAAACAATCCCTAGGAGAACAAGGTCTTGCCACATTACAAATTAGCCCTGAATTTCAAGAAGCAATTACAGAATACATGCTAGTTCTAAAAGCACGAACTCCTCCTGATTCTAAAACTGCTTGGTACAAACGAGCCTATTTATCTACAAAGAAATTTTTTTCTGCTGGAAATACAATTGAAACTCTCACAACGCTATTTACTAAAATTTTAGATAGTTTTTATTTAGAGGCTGCAAAATTTAATTTATTAATACCATTTGCTGCAGAAGAATTTGGTCCTATTAAAAATAAGATTAAAACATCCTCTCAATTTACAGATCTTGTAGTAGGATTTTCTTCTACAAAATCATCTTGTGGAGATAGTAGTGATCCTGATGCAGTTTGTAATAAATCTGATGAAGAACTAACATTAGAGTTTGAAAATACAATTAATGAATTAAAAACAATGGTACCAGAAGATCAACTAAAACGGGCGAATGATGTTGCAAGTATGGTACAAAATGGAGCAGATAAAATACAAACTGAGACATTAACAGATCTGGAGGAAGCTCAAGCTGATAATCAACAAGAAGCTGCTGCGGAGGCAGAAAAACAAATAGAATCAACTGCACAAACGGTACTGGAAAACAGTGCATCTTCTACTGCCAATGAATCTCTTGCTGCCAATACACCACCTTACAATGAAGACTCTTCTGCACCTTCTACATCTTCTGCTGCACCAATTCAAAGACTTCCTGCAAAAAGACTTCCAACAGAATCAATAGAACCAACAGAACTAACAGAACAAAATCTTCGAAGAACACGTCGCAAAAAATATAAGCAGAGAAGGTAGAGCGAATGAACTTTAGTAAATCAACCCCTGCAACACTTCCTTCTACAATTACACCAGGAGCATCCGTTCCTCTGGTCTACACTGCGAATGGCGGTGGAAGAGCCTTTTCTTCCTCTTTACCAGATATTTCCAACTGGCGGGATCCCACTCTATTTGCAACCATTGTTATTTCCGTGTTGATCGTGGATACCATTGTATTGTTTTTCACGCGATACTTTCCCGATACTTTGGGAAAACCCCTGAACCAGTGGTACGATCAATTTCAACTCAGTGCGGTGATCTCCGATGTAGGAATCATTGTCATCGGCTTTGTCTTGGCACAAGTTCTCTACACCTATTTCTTTGCACCTACCTATGGATGGAATGTATGGATCTTTTTAGCTCTGTTGGTAGGGGTTCAAGTCCTTCATGATCTCTTTTTCTACTTTGCTGTGATTCAACCCATCCCGAAAGGTCATAATGAGATGATGGATACGATGAAAGCCTATTCCAAGGGAGCTGGATCCATGATCTTGGTAGGAGATGCACTCCTAATGTTAGCCAGTGCCGCGATGACGATGGCATTGAAAGATCAATCTATTCCAACCTTGATGTTTGCAGGATTGGGAGCAGCATATACCATTCCATATATTCTTACGACCCGATGGGAAACCAATTCTGCCAAGAAATCAAAGAAGGAAGAAGAAAAGGAACCCCCTCCTACTCCCCTCTTGAAGCAGGAAGTTCAGTCACAGCAGCCGTCTCAGCAAGTGCGACAACAGTCGCACGAACAGCAGATGGATCATCGTGATATGAGCTTTGGAAATGAACAGGCAGCCTTCCGCACGGGGATGCCACCTCCTCCCTTTGCACAGGATATGCCATCGGAACCCATTCCTAGCAACTTTTACTATTAAAAAATTGATATACGTTTAATTTTCTAAGATTCATTTCATGAAGATTAGAAAATGGGATGCACTGTGTCCACACCGCTTTCCCCGATTGTGATTTCCTTGGATGGAAATATTGGAGCTGGCAAGAGTACCTTGATTGCTGCTTTACAAATGGCAGCGCCTGAATTAACAGTCTTACAAGAACCAGTCGGAGATTGGCTTACATTAAAGAATGAAGCTGGTGAATCCCTTCTATCCTTATTCTATAAGGATACATCACGATGGGCATATACCTTTCAGAATTGTGCCATTCTGACCCGATTATTGACAACGCAATATGCGTTGGAGGCGTACAAACCTCAACCAGGAAAGTATCCAATCTTAATTACGGAGCGATCGGTGTTGACAGATCGCTATGTGTTTGCAGAAATGATGCGCAAGGAAGGAAAGATGAATCAATTAGAATGGGATTTATATATGAAGTGGTTTGATGCCTTTGCAACAAAGATCCCCGTAAAAGGAATTATACATATTACCACCAGTCCTAGTCTTTCCAAGGATCGAATTGTACAACGTGGACGACTAGGAGAGGAATCGATTTCAGTCGAATATTTGACCAAGTTGGATCAACAACACAAGGAGTGGATCCAATCCACATCGCTTCCTACCCTATCTCTTTCTACTGAGACCTCTTTGGAAGAAAATGTCAATAATATTCGTACCTTTTGCAAGCAATTTCATGAAAAAAATTGATATATATATTTTTTAAAATCATATTTGCAAGTTCAGGTTGTGTATAGACTATTTTATATGCCATACACAGTCACAAGAGATACACCTATAAAACGAGAATATAATGGTTATAAATATGAGCTTCCCAATTATAAATTAAAATGGACCAATGATGATTGGTATGAAACAACAGCAACAAAAGATGAACGAGCCTTTGTCGACAGATATGTTGAATTACTAGATCGATCATTAAAGTATATTACAGATAAAGATCAAAGAATACGATTAACTTGGAAATTACTTCCAACAGCTGAAATGCCATTTCTTGGATGCGCGCAACAAATAGTACATCGTTATTATGAAATGATAAGAGAACGTAATAGATTAGATAAATAGATATCCGTTTGTTATTTTTGGTTTAGAATAGAAAAAATGCAAAGCATTTTTTCTATTCTATTTATAGAATGAGTAGCGGTCAGATCTTGGTTGTTGATTCAAATTTACCCATGCCGCCTGGAACTGATTCAAGTAATCCCTCCAACCCAAAATCCGCGATTAAGAATTTAACAATGACATCCAATCAGGCAAATACGGATGCTCAATATGATCCTCCTCCTAAACGAGAGGGGTTTCAATCTGAATATATATTCTATTCCTACAAATCGGTATTGTACCTTATCTTAACACTTCTTCTTCTATTATTTGTATGTAAAAAAATATCAGCCTATAGCACTGTAGTATTTATATCTGCTGTTATATTAATTTATTTGGAAAGAAATGTAAATCGGACTGTATAAAGAAATCCGGCTTCCGACACTTGAAACATCATATCTTCTAACTTTTTTTGTTTTAAATAACGATTGTTTTTAATATGAAGAACAGGAGGAAGATCTGTTTTTTCAATCTGTAACTTCATACCAAAGGATGCAAAATAAGACATGCATTTTGCGATAGAATCTTCTGTAATGGCGGACATATGGATGGGGGGAGGATAGATTGTTTTTAATCCTTCTGTAAAGATTAACAATAAGACTTCAAATAATGCAGGTACATCCCCCCCTGTATCAAATTCAAGTTGAACTGTGTGGGGAGGGTTGGGATCCGTTGAAAAAAGAGTTCGTGCAAATTCTTGTGGAGTACTCATGATTCTATTCTATTTCTATGCATGTGGTTTAAATCAAGATTGAAGCCATCCATCCGTCCTGCGATCATATTTGATGGCATCGGAGAACTTGGCGAGTCCTTCTTGAGTATAAAACTCTACTTGGAGATAATCGGATGTGAGGATAACATATTTACCCGTCTTGGTAACTGACAGAAGCGTATAAATCTCCTTGAGAACAAATTGCTGCATGGCTTGAATCACCGCCACCTCACGAAGAATTTGATCAGAGGGGATCTCATCTGCGGAAAGCTTGAAGTAGGCACGCAAATCATCGGTAACAGGCTTCATCTTCTTTGCAGGCATGATTGTCACAACATTTGAAGCACAATACTCCAAATGTTTGATTGTAGGAACATCATCTTTAATTGGAGCGTAGCGACCAATCCTATCGGTATTTTCTTTTAAATTATTTGTAAAGAATAAATGGATGAATCGCCATGCTAGCTTGCGGATTGAAATATTATCCCTTCCCTTGGGTTTGCTGACTACATCTTGAATAAAGGCAGAGAATGCAGCTGCATCTTTTTCAGCCAGGAATTCAGGAAGGTCCTTTGTAGAAAAGGACTTTGAATCTGCTGTAAAGACGGCTTTGTGCATTGTAGAAATTGGAACCTTATGGATGATTATAGCCAAATCATTTGGCTTGGAGGATACAGGAGTGAATTTTTCAAAGGCACTCATTGCAACCGTATTCCATGGAGATGCACTTGTACTTGCACTTGCAATCGCACTTGCACTTGCACTGTCAGCTTCCACTACATCTGACCAAATTTCTTCGGAAGGTAATGTAGATACAGATGCGGGTGCCGGTGTAGACACCGTTTCAGATACAGGCGTAGGAGCCGGCGTAGGAGCCGGCGTAGACACCGTTTCAGATACAGGCGTAGGAGCCGGCGTAGACACCGTTTCAGATACAGGCGTAGGAGCCGGCGTAGGAGCCGGCGCCTTCTTTGAAGAAGATGCAATGCTACTAAATAATTCTTTTACATTCTTGCAAGGAATCATGGATTTAATTGTTAAAATAGGATCCGTGTGACTTGCAGCTATCTTTGCTTTTTCTTTTTCAGCTATCTCAACCGTACTTGCCTTAACAGCAATAATAGGCGTATCAATTGCTTCTGTAATCATTTCAATCAATATCTTCTCGGTAAGACCGCTCTCTAGCGCACGAGATTTAATATCAGCCATAAACTCATTTATTTCCTTTGTAAACTTACGAAATGTTGCCATTTTTATAAGATATGTAATTCATATTGTATGTATAAATCTATATGTTTATCAATTTTTTTCATATATTATATGGATAAACTATCCATTAGTATAGAAAATAACATAATAGATGTAATACTCATAGAAGATCCAACTGTAATTGCAAATCGTGTATCATTGGTCGGCTTAATATTAAGAATTTGTAAGATTGGATCCATAATTGTATCCTTTGATCCTGTTAAATATTGTTCTGCGCGTGTAATAATGCATCCACGAAAGTACCAATGTGAAAAAACAGTAAGACATGCAAAGATACAAATAAAAATGCGAAGCGGTCGATTGGATGAATATAAAAAGAAAATCAATACCCAGGAAAAAATAAAGACAGGATGAAATGCAGCTAAAGCTGCGCCATGAGCTGGATTCCCACCGGGGAGCCAGAAGAAAATAACGTGTGCCAGTGCTATAATTGCATTTACAAGAGTCGATCGCAATTCTTTCATTTAATGAAAGAGAAGGGATTATTTTCCATTTGTATACCCTGATCTAGGGCATGGATTGCCAGGACAATTTACACGAGAACACATTGGGCATGATAGTTGACTCGAATCATTTTCAGGTCGATTAATCAATTTACCAACTTCAATCGAATATATCATAATATATTCTCAATATGTAGTAGAGAACCATCTGTATATTATATTTTTATATATTCAATTTTTTTAACATCTAAATATGTCTAAACATATATATTCTTATATGCATAAGAATGTCCTCTCTTACACGGATTCAACGAGAATTAGCCGATTTACGAAAAGATCCTCCCTCGAATTGTACAGCGGGTCCCATCCATGAAACAGATTTATTCAAATGGGAAGGAATGATTTTTGGACCGAGTGAGACTCCGTATCAAGGAGGGGTCTTTAAGGTATTAATTCATTTTGGAATGGAATATCCCTTCAAACCTCCTCATATACAATTTACAACCAAGATTTATCATCCCAATATTAATGCAGCAGGAGCCATTTGTCTAGATATTTTAAAATCTCAATGGAGTCCAGCTTTAACCATTAGTAAAGTCTTATTATCCATTTCAAGTCTATTATGTGAACCAAATCCAGATGATCCCCTAGTCCCCGATATTGCCCATCAATATCGCACGAATCGAGTCATATATGATCATACCGCTCGTCAGTGGACAGAGATGTATGCATCTGGATCTGAATAAGACTTTATATCTAAACTCATAATGACTCTATAGTATAGAGTTCTATGAGTCGAAAAATAACCTTACATATATCTCCTGGATTTACGCTTCCACTGATCTATCAATCAAAGGATGTATCCCAGGTGGAACAAGCTCTTTCACTAGGAGCTATTTTAGCAGATACTGTTCCTACCAGTCTTGCCAAAGCCAAAGATTCTGAATTTGCAACTGTCTTACAACGCAAAGAACAAGAAGCAGATGCAAAAGAAGCCGCATTAAAGGAAGAACTGACAAAGATCAAGACAACCATGTTGGAGGCACAACGAGAGATTCGCAAATTAGAAATGGAGCATGAACAGGCATTACGGGACACAAAACGATCTGCCTTGGAAACGCAACAACGCCTTGTTCAAGATACAAAAGAGCAAACCTTACAACAGGTTCAAAAGGAATTGACAACCTTGCGAGAACAGAATCATTTATTGGAGTTACGACGAACACAATTAGAAAAGGATCGCACACAAGATTTGGAACGCGAACGCGCCTCTATTAAAGAATCGATGCAATTAGTTCTTGCCAATAAGCAAGAACAACTTGCAAAAACGGAGGAAATAATGCAACGCTTGCAAGAAGAGTACCGATCCTTGAATGATTTTTTACGACGAAAGATACGTCCAACAAGTTCTCAAGAAAAGGGAGCAGATTATGAGACGATCTTTCGTGAATCCTTGGTCCGAGCGTATGGAGCCATTCCCAAGTTTAGTCTTCATAGTGGAGCCAGAAGTTCTACTGGTCATGAAGCCGATTTTCTAACGACATTCTATGATACATCGATTTTGTGGGAGGTGAAAGACTATGCGTATAAGGTTCCCACCACGCAAATAGACAAGTTTTTACGAGATGTACGTGAGAATAAACAGGTATCCATTGCAGTCATGATTTCACGAACAACCGATATTATTGGAAAAACAACAACAGGGGACAAACATTTTGAATTTGAAGAGGGAATCTTATATGTGTATATTAGCCGGTTTGAGTTTTTGGGAGATGCCAACGACCTCCTACAATCCTTACGACCGATGTTTGAGGTGTGGAAGGAATTAGGCAAAGACAAGGCTGCCGCCACCCATGAAACTATTTTACATGAATTGCAACGATTGGTGGAAGAGGCTGCCACACGACGAACCGAGTGGAAGACGCATAAGGCACGGTTGTCCGATGCACTGGGATGGATGTCGGAATGTGTTGAAAAAGCGGAAGCGAGTGTACATTCCTTGCTACGTCGTATCAAAGGAGTTGAAACTGAGTTAGAGATTCCTGAAGATTTATTTCGCCCCTTGGATGATGAGCGCAGCAAAGAGACGGCAACCGCCCTTTTGGCGGTTGTAACCCTTACACCAGAGCACGAAGTTACAATTCAAGAGTTAGCAAAAGCAGTCTCCACCCATCTATCTATTTCTGTTCCAACCGCATCAGATCGTATTAAAGCAATTTTATTACATATGCACACTCCTAAAGGGAAGCCGCATACTACAAAGGGATTTACCTTACGTATTTAGCAATATAGACTCGAAATTTCATTTGTTCTTGTTCAAGTTGTTCAATTTGTTGATACAATAATTCAATTTCTAATTTTACACGAATTGCACGTACACGTGCTAGCTCTGCTTTCACAATCGCTAATTCCGCTTCTAATTGGTCTAGATTCATTAATTTACGAGGACCTACTAATATTCCTATCTTTTCAGGAGGAGTCGAAATACGTCGCATATCAGAATTCATGTTTTAATAAAGAATGAATTTTGATGGATAAATATCAATTTTTATATACCATGAATGGTCAATAGCATATGCATCATTCCCACCCATTGTTTCCATTGTAAAAATCCAGTTCCTCCTATTTCTTTTGCTTTACTAATCACTTCTTTGGTAGATTCAAAGATAGTTTTTAAATTAACATCTTTATAAGTCTCATGTAAGAGGGTTTTATCAAAAGAAGGACTACCTCGAATTACATTCACCGCTTCATGAAAGGTATACAACCACTCCACCAACCACTCTTTCAAACTTGTAAGTTTCAAAAGAGGTTGCACAGGATGTGCTTTGACCCAGTCTGTGGCATGTGTTTGACAAATAGGACAGGGAAGACTCATCGGGAGTGCTTCTAACAAGCGGATCCATTGCCGTGCTGCATAGGCTAGTGTATGTGGTTTTACGATTATATCTGATCGATCCGCCAATCCATGTAAGAGGGTCCATAATGGCGGTCCCCAGGTACTTCCTGAGGGAAGTGTTGGCATTGTTTTACTGCATCGTTCACAGGACATTTTAAAACTAGTAAGGATAATTTGCAACGCAAATTATCCTTACTAGTTTTAAAATCAAGTCATTTTAAAACTAGTCATTTTAAAAATATTATAACTTTATCGTAGTTAATTTCTTAGAAAGTCGATTCAGACTCACATCTTGTACATTGAGAATTTCTACTGTGCGAGGAAGATCTGGAATGCTATCCAAACACGTATTTTTACAGCAAAGAATCCATAAGGACGTATGAAGTAGGGGAGGAAGTATTTGAATTCCACAATCTTTTAAAATTAGTACACGAAGCGTACGTGGAAAGGGAGGAAGATACATAATAGGACAATCTTCAATGGTAAGTGAGATTAATCGAGGAGGGAATTCTTTGATTTCATATAATTCATGACAGGATGTAATCTTTAAGGATTCAATCATGTCAGGATATACACTCAGAGGAGGAAGGGTGTGAAAGGTCTGTTCATATAAATGAATATCTGTCATCCAATTTATAAACATATATATTATAATAATTCTGTTCATTTTTTATAAGGAAAGTAATAAGCGAATCATGCATTCAAAGAAACAGAATGCTAAACAAATGGCAAACCAGAGTGAACATCCGCAAAGGTAGAATCCTGCTACTACAATCGAAACGACTAACAAAATTCTTCTTCGCATATATGCTTGTGGTTCATATTGAAATGTATACCATGCTAATGAAACAGGAAAAAATTGAAAACTTTGAACAAAGCGAACGAGCATTTACATACTAAACGTAAATGGGCTTTACATATGAAATTGTATATGTGAATGAGATTGATATTTCCACAGGATTACCCAAGGTGTATACAGGTTCCTCCATTCCTTCCACCATGATGCGCTTTCTTAAAAATGCAGAACACTGGTCGATTGACTTTGCAAAATTAATCTTGGGAGGAGATCTTTCTTACTCGGAATTTGCCCCTGTCCAAGATCTCTTGGATATACTCCCCATTTATGATGAAATTGTAGAAGAACTAGTTGATCAAAAAGCGGAACGTTATTGGACCCGTGAAACACATGAAGCCTTTGTAAATGCATTACGCTTCTTTGCGGACCATAGATTGTTTATTCGGTATCATTGCTAAGTACAGACCTTGCGAATGGTATCAAAGATATCTTCAATGGTTAATCCATATTTTTTATCTTTGTAGGCAGCTGCTAAGGCAGTCCAAATAGCGTCTTCCTTGGCATCAAACGTGGGAAGGGATATGTCAGAGGGACACATCCAATAGTCGAGACCATCTTCTTTATAGACAGAATCTAACCCACCTTCATTTTCATTGATATAATAAAATACGAGAGTACGTTTCTTGGGCATTTTTCCTATATATAATTATATATAGAAAAAATCAATTTTTATACTGCACAACAGGTGTAGGAAACCCCTGGAGTGGGATTTCCTACACATCCACGCAATACATGTACTTGAGGAATATCCACAATAGCAATGGCTTCATACTTGCATACATCGGTTGTAAAATAGTAGTTATTTGTTCCAAGTGTATTGGCACAATAATCACACATCCATTGACATCCAGTCCCTGTTCCTACGCTAAACGTTACACACTGATTGGAAACATTGATTGGATCAGCAGTTACCAATGTAAGAAGTGCAAAGAGAAGAGCAAACATGATTCTGATATCTTTACACGAGTTTTTTTTAGATACCCTAAATATAAGATGGCAGTTCCAATTTATACGGTAAAATTAATGAATCGCCAGGATAAAGATATTATTATCTTGGGAACAGTTGTTGGAAATGATAGTGAACGAATCAGTTTAATTCGACGAGTCGGTGATAGTTTTATGGGAATCTTTGGATGGAGTTCCGGTCTTATGCGTAAGAAGATGAATGATCTCATTGAAAATGCCAAACAGGATTTGCAAAAGAATGTTGCAGAACAATTTCCCAATGCAACTGCTGTATATGATGTAGATTTTAATTTTAATACAAATGGTAGTTCTATAGGATCAAAATCATCGTTGGATCTGGTGATTACTGGAACAGCTGTCATTGAAAAACAAAAAATAAATAATAATGTAAAGAATAATGTGAAAAATAATGCTAAAACGCGTAGAAATAATAGTGGAAATGCTCGTACTAGACGCTCTAGACGATCATAAATAGAGCATACTTATGATTTACTTATAATCGTATAGATCATAAGTAGAGCATGCGATATTTAGATAGAATACAAAATAAGATAGCAAGAACAAGTGTAGATGCAAAGCATCCTAATGCCACTTGTTCCAAGGTTTCAAGAAAGGTATGATCCATTGCTTAGACATTGCCCATTAGCTCTAGATCGGTATCGCTTTTATTCTTTTTCATTCCGTATACAATCGGTTGCTCGGTTGTAACTGTAGGAGGTTCTTTCTTTTTTGAGCACCGATACATGCAATCCACACTAGTATAGACACCTAGAGCAAAGACAATACCAATACAGCTGTAGATATAGTTCATGTCATCGGTGATAAATCCAGCGGCAAGAAGACCGCCGGCAAGAAGGATAAGGAAGATGCAGAAGAGGACGGCTTTTAATGGCAACATAATTTATGTAAGAAGGGATAGGATCATTTAAGTAATCTAAATAATAATCTCTATATCCTTACAATAGAGGATTATATGATTGTAATTATTTCTTTGCTTTTCTAGTTTGACGCGTTTTACCTTTGTATCCATACAACGTATTCACATAATCACCTTTGTAGGAAGCCTGTAACTTCTTTAAAAGATCTTGATTCTTAGTGGGATGAATTTGTTTGCTAATATCTTTAAAGGTCAAAAAAGGTGTTTCTTTATTAATCACGCGTTCAGGAATTCCATAATATTCTTCATAGGTTTTCCCATAGGCTCCTGTTCGAACCTTTGCTTCATCCATCTTAAAAAGCTTCTTGAGTTTATGTAACTTTTCTTCGGTATCACAATCGACTTCCATATAGGGAGGAAGACCTGGAACAATATCAATCACGATCTCATGAGCCATAGGGTGACTCCATTTTTCACGGATGGATTCTTGATACGCTTTTTTGGCAAGTCCAATCGATTCCATAAAGGCTGAGCCGACTTCAAACGAATCTTTAATTTGTACTTCAAACTCTTCAGGATAATTTTTACTTTTTTCATAAGATTTTACGGTCATACTGACTCCAGTTCCATCATCGCGAACGCGTCCAAATCCATTTGCAGTTTTATCGCACAGTAAATATACATTTCGTTTTAACATCTTTGGAGCATGAACTCGCTTGCATCCATGGGATAAGAGAAGTTTTCGCATAGCAGCAGGATCCACATCCAATACCTTTTCCTCCCATTCCTGACCGGGCATCTCTATTTATGCTTTAGCAAATACTCTAACACATCACGAGGAGTATGAACATGCTTGATCATATAGAGAATGGTTGCACGTGGAATCAGATACGTAATCTTGGTTTGATCTCCAAATAGACAGATGGAAAGAATCTCACTAAAATATGTTTTATAGGTCGGTCCAAGCGGTATCTTCGGTAAATATTTCTCTATCTGTTTTTTCACATATGGACGCAGACTTGTTGTAAACAAATTTTCTTTATAGCTCAAAAACCAGAAGAGATCATTTTTGGTAGCAAGATTATGCCGTTCTTTGTCGGTTAACTCATATTTTGCATGAAGGGCTTTTCCATAATCAATTGCTTGAATCAAGAATCCGTGAGTGGGGACTACATGTCCAAGAATATTAAGACTCTTTTTTCTTGTTGTAACATAGCCAATATTTTGCATTGTTAGATCATTATGATAATATCCTTCTTTCTGCATCAAATAGATAATATAGACAATTTGAATCACAAGATCGTAATAGGGGGCAACTGGCAGTCCAGGTGTAACAACCGACCATAATGTTTGCATGCAGTAAGACGATTTTGACACATTCTTAAAATGTCCTGCTTTATACGTTTGTGTATGAGTGCAGGGATGTACAATACGCACATCATAGAATTGCATGAAATGATCGGGATAGAGACGGTGCATAGTCTTTGCAAACTCAATCTCTCTCCATTGTGGAACTGCTAAGGATTCGTGGGTATCTTTCTCATAGATTGGTTCCACTTTCATAGCATACGATGTATCTTTGTAAACTGCGCTATATACGGTACCAAAGCCTCCTACCCCTAACACAGGTCCTTGTGTTACATTCTTCAATCCGACTCTACTTTTTTTACGAGTTTGCATCCCTATTCTATGTATAGAATAGATGCTCACCTTCTTTCTATCGCTTGTTTTCTTTTGCGGGTTAGATTCCTTGTTTCAACGTCTTCGTTTGGAAGGACGCTATTACGGAGTGCATGCACTACATAACATGGCAATCACTGCTATTAGTGCCCCTGAAGTAGTCACCACGCTTACAAACTTTTCTTCCATTCATACCTATCCTACCAATTACACTGCGTTAGAGCTGTGCACTGCTCTTCACCTGTATCACATTTTATACTATTTTCAAAAACTCAGATTAGATGATTGGTTGCATCATATCTTAATGATTGGAATTGCCTTGCCTATTGGAGGGCTGTTGCCGGCAGGAACCTTGTTAGGATATAGTTTATTTTTTACAACAGGATTGCCCGGTGGAATCGACTATATTCTATTATTTCTAGTGCGAAATAACTGGTTGCATCGTACTACGGAGAAGAAGGTAAATCATGCATTAAATGTTTGGATTCGTAGTCCTGGATGCGCTAGTCATGCTGCCTTGGTGTGCGCCTATCTTTCCATGCATCAAACATCTATCTTATTCATGTTAGGAGCGTTAACAACTGCCTTTCTCAATTATTGGAATGGTCAATACTTTATGCAACAGGTAGTCTATGATGCTGGCAGTTTACAACTCTTTCAAAAAATTGATACATATTCCTTTCATAGACGTATTGAACATATATAAAATGTCAGAAACATGCCAGACATTTCTTACAATTGAAGGAACTGCAGACGACCTCCAACATATTAATGAATTAGTATTTAATTTTCAAACGATTCATTCTTGCGAATGTATACCTGGTACTGAAGAATATAATACTTGGTGTAAACGATTTTGGGGGTGTAAATCTCTTGCTACGGATATAGATATTGATTATGTTCCAGGAGAGACAAGAATGAATGTACATTTTACAACACAGGAAACTCTACCAGATGCAATTCTTACCTTTCTTACCATACAATATCCATCAATCATGATTGCGAATGAATGGCAATATGGTCGATATGAAGTAGCTGGATTCAATGTGTATTCATATGGAAGTATGGATTGCAAATATATTGAACCATATGATTACGCAGATGAAGTGTTAGAAGCATTTGCAGATAACAATTTATGGTTTCCCTATTTTGATTATTACGATTCCTTTGAAGGAGACATAGATGAACGAGAGGAAGAAGATTTAAAACCGGTTGTATATGTAAACGAATATTTGAAAACATACGAAGGATTAACTGCATAAAATTGATATAGTTTTTTTAAAAATCTTCTATAGTCATAAAATGCCATTTACAACTATAGAAGATTCATCGCAAGAAGTCTTGCATGCAGTTCAAACTGTATGCAATCATTCTCAAGCTTATACAGTTGAACACATACAAGCATATTTACAATCTGAATTGGAGGAGGATGATATGAGTACAACAAAAGTACATATAGATGCAATTATTGCATCTCTTCATTCTACAGTGGATACACTTCCTACAAATTGTGCAGATTGGTTAAATTCAAAATGGGGAGGATTTACGTTTGATATTGAATACTTTATGGATGCATGTGATGCAGTTGTAAGTCTTATTGAACATATGTAGGATTAACTGCATAAATCTAGAAAAAAATTGATTTTCTTTTTTACATATAAAAAGTATGTGCTTCCTTGCAGAAATCATGTCACGTTTACTCGCCATTTTACTCGCAATTATGCAGGTAACTGCTCAACCCACATGGTCTGCAATGTATCATGCTCCTGCCCCTGGGCATAGTATCTGCAAATTTCACATGAATCAGTTGATTGATTGTTACAATGCCACAACATTTATTCCCTTTGTCTTGGGATTTAGTTGGCTTGATGTATTGAACCTTCAACAACAGGACACCATTTCTGGTATTCGCGCTTCCACACGGGATCAGATTCCTGTGACCTTGAATGCAGTCCTTTCCAATGCTCTCCCACAGCAATGCACCAAGGAGATCATTGGAAAACTTGGTGAACATTATGACAATGTGTCAATGCTTCTTCCTACAGAGGCAATGATTCGAGAAGAAATTTCTCAATATACTCTTGCAGAGCTCACTGGCAATTTGTCCACAATTGGGAATCGAATTACATCTCGACTCAATATCTTGCTCCAGGGGCAATACGTATGTCCTCCATATGCGTACTATCTTCATCTTGGTACTCCCAACTACTCTGAAAGCCTTAAAAAGGCACAAGAGGCACGATCTGAAGAGGTCGTAAAAGATGAGGTGGCTCGCCTCAAGCTTCAAACTGCAATGCGTGAAGGTGAAGTTGAGCAACATAAAGCAAATGTTGCAAACACCATCTCTCGTCAAAAAGCTGAGACGGATGCTGAGAATCTCCTCAAAATGACAGAGGCGCAAGTTTCGTCTATGATGAGATATGCGGAAGCATATGCAGAACTTCAACAAATAGATCCATCTATTCCAACCCTTTGGACATATCGTCAAATTGCGGAGAAGGAGGGTACACAGGTGCAAGTGATGATCGTGCCTCCTGGACAATCTCCCAATCACCATATCCACACAGGTCTCAATGGACAAGCTGCTGCTGCTGGTGCGGTTTAATTCTTTGGAAACAATATTTGCCTCGTATCTTTTTAACCATAAATTTATTTTTACTATTAAAATATGCTCTCATTGATCCATAGGATGGATCAATGGGAGCCCCTTTCGTAGCAGCTGAGCGGATGAAACAGGGTTGCTAACAAAACCCTTACGTACAACCTTTTTACCAATTGTACGATCCGTGACTCTCAGATTGCATCGATCGTTTTTGTTGTTCTTTCTTAGTTTCTATGTGCTAGTATCTCGTTCCTGGTTGTGTATCGCGTACCGTCCAAAAGAATCGGCACGCTATGATCGTTTCACACCTGAGCGTTTATATTACATTTATGAATGCGCGATTTGCTTACGCAAATTGCTATATTGCCAGCTTTATTTCATTCGCTACGAAAGGGGGTATTAAATATTTATACTGTTATTAATGTGCGACCATTGCTTTCACTCAGCGTATAATCGACCTGTGTTTCAAACTCTTCAATGGCTTTACCAAGGGCATCAATCTTCTCTGATAGATCAAGAGGATCCAACACCGTTGCCTTGTTTTGCGCAAGAAAGGTCGTTGTGAGTTGCTGGACCACTTCCACATTGGTCTTGGCATCCTTTGCCAGTTCCGTTGTCAATAGACGTTCCACACGCTGTTGCTCGGCTTGCTGGTGTCGTTCATACTCTGCCTTGGTGGCTGTATGCTGTTGTCTCATGACATGTAACAAGCCTTTTTCTAGTTCAATACTTCGCTTGCGTTCCACTGCATCGGCTACCGTGTATATCGTCCCACCAATTGTTACCTTGGTCGTAGCATTGCTAATCACAATGGCAGATTTCAATCCATTGTAACGTGCTACAAGATCCTTAAAGGATTGGTAGGACGCGGTTGCCTGACTAGAAAACTTCGTAGCATCTACCATGTCACTAGCCTTCTTCAACGTGGTAAAATTGGCATTATTTACTACAGACTCTATGCGTTTCCGCAAGAGTTTTAATTCACTTAATGCTTGTGTCACTGAAATCATTCCTTGCTGTGTTAGAGGTAGAATCCTTTAGATAAAGTCGAAAAAAAATGATAATCATGCATATCATGAAGATAGAGTCTTCAAATCTAATTAAATGATGTCTAACAGTAATCCATCGATTATTGGATGTGCAAATGGAACATTGGTATTGGGACCGACTGTAACACTTCGTCCTACACTACCTGAAGATGAAATTACATTCCAGACGGGTATCCCGTATGAGGTCTATAATCCTTCGGAGCCAACTCCAAAACATCTTGAAGTGCTAGCATTCTTAAAGCGTATTCATCCAAATCTTTATGAATATATTCTTACATTGTATTCTAGTTGCCTGGAAGGTATTAACCGTGAACATGGATTCTACATCAAGATTGGTGCAGGAAGTAATGGAAAATCTGCAATAGATCATCTTAATAATATTACATTTGGTGATTATGCAACTGCACTTACATCGCCGATTTTATCTGAGGAATCAAGTGAGGAATTAATTAAACTCTGTGGCAAGCGCTATATTTATACAGGCGAGCCAGATATTGGAGAAACAATTACATTTAGCAATATAAAACAGTTATGCGGATTGGTTCCATCAGAATCAATTCGCATCATGGGAAAGATATTCATGTCATGCAACACCTTGCCTAAGATTGATGGCGGAGATGAACTAATATGGAAACACATTCATGTAATCCCGTATACAAGCCAATTTGTGGAACCAGGGCATGCATCGATTGATCCCGCGCATCATATTTACGAAAGAGATATATCTCTGTATGAAAAAATGAAAGACTGGCGTGTCGCTTACTTTGGTATTCTTGTATGGTACTTCCAGAATCATTACTTGGTTCATGGATTGACTGCACCGGCATGTGTTGTTGAAGCAACTCAGCGTTACAAGGATACACATAGTTCATCACTTGATTAAATTCGTTTATTTAAAAATTGAACAATTATATTCTTTTTATATACATTTCAATAGAATGCAAGTTGCGATATTTATTCTTGGAGAAGTTATTCATTGTGCCATACAGGGATGCTGTTGGTACAATATATATCGCTGTTGCGGCTGCATTGAGGATGAACGACGGCATGTTGAAATTGAGAAGCAAGTTCCGATACAACCAACAGGAGCACCGAAAGAATCTCCCAATCCGTTTATAAATCCAAAAGCGGCTGCGTTGTATCCGTAATAAAATTGATTCACATAGTTTATTTCTTTTTAACATTAAAATGTCACTCTATACACTTCCAACCTTAGTCAAAGCAACTGTGCTACATCGACCCTCCAAAAGAATTAAAAGCCCGTATGTAGCAGATATCGTCTTAGAAGATGGAACCGAAGCCTTGTGTCATACACCTGGATTAGGATGTTCTGGACTTGTATCAACCGATCGAACTATTTATGTATCGACCTCCAAAGCAACGTCTAAAACTTCCTACACAGCGCAAATTGCTGAATGTAGTGATACAGAAGGAATTTATTATGTCGGAATTCATCCCATGGTGAGTCAATCGATTGCATCAACCCTATTACATCGTATTTCAACAACGGTTGTATGGAAATCTGAAGTGAAAATCAGTGATCATACAAGATTAGATTTTGTTGGAACGACTTCTACAGGAAAAAAACTGTATGTTGAAGTAAAAAATGCCATGATCACTCATTCAACGGAAGCACGCTGCAACCGCTTTGCAATCTTTCCAGAAGGATATCGCAAATCAAAAACAGAGCCAATCAGTCCTCGTGCAGTAAAACATGCTGAAACTCTTACAGACTTAATGAAATTACCAGATACAGAAGCAGCGTATTTGCTCTTTCTGGTTCCGCGCAATGATTGCAGTGGATTAGAACTAAATAAATTAGATACAATCTATTGTAAAGCAGTGTCAGATGCAATTATAGCTGGTGTAGTTGTAAAAGTCTTTGGTGTAGAGTTTCAAAAAGATGGAAATATTACATTTTATAAGGAATTGCCATATAAATTGGAACTACCAATTCCAAAAGCATAACTTCCTAAAATATGCTAATCAATTAAACTTTTTACTTAAAGAATATAAACAATGTTTTAATATAAAATGAATTCATTATCCATCAATGAACTTGTACAAGGCAGGCAGTATAGAATTTATAGTGATGGAGGATGTAAGGAGATGATAACCACTATT
>Ga0164295_10000781_pt1 | contig 26466 bp, 29 predicted proteins | sample GEODES006metaG_FD_111798 | JGI IMG/M metagenome (GOLD analysis project Ga0164295, IMG submission 111798) | Oligotrophic lake water microbial communities from Sparkling Lake, Wisconsin, USA - GEODES006 metaG | ecosystem: Environmental > Aquatic > Freshwater > Lake | place: USA: Sparkling Lake... | reverse complement strand
CGTTCGTGATACCGGCGAGAAGCTTTTGGTCAAGAGTGAGGAAGAGTATACCAGTCCGATCGGAAAGGTATTCAAGGTAGAAACCGATTTCATCATCATGACGGAGAACTCGCTGTATTGTGTGTGTGCTGCAATTCCTACCAAGCGCATTTCTTAATTCATGTTCTCGATAACCGATTTAAATACAAGATTGCAAAACATGCTATGGCAATTGAGGAATTAAAACTCAAATATCGGGATAATGAATTCATGTTGAACAAGCTGGATACGTATATTGCACGCCTTCCTCTCTTGATGCACTCGATCGAAGAGGATCATTTGAAGAAGGCCTCGCTACGACAAGAAACCCAACACAAGAAGGACGAGTTTGTACTCGTCTTTTTAAAGACGCATTCATTTTATTACATTTCATCGAGTGAAACCTACATTCGGCGTCTCGATGAGTGGAAGATTGTTCGAGAGGATGATATTGTTCATGAAATCAATCGTGAGATTCCAAAAGAACTCATGATGAGTCGATACAAACTGATTCAAAACGTGTTAAAAAAAATAAGAGAAACTCCGATTTACTCCGTATCGACTCCGTATTCAGCGACGATGGTCATCCATAAAATTCCGATGAAAAAGGAATATGCCAAGTTCTTTCTGACGGTCATCGGAGATACTCTCTTGAACAAAAAGATTAATGAAGTCTACTATATCGATGTCAGTTATAAACCTTTTTTAAAACACATTCATCAACAAGTATACTTATTGACCAACAAGTCCATTTGTGATGTGTTCAAGTACAAGTACCACGACCATCGGTATGAAAATTGTAGGATCCTTCACGGGAAATGTACTCCCTTTTCCGAATGTTGTATGTTTGAATTCATTATTGCAGCGGTCCATTTGTCGACCAAGTACGGATCGTCCGAAGCTTATATCCATCACCCTGAATCGATCATTCAACAAGATGTACTCTTTTTGACCAAACATACACCGGAAACGTTAATTCAACACTTCATGGATACACATACGAGCGTAACGCCCGACAAACACATGTCCTACAAAGACATGTTTTTCTTGTGGCAAATTTTCCTGAAACAAAAGGGTCTCCCGTTTGTCATTTCTCATCAAAATTTCAAAACCCTATTGACTTCGATGGGTAAATGTGAGAATGATATCTGCCCGAATTGTTCACCTTCTGTACAAGCCGATATTCTAAAAGTCAAACACTTTTGGGAAAATCATATTCGGTACGATGAAAATGAATACGATCTACATGAACTTGTTCAAATCTATACGACGCATGAACGTGCTCCTCTTACGATTGAAACCCTCAAGGACATCGTTCAATTAGAGTATCCATCCGTTCCGATTCACGGTGATAAAATCGCGAACATTTCGTGTTCATTATGGAACAAGACCGATGATCTAGATACGATCAAAGAAATATGTAAACACAAGGGCATTATGGACCGACAACTCATGTACAATTTTTATGCAACCTATCCGTTTAAATATCATGTGTCTAAGGAGTACTTTGAACAGTATTTTTTGTAGTACACTGATTATTGTTGGCAGAACACTTGCTGAATTTTCTTAAATAAATGGATCCGATGGTAGACGGGAGCGGCTTTTTAGGCTCTCCCTTGTACTGGGACGAGATGAGGGCAGCAGAAACGTTCGCTCTTGGCATACCTTAGACCTTTATTTTATTATACACCTAGGGTATGTTGGTTTTGTTTGTCATTTTAGTACTTGTGTTTTTCCTCATTTTCATGTATAGTGATCAACAATATGGAAAACGCGTTCCTATGCTCGACATCGATCCAACGATTCATGTTCAATTGAGAGACCATCCAAACGACATGTTAAGAAATCCGTATCTTGCCCCTGAACGACCTACGTATTCGTTTGAGTATACACAACTCGGATACCTTCAGAGAGATAAACGACTTCCCTTGTTCGGAAAGCCTCAGAATCCTCGGAGAGACATGTGGTACTATTATACCATCGAAGACGGTATAAAACTGCCGTTGTATGTCAACCGTAGAAAAAGCACAGAGTTTCCCGGTATCGCATCGTTGAGTTCGGGGGATACCGTATATATTGATCGTGATACGTGGGTCGTTGAATTGTATGATGTTAACGCGCGTTCATGAGACCTGCATTTCCTGAAATGAATCGAATGACGTTGTATCGTTCTTCAATGACCAACAGATTGTAATAATAGAGGAGGGTTTTGGCCGCGGTCTTGGCTGTAGCGATCTGTTCTCCAAATGCATCACAAATGACCTTAAAATCTCCGTTGGGGTTAATCAGAGGCTGATGTGTAATGAATTCTAATTCGACCTTTCCGTATTTACTCAAGTTCATCGCACCGGAGGGTTGAAGATTCGTCGGATCCGTTTTTAAACAAAAGTGATAACAATTGAGTCCTGGAAGGGTTATATATCCAGCTCCCTGATTGGTGGAATATTGTTGTTCATAAGTATACACCGAACTTGGTTTTAATTCTTCTCGGACGACACCATCGATGGTGATTCCTAATCGAAGAAGAATTTCCTTGACGTTTTCAGGTCGACGTTCTCCCGTCAAATAGATTTCTCTCCCTAAATGATCTTGAACAAATTGACCATTCACTACATATCTTGAAACATCGTTCGGCATGTAGTTGAATGGCCAATTGGTATAATTGCTCCATTCATTTCTCTTATTTACATCAGAACGTTGAAACAGCATCATCCATGACAAGACCAGTCCGGATGTATTTTGAAGCCATACCTTATCCGAAATGTTTAATTCTTGAAACAACGTATCTCGAATTTCTCGAATTAAATAGGATTGGGGTCGACTGGCAAACATCGCCGCTTCCTCGTCCGATAAAAATACATAATTGCATGATAAATGGAGGTTTTCGAACCATGACGTATTGGGAGGATAGACTTGACCCCATTCAGGAGGAGGGTTGATAAACCGATTGAATTGATGTTGGGCGATGACCATGTTGGGAGCAATCACATCGGAACGGGATTCGCCGGGTTCACTTGCGACGACATTACAGATTTGATACAACTCTGCAAGAGGTCGAAGAATGACTTCGATCGTCAATTCATTATATTGAAGACATACTAAAGGAAACGCTTGTTGAGAGTTCATGCCCCACCAAATAGGAAGAGGAACCCTTAATTGTCGTCCTCGAATGGAAGGTTCTGCTCCTGCAACATAGGGTCCGCCTAACGGATCTGAATAAATGGCATGCGGATAAATGTTTCCGTGCATTTCAGCAGGATTGTACAATTCCGGAACATTTCCAATCATGTCATCCCACTTTAACTTGGACGGTCCATTCAAATCACGGTTCGCTAGTGCAACAATATCATGACCTGTCATGTTCTGGATCAGATTCCCACCAATCATGAATTTAATGTTGCGGATCATCATCGCCCCAATATTTTTAATCCATTTAAACTCGTAGGGATAGTAGGTATATGGGTGCTCCCCCGCCACAAAACTAGATTTGTCAACTCTGTAATAGGGACTGTAAATGTCCGGTAAATCCATGACAAGATACGTCGTCGTCAAAAGCTCGGCATATCGGCGTACCTTAAAGGTAAGGGTCGTATCGGTCGTCATTTGAAGTTTACGTTGTCCTTCGTATTCTAGACGAAAGTTCTGTATACCGAAATTTGTGATTTGTTTGTAGGTGGATGTCCAGTACGTTTTTTGAGGATTTCCGTATAAGATTTCATTTTGGGTCCCTCCAGCCACTAAATTTAATAAACCTCCTGCCATATTAACCTCTTTTATAATATATTTAATACATTATTTGGCTTGTATTTCAAAATATCCATCGATTTAGTATAGTGAGTCGTTTTGAAGTGGTCATTCCCGTAAATGTCTTGTAAAAGAAGCCACTCAAAGAGTCCGCCTGGATAAATGTACGCAACCCCTCCTAATTTTTTAATTTGGTCATACTTTTTATAGATGGTTGGATCGTTGACGTTTCGGCCGTAAATGAGAATAGGCGTTTTTCGTTTAATGGCATCCTCGACCGCGTTGATTTCAAGATGACAGGCAACGGTATTGTGAATCAGAATGTCCTGTTCCGTCGGCAGTGTACTAATCAGTATACGCCCCTGACATTTTTGAACATCTTCATAGGATACATAAGACATGGTATTCCCCATGCTGTTCAAAATCATATTAATTTTAATTCTTTTACCAAAAAATTGAAATAACAGGGTACTTCCATTTCTTGTGTGAAAGATGATCCTCCCTCCGATGGTCATTTATGCGAGCAATCTTGAGGCGGCCAAGGATGCCCTCATTGCTTACATGGGAGTGGACTGCATCAAATCGTTCAGCATCGATGAGCAGTGTGCCTACGTGTCCTTCAAAGATACGCCTCGCACCGATCGGCTAGAAGGAATGGTCAAGAATCTTACGGAGGGTATCTTCCTCGAGTACCACGGCGACAAGTTCAAGCTTCATACACAATATTTTGACATTTAAAATATTCTCCTACAACATGGAAGTATTGAAATTAGGCAAGATTACCATAGATGAACCTTTTTTAAAATACTATTCCCTCAAACAAAAATACGAAACTCGTAAACGACAGATTTGTCCCATTTGTAGCAAAGGACCTCTTCAATTTGACAACAAGGAGAGAACCCTTGTGTCGGTCTGTGTCAACAACCCTTTATGCAGCGGCAACATGAACATTCAGGTTCCCTCTTTTTATACGTATGATCAACTACTGACAGACGCCCAAGAAAGGTACGAGCAGTCGCAGGAGGACATCGTTCGAAGGAAGTTCGATCTGTTGTTCAAGTATACTCAGGATACGAACATTCAGGCTGTACGAGATGCCTACCTAAAACATAAGGCCAAACATGATGCCATTCAAGTAGGATACCATAAAATGAAGATGGTGCATGATCAAGAACTGGACGAGTTGTACAGTCAACGAAAAACGTTTTTAGAGGCTCTAAAAAATCCTGCGTCGGACCTTAAAAGTATACAGACGGATTTGAACTCGGTCCTTAACCGTATCCATACCCTTGAATATCACGTCGTCGGTAAGATCCATGTTCCTTACTCCCCTTTTCTTAACATGGTTCCTGTGTAGCCTTCTTTCCTCCAAAATAATCGACCGCATGCCCTTTCTCTTTCATCCATGCATTCACATGAATTCCGTTGACGTAAACATCGGCCAAAATTCGACCATATTTTTCAAGACTTACATTTTTGAGAACGACATTTTTGTGAAAGATGAGTTGATACAAGTCATCTCTTGCGAGGATTGCCTTATCCTTATGAGGTCCCTTCATTTCGGGAGTATCAATCCCCAACAATCGAACCGAAAACCGATACGCAGTTCCGTATACATAAGCTCCTATCGTAATCGTATCCCCGTCATAGACCTTGATCACCCTACCCTTCTTTACCGGAGGAATAAAGGGGGTCGTGGTCTCATACGTCAGAGGTGTCCAACAGAACATCGCATGTCATGTCCCTACGCAACCTACTATATCAATTTATAAGGAGATAACTTTTCAAACTGTAAACTACGAATACGATTAATGATATAGGCACGGTCTTCCTCATTCTTCTTATTTTTTTCTTCGGGCGTCTTTTTCGATTTCTTTTTGAAATGAAGTACTCCTGCTACGATGGCCACAAAGACAACAAACAGGGTCACGTTGACGACCATCGTATAATACGTAAACTTGATTTGTTTACAGTCTTCCAGTGTACGAAGTAAATGATTGCGAACACCGGGTTCTGTCAAATGCTCCATTTGTTAAATCCCGATAAAAAATATATACTGTTTAAACATATGATCACTTCATCCTTTGGAACATTTTTTTGGTTGATGTCGGCGTATGTATACTTGTTTAAATACAAGTCGCAAATGTCCGCCTATTTTGATCTTGTCTTTTTGGCCATCATCCTCCTGTTCATGTACTTCATCAACGTTGAAATCATGAAAGAAAGATGCGGCGTATCCGCATCCGTCATCTTGCCCACCTTTATGCCATGGCTCATTATTTTTGCACCCTTTATGTTCATTTTAACGGTATTTCCTGAATGGAAAGGTCCTTTTTCGAATACGTTTGGATACCTTGCCGTCTATCTTACGGGAGGAGACTCGACCATCGAAGGTATCATCAAAGACAAAGAAAAACTGACGATGATTTATCAATCCCCATCTCTCCTCATTAACCAGTTTACGTATGATAACTTTGATAAATTAGCAGAAGAAACCTATAAAAACGACTTTGATTTATCCGATGCAGCGAAGGTGACCGCGTTCAAAGACGTCCTTCTTTTGAAAGAAATTATTGCTCTGTGGATATGGTACTTGCTGATTGCTAGCATTACGGTAAGTACATCGTACATTATGCTGATGAACAGCGAATGTACCAAGACGGTAGATGACTATATGTTGGCGAATGCAAAGGCAAAAACTACTGAATGAAGTAGATGGCGAGTGAATACGTAAAGATCGACAACAGAATGACAACAAGCCAGAGCGGAACGACGGTTTTCTTTCTATATCCGATTCCGAAAGGACGTAGGGAGCCATCCGAGTTATACAAAAAGGATGGCTTCATCGCTTGAATCAGAACAAACAATAAAATAAAAATAGCAATCGCCACTGTTAAATAATTCATACTATTCTATATGATTATAATTCTTAATCTGCATCGAAGATGTTGCCATCGGTTCCATTCTCTTCCGTTTCATTCGAATGAAATACGGAATAGAGCGATTCGAAAGCATCTGCGTTGTACGTTTGTAAACGTCCAATCCTCGCTTCCGGATCCAAATTGTTTTGTTCGCGAAACTGATGAATGGCCTTATCCGCAGGAGAAAGTCCCATGAGTTTTAATCGGCGATCATTCGATTCCTTAGTCTTTATTTTGACCGTACGACGATGAATTTCTTCAAAGGAAAGGGAGATGGGTTTCTTTTCGTTCATGAAGATGTCAATCAGCGTTTGAATCAGTATACAGGATTTGGACTGATCCGAATTCGTCAAATAAATTTCAAAAATCCGGTAAATGTAATAGTACAATTCATAGATGGACGCAGGGGTCATCGGCGTCTCCAACTCCTTGATCATCTCCTTGATTTCAACGGAGGTCGATACGGCATAAAGCCCCAGTCCGCTGGGGTCTGGAAACATCCTCCGCAGCGTATTGAAGTAGTGTTTGGCGGTAATCTTTTGAAGAAGATCGGAGTGAGTTCTTGAAAGAATGGGAAGGATGACCGGAGACACTTCTAACGAATAATCGTATCCCGTATTGATTCGTTCAGGAACGATCGTGGAAATCAAAAGAATGAATTCTTTCAAGTAGACAAGAGGAATGGTGGGAATAAAAAAGTCTTCAGGGATGTTGATACATCGGTACAATCGTGCACGCACTTCCGTCATCTTTTCAATAAAGTCTTCCGATACTTTGACGACCGAATCTTTATGAACCATTCGAAACGCTTTGATCTTCGCCTCCCCTTGATAGGAGGGAACAAAGACGGACTGTTCAAAAACAACCTCTTTCGTATACTTGATCGGCCGGCGTGTCGGATATTGACCAATCAGCTTCGAGATCGTTTCGCTACGAAATAAACACTTACAAGTATTGACGCGATGGTTGCCCGGACGGAGCGGATGGCCTGAAGTCACCTCTTCCTGAAGAAGGACAAGGATGTTCATGGGGTGAACACTCTCCGATTTAATACGAGTAATTTCAATCGGAGGTAAAAAGGTATTCCAAATGGTATGTGCCGTACGATGGCCGAGTCGCTTCTCTCTGTAGTAGGACAATTGTTGGATTGCAAATTTACTGGAGACGGTCAGTATACTCGCGGTAATTAATTTGTCGGTTAACGTAATCTCATCCTTGAATCCATTTTTGGCCATGATGGCCGAGAGTTTATCCTGTTTCTTGAGAATGGCCGTAATTCCATCAGGGATATTGAAAGTATACACAATACTGGCGATCTTAAACATGAACGCGATGGACATCGGAATGTACTGTTTGGCATTCTTATCCATTTCACGAACAATAAAGTTAAAGTACTTGGTCATCGCAATCTTGGCAATCGTACCAATCTCACTTAACAATTGGATGATGACCGGTGTATCTTCATGAATCATACGAGGAATTTCAAAGAGTGCATCTTCATTCAGTTCTGAACTACGAACCAAATCGTCAAAGACCTGAGAGAATGCCATCGGTCCTACTGGATATCCACTATCCTTCAAGATATAATTCTCATCATCGCGTACAACCGTCCCGCGAATGAGAGCGTCTTGAATGAACACCTGATACTTTTCAGGAGAGGCATAGACTTCAATCAACTGAGTATACAGAGAAGGAACGAGGGGAGTATTGCTCGCCGTACAATAGAGCCATGTTTCGAGTTCTCCCTTTCCAGGCGGGCGAGTATACGTACTGATGAACGCCGCCAATTCTCGATATCGTTCATAATGCGGCTTTTGTAGAATAAAAAGAAGCATCGGCTGCTGAGGAGAGACGGTCGACAGGACTACCGATTCACGCAACGGAAGCATTTTGTTGTTGTACTGATACTCCTTCTTTTTACGAAGATCCGCTAATTTAGGAGCAAGTACTTTGGCAGAGTCAATCGCCTTCGTCAATTCTGCAATTCTTGCCTGTTCACTCACATAGGGCAAATCTGTATACTCATTCAAGATGGCCTGTTTTGTATTTTCGTTGAGTCGAAAAGTTATGTCCGTACAATCGGTCGTACAATCTGGTTCATTCGAAACACAGGGATAAGGACCGTTGCAGGTTTCATCCATGACCCATTCCTCTCCAACACGTCGAAAGTATACATGATTGAGCTTGGCATAATCTCCATCCACCACCACCTTCTTTTTATTCAAAAAGTGAGGGGCGTACTGTTTTGCAAGCGGCATCGACATTTCTTTGACATCCACTAAAAACTGCAATAGAAGTACTTCGGTAGGGTAAGATTCAAACTCTGCATAATTAGTAGAATCCAATTCTTTATCCCAGAAAATGGTCTTTCCCTTATCCTTTCGAACCGCATCAAGGGATGCATATCGTTTGACCACAGGAGGCGAAATTCCCTTGTCTTCTGAAATGTGAAGTGTCTCTTTCAGTGTATGAAGATATTCAATCTCTTGGGAGGTTTGCAAATGAAGTGCATACAATCGACCCTGATCCTCTTTTCGAATGATAAAGTTCCATTCCGATACGGATACATTCTTAGTTCCGTACACTGGATCTTCCATTTCAACAGGAGGAGTATACTGATAAGGAGGAGGGAAGGTTCGCTTCTTGTAGGATTCTAAATGACGTTCCAATTGATCGGTCAAAAGCGTCGTATACTGAACAGATACATCGTTGGCATAGACCAAATAAGTTTCTACTTGAGAAATCGCTTCGTACACTGAAGTAAACGGTTCCAGATTGGATAAGATCTCTACCATCGAAGGAACACAATTCTGAGCATATCTTTTTTTAGTAGAATAGATCGGTCGAGGTACCTGAATCGAAGAAGCCTCCAATAAAGTAGTTTGGGGAAGCTGAAGTTTAGTATACTCAAAATGGGAAGGGAGAGAATAGTAACCATCCATGAGAACGCGTTCAGGTAAGGTGGAGAATCCTGCCGCGTAGGGCTGATCAAGTCGTTGCGGTACCCAGCGACGCAGTACATCCGTTTCTTCCTCCTTGCATTTGGACTTGCGAAACTTTCCGGACGGAATGACGGCTTGACAGGAGTTCATGATGAGTTGTCCTTTCAAATCACTATAAAAAGGAGTTAATTTCTCCAAGACCTGCTTGTAAATGGATGCATAACTCCCTCGACCAGTTTGAAGGGTTTCTATTTCTTTCCAAAAGGTTGCGGTCGAATCTCCCGTATACAGGGGGCGTTTGACATGAATGGAAGGAACTAACCATTTGACTTGATGAGGATGGACGACAGGTTTATAATTGGAAGGCAAAATACGAGGATTTCCTTCTTCGGTCGAAAAAAGCGTTTTTAGTTCCTTGAATCGCTTGACCAATAAATTGGCTTGTTTGATCGTACGAGATGTGGGTGCATCCTGTTTGACTAAACTGTCCATCAAATCAATCAACTGACTTGCTAAAGGAAATCGGTGTTTACTTTCAGGGAAGATATAGTATTCATCGACTTCTTCAATCTGAAGCTCTTCGTCATGTCGAATACTAAGAATTCCCTCCGGAAGTCCTTCAAATTCAAAATCAACATAGACCGTCGATCCTGAATCCAGTTCGATATCAAGTGTATCGAATTCTACCTTTTTAATGATACCACATTCTTCAATTCCATCGGTAAATGTGATACAAATACGTTTGTCTAAGGTATATCCCATTCGTTCAGCAAATCCAGCTACCTTGGCCGAATAAATGACGACAATACTTTGTATTTGTTCGATGACACCGTCTACAATGGCCAGCGTATACTCATGGTCCGGAGGCGACTTAAGTACAATCTCATCTTTTCGTATCGAACTTACTAAAAAGGTTCCATTCAACTCCTCATCGGTAGAGGAGACTTTTACGACATCATTCGTTTTGATTTCAGTCATTATTATTATAATATAAAGAATATAATGTAAAGTAAATAAATGAATTATCCTCATGATTGTTTGCAGAATGCCAAACACGATTTCGTGTTGGTCAAGTATCCTCCTAGCAAAAAGCATGATCCGGAGTATGCTCCCTTTCGATCGGTGGTCTACTACAACAATACGCTAGTATGTACATCCCCCTCCAAATCGATCTCCTACGAAACGTTCAAAGGAACCTATCCAGTTGCCGAGTGTGTGGTAGAAGAGTTTTTAGAGGGTACGATGATTAACTCATGGTACTGTCAAGATAAGTGGCATATTGCTACTCGATCGATTCTGGGAGCTGAATGTACATTTGAAACGGACCGAACCTTTGCGTCGATGTTCTATGAATGTCTGAACAATACTACGATTGAACTCAATCCTAAGTATTGCTACAGTATGGTCATGCAACATCCCGAGAACCGGATCGTATCTGTACTCGAAAAACGTCTGTATATCGTAGGCGTGTATGAAATTGTCGATCAAGTCGTTCGCGAAGTTCATGAACAAACAGAACATTCTCCCCCAAGGTATGTTGTTCAATCGTACGAAGAAGCGGAAGCCCTCGCTCAAACCGTGGGTGGGAAGGGACTCATGTTAAAGTGTAAAGGAGAACGGTGTAAAATCAAACGAACCGCCTATTATGCGCAAGAGACCGAAAAGGGAAATACCTCATTTCACTACCGATATTTGAGTGTGCGAAGTACACCTGAAAGAGAATCCTTTTTAGAGACATTCCCTTTTTATCAAGAGGATGCCGTTCGAGTCGAAAAAGAGATTGAAGAAGCCATTTGTACACTGTACAATACGTATGTAAGTGTCTACATACGGAAATGGCTTCCGTCGAAAGAGTTTTCGTATAAAAAATTCTTGTATGAAATTCATATGATCTATGTGCATACGATACGTCCTGGACGGATGACGTCGCTTCGAGTGAGGCAATACGTCCATCAACTTCCTCCCAATCAACTTACAATCCTGCTACGAGTGTTGAAAACTCCTCGCATAGAGCTGCCGATTCTTGACACGCCTCCGTTATCTTTGCCCGTACCAAATCAGGGCGGGCGTCTTTAAAGGCAAGACGAAGCACTCCTGAAGTATCATGCGGATGCTTCTTGAAGAAGGAAACATAGGTCAGCGTATCGAATTTCGTGTACAAATTATATTCAATCAATTTCCCAATACTGTAGTCTCCTTTCATTTCGATCACTTTACCCTTGTGATTATAACTGCCTGTTATCTTCACATCAAAACAGTTTTCGATCGTTGACACACTCGGCTCCACTTCATAGGAAGAGGAGGCCAAATAACTCAGCTGTTCTCTCAAGACGATCGAGGCAAAGAGGAGGAGCTCCTTATTCGTATGGATCCCTACCGTTTCCAGTACAAAATCAAAGGAGTCTTTCTTGAAGTATCGAAGACCATCCAAAAGATCCCAATCCTCCTTGTTTTTACCGGTTCCGATAAAGGCGGATTCGGACGCTTCCTTATCGTGTGTAAATGCATAGGAACAGGTGGAAACACAATTGTAATTACCGCACTCATTCGCCGTACCTACCGAAGACTTGGCCGTCATGACAATCTCTTCTCCCGAAACGACCACATTCTCACGAAGACGAAGGAAATCAATATACATACCTGTTATCGGATCCGCCTTGAAAATGCTTTTGGCAGAAACCGGTTCGCCTCCCTTCTTAACGTTGAATTTATCCGTGGTCACGTACATCATCGACGTTCCCGTATTCTTCTCCGAAATCGAAACCGTATACTGACTGTCGATGTCCTTATCATGAATCGGTATGCCCCCCAACCTCGATTTGATGATTTCATTCGTGAATCGGGACGTGTTCACCTCAATCGTCATGTCCTCCGGCTTAAACACAAGAATCGGTATATTTCCGATCATCGTACGCCGGAGAGCATTCGCAAAGCTCTTGTCCGTTTCCGACAGACGAAACATGAGGACACCATCAATATCGGAAAGCTGTTCGATCTTCATCTATACTTACAACCTAAGAATATTTATTTAATCAATTTTAAGTTAAATATATTTGGTGAGAATACTATATGCCTGAGATATGCTACTATAGCAACTACTGTGATCCGTCCAAGAAATTACTTCAAAAGATCTCACGCACGAAGCTGCAAAATGATATCCATTTCATTTGTATTGACAGTCGAGAACACGGTCGAGATGGACAAACGTACATCATCTTCAATCAAGAACGGCTTCTTTTGCCCAACGTGATCTCCAAAGTACCCGCCCTCTATTTTACGGAGACCAACAAGGTCATGTTTGGAGATAGCATTTATAGTTATCTACTTCCGAAAGAACAATCCTTAAATCAGGTGGCGACTGCAGGTCAAGGAGAACCCGAATGTTTTTCGATACAAGCGATGAATCAATTGTCCGACATGTACAGTTTTTTGGATCAGTCTCCTGAAGATTTATATGCCAAAGGCAACGGTGGTATGCGACAATTGAGACATTTCAGTTCTCTAGAAGAAACATGCGGGATCAATACTCCCGAAGAGGACTATATTCCCGACAAAGTAGGGGTCAAGGGAAAATCGTTAGATGAATATAAGGCCGAACGAGAAAGAGGAATCGCTTCAGAAATCAAAAGAGTTTAATGCGAAATTATTTAAAATAAGGTCTCTATGCTTAACCTATGGAGAACAATCTGTTAATCGTTTCTACATTTAACACACAATTTATTGATTGTCTTACAGAAATAACCGACATTTATCCTGATAATTTGAAATTTAAGAAATACAAAAGATACATCGGAAGTGTCAAACGAATGAACCCAAGTCTTCTCGTGAAAATTTGGAAAAAGCATGTGACCGACATTTACGAATCCAAGATCGAGGAAGGCAATTTTGAATATTTTTTAAATAAGGACTACAAGGAAGATCTAGCATCGATTGAAAAGACGGAATCGATTGAGGCCGTCATCGACGACATTCGTGCCATCATGGTAGGTATGAGTCAAGAGAACCGAGACAATTCATTCAAATACATCAAGAACTTGACCAAGTTAAGTAAACATTATGTTTAAAATTTAAAAGGAATATATAACATAATCTTATGGCTTCTGATGGGTTTTGTTCTATCATGCACAACTTTATGAAGGACCTTACAGGTACGTTCCCCGAACTGTTAGGTACACCCTATATTTTGGAAATGGTGGAGAAGCCGATCGAGGAAGCAAAACCTCATTACGAAACCGTGTTTTCACACATCACAACTACAGTTCCTCCTGCATGCATGTTCATTCTGAATCAGAACGAAGAACTCTTTTCGACCCCCTTCTTTCTTCTTCCCGAGGTAGACTTTTCCCTTCTATGGAATGACCGCACCACAGAGCATACCAAACAGACGCTTTGGAAATACTTGAAGCTCGTCATGTTATCGGTCATGGATCATGTCAACAAAGACATTTCGGGTATGTTGAACGAAACCAACATTCAAAAGATGATCGAGGACATTTCAAAAACGGAAACGACCGAGGGAATCTCAGATAAATTTAAGGGATTGATCGATGGAAAAATCGGGGATTTAGCCAAGGAGATTGCCTCCGAAACCATCGGCGCCAACCCCGATGAACAGACCATCAAGAACATCATGAGTTCCCCTAGCGGAATCAGTAATCTTGTAGGGTCTGTAGGTGAAAAGATCTCTGCCAAGATTCAGAGCGGAGAACTCAAAGAAAGTGAACTCTTAGAAGAAGCGACCCAAATGTTATCCAAACTGAAAGAAATGCCTGGCATGGGTCAATTCGAAGAGATGTTTTCCAAATTAGGAAAAATTAATGTTCCCGCGATGCAAGCAAAAATGAACCAAGACATTAAGAAGGCGAAAACGAAGGAGCGTCTTCAGGACAAACTCGCGAAACGAAAAGAGAAAAAATAAAATAACTCTTCAACGTATGACGTTCTGGATAAACGATTATACAGTACTCTTTAAGAAAGACGAACTCCAATTCTGGATTCATGATACCATGACGACCGACGAAAAACTGAATACCATAACTCGAATTGTCATCCTTATGACAGTTGCGGGTTTCATCCTGACACAGGAACTCAATTTGATTTGGATTGGACTGGTGACACTGATTGCGATCGTACTCTACCAGAGAACCCTAGGAGGTAAAGAAATGTTTTCGCAATTCATGACGTCTAAAACGGAACCCACTCAGAAGAACCCATTAATGAATGTTCTTTTACCTGAAATTAACGGAGATCCACGACGTGCCCCTGCTGAACCCTATAATGAGGAAACCCATGAAAAGATTATGGATAGTGTGAAAGAAATGCTCGATCCACGAATTTATGCAGGAAAAAATAACGAAATGGAACTAGAGTATTCGATGAGAAACTTTTATACCACGGCGAATACCACCGTTCCGAACGATCAAAAAGGATTTAGCGAATTTTGCTATGGAAATATGACCTCCAAAAAAGATGGTACAAATAAAATATAGGCAGAGTATATGGATATATTAAGCCCTTCCCGTGTGGGAGATGACAACGAAACGATGTCCCAGAAGAACATTCAGGATCAGGCGTATAGTGATTACCTTCTTCAGAACTTTTATACAGGGGATTGCAACATGAGAAAAACGATCGATTTTGCTACCAATAATGTAGCCCTCAACTATTGTGCCGCTGGAGGAAAGGGGAATCAGTGTGGACTTAACGGGTGTCATATCGATGATAACTCGAAGCTATTACTGGGGTCGGTCCAAACCCATCCTAAATGCAAGTATGCCCTTTCACACCGCCAATTTTTAACCGTTCCCTATTTAGGAAGAGGACCGTACGACCCCAACGCGGAATCACTACTTCTGCAAACGGATACCTTTTCCAATAACAAAAAGAGTGTGAATACTCTATCGGAAAAGGACTATTCCTCGCTTACGCAGTATCCCCTCATCCCTTCGATTCAGAACACGGTTACCAACCCCAAGTATTTAGTAGAGAGTGAAGCCTCTGCAGGGTGGTGTCGGGGAGGTGAATGTACCCGAAAACAAAATATAGAGTCAAAATAAGAGATGCTCAAAACACTGATGATTGCTCTGTTGATTGCCGCTTTTTTTGTATTGACCTTTCAACGAGAGGGATTTGCTGTAGGGAATACTCCGCCTGATATGGAAACAAATTTGAAAAACGCAACGGATGCACTTCAGGGAAATTTAAATTTAGGATCGTATCGATCCAATTATACCACGATGGCGACCGACATGGTCAAATGGGCCGACCTTTCGATGTTGGATGTATTGACGAGTGGTAAAAAAGATGCGAGTGGTAATTTTTTGTTAGATGTTAAAAAATTCAACGACCTTGCTACCTTTAAACAGAATATTGCGGACTTTAATAAATCCATATCTTCCATGTAAATAATTATGAATACTAGATAAAGTTTGTTATCTAGTATACTACCATGAGTAATATTAATCTTCCTCAAGGGACGCTTAACCCCAATTCAGGAAATATGAGTAGTAATCGACTCCGTGCTGCTGCGGTATACAACACCGCACTTGCTTCAGCGTGTGGAAGGATTGGTCCACAGGGTCCTCCTGGAGGAACGGGTCCAACGGGCCCCAATGGTTCGACGGGATCCACAGGAGAACGAGGATTGCAAGGGTTGCAAGGAATCACAGGCCCTACAGGACCACAGGGTCGACAGGGAGATAAAGGAGACATAGGACCAACAGGATATACAGGATATACAGGATATACAGGAAGAGATGGGCCTCAAGGATTTACCGGTCCAAATGGTATAAGTTTTACAGGTCCTCAAGGAATCAAAGGAGATACAGGAGCTACTGGTCCTGAGGGTCCTACCGGAAAGGCTACCGTAGGAAACATCGATGACGTTCTTGATCAAGGAAATACAACAAGTCGACAAATTATTGTAGGAAGTGCACGGGTCAACGGTCCACTATTAGCACAATCCATAACATATCCGAATGATACTGGAATCGAAGCGTTGACGATCGCGAATAGTTTGTCCATACAAGAAGCAGGTGGTGCTATTATTAGATCACTCCGTGAGAATCCAATCAAAATTAATGGAGTCGAATTTTCACATCTAGGAGTAGTAACCGGAACCACGATTAATGCTACCAGTAATCTTACATCTAGAATTGATGCTTTAGGACTTGCAAATACCAATCTTTCTATTGGTGATATAAATGCTTTAAATATTTATATTGGGAAACCAAGTTCATCTACACAAATCTATTCCCCGTTAATTTGTTCCCAGATAACTTCAGGAACAACGCTTACATTAGCAGCATCTTCAGGAAATAGCGTGGTGGTGAATTCTCCTCTTAATATAACAAACTCCACAACTATTGGTGGAACCTTAAGCGTACAAACCATTATTGCAGGATCTACGACGACAGCTGTAAATTTATATACGGGTCAGACAACAAATGGCAACATCACGATTGGAAATACTGCTGTAACCACGAATATCGGAGGAACCTTAAGTGCACAGACCATTATTGCTAGATTGGGAGCTACAGGAACCTCTGTAAATTTATACACAACTCAGACTACTGGTGGAAATATCACCATTGGAAGTAGTGATGTAACCACGACTATAGGTGGAACCTTAAGTGCACAGACCATTATTGCTCGATCTGGAGCTACGGGCTCTGCTGTAAATTTATATACAACTCAGACTGCTAGTGGCGACATCACCATTGGAAATACTGCTGTAACTACAACTATAGGTGGAACCTTAAGTGCACAGACCATTATTGCTCGAACTGGAGCTACGGGCTCTGCTGTAAATTTATATACAACTCAGACTGCTAGTGGCGACATTACCATTGGAAATAATGCTGTAACCACAACTATAGGTGGAACCTTAAGTGCACAGACCATTATTGCTCGAACTGGAGCTACGGGCTCTACTGTAAATTTATATACAACTCAGACTGCTAGTGGCGACATCACCATTGGAAATAATGCTGTAACCACAACTATCGGTGGAACCTTAAAGACACAGACCATCGTAGCAAATACAACGACAAACGATGTTAGTTTATTTACAACAAACACTGCAGGAACAGTTGGGATTAATTCTATCACAGGAACAGTTAGATGTGGTGGGGTAAAATTTCTTAATAGCACTACAAATCTTACAATTAATAATCAGTTAGGAAATGCTGATATTTATATTGGAAACGAGCAAACAAATGCTTTTCTATATTTGGGAGCAGGAGGAGGGACACGGACAGGAACTATTGTTATTGGTAGAGACGGATGTCCTGTAAATGTTAACGGAATCTTAAACATACAGACCATTAGGGGTACAACAGTAGGGACAACTGTAGGATTATATACAACTCAGACTACTGGTGGAAATATCACCATTGGAAGTAGTGATGTAACTACCACTATAGGTGGAACCTTAAGTGCACAGACCATTATTGCTGGGTCTACGGGCTCTGCTGTAAATTTATATACAACTCAGACTGCTAGTGGCGACATCACCATTGGAAATAATGCTGTAACCACAACTATAGGTGGAACCTTAAGTGCACAGACCATTATTGCTCGAACTGGAGCTACGGGCTCTGCTGTAAATTTATACACAACTCAGACTACCGGTGGCAAAATCACCATCGGAAGTAGTGGCGTAACGACCCAAATCGACGGAACTTTATCGATTGGAACACCCACCACGATCACATCTACCGCATTCACCACAAGTACACCCGATTATTCATTTAATGGAAGTGGAAACATTAAATTTAATACCTCTCCCTCGGTACCTGTACCCACATCAGGATCTCATGCTACTACGAAAGAATACGTAGATACTGTGGTAGGTAATTATGGAGGAAATGGTCTCGCGCTTTATTTCAACACGCCATCTACAACAGCTCCTTCTACAGGAACCCTCTCCAACGTAGCAATTTCAAGTGCACAGGTCATCGTTACCAAAGCGATGGCTACTGGAGATAACCTGATTGCAACCTTTACCACCTCTGGATATCCGAATACATCCTTCATCCCAATTGGGTTATGGACATCGACCATCTATGGATCAAGTAGTTCTGCAACAGGAACGCTTCGGTATTTTTTTAAGGTGTATAAGGTTGTAGGAAGTACACCTACTCTGATTGGAACAAGCGGATATTCTTATGATATCAATTCCATAACCCCCAATCCTGGAAACTTTTACAGTACATTTGCACTAACAACGGAACAAACACTTAATACAACCGATTTGATACGAATTGAAATTTACGGTAACGCCTCTGCTGATGTTCCTGTAAACAACATATTAAGCACTTATTTTCAAGGAGCTACCTATTCGTTCATTACTACTTCATTAAACGGAGGCGTATCTTTATTGACAAAGACCAACACGTGGAGTGGGACCAATACCTTTTTGGTGTCTCCAGTAGCCCCAACTCCTGCAGCAGGAACTGCTGACACCACCGTTGCAACAACCGCCTTTGTAAGCACATCTTATTTAACAAAGAGTGATGCAACGTTTACGTATGGCCAGATCGCAAATCAAACATGGACAGGTACTCATAATTTTCCTACGATAAATGCTCCGATCATAAATTCTGCAACTAAAGGTTCAACGGTAGGGTTGTACACCGACCAGAGTGCAGGGGGCAACATAACGATTGGAAGCGGTGTTGTAAACACCATTATCGGAGGAACTCTTATTGCAGGGTCGAACGGAATATCTACGTCATCAGGCAACCTTACAATTGGAGCATTTGGTGATGTATCCATCACAAAACCGCTTACGACCAACGCAAATACGATTACAACAACGAGTACAGCTACTTCAGAGGATCATGTCATAACTAAAAAATATGTGGATACTCCTATCCTAACAGGGTTATATTTTACAAATGCAGGTACGGCAGCCGGAATTGGAGGGACCGGTACATTAACTCCTTCCAGAACAACCACACAAAGCGCTGCACTTTTTAATAGTATAGTTGTTCCAACTGGAACAAGCACTTCTTATACAACTCTATGTACATTTACACTTACTACAACGAATAAATATATCATACAAAAAGGAAATGCGTGGATTTTTATGATTCTGACGGGTACAAACAGCTTTTCATATAAGGTAACGTTAACGTCGGGTACAGAAATAGGAAATGCTAGTGCAGCAGATTTAGGATTGAGCACAACTCCTACTGTGTTATCCATTAATATTCCAATTGAGAATACCCGATTGACTACACAGAATATCGTTCTCCTTATTCAAGGATACAGTAATATTGCAAACTCTACCGTAAACATTAACGCATCTCCTCATCCTTATATATATTTTAAGGCAGATGAAACCATTTATCCATCCATTACTCCAATTGGATCCATTATGCCCTATGCATCTCCTCGATTGCCATTTGGATATCTATGGTGCGATGGTTCAGCGTATTCTACCACAGGTATGTTTAAAGATTTATCTGACGCGATTGGAACTACTTATGGTAATAATGGAGCAAATACATTTAGGGTTCCTGATTTAAAAGGTCGTTTTCCTGCCGGGGCGGCAGCGGTAGCTACACTAGCAGCTTTAGATAATGCTTCCGCGGTTTCAGGAGGAACAGTTACTATCGATTCAAATCACATACCTGCACACTCCCATCCAAATACGGTGTCGATTACACAAGCTGTATACCGTACAACATATAACTATGTAAGAGATAACTTAGCTGGGAACACTATTTCGATGGATAATGGACCAAATGATGGCGCAAACAAAACCCCACTTGGAGGTATTACATATAGTGATAGTAATTCGATCACTAAGGAGAGTGACGCTGGCGTAGGCATTACAAACGCAAATAACGTCACTACAAATAAGGCCTACTACCAACCTCACACTGTAGTCAATTATATCATCAAGTTTTAATCTGTTCATACACCTCCGCCAATTTGGGAAGAACATGTTCAAACCACTTTCTTTGTCGTGCAATCAATACCGTACTCACCACATCCAATTTCCAATAGATTGTGTTGATCCATCCGTCCGTCATGTGAGCGGCGGACCATTCCGTAAATTCTTCTTCCGTACACTGAAAGGGAGGATACACATACCCTACTTTATCCGTGAATACTTGATAGAAAATACCCTTGTATTTTCCATCTTCTGTACGTTGAAACGTACCATCCGCGCGGAACGCCTCTTCGGATTCATACTCGACAAACTTTGTCTCGAGAAAATCGCATCCGTCTAAATCGCACACTTCCATTTGGAGTTGACACTGAATCCAATATTCTTCTTTTGGATTGCCATTAATTTCACGACTAAATGGATTCTTGATCTCTAACATGCGGCCATACAAAGGTCCTTCTTTGGCGTTAATCCCATCAGGTGACGCGGCCAAAAAGGAATGTACAGGATGAAGTATACACCCGAATCCTTCTACCACCGTTTGATGCGTATACTCATAGTACTGAATGGAAATCGGTTCATACTTGACTCCCCAGTGTCGAGGTCCTTCAAAATTACCATCTTCTATGAAAGCATACGGCTGTTTTTTAGTTTTGATCAGGTCTCGAACCTGAGAAGGTGTACCGAGTGCTTTATGGGCTACGCTCGCTGTAATGAGTTTATGACGGAACTCATGCCATTCAACGGATCTTTGATCGGCTTGAGGCGTGGCTCTCAGTCGTTCTAGAGATGGTGTCGAAGGAGGAAGTGTATACGACGTCCTTCCTTTCGTGCACATCAGGAGTGCGAATGTATACAGTTCATCGGGAAGAGGACCATAATGTTCTTCGATGACGGCCTGAACTTGATGCATCATTTCGGACAAAAACCATTCTTTGGATAAAAACTCGATGTTATTTCCGATATATTCATCCATGAGATCTACGATGGTTTCGACTTCATCCATGTTATACACTAGTAGTATACAACTATCTTTCAATTTATTATAAAATTGATATATGAAAATCCAGTATACGATAGGATAAAGATGGAAATTGTCGCTAAACCCGGTCTCTATGTTCCTGCATGGCGCGAAACCGAATACGTGGATGTATGTCCGTTTGAAAAGGGACAACGTCGAGCGGCTACCCCTTTTATGTGTAAATGTCGGCATCAAGACGATCTATTTCATACGGGAACGGAGTTCAACGCTCATGTCAAGAATAAGTACCATAAAACATGGCTAAAGAATTACGAGAAAACCATCCGTGAAGATATCGGATTGTTGAATACCGAAAATCGAGAATTAAAGCGCGACAACGCCATTCTCTATGCTCGTGTTGAAAAATTGGAAGCAAGAATTCGTAAATTGGAATCGGAAGAAAACTATTATGATATTGCTCTATAAAAATTGAAGGGGTATCCTCCACGAAGGAGAGGATAAAGATGGATTATTATGCAGAGGCCGCAAAGGCTCTCGCCGAATACATCAACGGATATGGGTTTCCTCTCGATCGCAATATTCCTCTACGAAATCATACATGGTGGTTTAATTTAGCAGGAGCGGCCTATACGTTGATCGAATCCAAGTTTCGAGAGAAGGAGATCATCGTGTCGCTGAATCCAACCGAACTTGATCTACTGCGTAGGAGAGCCATCTCTCGAGGTGCATCGATTCGCGACTTAACCCACGAAGAGATCATTCTGTATGACATCATCGACATGTTGGAGTACTACAACTATGCATGGCCGAATAATCCTCCTTTAGGATATCAGATTCCCTCGTCCTTTTATCTCTGATTTCCTTAAAAAGACGTTGACTTTCTTGGGTTTATACATGATCGTATCCATTTGAAGAGGTTCTTGAGGAATGATTTCTTCTTTTTTTTCAGAGAGATGATGTATACATTCGGCAACGTAGGCTTCAAAGGAGGACTGTAGACTTCCATTCATCTTGGTTTCAAACATTTGAGTCGTAAGTTCGAGGACTTGTGTTTTAAACGGAAGGATGTCCACTTTTGGTTTTTCATAGCGGATTCTTTTTTGAATCAGGTGGCGATAGGTAGCATCGTCCATATCATAATAAAATACCTTTTTTAGACAATTTAACCCCATACACTTGGAGGGATGATCGACGATCCTGTATTGAATCCTAGACGTATCGTCCCTATATACACCGGCCAATCACTTAAATCCATCGTCCAAGAAGTACAATTATAAAACATTTCGGTCATGTCGGTAACATGAATGACATTCCATGATCGTATGTCGACGTTGATGATCGCACATCCAGAAAAGGTTCTTTTCATCGATATCACCCGACCTACATTCAGATTGAAAGAGACTGGATTAAAGGCATCACAATTCACAAACGTATCATCCATGTTCAGGACGGAAGACGTATCCCACTGGATGTCTTGAGGGTTAAATGCCATACATCCATAAAACATACGATCCATCGAAATGAGGGAGGCCATGTTCCAATTCAAACGGATCGGGTTAAACTGTGTACACTGAAAAAACATATTTAGACCGCTTGTATTGGGCAATATCGTAGGTGTAGTCGATGCAGAAATGGATAATCCGATTAATGTATAAAACTGATATCCTGCACGAGACAACGGGATTCCACCAAAGGATACGATCGACACATTCGAACAGTTGAGGTTATGCCATAAATAAGGAGACGCAGAAGGCAATTCAGGGTTGTAAAAACTAAGCCCGTCAAACAAAGAGGTTTGTTTCAATAACGTATACCGTATTTTAATGGTATAAGATGGATAATATTCAAGAACTTCAACGTTATATAAAAAAGAGGAATCGATATTCAATAGAGGTATATTCAGAATAATGTCGGCGATTTCTACGGCGTTATTAACAATAATGATGTATTCTAAGGTACCGGATAAGGATGGTGTGGTATAACAATTCGTTAAGGCACAGGTCTTTTGAAATTGAGTTTTTCCATCGGTCAGTTGTTTTTTTAGTTGATAGGTAGAATACGAGGAATGAAGACCTTCATCTTTATACAAGACTGTATTTTTTTTACGAGAGATCTGTTCCGAAGAGGAATTTGTGGTAAACGCCATATGATAAACGTTGATATAAAATTGATGCATACAGGTCTATGGATCCATAGACATGTATGAAGCCCTACGAGCGAAAAGCGGAGAAGGCGAAAAAGAAGGATGCAAAGAAGCGTCTTCAAACAGGCGAATGGTCCGTTCCAGAAAAGGTAAAAGAAACACCCATACCCAAGATTCCATGGTTTGATTGGTCCGAAGAAGCCTAAACTCCGGTCGATCCAAATCCTCCCTCGTTCCTTACGGTTTCACCTAAGGATCCTACAAGATACACGTACATCGGTTCAAGTGTCGGCGTACATACTTGAACAAGCCTCTGCATTTTTTCTACTTTGTACGATCCATCAAAGCATGCGATCATCGGGCCGCGATATCCGCTGTCAATAATTCCTACAGAGTTGGCCAGTCGGAGAGGTGTATTCGAGATGGACGATCGAGGATATAAATAAAAGGCGGAAGGAGTCGTCTGAAGGATAGATTCCCGATCGTTGATGACGCGACTCATCGAAATCTTCACGCCTAAATTATACTTGGTCGTCCCTTGAAAAAGCATTTCGGTAGGACACGGTAAATCAAACCCCGAGTCTGGATAAGGGGAAGAGATTTTGCTGTTATGATCATCCACTTTAGCCTTGTACCACCCGATGACCTCTGGATCGTCGGAAATAACATGGATGTTCATGATATACTTCATACACCTATCTATGTTGTATTGTTTATATTATTTAAATACAACTTATTTATGACACACTATGACAATCTGTTTGGCGATGATCGTAAAGGACGAAAGTCATGTCATTCTGGACACTTTAAAAAATATCATCGATCATATACCAATTGATTACTGGGTCATTTCGGATACAGGATCCAGCGACAACACGATGGACATCATTCAAACCTTTTTTCGAGAACACCGTATACAGGGAGAACTCATTCAACGTCCATGGGTCGATTTTTCACACAACCGTAATGAAGTACTTCATCATGCCTTTCAAAAGACGGATTATTTATTGATGTTTGATGCCGATGATGCGTTTGTAGGAACGTTCAAACTTCCTCATCCGATGATCGAAGATGCGTATTTATTGACATTTGGGGAAGGAATGACGTACCCTAGACCCGCTCTCATAAGCAATCGTAAAGAATGGCGGTATGAAGGTATATTGCACGAGACGTTGGAGCATCCTGGAAATGAAAAACGGGTAGGGTGTCCAATTGAAGGAAAATATTACATTCTCTCGGGAAGAACAGGGAATCGAAACAAGAATCCGAGAAAGTATGAGGACGATGCAGAATTATTGGAACGCGCCATCATAACCGAAAATAACCCTGTTCTTAAACATCGATACATGTATTACTGTGCCCAGAGTTATCGAGATTGTCAGGACGTTCAAAACTCGATACGGATGTATACAGCATTCTTGGACTCCAACGGAAACCCTGCGGAAAAATATTTAGCGTGCATGGAACTTGCTAAACTTCATTTGGGAAAGAATCAGTTTGATGTAGCACAAACCTATTTCTGTCGAACGGTTCAATATGAACCCGAGCGGATCGAAGGAATCGTCATGTTGATGGAAAAATTATTTGAACAAAAAAATTATCTGATCATTAATGCGTTGTATCACCGATTCAAAGGATACAATCACAAACAAACGTATAAAACATTTTTCATCGCGGATCTGTACGATTATGTCATGGAAGCCTACAATTCGGTAAGTGCCTCGGTCGTAGGCGATCATGTTTCGGGATATGAATGTTGTAAAAAGGTCATCATGTACTCGAAGAATCAAAACAACGTGGAAACCTGTACAAAAAATTTAATGTTTTACAAAACTCATTTGGATAAGGATCCTGCCTTTAAAGCGTATCTAGAAACTAAGAGGACTTAATCGTATACACTCCACTTTCTTTGGTCCATTTTGCGTAAATGGATGGATTCGGCTTATTCTTGAGAACGTCTTCAGTCTTGTATACATTCCCCTGAGAATCAATATAGTGCACGATTCCATTAAAGTCCTCGGCCCATACTTCCATCTTGGTATGGGGCCGAACTTGTTCGATGTCCGAAATGACTCCATGCGGTATACCCTTGCAGTGAGTCCCGCAACAATCACTTCCTTCTTTTTTTCGTCGGGTACATCTCTCTCCACTCGCACGCCGTGCACTACACCGCTCATCTGTAGGTACGCTGTTTTTACTTCTCTTACGTTTAATCATATCCTCTAAGGTAGGAAGAGGAATGACTTTGATGGAATCCGTTGCCTCTTCTAAAGAGGAAGACTGGGAGAGTATACGCAAGATGTCTTCGCGAAACGAGGACATGTTGGACGATGCCTTCTGAATAAGTTTCTGATCCATGACACCGATGATAAGAAAGTATAGCTATATCAATTTAAACCGATAGAAAGATATTGTAGAATGAAGGTGGCGGAATGGGACGAATCTAAATATTTAGTTCTGTCCTCGTTATCCTTTCTTCTTCCTTGTGTATATGCGTATACGCAAGAATTGTATCTCCATTCTGCGATGATAGGGATCTGTACGATCGCCTCCATTAATTTTTGGAGAGATGCAGTGTACTCTTATCGCCGAACGATAGATGTGGTCTGTTCTCGATGCAGTCTTGTATGGGGACTATGCGGATGTGCGTATACAGGAATTTCATGGATCTATGTAGCCGAAATGGCAATCAGTATTGGAGGGTCTTATGCACTATCGAAGATACGATATCGTCAAAAACATCCTCGATGGGTCTATTATCATGTTGCATTTCATCTGATTACCACCGGCCATGTTTTATGCGGATTATATGTATT
>Ga0164295_10000780_pt1 | contig 26520 bp, 28 predicted proteins | sample GEODES006metaG_FD_111798 | JGI IMG/M metagenome (GOLD analysis project Ga0164295, IMG submission 111798) | Oligotrophic lake water microbial communities from Sparkling Lake, Wisconsin, USA - GEODES006 metaG | ecosystem: Environmental > Aquatic > Freshwater > Lake | place: USA: Sparkling Lake... | reverse complement strand
GATCAATAAAATGTAGTCAATCAATAAATATAAAATCTTCTTCTTTCATAATATCTTTAATTTCATTGTGTATAATAGGACCATTACAAATTTTAATATTTTTAAATACTTCAATATTATAATTTAAATCTACATCAAACATATTATTAATTTTTTGTAGTATATCTTTATCAGATATATAATCTGTATTTTCATTTAACCAATCATAAAATTCTAAATTAGATTTAGAATTTTGATACTTTCGGAAATGTTTCAATGTTAAATGAAAATTGTTTTTATCGTTATCACGAATAGTATGACCGTTGGCATTAATATTATAGTCAGTTCCTGATAAAACACAAATTTCTTTAAATTCTTTTTGAGACATATTTAATTCTTCCAAAATACCTTTCATATAATATAAAACAACTGTATGTCCAATTAAGCTAAAATAACGAAGTACTCTAGTACAACCATATACAAATAAATCCATATCTTCGCTTAAACAAGCCCATACTTTTTTTTTAATAACTAATAAAGCACATAACACATCAGCTTCGCCTGGAGCATCAAAATATGTAGCACCATAAGCTCTAATTAATTTTTTCACTTTATCAATTTTGTCTTTGTTAATTTGAACAATTTGTTTTTTTAATTGTTCTATAGAAGAAAGAATATCTTGTTTTAAAGAATCTTCACTATTTTTTAATTGATTTTGAAGTTTATTATATTCTTCTATTGCTTCTTCTCTGTCTTCTTTTCTTTTAATTAATAATGCTTTTTTTTCAGCAGGTGGTTTGCCATCAAATATGAAAATTGGGATTATATTATAATGTCTAAATATAGACAACATTACATACATATTTTCAAGTAACGCATTTTCAGCTTCATATTTGTATAAATATATGCTAATATCAACAGCAATTCGTTTTCCTGATAAATCTGCTATATTAATACAACGGATAGATTTTGGGCAATTATTACGCAAGTATTGATTCAAATTTCGGATTCCCATTTTTTATTATAGGTTTTTATTTGTTTTGTATATTATTAAAATTGATATCAATAAATGATATCAATTTTTTATTAAATTATTTAACGATGTTTTTTATATCTTTTTGTGCCCTTTTTGTTAGTAACAGTTGTTTTAGATTTTTTCCTTAGTTTTCTAGATTTTTTTTTGTATTTTCTTGATTTAATCCCACCTACTAATGTTACTATATTTTTTCCTATGTCTGTTGGTATAGATGGAGGGGATTCCTTAGTTTTTGGTTCTTCCGCCAATTTAGCGGGGATATCAATATCAGCATTTTTGCTAGATTCCCATAATCCTTTAAGCGATTCAACCCTGGATTTAAATTTAGGTGCTTCAATTACAATTCTTCTGTTAAATTTTACTTCATTAGGTTCAGTATTGTATTTTTTTAATAAAACATTTAATATTTTATTATATTTTTTAACTGTATTCCTATCTTTTAAATCTTTTACCGTATCTTCAATAAGAATTTGTGTGTAAGGAGACTTTTTCATAAATTTATCAAAATATCTATGAATAATTATTTCATTATTTTTTTCTGTAACTAACAACATTACTTGGTCAATTGAAATGGCAAGTAATGAGAGATTATTAATTTCATCTTCATAATCATCAATTTGACCATTTTCATCCATCATATCATAAAGTTTTCCATAATTTACTCCAAATGCTAAAACCGACAATAAATTTTTCAAGGGATTATTAGAAACGTATAATTGTTCAAGTTTTGTTATGAATATTGGAAGCAAAGTTATTTTATTATTTGAACAACTTAATGTAATTAAATCCATATTTCTTACATCTGGTAACACAGTTATTTCATTATTATCGCACCTTATATTCTCAATCTCATCAATATTATCAGGAAGTTTAGTTAGTTTGTTTCCATTACATTCTAAATGAGTAATACCTGGAACACGAATTTCAATACTAGTAACGCCTAAATTATTTGCTACAATAATTTTATCATTAATAATATATTGGCTACCAGCTTCAATAACTAAATTATTTTGAGTTGATGACATAAAATAAGTATATAAAAAAAATAAAATAAAAAATTGAAATACTTATTAAAATATAATAGGTTATACAATTAATACTAAAAAAATGAAAACAAGAAGTCAAACAAAATTATCAGAGGAAACCAATAATTTATTAGAAGGAATTCTAGAAGTAAACATAGATTTTGATGATGCTTCAAACGCATGGAAGCAAAATAAGAAATATATGGGAAATGGAACATACAAATATATCTGTCCACAAATAAAAAAAGATGGCACCAAATGTGGTAAGTCATGTTATAAAAATAGTGATCTATGTTGGCATCATAATAATACGAGAAAACGATTCTAAAAAATATTATATTATATTATGAAACCAATTGATTTAGAACATCTTATAGAAGGCAAATATTATTATATTTTTAATTATGAATTGGATAAAGGAAATAAACTAATAGGATGCTTTAGTAAAATATATTTTTATAATTATTATTCAATAGCAGTATTTGATAATGTAAAAAATTTGAATAAAAATGATAATTCAATTACAACAAAATCTTTTCTTATAAATGATTATTATTTTAATTATACATATTTTTTTGTTCCTGAAATAGAAAATTTTTTACTGAAACAAGTACTACGGCAAAAAATTTGTGATATTTATTTTACAAATGAAATGATCAAACATATAATATAAATAAAACACTGGTTTAAATTAAAATAAACTAACAATCTAACCTAACTCACAAATAGTCATACGTAAATTGTTCAATAAATAATTCATATCTTTTTTCTTTTTATTAATTTTTATAAATAATTTTTCAATACATTCAATACCATCTAACAAATTTTTTGTTTTATATTTTTTTTCAATAAATTTACAATAACTTTCCAAATTAGAAGTAGTTTTTTTAAATTGTAATAATGATGTATTATTTGTATTACACCAGTTTAAAACATCTTGATAATTGTTTAATAAAATTAGAGTAATTATGTAATATGCTAATACATTTGTGTTTTCTTTATATAATGTTTTTCTTATATTTTCGGATTCATTACTTTTATTATATAAATCTTTATAAGAAATACCCATAAATTTTAGAATCTTTACAACTTGAAAAAAAGAATAAATTCTTTCAAAATTAATAAAAACTTCAACATTTGACAAGAATTCATCTACATCATTTTTATGTTTCATACTAACAAAACTACAAAACAAAACATTCATTATTCTAGCCCAAAATTCAGAATAAGATTCATATAAATTTACTTCAGAATTTACAGGAAAAATAGATAATATTTTTAAATTACACATTGTATTATTCATATCTGAAAAATCTAAACCAAAGTTATGAAATGTTTCATGCATAAATGCTTTAAACCATTCTTCTTTTCTAAATATTACAATTTCTGAATTTTTTGGACATGTTCTAGTAAATGCTGTATTAACATTAGTTTCATCTAATATTTCTATATTAGTAGATGGTAATTCTTTTAATAAATTGGTATGATATATATATATATTTAAATCAGGTGAACAATTTCTTGAAGCATAACCATCTATAATATAAAGCCAAACTAACATATAATCAGCATAATTATTATATGTTTCAATTAATTCTTCTGGATTGGAATCCTCGGTTATAAAATATATAGTAATAACTCTTCCTAATAAAGAGAAAGAATATTTTAATAAACTTAATATACTTTCATCAATATGCTTTCTTACAGAAGTAGGAAATGCGTTTGGAGGAAAAGTGGTTGGTTTAGGTATTTGATTAACATTTGTTATATTAGAAATTTTTAATTTATAAAAAGATAATCCCATTTTTGATTTAATATTGTGAATATATTTAAAACCATCAAAAATTTCCTGGTATAATTTAGTTATTAAAGTATCAGTTTTTTTCGTTTGTTTTAAAGGTTTTATACAATTATTTTTAACAAAAAATGACATTAAATCATAACTTTCATTTGTAATCTTCATAATTAAATATATAATAAAGTTTTATTATATTTTTATTTCTTTATAAAATTAAATTAATATTTAGTAATTATATATGGATAATAACACCGGATTAATTATTTTTTTAGTCATTATATTGATTATAATGGTATTTATAACACATATTACTATTATTAATACACATCCTATTAAACCAGTACCAGTTCCAGTTCCTACACCAAGTAAATTAATTGGAGGATGTGCTGGAACACGTTATGGTTGTTGTCCTAATGGACAAACGGCCCGTATGAATCCTGGTGGAACCAATTGTTAAAGCATTATATTTCCCCTTTCACTATTTTATCACGAATAATCATTAGATTATCTTGAACTTGTGGACTTCTGCCCCTTCTATGATGAACTAATTTGGCATTTTTAGTTAAAAAAAGCAAATGTTTGAGATCATCGTTTTGTGTAAATTTAGCTTGAAGAGCTTGTTTTAATTCTCTATCAGAACGAGTTTCAAAAAAATCAGGATCCAAAATAACATTTTTAGGTCTAATTAATTCTTTTTTAAATTTGCCATTTTTACTGCCAGCTCCTCTAGCCATTTCAGGACTTTTAGACAATTCAGTTCCAGAATCTAATGTAAATGATAGATAAAAATCAGGATTGTTTTTCTTGAATTTAGATGCTTGATAATAATTTTCTACAGAAGCCCAACGATGATTATCTAATGAAAAAGGTTGTATCCAGAAATTGGACAATTTTTTTCTCCATTTTGGAGTATTAGCTAAATCGGAAAACTCGTTTATAACTCCTGAAGGAATTTTTTCTCCCGAACCATGTCCAGGGATAGGTTCATCAGATGATTTAGAATAAAAAGAAAATACAATATTATCATCATATAAATTCATAATTTTAGCTTCACCTAATTCATCAAATGATGGTATACCTTTAGCCGCAGTAATATTTTCATTATGAAATTCAGGTATATAAGAAAATAATCCTGAATTGTTTTCCATACATTTGTCAACTATCATTCTTTTAATATCATATGGAATTTCATTAAAATAAAATATCTTCTTTTTTTTATAACTAACTAATTTATATTTATCGCCGGTGTGGTCAACTATTAAATAAAATTCAGGTCTGAATTCACCTCTAGATAGAATAATAGGATCTATATATGAATCACATTGTAAAACACCATCCGTATCTCCAGAATTATATCTATTACTTGAAAAAATAATAAATTTAATATTTAATATCCTTTCTAAGATATTTATAGTTTTAGAATCAGCCCAGAATTCACATGTTTTCACATATTTTTTTAAATCTTCTAAGCTATTAATATTTTTCATAAATAGAACATCTTTAATATTATCTTTGGCAAACTCGTTATCTTGTTTTAATTTATCAAATTGTTTTTTAACTTTTAAAGCAGCATCTCTTATAATTAATTGTTGTTCTCGGTCAATAGTGTTGATTAATTTAGATTTTAATTCATCATATTCTTTTTTCATTACAATGGATTCGGCTCTAGTATTATTAATTTCATTAAAAAACATGGTATAACGATCTTTATAATCATTATATAATTCTAATTTAACTTCATCAGCAACTTTATTTCTTAGCTTAGTAACAGTAGTATCTTGTCCGATACTAGAAAATCCATCTCTAATAACAGCAAATAAGCAATCCCCATTACCTTCATTATCAAGTATAGAATAATTAGGATTTTTCATAAATTTTGTTAACCAAATATCATTTTGATCTTCATGGTATTTATCTCTTATACTTTTAGCATTTTTGGATGTTTCTTTTTTCAATTGTTCAGGAATATTTGCGCCGATTCTTGCGGTAAAAATGTCTTTCCTAATCTGAGGAATAAGAATTTCGGTTTCTAAATTCGCGACTTTATTCGTTTTTTTTACAATATTTTTTTCTTCCTCCTTGGGCGAAATCTCTTCTTTAGGAATCAATCTCAATTTATTTATCAAATCCTTCGTCGCAAATGTATATATCAAAGGTTCATTTAACCGTTCAACATCCAATATTGATGATTCATCTATATAATCTACTAGATTTGTAGTAGGAATTTCATAGACGCCTATTTGTAATACTTTTTTATTGTGTTTAACTAAATATACTGGAAAATAAGTAATATTTTTATCAGCAAATGTATTTTTAGAATTGCCTATAGCTACTATTACTTCCATACCTTTAATTTCTACTTGATATAAGTTTGACTTTTTATTTAAATCTTCAGGATCTACTCTTTTTAGTTCTGGATAATTAATTGTATTATCTAATTTAGATACAACCATTTTGTATATAGATTAGTAAGATTTAATATTTATAAAGTTTAATTTATTTACTTCCAAATAACATATTTCTTCATTTTTGAATCATTAAATAATTCTGTCATATATGCCCACATTAAATTTCTTTCTTGAACTATTAAATAATTTTCTGTGAGACTTTCAAAATAGACAATTGTTGATATTATATCCTGCTTTTTACATTTAGATGTTCTTATATTTTTATCTATCCCATAATAGTTACAAATTTTTAATAATTCTTTTATACTATATTCTTGATTATAATATAACTCATCATTATTATAAAAATCTTTATTTACAAAATACATCAAATCAATATTTTTATCATCTTTATATTCTACATTGATTTCTTCATTTAATTCTTGAATCATTTTTTGTAATTCATTATCTGATATTTCATTCGTTTCTTTTTCTTTAAGTAAAAAAGTGATATTTTCATTCATCTTTATAATAATGATATTTACATAATTTTAAATCATTTTTTCGTTAAAAAAAATACAATAACAATATATATGAATATACTATTGTTATTTATCAAAATAATACAATATAAATTATCATTTGATAAAAAATCTTGTATTAAAGAAATAAAAAATATATTGTTAGAATCTGGACCAATATGGCAAAAATTTTCACAAGTTTTATCCTATCAAGAAGAACTTATTGGTCACGATCTGGCTATTGAATTACAACAAATGCTATTTTCTTGTCCTCAACACTGTCACCTATATTCTAAACAAATAGTAAAAGAATCTTTTGGAAATAAATATGATATTAATAAAATACATCAAAATTCACTTATAGGTTCAGGAACAATTGCTCAAGTATATAAATTAGATGAAAATGTTATTAAAATATTACACCCAAATATAAAAGAAGAAGTAAATAATGCTAAATTAAATTATTTAAGTATTAGAAATAGTTTTTTATTTCCATCAAATTTAAAGGTTTTTTGCGATTGGTTTTTTGATGGCTTAGTTGAACAAATTAATATGGAAAAAGAATTTAACTCTTGTATTACAATGAAAGATATATTTAATATTAATTTACAGGATAATTTAACAAATATATTTATTTTTCCCGAAATGAAAGAATTTTCAAATAATTGTATTGTTATGAGCTATGAACAGTCAGAACCAATTTTATTGGAAATTCGTGAAAAATTTGATAAATTAGTTTTATATAAGGCTTGTTTAGCTTTAACATTTTTCCAATTAGCTTGTGTTCAAAATGGATTTGTACATGGTGACATGCATTATGGTAATTTTGGAATACGAAATAGTAGCTCTTATCAAGATATGAAAATTGTCATTTATGATTTTGGATTGATGGTAGATGTGCGTAGTATGGAACAAAACAAATTAAATAATATTACTTATTCATTGTCATACAAAAATATAGATAATATTACCAAACTAATGATGGAAAACGTAGAATATTCACAAAAACACATTATAAATATTAAAAAATCGTTTACCTACAATAAGTTTGAAGATGATTTTGTAAAATTACTTTTATATATCTCGTTTCATAATATTGAAATGAATAAGGATATTCTTGTTATCATGTTATCATGTGAAAAATGTAAAATATTTAATAATATAATTCGTGAACTTATGTTATTATCAGAAATGAAAGATAAGATACATTTAAATGATATCGCCTGTAAACAAACTTTAAAAACAATTTTTAAAGATTATTTAAATTATAATGAATTTGTGTCATTAGAAAAATTAATTATGACATAGAATAAAAATTAACTGTTGTTATTCCAAATGGACCTATAAAACGACTTTCAGAATAAAGATATTTTTTATATCCTAATTCATAACAAGATCCAGATAATGTAGCACCTAATCTACGAGTATGGGGCGCTGCTAACGGACTAACACATATATCTCCACATTTTTCTCCCTTAATTTTATACTGCATATGACAATTCTTTTTTTTATAATTTAAATTCAAATTTAAATTATCGCCTGTAGAAAATTTAATATTTTGAGTATTGAAATTTTTTGTAAGATTCATAAAAAAACAAAAATATATAAAATATAAAAAACACATTATACAATAATATTATATTTTTTATATTTTTATTTTCCATATTTTACATTTCAATTAAATCCATATATTTGAATATTGCCTTGTTTGAGAGACTTACATAATCTTTTGCTTTACATTTTGCCAAAAGAGTAATTATTTCAATTATTGATTTATCATTTACCAAGAATTCTGAAACATTATTATCTTCTAAATTTAGTACCAAATCTAATATATCCTTGTTAAATAATATAGCTATATTTTCAGTTAATTCATCTACTTCGTTTTTTCTATTTTGAATAACAATAAGTTCCATTACATTCTCTAATAAATCTTTTAGTATTCTTACAATATATTTTTTATCCACAAGACCATTCAATGATAAATTCACAAAGAAACTAGTCACAGCTTTACGCTTTTCATTTACTTTATTCATATCACAAAATTTATCATAATCTTCATCTGGATCAAAATATTGTATATGTTTATATTGCTCCATAATATTATTATATTTTTCATCAAATATTTGTTTTAACCAAGCATATTTAGATACAAGTTCAGCAAATAAATCAGCAAATATTTTTGAATAAAATTTATTAGTTGATGCTGTTTCATATATCATATTTCCAACCTTTTTATAATCTTCCTCTAAATTATTTTCTAATGTATTAATCTTTTCAATAATTTTTTCTCTCATATCTAAAAAGGTTCTATCAGTCAATTTATTTAATAATAAACGTATTTGATCTATATCATTATCTATTCCATTTTTTTGTTCAATTTTTGTAGTTTGAAATGTTCTAAGTGATTCCCAATCTTCAGCATTTATTTCCATACCTTTATTTCCTCTACGTTTTTTATTATTATTTTTAAAAATAGAATTTGGTGAATTTGAATTATCTGTTACTCTAGATGTATCTGATTTTTGAAATACATTTGATAATAAACCTTGCGAACCTACTTGTGAACATAAATAATTTATAATTGTCACATGTTCTTCAGATATTTCATAACTAAAACCACTAAATGAAATGTCAGTTATATCCTTAAGATTATATTTCAATACAGTTGTCATTTCTATTTATACTTTAAATATATAGATAATTATTTATATCAATTTTTTTTATTATAATTAATAAAATTAAATACACTTAAAACCAACACTTGTTTATATTATATAAAATGTCAGGTCTAAATGGTGATAATAATGAAGTAGTTAATGAAATAAATAATGAAGAAAATATAAAAATAATTAACTCATGGGATAATTTTGATATGAATCCTGATATTTTAAGAGGCATTTATAGTTATGGTTTTGAAAAACCAAGTCCTATACAAAGTAAAGCAATTTTACCAATACAAAATGGACTGGATATTATTGCTCAAGCACAGTCAGGAACCGGGAAAACAGCTGCTTTTACCGTTGGTGCTTTAACACGAGTTAATATTTCAGAAAATAATAATCAAATTCTTATTATGGTGCCTACACATGAATTAGCCCAACAAATTTTTACAGTAATTAGTAATTTATCATCTATGATAGAAGGTATAAGAATTAAAACGATAATTGGCGGTTCGTCTATTGATCAAGACGCACATGAACTACGTGAAAATCCACCACATATTATTGTTGGTTGTCCTGGAAGAATTTTTGATATGATTAGACGTCGTCATATTAACGCAAATAAATTAAAATTAGTTATTCTTGATGAAGCTGATGAAATGTTATCATCTGGATTTAAAGAACAAGTTTATAATATATTCCAATGTCTTAATAAAAATGTTCAAATAGCACTTTTTAGTGCTACATTACCAAATAATATTTATCAAATTACAAATAAATTTATGAGAGATCCTGTAAAAATATCAGTTAAAGCAGAAAGTCTTACACTTGAAGGTATTAAGCAATATTTCGTAGCCGTTGAGGATGATAGACAAAAATACTTAACTTTAAAGGATATATATCAGTATATTTCAATGTCTCAATGTATAATATATGCCAATAGTGTTAAACGTGTTGTTGATTTATATGAAGCTATGAAAGAAGATAATTTCCCTGTATCATGTATTCATAGTAACATGGATAAAGTTGAACGTGAAAAGGCTTTTAAAAGTTTTAGAACTGGTGCCGCACGAGTTCTTATTTCTTCTAATGTTACTGCTAGAGGAATTGATATACAACAAGTTAGTATTGTAATTAACTTTGATTTACCAAGAGATATACATACTTATCTACATCGTATTGGACGTTCAGGTAGATGGGGGAGAAAAGGAACTGGTATTAATTTTATAACAAGACGTGATATTATTAAAATGAGAGAAATTGAAACTTATTATTCAACACAAATTGAAGAATTACCAGGAGATTTTAATTTAATATAATTTAATTCAAATTCATAAAATAATATAATATTCGTAAAATAAATTATTATATATTCTATTTTACAAATAATGACTGATACAGAATCAAAACAAAATTATAATTTAGAAGATATAAATACGATTTTTAAAATTCCAATTTGTTATAACAATCAAGTTAAAAAACTTAATGATACCATCATTAATGATCTAGAATTAGTTAAAGCTACAGAAAAAAATGAAACATCTATTTATGAAAATGTTTTTAAACCATCAAATAAACTATCTACTAAGATTATTGAACAATTTTCTAATTATTATACAACTGATGTAAATTATTTAAAAGATACTCAAAAATTAATTAAATCATTACAAAATGATGAAATAAATACTATCAATAATAAATATACCATATGTAATAAAGATTTCCATTTAAATGAAATTGTTAGTTTATGGCAAGAAATAAAAGGTGAAACTGGATTTAAAGAAAAATATTTATATATTGACTGGACATTTGCTAAAGAATTAAATAATAATCCTGCTTTCTTACAGATTATGAGTATTTATAATATTGCTTCACCTATTTTATCTCTTTGTCTTCCTATTTTTGTTATTATAATACCATTTTTCATAATTAAATTGAAAGGTATTGAACTTAATATTAAAGAATATATTGATATTTTAAAAGCAATTATTTCCAATCATGCTATTTTTAAAGTATTTACACATTTTCATCAAGTAGATTTCGGACAAAAAATGTATTTACTTTTATCAGCAGCTTTTTATATTTTTTCTATTTATCAAAATATACTGGTTTGTGTTCGGTTTTATTCTAATATGAATAAAATTCATAATTATTTATTTAAATTCAAAAAATATTTGGCACATACTTTAGATTTAATGAAATACCATTCTTTAAAAACATCTCAACTAACAAAATATTATGTATTTGATAATACAGTTAAACATCATATTCAAATATTAAATGAATTATATGATAAAATAAAAAAAATATCGCCATTTAATTTTTCATTTAGTAAAATCACTGAAATTGGACATATCATGTATACATTTTATCAATTATATGATAATGAAACATATAATAACTCGCTTTTATATTCTTTTGGATTTCATGGATATTTTAGCATCATAAATCAAACCCATTTTAACATTAAAAATGATAAGCTTGTAAAAACTGTTTTTGTCAAAAAGGGTAAACCTATTTTCAAACAAATGTATTATCCTAAATTTATTGATGATTTAAATTCTGACTCTAAAATTTATTTCAAACTTAAGTCAAACGAGGTAAAAAAAAATGATTGTAATTTAAACAAAAATATGATTATCAGTGGTCCTAATGCTTCTGGCAAAACTACTACATTAAAAACTGTTTTAATCAATATTATTCTTTCTCAACAAATTGGGTTTGGCTGTTTTGATTCGCTTAAATTATGTCCTTATGATAATATTCATTGTTATTTGAATATTCCTGATACTTCTGGTCGTGATAGTTTATTTCAAGCTGAAGCTAGAAGATGTAAAGAAATAATAGATTCATTAAATAATAATAACGACGAAAGCCATTTTTGTATTTTTGATGAATTGTATTCAGGAACTAATCCAGAAGAGGCAGTTGTTAGTGCGTTTGCTTTTATGGACTATATTGTTAAAAATGAAAATGTTACTTGTCTTTTAACAACCCATTATACAAAACTTTGTAAGAAATTGTCAAAAAACAAAAATATTAAAAATTATAATATGAAAACGATAAAAAAAAACGACAATTTTGAATATATTTATCTTTTAAAAGAAGGTATTTCTAAAATAAAAGGTGGACTTAAAGTGTTACATGATATGAATTATCCTAAGGAAATATTAGAAAATACCAAAATGTAATTTATAGATTATTTTATTATGAATTTACAAAATTAATAAAATAATCATTTCAAATTCTTATGCCAATTAATTGAGCAGTCTTCGTTTTTACATAGTTTATGCGAATCATTTGTATATTTGTCCCAATAAGGTATCGCATCTGGGTTATTTTCTCCAATCATATGTTTATGTTCATCTATTTGAGATATACCTAATACTCCAGTATTAATATATATTTCTTTTACATAGTTTCTTAACTGAGGATTTATCATATTACCATATCGTAATAGATGTGTGTCGGGTAATTGTGACGATCTTGACCATCTGGTTGAACAAGCTACTGATATATCCGTTTTATTATAAACTGAATGAAACCAAGACATTGGATTATATAAAATATCTTTTTCCTTCAATTCTATTTCATATCGTTCAGCATACTTAATCAATGGAAATTTATCTAGAAAATCATCAGTATTCATATTTAAAAATCTAGTTTCTGATGCCATATAAATACCCTTTTCTTGAAAACTAGGATATAACAATGCTAATTGGTTTGGATTAAAAAAAGTCCATTTTTTTTCACCCTGAATCATCAAATAAAAATTATTTGTATATGCCGCATGTAAAGCTGTACCTGTACCCTTTACCACTCCTAAAAATAATTGCTTGCTATCGTTTGACATATAACCATTTATTAAGTTTTTTATAATATCCATATCAGAATCGGGTAATAACTCTGAATAATGATAAAATAAATTCGTGGAATTAGTTATATAACACTTATTTTCCATTATATTTTTTAATTCAGTAAAAACATTATCAGGACATGTTTCTTCTGAACTAGGACTCATGTAAACTTTATCATTTCCTGCTACTTTCATTAAATTTTCAAATCTCATGGATTCAAAACATTTAAGTTCAACCCCTCGCATTACAAATGGTAAATCATTTTTTACATGATACATAACATTTGTATTAAAATCTGGATCATCTTTAAATAATACTGTAATTTCTTTTGCTTTATTATTAAAACTTCTATTTTTCTTTAACCAATATAAATTTCTATCGCAAATTTTTTTTATTTTTTCACTATTTTTATCATTTTCGCCTTTTGGGATCCTATCAAAAATCATTTTATTAAATTCAGCATAATATTCTAATGGCATTACTGGTTTAAATCCTACCTTCATATTTGAACAATATTGTGGTTCAACCCTCCAATATATACCAAATAAAGCATATATATCATATAGTAAAAACATCAAATTTATATTTATTCTACGTTTTAAAATAATATAAATAATTATTAAAATTAATATCACAATTAAAATTACAAAATATAATGGTAACTTTATTCCCTTAAAATTCATAATTTATATTATATAAATATTTTATTATACTAACAATACTTTTTTTAATAAATTAGTTAGGCTATTATGTAAGTTATTACCTTCCCCTCTCCAATTACTACCAGCTCTATAATGTAAAAATACATCTTCATATAGCTCACAAAAAAACTTTCCATCTTTATTTCTAATATCTTTTTGTAAAAATTTAGTCAATTCAATATTATTTTTTAACCCAACTGGAATATCTAATTCATTCCAATTACCAGAACTTTTATGTTTAATAAAATATATATTTTCATTTGCTTGTGTTTTCAACCATTCTTGTGTCATTCCTCCTGTATCACAACCAGGACTACAATTCCAATTTAATAAATTAATATTTTTCATTTTATCCATATCAAAATAATATATACCATTCCAAAAATAATGTATTTTATTTTCATTCCTTGTTTGTAAAACAATAGCACAATCATATTTTGAATAAATATTTATATCAAAATAGTCTACTAAAAACATATCACTATCAATTAATAAATATTTATCTGGATTTGATATTTGATACTTCAATATGTAATTCATTGAATCTGCTGTTCTTTCAGATCCTCCTTTAACAATTTTATGATGATCATTTGGTATATTTATACATTTTATATTTAATTTTAAACATATCATTTCTATCTTATGTTTGATACTAGTATCACCATAATTTGTAGAATCAGGATAACTTTTTGCGTCGTTGAATACAATTAACTCATAATCACCTTTAAAATATTTTTTAAGTGTATAATATTGAATTATTATAAAATCTACATTATTTACAACAGCTGTTACTATTTTCATTACTAAAAACTAATGAAAAAATAATATAATTTAAAACGCATTATAAAAATATTATTTAGTATAATTTTGTTAGTTCAAACTAACATAAAATTTATAAATACAATAGCATAATAATTTTTGTAAATTTTTAGAAAAAATAACAAAACAAAAATAATTAAAATAATTCGTTTTAAAAATGATTAAAATATATTCATAAAATTTAATAATGGTCTTTTCTAATTTATTTAGCTCATCATTTTTATTTAATATTGCTATTTTTATTTTAATTGGATGTATACTTGCTTATGTTAATTACAAAATGACAGAACAGGATCATAAACTTAATTCAATGATTGGGTTAATTTCTACTATGGCAGAAGAAATGCATTTCTTTAGAAGTAAATTACATAATAATAATACTACTATGAATAACTTACCTGCTACTGATAAGTTTCAATTCGCTTCACAAATGTTAGGTGGTTCTGAACTTATAGAAGTTTCGGATAATGAATATGAAGATGATGAAGAAGGCGATGATGATGAAGAAGGCGATGATGATGAAGAAGGCGATGATGATGAAGAAGGAGATGAAGAATGCGATGATGATGAAGAATGCGATGATGACGAAGAAGGCGATGATGATGAAATGATAGAATTATCATTAGAAAATTTAAGTGAAGAACCTCTAGAAAATTCAGATATTGTAGATTTAGAATGTATAAATAATGATTTTGAACAAAATAAATCAATTAAAACCATTCATTTAGAACAAACATTTGATTTAGAAGAAACAAATTTAATCTCTTTAAATGATAATGAAATAAAAGAAGATAATAGTTTTTTAAAAAATGTCAATATGAATGATTTAGATGAAGATTCTAAAACAGATTATAAAAAAATGTCTGTTAACAAATTGAGAGAAATTGCTGTTAATAAAGGGTTCACAGATGCTAGTAAATTAAAAAAAACTGATATACTAAAAATGCTTGGTGAAGAATAAAATTTATAATGAGATTTTTATCTAAATGTAGTATAATATGAATAATTATTATACTATAGAACCTAATCAAGAATTCCAAACAACTGCTTATAGTTTATGGCAACCTGACGCAAAAATGAATCAAAAAATATTAGCAGATACTGGGATAAAATCAAATTGGCAATACAGGCAATATATGCAAAAAAACGCAAATCAAATAATGAAATATAATACTATGGAATCTATTTATACTTCTGGAAATAACCCATATATAAATATGAATAATGAAACTGTTAACAACACGCCATATATTTATACATCTGTACATGATACAAGTAGTCCACTTTACGGATTTAGAAATAGTGATTTAAAACAAGATTATGTAACAAAAGAAAAAATGACATCAAGAATGATAGCACCAAATATCCCAACAAATTTTTAAAATAATTATATAATATAAAAACTCATTGAATAATAATATAATAATAACTTTTAATAAATTACTATTATAAATGAAAATACTTAGTATTGATGTTGGTATAAAAAATTTATCTTTTTGTCTTTTTGAAATACAAAATTTAGACGATAAATCTAATAATTTAAAAATTTTAAAATGGGATAATATAGATTTAACTGAAAAAACAGAATCTAAATGTATTGAAATAGATAAAAATGGGTTATGTGATAAACCAGCTAAATTCAAAAAAGAAGGTAATTGTTATTGTTTAAAACATTCAAAAAAACACAATTACTTACAACCAACACAAGAACTAACAACCGCTTATTTAAATAAACAGAAAATTCAAAATATTATTGACATTGCTGATAAATATAAAATAAAATATGAAAATCCTCCAAAAAAAACAAATTTGATTGGTCTTTTAACTGAATTTTCTAATACAAATTGTTATACCGAAATTCAAAAAACAAATGCTTCAAAAATTGATTTGGTAACAATTGGTAAAAATATTCAACATAAATTTGATGATATTCTAGGTGAACATTTATTATATATAAATAGCATTATTATTGAAAATCAAATTGGACCAATTGCTAATAAAATGAAAACAATTCAAGGAATGATTTCACAATATTTTATTATGAAAAATAACAATATATTGATTGAATTTATTAGCGCATCAAATAAATTAAAAGATTTTTTACCAAAAGATAATAAAGAAAAAACTGATTATAAACAACGTAAAAAATTGGGTATCCAAACATGTTTAGAAATTATTAATACTGACTTTAGATTCAAAGAATGGGAAAATTTAATAAATAAACATACAAAAAAAGATGATTTGTCTGATTGTTTTTTACAAGGAATGTGGTATATTAAACATAAAGTTTGTTTAAACTAAATTTATAAATACTTTAAATTTTAATTATTTTTTAATTATTTTAATTATAAAATATATATTTTACAATTCGTATTACTTAAAATTAAATCATCTTATTAATTCATAATGAATAACGATATTATAGACATTTCTACGGATTTTCATGAACTTTCAAATTTTACCTCTAAATCAAATTTTGGTGGGGGTATTGAATTATTAATGAATGATAAAAAAAGTAGTAATCAAGGAATGACAAGTGATATTGATATTGAAGATCTCAATAATTTAGAAAATGAATTAAACAATTTAGCAAATGAAACTAGTTCTCCAATGAGTAATACATATGAATCTGGTATATTTGGTGTAAAATCATTTTCAGATGATAGGCCTTCTGTTAGATTTGATGATATTAATATTGAAACAACAAATTTAGGTCAATCTACAGCTAATACCGAATCTGATTCCAAAACATGGGATGGTTATGGTAAATTTAATAACATTCCTATTAATCCTGATCAAAGAATGTCTTCAGAACCAAAATTATCTAAGGAAGAAACTCTTAGAGAAAAATTTAAATATTTAAGAAAATTAGAAGCTCTTGAAAAAAAAGGTGTGGAACTAACAAAAAAATACAATATGGATTCTAGTCTTTTAGAAATGCAAGGTGAATATGAAATGATTATGGAAGAAAAAACAAAACAAAATTCTGTTAAATTTCAAGGAAATATGATGATGGCGCTTATTAATGGTATTGAATTTTTGAATAATCGTTTTGATCCATTTGATGTAAAACTTGATGGATGGGGTGAACAAATTAATGAAAATATTGGTGATTATGATGAAATTTTTGGTGAACTTTATGAAAAATATAAAAGTAAAGCTTCTATGGCACCAGAACTTAAATTTTTATTTCAATTGGGTGGTAGTGCTATGATGGTTCATATGTCAAATACTATGTTTAAATCTGCCATGCCTGGCATGGATGATATTTTAAGACAAAATCCTGATTTAATGCGTCAATTCCAAAATGCCGCCGTTAATTCTATGGCTGGATCTAATCCTGGATTTTCTGGTTTTATGAGTAATATAATGAATCCAAATGGAGAACCACAAGTTCCTTCTGGTAGAGGACCGCCACCACCAATGGCTACTCAAGGTCCTGGAGGAATGCAACCACCTCCTAACAGAGCTGGAAATAATATGGGACAAATGAATCTTGGACGTCCTGACATATCAATGGCTAGAGGTGGAAATTATAATGATGGTATTAGTATTAAAGAATCTAATTTTGGGGTTCCTGGTTTTGAACCCCCACAAGCTGCCCAAAAAAGTTCTAGACGTGCTGATATGAAAGGACCTAGTGATTTATCTGACATCTTATCTGGATTAAAAACTAAAACAATTGATATTGCTTTAAGTCCGCCACCTAGAAGCATTGATATATTAGAAGATTCTAACAATAATAGTACAATTAGTATTGATGATTTAAAGAGTATTCAGTCTGATGCTAATATTCCAAAACGTAGTCGCAGAAGACCTAAATCTGATAAAAATACTGTTAGTATAGATATATAATACACTTGTAATAATATAAATAAAATATAATTATAATTTTATATATATTATGATAAATTCAAACTGTTGTATATGTGGAACTGTTAGAAATTGTGGTCCATATTTAGAAAAAGTGTTACAAAATATTGAAACTATTGGTAACATTTTTAAACATTATAAAATTATTATTGCTTACGATGAATCCAGTGATAATTCATTACAAATTTTACAAAATTATCAAAATATTCATAGTGATAATTTTATTTTATATATTGGTACAGAACCATTAAACCCATATCGTGTTCAAAATATAGCTAGAGCACGTAATAAATGTTTAGACATTTTTAAAACAAATTTTCATCAATTTGAATATTTTATTATGATTGATTGTGATGAGGTATGTTCAAAACCAATTAATTCGGAAAACTTAATATATTACATTATGAATAATGATGACTGGGATGCTTTAACATTTAATAAAAATCCTTATTATGATTTATGGGCATTATCTAAATATCCTTATGTTTTCAGTTGCTTTCATTTTAAAGATTGGAAAGCTTGGGGTAGATATATTGAACAAATTATTAACGAAACACCTCCCAAAACATTAATACCATGTTTGTCCGCATTTAATGGATTTGGTATATATAAAACTAACAAATTTATTAATTGTTTTTATGATTCTAAACCTCGTTTAGATTTATTACCTGAACATTTAATTCAAGAAAATATAAGAGTAGCAGGATCAATCCTTTTAAAAGGAAAAGCTGTTATTATTGATTGCGAACATCGCAGTTTTCATTTAATGGCTATTCATAATAATAACGCAAGAATACGAATTGCTCCTGAAATTTTATTCTAATTATAATAAAATATACTATTATTTATATGGATAAATTTATTATTAAAAAAAGTGTTAAAAAAAAGGAAATGTTAATATCTAAAAAAGAAACGGAAGACAAAATACATACAAAAGAAAAAAAAAGAAAAATTATTGGTGAAGGCGCGTATGGTTGTGTTATTAAACCTAGTTTACCATGTGCTACTCCTCCTGAATCAAATTTCAATTATAATGACTACGTATCTAAATTTATGAAAACTAAAAATGCTGAAATTGAATTAAAAGAATTTTTATTTATTGGTAAAATTGACCCAACTAATGATTATCATTTAGGTGAACCTATTATATGTAAACCTGATTATAATGATCCTGAATTGATTAATGATATTAAAAACTGTAATTATATTAATAAAACCGAATTACCAAATGAACTAACAAAAGAGAATTATAGTTTGTTACTTATTAAATATGGAGGACCAGATTTAAAAGCATTATGTAATAATCACTTAATTCTTTATTTTTCAAATAATACAAAAAAAACAGATAATTTCTGGTTACAAGTACATCATTTGATTAAAGGAATTAAATTCTTTAAAGATAACGGAATCGTTCACAATGATATTAAACCTCAAAACATTTTATTTAATTTGAAAACTGAAGAAATGAAGTACATTGATTTTGGACTTATGCGAACAAAAACTGAAATTATTACTTCATCTAAAAAAAGTAAAAATAAATTAGGTGTTTTTCATTGGTCTTATCCATTTGATTGTGCTTTTATGAACAAATCTTATTTTAAAGAATATAAAAAAATAGCAAAAAGTCCTTTATATAAAAAAGATTATCAAAAACAACTCAGTAAATTGATTGTAACAGATTCCAAAATTAATTCTTATGATATTCCCATTAAAAGACCTGATGCTTTTAAAATACTGTTTTCTTATTTAAATCCCAATAATCTTGTTCCTGATTCTGCTACACAATATGGATATATTTCATCATTTTTTAATGGTTTTAACCATCTTGTTATAAATGATTCATATGATGATATATTGAATCATGCTACTGATTCTATTGATGTATTTGGGCTTGGATTTACATTACAATTTATGGCTAATTGCTTTAAAAGACATAAATTTATTTCTTTGGAAGATTATACACGTTTATCAACATTTTTCCATAAAATGTATGATTTCAATCCTGTAACCAGAACTATTGATATTGATTTATTATTAAACGAATATGAGAATATTTTATTAGAGCTAGGAATTTTAACTAGACTTAATAAGAGTTTTAAAAATAATGTGTTAAAAGATCATTCTTTAAAAGAAAAAGAAGTACATGAAAGTCCTCTATCAAATATACTAGATGAATTTGCTAATAAAGACGCTATAAAATTACATAACGAAGTAAAAAAATGTTCTGATGATAAAAAAGAATTAAATCCAATTACTAAACGCTGTGTTAAAAAATGTCCTCAAGGATATGAAAGAAATGAAAATGTTAACAAATTTACGAGATGCCGAAAAATAAAAAGAACTAAAAGTCATTCTATTACAAAACGAAATTCCCCTAAAAAAACTATTCACAATACTGTATAAAATAACAATAAATAAATTCATTGAATATAATTTACAATTTGCCTACAATTTCCTTCTTTATCAAAAACATAATTTGTTATATTTTCATATTCAAAAGTTCCTAAATTATGTTTTATAAATTCTTTTTTACATAAGTAATGTAAATTATTCAATGGATTTTTATAATGTTCCATAGTAAATCCACGATTATTTATACCATCATATAACTTAAAACAAAAAATCCATTTATTTTTTCCAAACCATATTGGTAAACGTCTTTTTTTTATAATATTATATCTATAATCATTTTTATTTATACGATCAATATATTTACCATGTCTAAAAACTACAATATCGGTATAATTTATGATTTTATTTATAATTTCTATTGGTAAATCACTATAATTTATCATATTGTAATAAAAGTATTTAATTTTATTATAATATAATTATTATATTATTCTATTATTATAGTAATGACAATATATGAAAATGGATTATTTATTTTTAGAAGAGATTTCCGAGTAATTGATAATGTAGGTTTAAATTTGGCTAATAGTTTATGTGAACGAATCTATCCTGTTTTTATTTTTACACCTGAACAAGTTACTGGAGCTAACAAATTTAAATCTGATAATGCTGTTCAATTTATGATTGAATCTTTACACGATTTATCATCTCAAATAAGTAAAATGGGAGGCAAATTGCTATGTTTTTATGGACATAATAATGCTATAGTATCATATTTAATAAAAGCATTAGATATTAATTTAGTATGTTTTAATGCGGATTATAGTCCATATGCTATACAAAGAGAATTAGGTATTATAAAAATTTGTGATTCGCAAGGAGTTGCTGTAGAATATGGACACGATTATTATTTACATCCACCTGGAACCATTGTTAACAGTCAAGGTAACACATACCAAAAATTTACACCTTTTTATCATGCTTCTTTAAGAAAAAAAGTTGAATTGCCTGAGAGGGGAAGAAAGATTCATTTTGCTACTAGTAACAGGCATCTTGAACATTCAATTTCATTAGATGATGCTTTTAAAAGATTTGTTGGTAAAGAGAATCCAAATATATTAGTTCACGGTGGTCGTACTAATGCTATTAAACAATTACATGCTGCGGCTAAAAATATAAAAAATTATTCCAAAACACATAATGAATTAAGTCATCCAACAAGTCAATTAAGTGCTTATATAAAATTTGGTTGTTTAAGTATTAGAGAAGTTTATAAAACATTTAGATCAAAACATGATTTTATTCGTCAGCTTTTTTGGCGAGATTTTTATGAAGGCATACTTTACTCGTTTCCTCAAGTTTTAGGTCATGCTTTAAAACCAAATTATAATAACATTAAATGGCATCATAATTCAAATTGGTTTAAAAAATGGTGTGATGGAGAAACTGGATTTCCTGTTGTTGACGCTGGAATGAGACAATTAAATGAAACAGGATATATGCACAATAGAGCAAGATTAATTGTTTCTAGTTTTTTAGTTAAAACATTATTGATTTCGTGGGAAGAAGGTGAAAAATATTTTGCTACAAAGTTGACTGATTATGATCCTGCGTCAAATAACGGTAATTGGCAGTGGCAATCTGGTTCAGGTGCCGATTCCCAGCCATATTTCAGAATTTTCAATCCATGGAATCAGCAAGAAGAATACGATGAATCATGTGAATATATAAAAACTTGGATACCAGAATTAGCTTCATTGGATCCTAAAATAATAAACAATTGGGCAACTGAATGGAAAAATTACAAAGATATAAAATATCCTAAACCAATTTGTTATTATTCAGAGCAGAAAGAAAAATGTTTAAAGATGTACAGAGAAGCGTTATATTAATATTATTTTTTATTTCGTTATAATACGTGTTTTTTTACATTGTTATAATTTAGTTTTTACACTTCGTTTCATAAGGTATGTTAGTTACATTTATATCTCCATTTATATTTTTATTTGTATTTGTATCTTGAGAATTTACTGACATATAATATATAATTATATTTTTTATTGTATGTAAAAGAAACGTTATAATAGAATAAAATAAAATTATATATTATTATAAATGAAAATAAATTATTTATTTTTTATATTATCTTTATTTTCTTTATTTTCCAATAGTAATTCATTTTTAAACATAAAATTTGGTAATAAGATTATAATCAAAGACAAAGAAATAAAAAAACAAATTCTATATAAATTGCCTTTTTATAAGCAACATGTAGTTAATAAAATTAATGGATTTTATGGTTTAATTGGACCTGATGTTAATATTTCAACAATTAATAATTTATTTGATTTATTCATAGGAGATGGTAATATACAAGGCGTATTTTTAGATAATGGTAATATTACGTTTGTTAAACATTTTGTACGTACAGATAAATTATTATATGAAGAAGCTAATGGAAAAATTCCTAACAACAATTTCTTAAAATTTATATTTTCATTATTCAGTAAATTTGGTATTTTACCCGATATTATGGGTTTAGCAAATACAGCACTATTAAATATAAAAAAAAAATGCTATGCTTTATATGAACGTGATAAACCTTATTTATTAAATATTAATTTTGAAAATAAAGAAATTACAACTATATCTAAACAAGATGTAAAATTTATAGATCATATATCTGGACATAGTAAATATATAAATAATTCAATTGAAACAATTGATTATGATATATTAACAAATTCTGTAAATTATTATCAATTAAATGAGAATTTTGAAAAAATAAAAAGTAAAAATATTAAAACAAATTTTATGCCTGTTGTTCATGATTTTATGATTGTAAAAGATAAGTTAATTATAATGGACTCTCCATTATGTATTGATACTAATAATATTTTAAAAAAATCTATACCCGTTTTATTAGATAAAAAACAAAATACATTCATTCATATATATAATACAGTTAACAATATTATTGATACTTATAATACAAATGACAGCTTTTATATGTTTCATTATGCTGATTATATTGAAACTAACAAATCAATAGAAATTTATGGTTCTTTATATGATGAATTAGATTTTTCAAATTTAAATGTAAAAGGAAATTATCGTAAAATTAAAATTAATAAAAAAAACAAAGATATTAATATAGAAAAAAATAAAGAGCTTGAAAAATATGATTTAGATTTTCCTATTAAATTTGATAATAAAATTATATTTCGTAATATTTATAATATGACAGTCAATGGTTTTGTCATAGTAGAAAAAATGAAAATTATAAAAAAAATATTGTTTAATAATTTATTTATATGTGGCGAACCAGCATTAATTAATATTGATAAAACACCTTATATCATATTCTTTGGATTTTCTAAAACACAGAATAGTATATTCTTAATAAATTTATACAATTATCAACAAATTGAAATTCCTATTCCTATTCAACTAAATATAGGTTTTCATTCTATTTTTATACCTAGTTACTAATTCATTTTTTATATTTTATTTTGTTACCAATTCGTATTTATCATTTGTATTATTTCTGTAAAATGATTCCAAATGATATATAGAAGGTGATTTTACTAAATTTATGTTTTCAATTTTAGATAATGATAATTGTTTTTTTATTTGTTTATTAGAATTATCAATGTTATTTGAATCTATATCAATTTTAGAGGCAATTATTGAATTGTAAAGCTTATTACGAGTAATAGATATCATTTATATATTATATATTATATAATTGTTAATAAATTATTATTTATTTATTAATATATTTCATTTTTTTAATTTATTAATTAAAAAATTGAATTCGTTTATCTAATATTTATTTGAAGTAATAAAAAAGAAGTAAGAATACTATTAGAAAAAAATGACAACTAATCCGACATTCATATTTATTGATGGCAGTTACTTTTGCTTTTATCGTTATCATTCATTATTAACATGGTGGAAAAATGCTTTTCCAGAACAAAGTGATGTTCTATTAGACCCTTACCAAAATCCTACTTTTGTTGAAAAATTTAAAAAAACATTTACTGATACAATTACAAAAATACCAAAAGGTCTTAATATTGATAAATCAATTCAACCGATAATTATTGTTGCCAAAGATTGTAAACGCGAAAGCATATGGCGCAATGATTTGTTTTCAAAATATAAAGCTACTAGAACAAAAGGCGCAGAAGATGGGTTTATGGGCGGACCATTCTTTAAAATGGTATATGAAGAAAACTTATTTATTAAAGCTGGAGCAAAAACTATTTTAAAACATCCACAATTAGAAGGAGATGATTGTATCGCTATTACTGTTAAAGAGATGCTAACAAAATATCCATCTTGTAATATTTATATAATTACATCAGATAAAGATTACTTACAATTAGCAGAAGAAAGAGTTCAAATTTACAATCTAGCATTTAAAAAATTAACAGACCAAAAAAGCTGTTCTAAAGACCCAAAATGTGATTTATTTTGTAAAATTGTTTCAGGCGATGTAAGCGATAATATTCCATCTGTATTTCCAAAATGTGGACCAAAAACTGCTTTAAAATATTTTAGTAATAATGAATTATTTGAAAAAAAACTATTAGAATCTGAAAATTATCAAAAACAATATGAAATTAATCAGAAAATTATTGATTTCAATTTCATTCCAGAACACTTAATAAACGAGTTTTTAGATTCTATAAAAGATACTTAAAGATATTATTTATAATTAATATATTAAACCAATTTAAAACATTAATTTATGCTTATTATACAATATTTATTATTTTTAAATTTTTTTATTCATGTGTGTAGTATTGGATTACATCAGTTTCGTAATAGTTGGTTAAGAATTTATGTAAACTCATTAAAAAAAAATAATAAAATTAATATATTATTTGATAAGTTAAATAATAATATTAATAGATATTCAATTGAAATTAATGTTGAATATAATTCTTTATCAGATGATGATAAACTGCTAATTGAAACTTTAATATTACTTTTATACTAATTTTCTTACTTGAAGTGTGTAAACGAAATAATAAAGTATATTTATATATATATATATGAAAAATATATATAAATTTTATATTATTTTATTTATTTTTATACTATTTTATATTATTTATAAATTAATTTCGTATTATTTTTACAAACAATTTTTGGATAGTATAGAAAAAACAATTGTTGTTATTAGACATGGTGAAAAAAACTATCCAGCTCACGGTGGATTGTCATGTAAAGGTTTAAATAGAGCATTGGCGTTACCAAAATTACTTTTAAAAAGATATGGAAATATTAATGGTATATATGCTCCTAAACCAATTTTTATTAATGATATTAATGATGATGATTATAAATCATGGTATCTTCGTCCCATTATAACTATTGATCCCTTAGCTATTCAATTAAATAAACCAGTTGACATTAATTTTAATTTTAATACTAAATATGGAAATGAATCACTTGCTACACAATTACACAATAATCCTCCTGGAGTTTATGTTGTATC
>Ga0164295_10000779_pt1 | contig 26528 bp, 42 predicted proteins | sample GEODES006metaG_FD_111798 | JGI IMG/M metagenome (GOLD analysis project Ga0164295, IMG submission 111798) | Oligotrophic lake water microbial communities from Sparkling Lake, Wisconsin, USA - GEODES006 metaG | ecosystem: Environmental > Aquatic > Freshwater > Lake | place: USA: Sparkling Lake... | reverse complement strand
GCAAAAGCACATTACCCTTCAGATATTAAATTTGGAAAAAAACTTGCAAAATCTTTGTTTGATTATTTGAAAGAAAACAAATTGATTAAATTAAATCAGGAATAATTTTTTCTTCAACAAAATATTCAACTTCATCTATAAGTTGACCTAGTTCATCGGTTAGAAACGCCCCTTCATCGCCTTGTGGTTTTGAAGATGGGTCATTTGCGTCATATGTTAAAAAGTCGCCAGTGTCTTCAACAAAATCTAACATACCCAAGGTATTGTCTTCATCAACTACAATACACCCTATCCATTCTCTATTATCCCACATTACAGTTCCAAACAACATTTTAACTCCCATGTCCTCTTCATCGTAGTCAAATTGAAATGAAAAAATGCTTTTATCGGCCAACTCTGTTTCCCAAGTTTCGCCTGATTTGTCATCAATTTCCTGATTATCATTTGGCTCATCGATTACAAACTCACCCCTTTGACCCGATTTCAAATGTTCAGAATATTTGTTTAATGTTGATTTTTCTTGTGAGTTCAAATTTTCATAACCCACTTTACTCATTTTATCTAAAATATCGTCAATTACCGGTATGTTTTCCAATAAAATTTTATATTGCGATTCTGTGATAATAAATTTCATAATTATAAATAGTTTCTTTTTTTATTTTTGATAAATTATTATATTTGTAATAATGTTGACCCAAAAACTTCAAAATATTCCAAAATCTAGTGGTTGTTACCTTTTTAAAGACAAAAAAGGTCAAATCATCTATGTTGGTAAGGCAAAACACCTGCCGAATAGGGTAAAATCGTACTTTTCGGGTAATAACCACTCAGATAAGACCAAATTATTGGTAGAAAACGTTGCAGATGTTGATTTTTTGACCACTTTAGACGAAAATTCCGCTCTTGTTCTTGAAAATGACTTAATTAAGACTCATAAACCTAAATTTAACATAAAATTGAAGGATGATAGGTCAAAGAAGTGGTATATTACCCTATCTGATGGTAATTTCCCACGTTTAGAGGTCAAAAATGACACTAATTTAGACTCAACTCCCCTTTTAGAAGTACCAAGTAGTAATTTGGTGTATGAAATCTATGATACTATCCACGATATTTTTAATTTACGCTCATGTTCTTATGATTTATCACCTGAAAACGTGGAGAATGGTAAGTTTTCTTCTTGTTTAGAGTATCACATGGGTCGTTGCGACGCTCCGTGTATTGCAAATACCAACAAATTTGTTTATAAATCGATTGTTGACGTCGTTAAACAGTTATTATCGTTTAATTTTGACACTATTAGACGTAAATTGACACGTCAGATGAACTATTTTAGTTCAAAATTAGAGTTTGAACAAGCAAATACCATCAAATTTAGATTGGATGCTCTTGATAAGTATGAAAAATGTGTAGAATCAACAAGAATTGGTGGTTATTTGGTGATTGCAGATGACTTTAAGACTCGTTTCGGGTTAAAATTTACCCCAATCGACATAGAAATGTACGATAATTCCCATACCATGGGTGATTGTCAGGTTGCAGGACTTGTTAGATACACAAATGGTAAGAAAAACAAGAGTGAATACCGTAAATTCAACATCAAAACTGTTATTGGTCCTGATGATTACGCTTCATTTGATGAGGTTTTACGTAGAAGGTTTACAAGATTACTCAAAGAACGTAAAACTTTACCTAATTTGGTTATTATTGATGGGGGTAAAGGTCAATTATCCGTTGCAAAGAGGGTATTTGAGGAACTTTCACTACTTGATAGGGTGGATTTAGTGTCTATTAGTAAGAACTCGTCTCACAAGTCAGAAAATTTACATTTTGTTGGTGGTAAAACTATAAAATTTGAGAGAAATAAGTTTTTTAACTTGTTAGCGTCTATTCAAGATGAGGTTCACAGATTTGCAATTACTTTTCACCGTCAAAAACGTAGTAAATCTGTTATTAGATAAATTTATTGTTATAATAGGTTGCAATCCAATCGGCCTTTAATAAAGGTTCTTGATTTAATATTGAGTCAACACTCAAATAATACATTTCAGTTTCGTAATAAGTCTCTTTATTATACAAATAATTGTCTATGTATTCTTCAACAGCATCTATAACATCAGTTTTTTCCCCATTTAAAGTTGCTGATATTAGTTTTACTTTGTTGTCGATATAATAAGTTTCACCATCTTCCCAACCTAATTTCATACCAACAGACTCTATATTAATCACATACTTTTTATACCCAATAAATGGAGTTCCTGTTGTAAATTCAATTTTTCTTACAGAGTCAAAAACTTTTTGTATTTTGTTTCTTGTTTCGTTGTTGAGATAAAATTTAGGTGTATCATTCCATGAAACTTCAGGAGTAAATTTATAATTTATATATTCTCCAAACTCTTGAACTATATCCATAAGTTCCTCTTCTACAATCGAATAGAAATAAGAAACTTTATTTGAGTTTTCTATTTTAAATTCTATTGGGTAATAAGGTTTGTTATGTTTTATTGAAATTATTTCTTCTCCAACTTTAACCGGAACACATTCTAACCCGTGAAGATTTAGAATGTTTCCTGCAAATTGTTTAAATAATTTTAGTATAGTTGATTTTTCCATACCCACATTGAATTTTAGTAATCTTCGTTGGGAAATGTGGAACTTTTAACTTTAACTCCTTTAGGTAATTCAAAAGTATCTTTAGTTGGTCTAGGGATTCTTTTATATTTTTCAGTTGGGTAATCCATGTTTAGTTTATTAAGAGCTCTTATGTATTCATCTCCATGCTCTTTAATTCTCATAATTACATCATCAACTAGTTCCGTATTTCTGTTGTAAGAAATACCAGGAACCATTTCTAAATCTTCATTTCTTTCTGAAACTACTCGTTTAACTATTCGTCTTATATCGGTTTCGTTTAAATATCTTTTCATAATAAATTATTGTTGTTGTGATTCTTTTCGAAACATATCTTTTATTTGTGTGTATATTGTGGTTAAAGTGGCTAAAAGAGAACTAGCCATAGTAATTTTATTAGCCCCTCTTTCAACACTGCCAACTCCTTCCATTTCTTTTTGATACTCTATACTGACATTTAAAATCATACCTTTCATTTTACTACAGTCGTTATAATCTTTACCGGTCTTTTTATTACACTCTAAACATTTCTCAATTTGTTTCTCATTCAATTTACCTGTAGGTAATTGTCTCATCATATCACCACAAGCAACACATGAATTTGCATTTGTCTTACAAAGAGAAGATTGGTACTCATCAATTTTTTTTAAAGCTTCTTCAGGAACATTACCGGATAAAGACTCAACATTTTCATTTAGCGTTAAAGACCTATCATACTTCATCAAGTATTTTAAATTTGTTAGTTCTTCATTAATATTTTTCATAATTTAAAAAGTTTTAAGTATATCTTCACAGAGTTTTATAAATTCATCTATTACTTTTTGATTATCATTTACAATTCCGTCCATTAGTCTGTTGTAAACTTTTGGACCCATTCCTTCTATAACTGTAATTAAATCTCTTTGATATTCGGGGTCATAACCATCAACAAATTCATTAAAAATAAACTCTATTTTAGCAGTCAACTGACGACCATAATTCATATTTTGAATTTCATGTTTGTGAGTATCTGTTACTGACATTAAAACATCTCCACTTTTTTTGTTTTTTGGTAATGTTCTTAAACTATCATAATATTCGGCACCTTTAACGAGTTCCATCATTAAAAGAGGTAGATGGGGAGCTCTCGCCTCGAAAACCCAAACACCTTTTTCTGTTTTGTCAGGATAAACATCACAATAGGCAACTCTACCTGCACCTGAAGATGCCATTCTTTCTAACTGTTCGGTGTTTTCCCAATAGAATCTTGATGCACCTCTAACAAACGAATCATACACATCGTAAAATCTTGGGTCAATTGAGTCTATTTTTTCTTTTAATTTTTCAATGGCTCCGAACCCTTTTCTCCAAGCCGTTCCTTGAACTCTAGCCATTTGAAAGTTTCTTTGTTTTACTCTATCTTCAAAATCAGGGTCCATATCTTTAACTTGTTCAATGTCTTGGGAAGATGGTGATTGTTGTTTCATTCGACCACCACTACCACTACCAAGTTGAACATCCATTCTAATTCTACCATTATCGACTAGTTTTTTAATGTCAGGATACATTCTATAAAAAGTGTCCAAAGCCAAAGATAATAGTTGTTGAGTTTTACCTCTTTCCATGGACGGCATACCCATCATAATTGATGCAACTTGCATACTTGACGGAGCGGGGTTTTGTGGGTCATCGTAAATGTTTTTACTTGCCTCTTTTGCTCTTTTTTTAAATTCGTCAGGTAGGTAATCACCAACAGGTGCTTCAAATATATTTCTTTTCATTTTAACGTCTGTTTTTTAAATATTTCATAACAAAATCTTCTAAGTCATCACTTCCTCTTCTTCTACCTTGTGGGTGAGTTTCAGGATTTTCATAAGGTATAAAATCAGGGTCCCGATTTGGTCTTCCAGAGCTAAAAGGACGTTCTTCTCTATCTCTACGTCTTCTATCTCTATCAATATCAGGTTTTACTTCAGGTTCAGCAACATCTGGCTCGTCAGACAACTCCAACTCATATTCAATCTCATCATCTTCAAATCCTTGTGGGTGAGTATCGGGGTCTTCATAAGGAATATGTCTTGGGTCCCTATCAGGTCTTCCCGGTGTGAATGGTCTTTCTTCACGGTCAGTATCTGGTTTTGTACCTGGTCTTGTTTTAGGTTTTGTTTCAGGTTCTGCAACATCGGGGTCTGCATCCATAAAATCTTCAATCATAGATTTTTGTTCTGATATTACTCTACCTCTTTCATAACCAAAAAGATATTTCATCTCACTAAGCTCATTTAATAATTTTTTTTTCATAGCTTTTTTATTTATAAATACTTTATGTTCGTATTAAATTTATAATTTATATTTATTATCAACAACTATGGTATAGAAATCATAATTTGCTAATATTTTTTTATCTTTATTAAGGTAAACAATTCTTGGAAAACTCCTCATAGATAATCTGTTTTGACTGAATATATCAATTAATTTAGAATAATTAGAATCAGTATCATCAACAGGTATTTTAATTTTTACAGTTTTAGTATTAACGTTTGATACAAATTCAGGATTAGAATTTATTTTTTCTAATACTTCTGTCATGTTTTCACTATCATTACCTATAAGTACAAAAACATTCTTACCTTGTGTTTTTGCTTTTAATAAGGCTATATCTAAAGAAAGGTCTTCAAAATCAATAGTATCATTTTTGTCAAAATCATCAATATCTTCATCTTTTGGTACTCTGACTAAAGATTTTACAAACTTTTTTAAATCTCTTCTTTTATACTTAACAATATAATAGTATTGTTTTTCTGTCACAGGAAAATGGAAAACAATTTCTTCATCTTCAGGTAAAGCATTTTTTACCTTTTCATTATTTCTAAACTTTTTTCTTATTGTTTTTAAAAATTGATTATAAGCGTCTTTTTTTGCGGATTCTAATGCATCTTCTTTATCATCCATTGGGTTTGTACTATAACCATAAAAAGTAAATCTGTTTGATTCGTAAAATTTAGGTATAAAAATTTCTTTTTCAAAATCGCCAACGTCTTGTTTAAATTCTTTTTTTGGAACTAAATTAAATGTGTATTTTTGACTAATACCTTTTTGAATATTTATGATTTCATTTTTACTTCTATAATTTTCATCGTTAATTGAAATATTGAATGTAAGTTCGTTTTTCTCATATAATTCAAATATTTCATTTAAAATTTTAAAATCAAATTGTATTTTTCCGTCCTTATCTGTAGTATAAACATACTCTGTTTTTTCATTATCTTCGTCTTCAATTGTTGTTATAACTTTTATATCTGATAATGGTGTATTAGTTTTGCTGTTTTTTACTAAAAAAATTAATGTGGACCTAGACAAAGTAACTGGGTCTTTAATAGATGATTTATCAAACGTTAAATCAACGACTTCAATTTCAGATTCACCATTAAAAGTTAATTCTTTTTTTATTGTTATACCATCCTCATTTTTAACTCTAATTTCAAATTTTCCATTTTCTAATTCCAAAGTAATATCCCAATTACCATCGGCATCAGGACCACTCTGACTTATTGGTCTGATATTTAAATTGTTTTGTTTAACTAATATGGTTAGTTTTTTTAAATCTATTGGTGGTTCAGTATTCGGTATTTTACCAAAAAGTTTGACTTTGGTTTTGGTTGCTTCAAGCATAAGACCATACATTGATAAAATTTGTTTTCTATCGCTTTCTGAAATTATGAACTTATTTTTTACCATGATTATTATAAATAATAAATACTTTGTGTTTATGATTTATCCACCAAGTAATAATTATATCCCAAAGAATAATATAAAAACTGACCTTTCTTTTTAAGTGCGATGTTGGTTTTTTCCGTTGAGTTTGGACTAACCCCAACAATCTCTTTACCTTTAGGTATTTTTCTACCGGTGTGTGTGTTCAGAGTATCTTGAATTGGGTCCAAATAATATTTTAACTTTTTAATTAAAGTTTTTTTGTCACCAACTGTTCCAACACCATACTTTTTGCAAAGTGATTTTATTTCTTGTAAGTCTAATGTATCTAAATTTTCCATAGATACAAATATACGAAAAAAATATTAATTACTAAGATTTTTTCAAATTTTCTGCAGCTCTTAATGCGGATTTCTCGTCTTTAAATAATCCAGCTTGGTCGAAACCGTCTATTTTTATTTTGGAATTTTCAAGTTCAGAAACTTCAATTTGTTTTGGTGGATTTGCACCTTCTATTTTAATTATTTTATATTGACCGTTTTCAGGCTGTACTTGATAATTAATATCGTTCTCGTTTAGTGTTCCTTTATTAATTAAATAACGTCTTTCGTTAATCAAATTCACAGACTCAGTATATTTTCTTTTTCTAAAATTCATTGTTATTATTTTACTATATAAATATAAATGATTACAATTAAAAAAAATAAAAAAATGAAAAAAGTACAATTAGGAGACACCGTAACGGTGCATTACACAGGTAAATTAGAAAATGGAGAAGTTTTTGACTCATCTATGGTAGATGGTCGTCAACCATTAACTGCAAAATTAGGTGAAGGTCAACTCATCAAAGGATTTGAAAATGGTCTTATTGATATGTCAATTGGTGATAAAAAAACAATTGAAATTCCACACGAAGACGCTTATGGTCCTTATAACGATTTTATGGTTCAAGAAGTTGAAAAAGATAAAATGCCAGGAGAAGTTGAAGTTGGTATATCTTTACAGGCTGACACACAGATGGGACCAATTAATTTTATTGTAAGAGAAGTTAAAGAAGAAACGGTTGTTTTAGACGCCAATCACCCTTTGGCTGGTGAAAAGCTAATCTTTGATTTAGAGTTAATCGAAATTCAATAAAATTGAACCCTCATTTTAAAAAATAAAGTGGGGGTTTTTAATATCTTCTAAATCTTCTTGATTCGCTCATGCTACTTGCAGTGCTCTTAGCCTTATTTAACATATCAGATAAGGCTTTGATTGAATCGTTAAGTTTTGTTGATTTTTCTGTAATTTTACCCAAACATCCTTGAATCATTTCAATTTCAGACATATCGGGATTTCCACCAATACATTCTTGTGGAATATCTTCCTCTTCGAATCCTGCGGTTTTCATCACAGTCCCTTTAATATCTAAATCTTCATCTTCTTTAATAATCCTTCTAACCAAGTTAGAAATTTGTCTATCAGTTAGTTTCATTTTTTAATTTTTTTAAAATACTTTTTATTGATTTTTTTTTATTACCTTCTTTTTTATCCTTTGACATATAAGTATAAATATGTATTCAGATTAATTTTGATAATTTTCAAGTTTAGTTAGTCCCAAAAACTCAACAAAATTATCTTCCGTACCGGCAGTATCTCTTCTATCTTCACTTGTTATACCATCTTCATAGGTATAATTATTAATTTTTAAACTCCAATCAAAAGATTTTTCATTTGCTTCGAGATGTCTATAATCATCTAAATCCATAATTTCATCTTCGAATTTTTTAAGACTACTACCCACAACAATCATTTTGATTTTATTTATTTCATAATGGTAGTCATTAGACTCAATATCACCATTACCACCACAATAATCACATGATTCAGTTCCGTACCCATCGCAATTACTACAATCTTCAGTTCCACTACCATCACATTCACTACATTCAAATTCTCCATTACCTCCACATCCTCTACAACTTTCTTTACCTGAACCCTCACAAGAAGTACAGTCTACTTCAACCTCAACTTCTTCACCATCATCATCTTCTTCATAATCAGTTTCAGTTCCATCACCACCACAGAATCTACAATCTTCAGTTCCACTACCATCACATTCATTACATTCTATTTCTCCTTCACCGTCACAATATTTACAATCTATTTTACCGTCACCTTCGCAATAAGAACAATCTTGATACCCATCACCCCCACATTCAGGACAAGTTTCTAATATTCTTTTTTCATCCTCATATTCTTCAACTGTCAAAACGTATAAATTGTTTATAATTTGAAGAATGTTATTTGAACCCATTCTAGGGTAATTTATTAAAAAATAAGTACAATAAATTACTTTTATTTTATCTGAAAAATTTGGAGCCTTACTTAATAGCAAAGATATAAGACCATCTTTTTTTTCTTGATTATATAATTTAGAAAGAGTTCTTATTTGTTCGTCAACCGCATAGGTTGCGTAAGATTTTGCAATTTTATATATTTGATGTGGTAATAGTGCCATATATATATTAAATATTACCTAAAACAAAAACCCCCAAAACTTATTAAAATCTTGGGGTTTTAGGATTTTTAAACTGAAGTCTTTTTGACAGATTTTAAAGAACCTGATAAAACGACTTTATCTATTCTTGAATCCGTATAAGAAAATGCGTCTGAAATTTTTCTGTTAAGTTCCTTTTCAATATCATCTTCATGTTTATGAATAACTTGAACTTCTTCGTGTATGTGACGATGAGCTTCGTCAATTTCTTTATCAATTCGTTGCATAATAGTTTTTTCTACCATTGTGATTTCTCTGTTTGTTTCAGATAAAATTCTACGAATTTCATTTTCTCTTAAATCCATTTCTAATCTTGTATTAGAAATATTATCTTCAAGAGACTTTTGTTGTTTTACCAACCGACTAATCTTGACCATACCTGTAATAACAAAGGATGTCATTGTGACACCATAAGTTGCAAGCACACCCAAAACAAATGATTGTGTTTCCATAAGTTTTTGTTTTAAAGTTTATTTTGAATTATATAATAACAAAATAAAACAAAAAGGTCAACAAAAATTATTTTATTAATTTTCTAAACATTCAGGTAATGATGCAATTAATTCTGTAACTTTTGTCATATTACCTAAATTTATTTTTGTTGATGCGACTTTTATAATATTTGTTAAACACGCTTTTGCGTTTTCTTCGTCTGTTGGGTTGTCTTTTAATGTTGCACATGAAGACAACTTTAATATGTCCCCTACGGTTAAAATACCTGACCCTACAACTTTACCCTGCATACATTCAAATAAATCGTTTTCGTTATTTTCTAAAATAACTCTTCTTACAATTTGTCTTAGACGTGACTCACTAATATTTTTCATAAATTAATTTTATTTATAAATATATAGTATCAATAAAAAAAAAATGTTATATTTGTTTTATGAAACTTATTATTCTATTCTTTTGTGTTGTTTTTTATTTATTTACTTTCTCACAAGTAGATAATGAAAAATTTGTTAGCGGTCTAAATGTTGCTCAAATTGAAAATTCAATTATAAAACTTATTAATGATTATCGAGTGTCAAAAAAATTAAATAGTTTAATTATAGACACCTCACTATCTAACGCTTGTCGTAGTTGGTCTGATAGTACAATTAAAAGTGTAAAAAAAATGGGACATTTAGAAGGAGAACATTCTAATTGTGGAATGATTGAAAACATTGGAGGGTGGGGTGTTGCCACATCCCCATTTATTCCATTAAATAATAATATTTTTTATTTAGACTTACCAAATGATATTTTTAATAATTGGGTTAAATCTCCTGGACATAATTATGCAATGTTATATCCTGCAAAAACAATTGGAGTCGGTGCATCCATTATTTATTTTAATAATTCCGTTTTTGTTTCTGTAGTGATGAGAACAAAATGATTATTTAAATCTATCGGAACCTTGGTACGCATCTTCACAAAAATCTTGACATTTTTGATATATCCCAAGATTTGGTAGTTCAGGCCATTTAAAATTAAATTTAAATTTCAACTTTGGCCAATTAATTTTTGGTGGTGTTTTAGGTGGTTTTGGTGGTTTTTCGTTAGGTGGCTTTATTTTTTCTTCAAACGTAATCATAACTTCCCAATCACCCTTAGTTTTAATTTTTATATCCTCAAACTTTTTAATTGTTGGTTCTTCTACGTCTACATCTTTACCAGTAATCATAAAGGTCGCCCATGAGTTTCTATATTTACCGTACACAAATTCGTACTCAGATTTTAATTGTTCGGAACTTGGAAACGAATATGATGATGATGCACTTTGAAGACCGTATAATACTAAATCTATTTTATCAATTTCTTCTTTACGTGAAGGGTTATTTCCAAAACTTTTTTTTCTTTTTTTTAGTTCATTAATCATTTTATTAATGCCATTTTTAGAAAAAGGGGAATCTTTGTGTATTAAAGAATCCTTATATTTATAAAAATAAACTGGAGCGTACCAACTATTTGTTCTATAATCTTCAGCAAAACCAGGTAATGTTGACATATTTTCGTCTAACGCATCTAATAAAATACTAAAAGTATCGGCCCATGCGGTGTATAATGGACCATGGTCGCCTTTATTTGTGTACCATCCTGGACCTTGATTTGGAAATTTTTTATCATCTAATTTTATTACTTCAATACCGGGAAGTGCCGAAGAAATGACACCATCAACAGCCTCATTTATTTTTGCACACCTATCATTAACTAAATTAACATTGTTTGCTTCGGTCCTCGCCCCTGATGAACTTCCATATGCAGTCCCAACTGTACTTGTACTTGAACCAGCATATCTGGCGGCCTGAACAATTTCATATCCCTCGTCTTTTACGGCCTTAATAGCATCATTAACAGCTCCTTTTAAAGCACTTAGACCTGAAGGTGGTACATCAACTTGATTATCATCGTTATAAATTGTTGTTTTTAATTGTTCTAAATTTGTATTGTCAGGAAATTGAAATGTGTATATCATATATTTACCCTCTCCAACCACAACTTCTTCTGTCGTTCTATTAACAACGTCGATTCCAACATCTTTTGGTTGTATGTCAAAAGATGTTGCCTTTAGAATGCTTTGTTCTGCGTAAGATGCTTCATTTTCAACATATTCTAATACTTCCATTTTTTCTTCATCAGTAAACTTCAGTCCCATAGTAACTTTACCCCCAGCTGCCAATTCTTTTAAAGATACTGTTATATCTCTAAAAATTGTCATGTCCTGTTCTTCTCTTTCTAAGGTCTTAAGTTCAGCATCGACTATTGGGTCTTCATTTTTTTTATACTCAACTTCATATCTTTGTGATGTTTGACCTGGTACTGCAACAATATGATAGTATTTTCCTTTGTCGTCTTTTTGGATTTGACCAACTCTGAATTTTTTCTGAGCGTCATCATATTTAATCCAACTAGTATTTAACCCACCCATCTTTGTGTAAGCAACATCCTTTCCTCTTTGACCCAATAAACTTGAAAGATATTTTGTATTTTGGTCTAATGACTCTGTTAATATATCAATATCAATATATATTCCATCGTCATATAAAGACTGAAGTTCTGAAATAAACTTTTGGAAATCTGTATTTTTATACGACTCAACATTATTATATATTTGATTTAATAAATCTAAACCTCTTTGGGCTGAGGCCTTATCTCCTATTTCTTCATCTCCTAATACAAATCCTTCTCCATAATACCAATATAATATTGCGGTTGCATTTCTAATTTTTTTTCTATACATCAACTCTATAGTATCTTTATAAGCGGGATGCGTGACGATTGCTGGTGAATTTTTTTTATCATTTTCCATTAACTCGTTCTTGGTTGGAAGTTTTTGTTTTTTAGCCCATTTATTTTGGACCATACCTCTTATTTTTCTTCCTAATTCACTAAGACCTTCTTTTACTTTTTTTATTAGTCCTTGCTCGTTTAAAACTGATATTGTTTTATTATCAAAAGTTATATTGAACTTTTCGTATAAAGAAATAAAATCCTCATTTCGAGTGGATGGGTTTTTTTTGGTTGTGTCGTGTTCGTAAATTAGAGAACGTATTCTTTGTATCTCTTCGTTTAAATTATTTTTCATAAAGTCTAATAAAAATATTTTTAATAATTATAAATATTTGAATAATAAAAAAACACCATTTATAACCCATAATTAAAAAAGGGGGAGTAGCGAGTTCCCCCTTTTGATGTGTTGCCTTAACAGACAACGGTCCTAAAAGCCCACCTCTAAGGATGGGGTTTCTTTAAAAAAATTATGTAATGTTTATATCTTTATTCACACTATCAGGACCCACCCAATTATCAGAATCTTCTAGAAAAAATGATAAACTCAAAACATCAGAAGTTGACAACGAACCTTCCATAAAAAATTTATCAGGAAAATTTTGAATTTTGTTTAATGATGGAAACTTAGATTTAATTATTTTCAAATCTGATTCGTAAAAATAAATATTACTTAAACTTAAGTATATTTCCCAATTGGATGGGATTTCGTGCATACCAACAGTTGTGGTTATAAATAAAACGGCCTTACAGTTAGTATTATAGCCATAAGAAACATCATCACCTGCTTCGAGATATACACTTAATCGTATTTCACTTAAATCATATGCTGGTGGTAGGTCAGGATTATTACCCTCATAAATTTTGAAAAAATCATAGGTATAATCTTCAATTTTATAAACGTTTTCTTCTGGTTTATCGTATACACTACTCATATCCATATATCTTGATATGAATCCATTACTTTTAGCCCATTTCATTGTTTCTTTATACTCTTTAGTGATTAAAAAAATCCCATTCATGGGTTTAACATCACCAAGAGTCGATTCTGTTAAAACAAAAAATCTTTTTTTATATTTTTCTAATTCATTCATGATTTACAACCAGGGCTTTTAGGGTCCATTGAAATGCATTTTAAACCCGTATAATAATCATTTTTTTGGTTAGTTGTTACAGGTATACTATCATATTCACCAAATAACTTTATAAATTTACCATCTTTCATATCCAAGATGGCATCTTTCAAATCATAAATAATTGATAAATTACCTACCTTATCAATATTTTCAGCACCAAACAAAACACTTTCAATTTTTGTTTTGTAAAAAGAACCAACTTTTTTAACACTTGGTACTTTTTCTTTTGTTTTTGCGTCAATTATATCACCATTTTCATCCACATCATAAAAATCAATAAAACCTGAAATTTCATTTTTCAAAATGTTCATGTACTCTACGGCCTTATTATTGTCAGACTCACTAATAATAGTTCTAATAAACCTAATTAATTCAGATTCTGTAAGTTGGACGATATTTGACATAATTTATATTATATAAATATATAATAAATCATTAAACTGATTGTAAAGACATTACTTTACTCATAATCAAATTCATTTTGGATTCAAGATTTTTTATCTCATTTAACTGATTTTGATTTAAATTAATTGATTCTCCTTTGATGGAAGAAACCCTGTTTTGTAGTTTTGTATATTCAAACATCAGTTGATTATACAATTGTGCTTTTTGTTCGTTATTCATAAAATTAAATATAATTAATAAATACTCATAATAAACAAAAAACCTCATCTGTTAAAGATGAGGTCACATACTAATCATCCAATCTATTGTGGATGTATTCACCAACCCACGAACCAATCTGAAAACAACCGATAAAATAAATCACAAACGAAGGTAAAAATGTGATACATAGTATGCAAGTGACAATACCTGCAACTATTAATCCAACTTTATTCATAAAGATTCAATATAAAAATTTGTATCACCTTCATTAATGTTTTCATCAATAGTGGATTGGTCGGAACACTGCTCGCCCAAAGAAGAATAAATTCCATCTTCAGATGGTTTCATATCCCATACATTATTATCAATGTAATCTGAAATCTCATCTTCAGTCATACCATTAAGTTCAGGATAGTTGTCAGTATCAATTTCAATATGTTCACGAGTTACTGTTGTCGTGAATGTTTCTTCTACAAAAATTTTTAGTTTCATAATATTTTTTTTATAAACGTAAAAAAAATAAAACTTTATGTCAAATAAAAAACCCCCAATCAAAAGAAAGGGGGTTTTATAATTTTTTGTATATGTTTTAATATCCTTTATGAAAACCTGTGAAACGACGGGTTAATGGTCCTCGTATTACACCAGGAACAGAACCATAAGGTTCATTATTATTATCAACAATGATATATACAATTGAGTCATCGGGATTTTCTTCAAACATATTTTCAGCGTGTCTTAAAGCAGCACCTCTACCTTCAAATGTCATTTCATCCGTTTCACTAGAGAACTCATCAATTGTATCACTCTCAACCGATGAAGAATTATTATAGTCATCTTTGTTCATCATAACAACACGATATTCTTTTTCTTTTGTTTCCATAATTGTTTTTTTAACAATTCGAATCAAATCTGATTCTGTAAGTCTAATCACTTTTTTCATAATAATCTTTTTTATATAAATATACGTTAATCAAATCTTTTTAATTTTTCTATACTTACAATAGAGTCATCTCTAGTTTCAGTATCATCATTAGATTCATTAATCAGTGTACCTTCATAATAATGGTATAAATCATTAGACCCCATAGAGTAAACGTTATTCCTATTTAATGGTATGTAAGAATTTATTCTAGTTGCATAATTGTATGTTTTATATTCAATCACCTCTTCTTCATGAATTACCTCATAAGTTTCAAGTTTTGGTCTAATAATATTTTCTTCAGGATTTTTGTTTAATCTGCAAAGACCTATAAAGTAGCTATAGTCTTCTTCATCATATAGCTCAATTCCAAAATATTTTAAAACAGAATCAAACGAACTTAAAACATCAGGTTCAAAAATATCATTATCGTAATCAATATCAATATTTTCATCTTCAAATACATTTTGAAGATTTGTTAATATTATTCTAAGTTGTTTATCCGTTAAGTTTTTATAATTCGACATTTTTTTAAATATATCAAGATTTTATTTTTTTATTTTTTTTCAAATTAAAGTTATATTTTTTCGTATACGGAACATAATCTTCATCATCTAATTCAGTATCATATAATTCAGTAACATACCAAAACTCAATGCAATCAATATTAAGTCCAGTTTTTTCATTAACATATAAAAGAATAGTTTTGGAAAATAACTTTTTTTTAATAACTGCAAGCGGCATATATTTTACAATAGTATCGATAGTCTCAGCAATAACATACATATCTTTTTTACATCCTTTCATACGACCATTTTTTAAATAAACTCTAAAAATTTCTTCACCATCATTGTCGTTTATCTCAATACTATCTTTTTGTTTTTCATATGAAATATTTGGACCAAATAATGAATCCATTAATTGAAATACAATTTTTTGATATTGAGATTCGGTTATAATTACTTTCATATAAAAATAAATATATTGTAAAACAAAAAACCCACTCGGTAAAGTGGGGTCTCAGATTAATATCTTCTTTTATATCTTATATATCTTTCGGATATATCTTCTGTTTCGTCTTCATCTTTTACTCTTTCTCTTCCTGAAGACGCCGATAATTCAGCACCAACAGTTCCACCTAAACCAGCCATAAGAAGGGCTGCTTGTAAAACCTCTTCACCTGCCATTGTTCCCATCATATAACCAACAATAGCACCCAAAGTTCCCCAAACAGCATAATTAATTAATTTTCTTTTTAGGTATTGGTTTCTTGTAATTTCTTTTTTACCACGACTGTCACCATAATCATAATATTTATATGCTTCAGTAACATTCATTTCCATTGCATTTTTAATTTCTTGAGCGATGTCTGGATTTTCTTCAAAAAATGAAACCAATTCTTGAAAATCTTCATTACTTTCCAATTTTTCCATTTTAGAAAAATCAGAATCACCCTCCATATCTTTTGCTTGGTCAATCCATTCTTCTTCGTTTTCTCTAATCACTCGTCTAACAATACGAGCCAAATCAGATTCTGTAAGTCTTACAATTCTTTTCATAATAATTTTATTTATAAATATGTGACAAAATAAAAAAACTATACATAATCAAAATAGAAATCCCACATAACAGAAATTAATTCTCCCTCAGCGCGAGGAAAATACATATCCATCGCAAATTGTATTTCATCTTCAACATTTGTTTGTGAAATAGGACCGTCAATAAAAATTTCAAAATAAATTAAAGTGGGGTTTTCAACCGTGTCCCAATAATTAATAGAACTTTCAGTTACCCTTACCTCAAGTTTTACAAAATGTTCAAACTGTGATAAATAATCTTCAATATATTTTTTAACCCCATTTAAAGATTTAAGTGAAAAAAGTTGTCCTTCTGTAATTATTATTTTCATAACTCCTCTTCTTCACTAAAATAAAGGTCAAGAATATTAGAAAACCTTAAACCCATTTCATCGATTCCAAGTTTTTCGGGTATTTCATTTTTAATATATATATTTCCATCTTCATCAATAAACTTCTCATGAACCCCCACATCTAAATAAAGATATTTTTTCCCGTCAAGTTCAAAAAGATACATAGGTCCAAATTTGTTTAAATAACGATTAACCATTGCAGATGGAATATTTCTATCAAATTCCATTGGAACATCATAAGTTGAGGTTATTTGTTGAATGCCATTTGTAAAATCAATACCTAACTTCTTTTTTAAAAACCTTTTGTTTTTATCATTTGATTCACTAATTTGACTTACAGCGTCATAATCCCCCGAAACAATTTGGATTGGGAAGGAGTCCGTTTTACCGTTTGGAAAAACTGATTTAACTGAAAAATATGCGGTAACATTATCTGAATTTATACGAGGGTCACCGGTTAGATGAGGAAAAAACATATCGTGAATAAAGCTTATTTCATCAAATAACTCAAACTGTGTCATCATTCGAATTTTTTGATAGTTTTTAAAATAAACCAATACTATTAATAGTGGTTTACTCTCTTCACCTCTCCACCCACCTGCGTCGGCGGTAGAACTTAATTTAACATCAATTTTAGATACCCAATCAAATTTTTCTGTTAGTTTATTTAAAAGTTTTGAATATGTTTTATATTTTTTTTCTGTCATGGAGTCATTTTCACTAATTACCCTTCTAATGATATTAGTTAATTGTGATTCAGAAAGTCTTATGATTTTCATATTAGATAAATATATTATTTCAACATAAAACCTTCACATTTGGTTGCAACATTTTTTCCGTCATATTTTAAACGGACCCCATTTTTTTCAACCATAACAGCAAATAACGTTTTGTCAGATAAATTTGGAATTTTATTTTTTTCAAATTTAAAATTAAAAGTTAAACCTTCAGTTTGAGGTTCTTCATGTAGTTTGGTTAATGAACTTTCACCAGGAGATAATGAATAAACAACAATATTTGTGTCGTCACCCAACGCCTCTTTAATAAGGTCCATATCATATCTATGATAATTAACGGTATATTCATTTTTTGTATTAGAAGTTGAGTCACAATTTACAGCTCCCAATACTCCTGAAACAGAAACATTTTTTCCATCCATACCTGATGGGGTTAGCATATTGTTCATTACCGATATTGAAGATATTTGAGGAGATGACTCTTCATTTTCTTTAATTATTCTTTTAACAAGTCTTGTTAAATCTCTTTCAGTAAGTCTTATTATTTTTTTCATATATTAATTATCTTGGTTATATTCAGAAACAATTTTAACAATTAAATTATGTATTTCAGGAGTGTCAAGGGCTTCATAAACCGCATCCCATATTGGCATTGTATCAATATTAGACACGGCCTCACTTATTTCATCAAGATAAGGCACAATATAATCGGGAATGTTATTAACCCCATCATATTCATCCAAACCATATTCATTAGACATTTCCGTAGATATATCAGATATAATACTTTTTACCAAATCCATTTTTCTTAAAATAGGTTCCCCATCTCTTCTTCTCATTTTTGTAAACTCGCTTTCCAATACAACTTGTTTCACAATACGAGATAAATCTCTTTCTGTAAGTCTTATAATTTTTTTCATAATAATAAATATATCATAAAACAAAAAACCCCACTTGAGAATAGATGAGGTTATAAAATTGTTTAATCCAAAATTTTTAACAAAATTATTTTCTATTTTGAATTAAATTAAGAAAAGTTGAATCAATTTCTCCCGTATCGTTGAATATATACCCACTTGGTGTTTTTGTGTCATAATAATAAACGTGAGCCGCAGGCCAATACGTAAAAGAAGTAATTGGGGAAACGCCCTTAGCGTTTTTTGGGGGTGCGGGCATTTTAACAATGATTTCACCAATAGGGCCTTTTGTTGCAATATTTTTATTTTTATTATGTAAATTTTTTAAAGTCAATGACGGGTTTGCTGAATTATAACTATCAATGTACCCGTTGTCTACCATATATTTTAATACGTCTTTAACAACCGACTCGTCTGTAAATCTTGGAACACCTCCAGTGTCAAATATATCCGTTAAAATAAAACTTACAGCACTATCGTTAGAATCTTTAAAGAAATAGGGTTTACCAAACACATAGGAAGAGGTGTGGTTTTTTTTATATATTTTGTTATTAGTATTACCATTCACATAACCTGCAAAATTATTATTAGTGGCACCTTCAAACATACATTTTTTATATTCTTGAGTTCCCGTAGAATATTTAGTTAAACAATACCCTTTACCTGTTGATTCAGAAATCAATGGTTTAACATCACCCATTGTTGATTCCATAAGTGTATAGAATCTTGTTTTATAATTTTCAATATTTTTCATAATTAATTTTATTTATAAATATATTATAACAATAAAAAAAACAAGGAGGGGGCGGGGGGAGGTCAAAATGAAAAAAATTTTTCCAGAAAAAACAACACCCACCATAAACAAAAAACCCCACCTGATATGGATGGGGTTTTAATGTTATTAGTATAATCTTATATTAGTTATGCGTAATCACCACTAATTTCAATATCATTAGAAACGTATGCGTCACACCACTTCATTAGAGAAGACTTACCTTTGGGTGTTATAAAAAAAACATCATAACCACCATTATTACCGACACCTCCAGGAATACTTTCACATTCGACGTGTTTAACATTTTTTAAAAAAATCATATGTTTTTCTCCACATCTATAACTACCAGTTCCTTTGGATACCTTAACCATACAACCATAATTATTCATCTGATTACTGTAAACAACATCAGTGGTTCCCCCAGCTAATGAATAATCGAATACTACTTTAGTATTTTCAAGGTGAACATTAGTTAAATTTAAGTTTAGGGCCCTTACTTTACCTGACCCTGAGACTTCATACCCGGCTTTTTCAAACGCCTTAATTTTAACAACATCTGAAGACGATTCTTTCAATACACGTTTAACAATTCTTGCTAAATCCGATTCTGTTAGTTTAACTATTTTTTTCATAACTTAATTTTTTTTTATTTAATTTACTAATAAATATAATATAAAATAAAAAAACCCCACTCTTATTAGAAAATGGGGTTATTAAATATTTTATTTTTTTAATTACCAACGGCCTCCAGAACCTTCACCACCGTGATAAAAATCATCATCTTCATCGTCACCGCCGTAATCTTCTTCACCAACTATAGCATAGTTAAGTTCATCAAGAATTACATCAACAGGAATATCATCACCATCTTCATTGCGGAATGTTCCATCAGAATAGTCAACAAGAGCGGACCCCTCTTCAACAAGTTCATTATACATTTCAATAATGTCTTGTGGGTTTGCACTTTTTCCAAGTTCCATTCTAACCCCATCATACATGCTTGGTATGTGAATATTATCTTCTTCGTTTTCTTTCATCACTCGTTTAACAATACGAGATAAATCAAATTCAGTTAATCTTATAATTTTTTTCATACTAATAAATATATCATAAAATAAAAAACCCCACTCTTTAGAAAATGGGGAGTTATGTTTATATTTTAGATTTAGTTTGTTAAATCTGAATTTAAATCGGGGTAGTCATTTAACAAATCATTATTTAAATATAAGACCTTATTTCGACCTTTCTTTTTGATAAAAGATTTTACTAACGTAACAACATCACCAGACCAATCTTTACTAATTGCCATTACATTATGACCTTCACAAACAACACCATAAAAATCGGGGTCATTCATTATTTTACCCCAAACGTTTTTGGATTCGTTGGTTGCGGAATCAGATGAAGAAGCATACCCCAAAAATTTTATAAAATCTTGATATATCATATAACCCAAACCAATACCTTGTAACTGAGGGTGAACACCTTCTCTGAAATGTATTCGATTAAATTCGCCGCTAGCTTCAATATACATACGGCCAATAAAATGGTCCATTACTTCTGATTTTAAATCGTCACCCAAAGATTGAACATAATCATAAAATTCACTAGGTAGAGTCTTAAATGTCATCACCTGATAATATCCCTTAGCTACCTCACTAAAAGTAAATGTTGGGTTATTTGATGAACTTGTTTGTTCAGAAGAAAATATGTTTTCTCTTTTATTTTCATTAATAACTCGTCTAACAATACGTGATAAGTCTCTTTCTGTTAATCTTATAATTTTTGACATACTAATAAATATAACGAAAATAAAAAACCCCACTGATGAGGTGGGGTTGTATATAATAATATAAAACTTTTAAAATTTAAATATTTTAATTCCATTTCTTTTAAACCAACTTTTAACCCATTCCTCAGTTTGATTTGGTTGAGTTTTTGCGACAATATGTTCTTTTTGTCCGTCTCCTCTAATTTCACCTGTTTTAATATCATAAGTAACCATATCAAAATTATCAATTGGTTCTTTTAATTGGAAAGAGTAGTTTTTACCCATACGTGAAACCGTAACTTCTTGTTTAGTAATAGATGAACTGTCACCACATCCTTCATTATTACAATAATAAATTTCATTATTTAATTTGAAACTTGCGTTACAACCAATAGGAATATCTTTTTGCATATATTTTCCTTTTGGACAATTTGACATTGAGTATCTAACGGGGTATTGTTGACCGTTTTCTAACTTTACATAAGATGTATTATAGTCATTTCCAATAACAAGTTCAGCTATTGGTAGATTGTCATCTTCCACACCATTAGATTCTTTAATAATTTGTTTAACAAGTCTTGTTAAATCTCTTTCAGTTAATCTTACAATTTTTTTCATACTAATAAATATATCATAAAATAAAAAAACCCCCTCCGTTAAGAGGGGTTCATGTATTAAAATAGTTTTTCTTTTGTCAAAAATCTACATTCAATTGTACCATCATCTAAAGTTTTAAAAACAATTAACCCATCCACATTAGGATTAAACCCCTTTTCTTTGGCATTCAAATATATTGTTTGTCTTAAATGTTCCGCACCATTTTGTTTAATACGAGTTAAAACACTTAATTGACCATAAAACATATCATTCTTATTTGGGGGTAATGTACCAGGACTATATTCATATCCTTCCTTTTCCCACTCCTTCCATTTTTTTGGTGAGTCGTCATCACCTTCAGTAATAAGTGGTTTTACATTACCAAGAGTTGATTCTAATAGTTGTTTAAATCTAAATTTATCCATAATAAATATTTTATTATAAATACTCGGATTTTTCAAAATTTTTCCAGAAAATTTATTTTTAGAATATGGGGGTCGACCTCCGTTTTTTCAAAATTTTCCCAAAAAATTTTATCGACATATAGGGGGGACTTTTTAAACAAAAATGATTTATCTAGATTTAGGGGATTGACCCCCCTTTTGACCCCTGACAAAGTGTCATATAAGAGGGGGGATACGGGGGTAGGGAGGGGGTGTTTTAGTAGGGGGGAGGGGTATATATCAAGAAGGGACCCCCACCATATACCATAGGACCCCCCTTATAAAAATAATAATAAAATATATGGGGGAATATTTGTGTATGTCATTTATTATACGTACCTTTATATTGTCAGTGTGGATAGACCGACACTTAAGTGGAGTGGTTAAGTCCGAGACGTGTTCGGGGGGAACGTCCTTCGCAGAGGGTAGACTCCAACCTGCCTTATATTTTTATATAAGGGTCCCCCATATTATTTTTAATACAGACTTGTTAGAATAAAATAATTTTTATATATTTATCATTATGAATTTTATTGACTATATACTTTTAAGTCTTGTAATGGTTGGGGGATTAACAGGTATGTCTCTTCTATTTGTTTTTATCTGTTCACTTATTTTAAAAAATTACCCCACGTCTAATGTTAGTTCTTATATTAGAGACCACATTATTACTGATGTTGATTTAGAGAATTAATCTTTAAAGAAGTCCTCCACTTTTTCTATACTCTTATTAACTATATAAGTTCTTATTGTTGAGTAGTCGTCTTCAGTTATATTATAATACTGAGATAAAAATATTAGAACATCCGTCATGTCACAATCTACTATTACAAACTGACGTTTACTCATGATTGGTTTTTTGCTCCATGATTTTTTTGCAAACTCGAAGAACACAACCCCATCATCTACTAATCCTTCTTTATGTTTATATAAACATTTAATCCCCATCTTATCTTCTGTAATAACTTGGGTGAACTGTTCGTTGAGGAATTTTTCTATCTCTGTCATATGTATACCTTAATTTTAATAAGTATTTCATTAAATGTGAATAACAAATTGGGGGTGACAGTATGACAGGGGGGAATTGTTGAAAACTTTTTTTGTTATTTTTTTTGATTTTGACAAAATGTCAGTCTCGTTCGACACACAACACAATCCCTTTTCCCACTTTCTACCACATTATATTCCCACTATTTACCACCACTTTTCCCCCTGTTAATACGACCAGCCTAAAAAATCCCTTGTGGCACTATCATTAGAGGTACTTTTTTATATATACACATTTTCCAGCTAAAAATTGTATATATTGTGTTAAGTCGCGTGAGACGATAGTCCTATAGTTCTTCCAACGTTTTATCCCATTTATATCCCCCTTATAACATGTCATATAGTCATTTTCTCAACGTTTAAGACCTAACAAGTATAGTGGTAAAATGTGGGATATGTTTAATATCATATACAATCAGGTTTATCCTGACAACAATGATATAACTATATAATCCCTCTAATAAGTTCTATATAATTAATCATCTTATATATAACAAAGTTATACTTATATACTGATTAAGTTAAAGAACACCATAAACCACATATATTATGTCTACCATAAATAAACGGGGGGTTCTTTTATAATAGGGGGGGGGGATTGTACCCGAACGGGTATGATTGTTTACTAAAGGTAAACTTTCTATACATAAGAACCTCATCATGTAAACGATTTATACATTACAATATGATTTAAGATATGCCCTAATAATTACCACATATCCTTTATAGAAATGTAAGAGTATAGGGTTAAGTTATGAACGAATATCGTAGTGAATGAAATGAACGGTAGAGATGAGTGAGTAAGTTAAACGTATACTCTTTTATGTATAGTTTAAATCTGAACTTGTATTTGTTTTTGCAAACTCCTGAGCGTAATTGTATATCTTATTTAAATCCACTTCGACATATGAATCATACTCATCTCTTACTGTTTTAGATGCAGTATTAAAAAGTAATCTTACATCCCAAGCATTTGTATCATTAATAAAAAAATCAAAGTCTAACATGGTCACATCATTCTTAGAGACAAAAGGTATTTTCATTAGATTACCTTCATAAACTACATTTTTATGAACTTGGTTATTTATTTTAATTTTTACATTGTCTTTTATTAACTTAATAAAATTTTCTAATGTTCCAAAATCAGTTACACCTAAAAGTCTTTTAAGGTTTTGAACTCTTGATGCGTTTTCAATAGATGCGTTACCGTAATCTGTATTACTACTAACGGAAACTTGAGTTCCTTTAGCGTCTTCTGGTAAATAATCCACACCTTTACTAATAAAATAAAAACTAAGACTATGATTAAACTCGTGTACTAAAATTAACAACACCTCATTTTTATTTATTTCATTTGGAAATATGTTTTTAGTACAAAAATTAACTTTAGAATATTCATCTTCATAAACAAATCCACCTGTTAATTCTTCACATGTCAAATCAAAACCTAAACTTACACTATTTAAAAAGTTTTTTAATTCATTTTTTTGGGTTTGTCCCCAACTTGTAATGGCTCCTTGTAATTTTGCTTCTTCTTCTTTTACCATTTTGGAAAAGAACTCAAGTGTTCCTTTTGCTTTTGTTAATTCTTGGTTATTAGTGTTTTCTAATTTTTTAACTTTTTCTTGCCAAGTAGTTACAATTTTTTTATATTTTTCTAAATCATTGCTATTAAATTTAGAACCCTTCCCTATTTTTTCTTGGACCTTTTTATTAAACCAATCACTTTCTATATATTTTAACATATAGTTTTTTGCTTCAGTAAAAATTGGTTTTACAAAATTTTCAACCTCTGTTATTTTTTCTTGTTCAGTTTTGGTTTTATTTCCCCAATATGATTCTAATGTGTTTAAATTAATATTTTTCAATTTACAAGCATCATCTACTTCTTCCTTAATTAACCCCATGATAGTTTTAATTCTTGATACTTGTTCTTGTAAATTCATAATAATAAATATTCTAATTTAGTTTAAATTCACAATTAATATAAAAATCAAATGGGAACATATCTGACATTTCTAATTCTAATTGTTTTAATATATTTAACTGTCTTCCTTTACTACCGAAGAATTTACAAGCCTTTTCTGCACCATCACAACAAACTGTCATAAAAACAATTTTGTTATGTCTACTGAATCTAAACTTTAAATCATCGTATTCATGTGGATTGATAAAATTAAAATACTCTATGATTTTACTTTCTAACTTGCTTGTCATTTTATTAAGTTGTATTTATATTCGTTTGATAATTTTAATGAATATAATTTTGGATAATTAATATACTCCACTTTGATTTCCACTTTAATACCTGAGAGATATTTTTTTACTTGGTTTCTTACATATTTAATGTTCGGCTCACTACGTTCCATGGCCATCTCATATAACACACTACTACCTTTTAAATCTTTTGTTATTGTAAGAATATAATTTTCCCCTTCCTGTTGTTTTATATCCACAGGGAGTCCACATCCTTCCACAAGAAACAAAATGTAATCTGTTATGTCTTTCATAGACGCAAAGATAAAAAAAATCCCCCATCTTTACAAGTGGAGGATTAAATTATTTGTTCTTGTGGGTTCATTATACAAAATATAACTTTAGTTGTCCTAATCTTATAGTATCTATAGTTGAGTAATTTCCCACCGACGATACTATAACTTCCATTTGGTCGTTTAAATCATCAATTTCTAATTTTCCTATAATATCGCCTAACCTAACAGGGTCTTCTTCTTCCCATCCACTATTTGAAGGGAAAGGTTTATATTCATAATATTGTCTCCATTGTTTTGCTCCCCACTCTTCATCTACTTTTAATTCTCCGTAAATTGTTAGTGTGTTGGAAAATTCAGAATAACTAATATTATCTATTTCTATTTCTTTAAACCAAGAAAAATTCTTTGGTATAATTTTATTTATCACAGTTTCTATATCAGAATAATCTTCTTCTTTTGGGGTCCAATATTCTTTTAATGTTTTACTTTTACAACGCGTATTCCAAATATCGATTGTTTCTTTTTCGTATTTATCTATTATGTATTTTTCTATGTATTCTGCCGCAACTTCCCAATCATCATCACTTACTGTTTCACTGAACCAAGCGTGATACAAGTCCGATAAAGTTCTTTCATAAAGAACCCCCAATAAAATGTTAGGATTTCTATATTTACAAAAAAGTCTTTTGTATCTAATTCTCATATCTTTAAACATTTCATCAATACGGTCGTGTCTTCTTAAAACTTGAATAGGTATTTTCGACTCACTTAATTGGAGCTCATCGCTTGATATTTTGAAGTGTGTTTCTTCTTTTAATATTAATCTTATTTGTTCTTGTAGGTTCATTACTTTTTCTTTTTAACACAATTGGGGTACCGTTTACCAAACATTGTTTTCATACCTTTTTGAGTATATCCTGGCCAACACTTTTCTGTAAGTTCGCCCTCTTTCATTTCTTCGGTCTTTCTTTTTGATTGTTCTTTTCTTTGTTCAATATATTCGAATGCCGTTCTTAGTC
>Ga0164295_10000777_pt1 | contig 26568 bp, 20 predicted proteins | sample GEODES006metaG_FD_111798 | JGI IMG/M metagenome (GOLD analysis project Ga0164295, IMG submission 111798) | Oligotrophic lake water microbial communities from Sparkling Lake, Wisconsin, USA - GEODES006 metaG | ecosystem: Environmental > Aquatic > Freshwater > Lake | place: USA: Sparkling Lake... | reverse complement strand
TGGAGCCTCCGACGAGAATCGAACCCGTGACCTCTTCTTTACCAAAGAAGTGCTCTGCCGCTGAGCTACGGAGGCGGATATTGGTGGGTAGAGTAGGATTCGAACCTACGTAGGCTCTCGCCGACAGATTTACAGTCTGTTCCCATTGGCCACTCGGGCATCTACCCACGGGAATCGAGATGATACCATCAGCCCACGATTTTTCGAAAGGCATGCTTGCCAACTTTCAGCACACGACCTAGAATTTGGTCGCGTTCCAGCCGCAAATCGGTCACTTTCTCGCCGTCAAGCGCAATCGCACCGGCCTTCACAAGGTCCTTCACGGCTCCGTTGCTCTTCGCGAGTCCGAGTTCCACAATTAGCGCCGGGATCGAAACGAATCCGTCCACGACCGCTGCTTCTGGCAGTGTCACTTCCTCGGCCTCGACCGGCTGCTGCCGCTTGCTGAAGGTATCGATGAAGTACTGCTCGGCTTCCGCACCTGCTTCCACTCCGTGGTAGAGCGCGACGATCTCTCGGGCCAAGCGGACCTTAGCATTTCGAGGATTTTGGCCTTCGGCCGTGAGTGCCTCGACTTCCTCCATCGGAACGTCGGTGCACAGCTCAAACCAATTGCCGATCAGTTCATCAGGAATCGACATCGTCTTTCCAAACATGTCGTTCGGCGTATCCGAGATCGAAACGTAGTTGCCGATGGACTGCGACATCTTCTCTTTGCCGTCGGTGCCGACCAGCAGCGGGCACGTCATAACGACCTGGGGAGCTTTTCCATACTGCTCCATCAGGTTGCGACCGACGAGATTGTTGAAAAGCTGATCGTTGCCGCCCAGCTCGATATCGGCGTCAATCTCGACCGAATCCATGCCCTGACACAGCGGGTACAGAATCTCGTGCATCGAAATCGGTCGCTGCTCGGCTAACCGCTTGGTGAAATCATCCCGTTCCAAGATTCGAGCAACCGTGTACTTCGAAGAAAGCCGGATGACGTCCGCAAAAGTCATCTTCCCCAGCCAGTCTTCGTTGAAGAACAGCTGAGTTTTCTCGGGGATCAGAATCTTGTAGAGCTTTTCCTGAATCGCCTCGAAGTACTCCATCACCTCTTCGCGGGTGAGTTGCCGACGGGTTTTGCTCTTACCGGTCGGGTCGCCAATTTGGGCGGTGAAGTTACCGACGATGATGCAGCCGGTGTGGCCAAGGCGCTGGAAGTCGCGAATCTTGCGAAGAACAACGGCCCAGCCTAGCGTAATATCCTTTGCCGTCGGGTCTAAGCCCAACTTTACGCGCAGCGGGCGGCCGAGCGAGAGTTTCTTGCGAAGGTCTTCTTCGCTCACAATCGCGCTCGTACCGCGCCGCAAAATTGCCAGTTGCTCGTCCACCGTCATGAGCCGAGGAGTTTACTTGGCAAGCTCACTCAGACACGCCGGCGGCCAGTCAGAAGGGAAACCACAAAGAGGATCAGGAATATGAAGAACAGGATCTGCGCGATGCCTGATGCACCCGCGGCCAGCCCACCAAACCCGAGCACGCCGGCAATGAGAGCGATCACGAAGAAAACTACAGCGTAGTACAGCACTCTTTGCAGACTACATTGTTTTTGCGATGTTCAGCGCAATATGGCGAAATACCTAACGTCGCAATGGTCCGCGGCCTTTGATCAGCAAGCACCCGATCGCCAGGCTGACGAAGAGCACAAAAAGACCCTGAACGATCGAAGTGGCATCACCGGCAATGCCGAGGAAGCCAAACGCGCCAGCGACCAACGCCAGGATGAGGAAAATCACCGCATTGTAAATCATGTTGATTTGTAGTTACGCCCATCAACTAGGGCTTATTGCTGCCACGAGAGCAATTGTTGGCAACACCTAGTAGGAAGGCTTCGAGCGTTCGAGCGGCTTTGCCCGTCCCCCAATTGTCTTCTACGTAACGTCGCGCAGACTCGCCGAGCCGGTCCCTCTTTTCCGGGTTACCCAAAAGTTCCTCGAGGGCGCGAGCGAGGGTCGCCGGATTTGGATCAGCGAGAATCCCGTTGATTCCGTCCTTCACCGTTTCTCGAACGCCCCCTTCCGCAACGGCGACCACGGGCAGCCCGCAAGCGTTCGCTTCAAGCGGCACAAGCCCAAACGGCTCCAAGCGACTGGTGTAAATCAACGCGCCAGCCGTCTGCAAGTGGCGCTCAACTTCGGAGTCCGGCAGCATCCGCTCCAGCTGAAATTCGACGTTTAACGATTTGGCCAAAGGAATGAGATCGGCCAGGTAGATCTCGTCGACCATATTGGCGCTCCACACCAACTTTGGCCGGGGTTCCTTCATGGCTCCAATCGCCAAGATTGCTTCGCGAACGCCCTTCATTGGCCCACAGGTGCCGAGTCCGAATACATACCGCTTGCGTGGTTTTGGCGCGTACCGGAAGTGATCGACGTCGATCCCCAGGTAGCAAACGCTGGCCGAAACACCGAAGGCCCGGAGGATTGCTTCTCGACTGAAGTACGAATTGCACAGCACGAGGTCGTACGATCGCACGCTCTCGAGCTCCTCCCACGCCAACTTCCGGTACTGCGGCCAATAGACTGCATCTTTAACCTTCGCTTTCAAACTCGCCCCCGGCCCTGGCGGCAACAGCGGCAACTTGGGCATTGGTTCATACAGCGCGCGAAAAGGGTCCTGAAGGTAGACCACTTTCGGCATTCGGTGGACGTACCGACCAATGAACGGCGTGTTGAAGTGAAGCGAGTTATTGGCAAAAAGCAGGTCACAGCCAGACGCATCGATCATCGGACCAACCTTGGCGGCGTGGGCCTTGAACTCTTTCATCATCCGCGGAAAGCGCGTCAGCGCACTCTTCAGGTCCGGACGTTCCTCAAATCCCTGTGGCACCACGTGGACCGGCCCAAACTGACCTAGGTCTAGGTCATCCTTCGGCAAAGCCGGCTGCCAAATCTCAACCTCGTGCCCAAGCTCAACAAGTCCTTTGAGGTGGTCAAAAAGGGCACGCTTCGCACCTCCGAACGGCAAATAATGCCAGACGGCAATTTTCATACGCCGAACCACTCGGCAACCGTCTTTTCTTCCGTCGTCTGCACGTTCACGAGTCGCGCATCGCGCATTGCGTGTTGGCGCTCTTTGAGGGTGGAAAGTGCCGTGAAGTTGAAATCCTTATCTCGACTGTCGCGGTAGCGCACCTCGACCCAACTTTCCTTTGCCGTTCGGATCGGCAAGTTGCCGCGCACATCTTGGCGAACGAAGAATGCATTGTGCCAGCCCGCAGTACCAACCAGGTCATAGCCTTTCTTCTTCCCGAGATACTCCATCGCCGCGAGCGAGCCGCCGAAACAGAGCCCGGTGAAATGGTTCTTAAACCTAGAGAAGCTCGACGAATACGCGGGGGTCAACGGCAAGTCCGGTCCGAAGTGGCTCTGGTATTCCGCGATCACAATTCTGGGCGAAACCACGTCAATCGCTTCCCACACCCAGTAGTCCATCCCGTCAATGTCGACCGACATCAGGCCGATATCTCCCGCGACCGGTTTGAGAAGCTCATTGATGTTCTCGCGAGTGATCATCGCCTGCTTGAAGTCGATCGTATGCCGGATATGAAGCAAGCGCTCGGCAAAGAACTGAGCCGGAGAGGGATCCATGTCGAGGATGTAGCCGCGCCAGTTATCCTTCTGAAGCAGGAATCGTGTGTTGCTTTCGTCGTAGTTGTCGGTACCAAACTCGACAAAAAGGTCGTTCTCAATCGGCACATGACGAATCAAGTGCTGGATAACGCCATCTTCGCCGGCCTGTGAAAACGCTCGGAATGCGACTTCCTTGAGCGGAGTGTCCGCCGGATAGGCTTGCCGAGACATCTGCACCCCGGCGAGGAACCTTGCCTCCTCTCTCGCCATGGCAATTTCGTTCTTGATTTCCCGACTAAAAAAGGTCCGCGCCTGTCTAAGTAAGTTCCGCATTAGTTCACCGTCACCGTTGTTGGCGTCACCAAAACTTCGTGAGGCTTGCCATCCCAAAACACATTCCGCAGCTTGATCGACTTCCAGCCTTTTGGCAGGCTTGGCGTAATCGTAAGCGTCGCGCCAGAGTTTAGCTTCGCAACGTAGCCTGGCTTTTGGCCGAATCCGGAGGTTGGCTTTGTGTCCACCCGAATCCCGGCGAATCCGTAAAGCACCGTCTGGAGCGAGCCGCCTGCGCCGGTAAGGAAGTAGTTCTTCTCGCTCGCTCGCTTTTCGCTAAACAGCCCGAGCGGGTTGTCCGTAAAGGGCTGCACTCCTTTCTTCCAGAATTCGTACGCGTGATCCGGTTCTCCAAGCCTCGCGGCAATCGTCGCATGCACCGAGTCCGTCATCGCTGGGCCATTCTCCGTTACCTTGCTGGCAAACCGTTCCAGCATGACGCTTGCCTGCCGTTCCGCAGCCTCCAGCTGCAACGGATAGATCGTGAGAACCGCAGCCGCCTGCTTGTACCCACGCAACGGGTCGCCGTCATAGGTGAGGAGCGAGGTGGCGTCCTTTGGCAACTTGTACGAGTCGCCGGTAAAGCGTTGAGCAAGGACGTTTGTGTACAGATCGTTGTCTCCGGTGTGAAACTCATCGGGAGACATCGTCTGCTTGATCTCCAATCCGTCTGGCCCCGGCTCAGAGCGAGCCTGGAAGAACGCCTTCGCTCCCGCCGCAACCGGCGAATATTCTTTCGACGTGATCACGCCGAGCCGATTCGCAAGCTCAAGGCCGAAGGCGACGCTTCCCGTGATGTGATCCTGAAACTGACTAGGACCTGGAACGGTCTCCTTTCCAGACACGCTGGATTCCCAAGCGAACTTCATGCCGTTCGCAGGTGACTTTGGCTGCCCAACTTTGCCCTTCGCCGTTGGTTTCTGCGCTTTCACCCAGGCTTGATAGTTCTTCGCCGCTTGGCCCGCCGTTCCGAGGCGATATTCGGCGAGCGCCCGTGCTCGGGCCGGGTCCATGAGAGCGACGGCTGGAAGCATCCAGATGTCCGAATCCCAAAACACGTGCCCGTTGTACGTTGTTGAACTCAGCCCCATTGGGCCGGTGTGCCCGAAGCTCGGAATGCCCATGTTGAGATAGGCAACCAACCGATCGACCGTCTCCTGATCCTCCTTAGGGCCATCGATCTCGATGCTGAATTTTGGTTTTTCGAAGCCTTTTGCTTTCGCTTCGACCCTTACCGTCCGCTCAAATTTTGCCGGTGCGCCCTTCTTCGCAATCGCCGTCCGTTCAACCGCCCCGGTCACTCGCCGGGACACGCCGGTGCTCTCAGCCCCGACAATCAGCTCTTCCAGTTGAACATAAACTTTGGGATCGCTGGGCGAAAGCAGTACCGCGTAGGCGCTGCCATCAGATCCCACGCCCTCAATGCCAATTCCCTCGGTTCGGGAAACCACGATGAGTTCGGTATCCGATTCGTTCGAAACCTCAACGACCTCTTTCAGCGCATCAGGTTCCGAAATCTGGGCGATCTTAACCGTGGCGTTGCCGAGCTTAAACGTCGTTGTAAGAGTCCAGGTCTTTGGGTCGAACGCCTGATTGAGATCGGTGACCTTCGAAGCCTCGACCACGGTGTCGCCCAGCTTCAAGGTTTGAGTGAGCGGATTCGGAAGCGCAAGAATCTTCTCTTCCCCGCCCGGTTGATAGCCTTGGAAGTGGAAAAACGGCTGGTCGGTGACGATGCCCAAAGGGCCGACCCGGGTGCCGACAAATGCATTGGCGATCCAGCCGGCGGTCGCACTCGGGTCGGTTGGACGCTGCACCGAGGTGGTTGCCTCTGTCGAGGAAGGCTCCGTTTTCGGACCGCCACAACCTATTGCAGCCACAAGTAAGGCAAGGCCGAGATACCGCTTTCGCATCGCAACCTGTATGATAGCCCTGCCGATGGCCGAAATCGAATCTGGCGCACCAACGACTAACGCCCCAAATCCGTGGGGATTTGTCCCGAGCCTGTACTTTTTACAGGGCCTCCCCGTCGTCATCGTCCAAGCGTTGAGCGTCACCATCTACAGCACCATGGGCGTTCCGGTCGAACAGATCGGGCTGTGGACGAGCCTCATTGCTTGGCCCTGGACGGTAAAAATGCTGTGGGGGCCCCTTGTGGACAACACCGCGACCAAACGAGCTTGGATTCTCGGCATGCAAGCCCTCATCATCATCGCGCTCGGCTTGATTGCGTTCGCTGTAACCACTCCCGCCTTCCTCCCAGTCACCCTCGCTGGGTTCTTTCTGATCGCATTCCTCAGCGCTACGCACGACATTGCAGCCGACGGCTTTTACTTGCTCGCTTTGCAAGAGGACAAACAAGCCTTCTTTGTCGGAGTTCGCTCGGCGTTCTTCCGCTTAGCCATGATTTTTGGGCCTGGGGTTCTCGTGATCATCGCGGGGCGCATAGCCGATGCGACGACGTCTACCCGAGCCCAGGTAGCAACAAGTTGGCAGATCGCATTGCTCATCGGGACCGTTGTGTATGCCCTTGGCTGGCTCTGGCACCTCAAGGGCCTGCCACGGCCAGTGGGCGATCCACCTAGAGAGAAGTTTGATCTTGCGGCCGTCCTGTTGCGATTTGGTCAGGTTCTCCTGATGCTTGCCACCTTGCTCGTTTCGGTGCAGTTCCTCGTGATGTGGTTCAACTATGCCGCAACACGTCCCATCGATTCGGTTTTCTGGATGGTCACCGGGAACGACAACACCCAGAACTTTTGGCAGATTCCAGTCGGAGTGATCGTTGTCATCCTTGGCGTTCTTTCGACCCGAAACATGTTTGCCAACATCGGCATGGGCCCAGCGGCGAAAGAGTACTTTAGCCAGAACCGGATTGTGGCGATCTTGGCCTTCATCTTCTTCTACCGGTTTGGCGAAAGCATGATCGGAAAAATGAGCGGTCCATTTTTGCTCGCGAGTTACCAGAATGGAGGACTAGGCGTGAGTACCGAGATGAGCGGCTGGCTCATTGGCGGCGTGGGGGTTGTTTCCTTGACCGTTGGTGGCATTCTTGGCGGTACGGTCATTTCCAAGTACGGCATCAAGAGCTGCATCTGGCCGATGGTTCTTTCTTTGAACCTGCCGAACATCTTTTACGTGTGGGCTGCGTTTACGAAGCCGAACATGGTCGGAGTGGCCGCGGTGATCGCGCTTGACCAGTATGGGTATGGCTTTGGGTTCAGCGCGTACATGGTCTATCTCATGTACTTATCCCAGGATTCGAAGTTCAAAACGTCTCACTACGCCATCTCAACCGGGCTCATGGCCCTCGGTGCGATGCTCGCTGGCATTCTCAGCGGATATCTCCTAAGTGCGATGATGAAAGAGGACCCTAAGATGGGCTACGCCTGGTTCTTCGTAGCGGTTTGCCTGTTCACGATCCCCGGCATGCTGACGCTGTTCTTCATCCCGATGGACAAGGACGATCTGAAGGTCGCTCCGGTTGAGCTGGACTAACTCCTACATCTCGCGGCGGTACTCGAGCGCGCTGAGCAGGGTTGCGGCGTCGGCGTAGTCCAGCTCACCACCAACTGCCATGCCTTGAGCAAGGCGGGTCACTCGGATACCAGACGGCTTTAGCAATCTCGCCAAATAAAGCGCGGTCGCATCACCTTCGATGGTCGGATTCGTCGCCAAGATCAATTCGTGCACGGCAGAGTCTTGGAGCCGCTGGATGAGCTCGCGAATGCGAAGCTGCTCAGGGCCGATGCCATCCATTGGGTTCATGAGGCCATGGAGCACGTGGTACAGCCCCTTGAACTCGTTAATGCGTTCAATGGCGGCGATGTCGCGCGCTTCCGCAACCACGCAAATGATGGAGCCATCTCGCCGGGCGTCCCGGCAAATGTCGCACTCGGGTTGCTCCGAAATGTTTTGACACTTCAAGCAGAAGCGCAATTTGAATTTGGCGTCGCGAATCGAATCAGCGAGCCGCTGAGCGTCGGCATCGGAACCTTTCAGAAGATGAAAGGCAAGTCGTTGTGCGGACTTAGGTCCGACCCCTGGAAGCTTCTCCAGTTCTGCGATGAGATCGCCCAGGGGCCGAGGGAACAGCACTTAGCCGGAAAGTCCCGGAATATCAGGCACGTTTGGAAGGATGCCTTGTACACGGTTGTTGCGAAGCTCCGTGGCGATGTCGAATCCGGTTCGGACCGCACCAACGATCAGGTCTTCCAACGCCTCAACGTCTTCTGGATCAACGACGGCGGGGTCGAGCTTGATGGTGAGCAGCTGGCCGGTGCCATCAAACAGCGCCTTGACCGGGCCGCGATCGACGGGGATTCGCTCGTTGGCAAGTTCGGCTTCAAGGGTCTGAGCCTTAGCCATGGCGTCTTGCATCTGCTTCATCACGCCGCCAAAGCCCTGCGGGCCAAAATTCTTGGGCAGTTTCATTACGGTTTTGCCTCCGGGGTGTCCGTTTGGAACGTCTCGCGTACGAGTTGCGCCAACTTGTCCCCTTCGTATGGCAATTCTACCGTTGAGTTCACATCTTGGCTGCTATGATTCCGCTTGCCGACCCGAAACTCTACGCGCATCGGGGTCCCGACGAGCTTCGTGAGCTGGTCGTTGATGTAGCCTTCGCGCTTGGCGTTCTCCTTAAACCAGTCCACGTCGAACTTGCGCGGGTGCTCCAGAACGAGGTTTCCATCCTCAAGCGCGATTGCCGAAACACCATTCAGTTTCTTTTTGTGAGCAACTTCTGGGAGAACCCGTAATAGCTCCGCAAGCAATCCCTCGGCGGAATTGAGATCAGCCGGCGCGGCGGGCGCGGCTTCCGGTTCGACAACCGGCGTCAGCTCAGGGGTCGGAGCAACGGCGGCTGGGGCAGCCGTTTCAACCGGCTTCGGTGCCGGTGTAGTCACGGCGGGCGCCGGTGCAACCGCAGGCGCAGCGGCGACGGCCGCCGCCGGTGCCTGGCCCGCATGTTGCGCGAGGCGTACCAATTCCGATTCCAGCCACAACCTTGGCAAAGAGATGTCCCGAATCACTTTATGCGCCTCGGCGAACGAGGACCGAAGCCAAAGCAACGAGTCGCGCCCAAGCTGCACGCTGACATCGTGCATCGACGCTTCCCGGGTGGCGTCCGGATCTCGATCGATTTGGTAGCTTGCGCGGGTCAGATCGGAGAGCCGGTATAGGGCCGACTCCAGAATCGCCCGAGGATCGCGCCCGGCGCGGGTCATCTCTTCCACGAGCTTGATCACCCCGACCACATCATTCGCCTTGATGGAGAGCAGAAGCCGGTCTGTACTTTCTTCCGGCACCAAGCCCAGCTGGTCGTAAACCGCCTGCAGAGTGATTTTCCCGTTGGTGGCGACAATCGCCTGCTCGAGCAGCGTTAAGGCGTCCCGGTAACCACCGTCGGCCATGCGCGCAATTGCCGTAACCGCACCCGGCTCAATAGAGATTCCCTCTTGCTCGGAAACGTAAGTCAGCCGCGACACGAGGTCGGCCATCGAAGCACGATGGAATTCGTATTTCTGGCACCGCGACCGAATCGTCGGCGGAACCTTGTTGAACTCGGTAGTTGCAAGGATGAAGACCAAGTGCGCTGGCGGCTCTTCGATGGTCTTGAGAAGGGCATCAAACGCCGAGCGGCTGAGGTCGTGGACTTCGTCGATGATGAAGATGCGGTACCGCGCGATCATTGGTCGGTATTCCGCGACCTCGACGATCTTTTCGCGAACCGAATCAACACCGGATTCTGAAGCCGCGTCTAGCTCAACAACGTCAACGCAGGATCCTTCCGCGATGCTCTTGCAAATCGGATCGTCGTCGCTTGGATTCGGGGTCGGCCCATCGGTCGCGCAAAGGGCTTTCGCTAGCAATCGCGCAGTAGATGTCTTTCCGGTCCCACGTGGGCCAGTGAAAAGATAAGCGTGGGAGATTCGACCCGAAGTGATTCCGTTCTGAAGCGTGCGAATCACGTGATCTTGCCCAATCAGATCATTGAAGGTCTGGCTGCGGTATTTGCGGTAGAGGGAAACCGTGCTCAATGGAAGAACCTGACCGAAGGGCTAACGCGAGAGTACCGGGAAGAATGCGTCGCACGGAGAATCGACTTACCGTTGCTACCTTCCGATCCTGGCGGAGTTCACCAACCTGCCGCCGCGCAGTTCCCGGCTCAAAGAAGGTACCCCGAACCGCCATTTTGCCGGGAACTCATACCTATCTTCTGCACCTTGCAGCGCTAGTGAAACATGAATGCGACTACTTGGCCCAGATTTCAATTTCGTCCCGCATAATGCTCACGGGTTTGTCGTAGAACCTCGGGGATAGGGAGAACGAGAATTTGGAGATCACAGAAGTTTCGCGTTTAGCGAGCAAAATCGTCGCGGCCGTGGAGACGGCAATTGTCGGAAAACGAGAAACGGTTGAGCGCTCGGTTCTAACCATGTTGTGCGGTGGGCACTTGCTGCTCGAAGACATTCCCGGCGTCGGCAAAACGACCCTTGCAAAGGCACTCTCGCGCGCCATCGGCGGAGAGTTCCGGCGTGTGCAGTTCACGCCTGACCTTCTGCCGAGCGACGTCACCGGCAGTTCGATTTTTAACCAAAAGACTTCTGAGTTCGAGTTTCGCCCCGGGCCTATTTTTGGCAACGTCGTCTTGGCCGACGAAATCAACCGCGCAACCCCGAAGACCCAAAGCTCTCTCCTAGAAGCGATGGAAGAGCGCCAGGTTTCGCTTGATGGCGAGCCCCGAATGTTGCCGAATCCGTTCTTTGTCCTCGCCACGCAGAACAACCTGGAAATGACCGGAACCTATCCGCTTCCAGAAGCGCAGCTTGACCGATTCTTCGCGCGACTCTCGCTTGGCTACCCCGACAAGGCTGGCGAAATCGCCGTTCTGTCCTCGCAGCAAAAGCACCACCCGGTCGACGACATCGTGCCGGTGGTCAGCCTAGAGGAAATGATCGCGATGCAAGAGGCGGTGCGAACCGTCTTCGTCCACGAAAAGCTGAAGGAGTACGTCGTGGACGTCGTTCGAGCTACCCGAGAAAGCACCCAGCTCCTGATGGGAGCTTCCCCTCGCGGATCGTTGCACCTCATGCGAGCAGCTCAGGCCGCCGCCGCGATGGCCGGCGAATCCCAGGTCCGCCCCGAGCACGTGAAGTCCCTCGCTCCTGCCGTTCTGGCTCACCGAGTCATTGCTCGAGCCGAACTCAGAAGTCAGGGCATCACTCCAGAAATGGCAATCATCAAGATGCTCGACAGCGTTCCTGCCCCGGTTCCTGTGAACTAGAACAATGCGAAACGTCGCCGGATTCTCGCTCACGCTGGCTTCCATTTTCCTTGCGGTCGTGGCGGTGCTTATTCAAGCGCCGTCGCTCTTCTACATGGGAACGGCGTTGTTTGCAACCATCGGCGGCAGTAACTTGCAGGCTTGGCTGGCGGTGCGAGGACTCCGGTTTGAGCGGATCGCGCCGAGCTCGGTTCGGATTGGCGACCTGGTCACGATTGAAATTGCAATTTGGAGTGAACGCAGAATTCGGCGTCCGCTCATCTCCGTTCTCGACAAGCTCCCAGGCCGCTTACGGGTGCAGGCATTAACCCCGAGCCTTCCCGTTGCACCGGCCTTCGACACTCCAATCGTCACCCAGTACCAATTCCGTGCGCTACGACGCGGTCGGTATCGCTGGAGCGGGCTGACCGTCTCGGGAACCGACGCCCTTGGCCTCGTCACCAAAAAGAAGGATTACGACACCGAGACCACCGAAATCACGATCGTCCCGCGACCGATTCCGGTCTCTATCGAGTTGCCCGTCGCGGCTGGGTGGGGCATCAGCGAAGCCGAAAGCGGCCAAACTCGCGGCGCGGGAATTGAACCTCGTGGCATCCGCGAGTACTCGCACGGCGACTCTCTCCGACACGTACACTGGCGATCGACCGCTCGAACTGGACGCTTGCTGGTGAAAGAGTTCGAAGCTGGAACCCACGCCGCCGCCGCTTTTCTGTTCCAGAGAACCCGTGGAACTGATCTCGCCAGCGATTCGATCGGCTCGCTCGACATGATGTGCGGGCATGTCCTCTTCCTTGCGGATATGTTCATCCAACAGGGCGCTCGAGTTGAACTGCCCGGCCTCGACAACGCCGCAAGTCACCTGCTGCCCACCGAGCGGATTCGCGAAATCAGCGAAGTTCTCGCCGTGATTGCCGACGACTCAGGAGCGACGGTTACCGAGGAATTAGCCCGAACCGAAGGGCAGCTGCCGCCTGGCTCAGTGGTCTTTGTGCTGCTCTCGGTGGCAGACCCGAACCTTGCTGGACTCTTGCCGCGACTTGCGGTGCGCGGAACGACCATCGTGCCACTCCTTTACGACGCAAAGTTCTTTGATCCGAAGTTCACCGGCATCAGTGCTACGGACCCGGACTTTATCGCGGGACTACGAGCCGGTGGAGCAAGCCCATTTGTAATGCCAACCGACGGAGGCGACTATGCTTAATCTGAACCTACGTGCATCGACCGAACCGCGCGATCGAAGCAAGATCAACACGTTGGACTACCTGCTGATGACGGTCGGCAGCATGCTTGCTGCCTACTCCGCTGGCATGGGCATCAACCAGCCCGAGGTCGGCATGTTCTTCGTGCGGCTCATCGCCGTTGGGACCGTTTTCAGCTTCTTCGTTCGGCGATTGTTGGGCGATTCTTGGCTCATCAAGGCCGACGGTTTTCTGTACGCCGTCCTCGGCCTGGTTGCGGTCACCCAGTCGCAGAGCCTAAACAGCCTGCTCCCCGGCGAGCCGTTCCCTCGCGCTTTGCTCGCCGCCAGCTGGCTCGGCTGGATGTTGACCCTGGGCAGTTTCGTCACCTGGCGCGATGGCACACTCCTATTCCAGGCTATTCCGGCCATCGCCTTGTTTGGCTTGGTCGGGGTTTACGACACATACCGCGACGTCACGTTCAACTTCTTCGGATTCCTGCTCTGCCTTGCAACCCTGTTCTCCCGCGCCCATGGGCGAGACATGCTTCGTTTGGTTATTGAATCGGGCTTTGCGGGCCGTGCCGAACAAAAGAGCCGCGTACAATCGGCGGTGCGGCAAGACCAAGCCTTGTATGAACGCATGCGCATGGGGCCTTGGCAGTGGATGGCCGGTCCGGAATGGGCCCTGCTGTCCGCCCTGGTGATCGTTGCCCTCAGCTTGCTGGGCGCACCCGTGATTCAAGCCACCGTCCAAACGGTGGCCTCGAACGTGAAAGTGAACGTCCCGGCCGCCGCCGTACCGCAGAACAGCCGGGGGAACACGATTCGCGAAGTGGCTGAGTTGCGAGTCGGCAACGGGCCGAACGAGAGCCTGACCGCCCGACCACTTTTTGAGTACTCCGCGACCGGCGGCAACGGCTATCTCCGATCTTCGATCTACGACGACTACACCGGCTCAGGTTGGGGTCGCGACTACAACGGTGCCTACAACCAAGCCCAGCAGTGGATTGCAGAGCCATCGAGCTACACCTTCACCATCACGCGACTCACCCCGTCAACCTCGCTTCCAACGCCCGCCGAAGTCGTGGTTTGGAAAGACACCGATGAGGTGCGGCCGTCGAACTACGGCACCTATAACGCCGATCTTCAGTCGAATCGAACGAGTTTTACCGGTAGCGCTATCGAACCGGCGGAAAACTCCGGCTACGAAGTCTCCCTGGCCTCCGAGTTTGCCGATACCACCCTAGTCCGCAAACCGCGTGTTCCGAAGCGCGTGAAAGATTTCGTGGCGAAGACGATCAAGGGCGCAAAGAACGACCGGGAGAAAGCCGATCGCCTACGGATCGCGATTGGCGGGCAGTGCTTCTACAACCTTAAAGCCGCCGCCGTACCAGCCGGCGCGGACCCCGTCGATCACTTCCTTTTCGAAAGCCGAGAAGGGTACTGCGACCTCTTCGCGACCACGATGACCGTGCTCGCCCGGGAAGCTGGACTGCCGGCGCGATACGTTCAAGGATTCCTGCCCGATCCATTTAACAAAGATGGCGCCAGCCGCCAGCTTGTTCTGGAGAAGGATTACCACGCCTGGTGCGAAATCCTGTTTGAGGACTACGGCTGGGTCGTTTACGATGCAACCGGCGATGCCCAGGCGGTTCCCGGCGGCGAGCGCGGCACCGCAACTTCCACCGTTCCGTTTTATCAAACCGACGAGTTCCGTCGTTGGATTGATGGCGGCGTGATCTTCCTAGGGGTCATCGTTGTTGCCGCCGTTGCCTACGTGCGGCTGCGACCTTCAGGCGTCGTTGTGCGACGGCGAGAGATCGATCGCGTGGCGGTTGAGTTTGTGAAGATGCTGGAGCGACGCACCAAACAGCGGCGTCGCGTAAGCCAAACCCTTGGCGAGTACGTCCGATCACTTGGAGATAAACTGACGAACCCCGAAGAAGCCAGTCGACTGGCCGAGGTGATTTCGATCGGAATGTATGCCCCCGAGAACCCCTCGGACGAAACGGTCAAAACGCTCCGCAAGCAAATCGCCACGCTCAAAACGAGCCTTCGCAACCAAAAATCGTGAGTGATGTCAAAAAAGCCGCCGCAAAAAGCCTCGTCCTGATTTCGGGCGATGAGCCGACGCTGCGTGACCATGCCCTCACCGATTTGCTGACGGCCGCTGAAGTTACGAAGGACGACTTCGAAACGGAGATGATGGACGGCGACACCTCCGATCCGGCGACTTGGGCCGCCAGCGCGGGAACCGCGCCGTTCATGGCCGTTCGGCGAACAGTGATAGTTCGGCATCTTTTGCGCCGAGACGCCGATCTGAAATCGACCGCCCTGTACGGCCTGCCGCCAACCGCCCTGATTATTCTTGTTGCCGATGACGCCAGCGGGGACGAATCTCGCCTTACGACCCGGCGGAAGAACTGGGAAAAGCTCGTTGTCGCCGCCGGCGGAGCCGTGCTTGCCCCGAATGCCAGCGGAGAAAAGGCCGTTGACGAGTTGAAGGCGCTCGCAGCAAAACAAGGCAAGCAGATCAGTGGCCCCGCGCTGGACACGTTGCTAGAAATGTGCGGCGGCGGGTTCAGCCGTGCGGCCGAAGAGCTCGACAAGTTGTGCCTCTACGCCAATGACGAGGCGCAGATCAAAGAGTCCGATGTCCGCGCAATCGTCGTTCCCGCCCGAGAATGGAACGTGTTCTCCATGATGGATGGCATCCTGAAAAACGATGTTGCGAGCGCCTTGCGCCAATTGCGCATTTTGGTGAACAACTCCGACAAGGCGGACGCGGCCATCTTTGGAAACATTCTTCCGCAGACCTTGCGCGCCGTCCGTCTGCTCTACCAAGCCCGGGTGTGCCACGAGGCGCAAGTTCAACCCTCAAACGCCTCGGAGAGCCTTGCCGCCCAATTCCCCAGCAAGCCAAACATCTGCCGCGAAAAGCCGTACACCCAACGCACCTACATGTCTGCCGCGCAAAACGTCTCCCTCGGGCGCATTGAGATCTGTTTTCAGATCCTCGCGGACACGGATGCGAAGCTCAAAGGCGCCTTGCCTGCCTTCTCCCGAATCGAGACTTTGGAGATGATGATTCTGGAAATGGCGAACCGAATCCATCGCAAAGCGCCGGTCCGATCCAGCCGCTGATTTCACCTAAGCTGGCTTATACTTTTTCGGTGAATGCGGCGGACAAACGGGCGCGGAGGATTAAGTTCTGGCGGGTTTTCCTTTCATGCCTGGCCGCTCTGATCGTGCTTGGCTCGGTTGGCGTCTTCACTTATGCTCGGATCGCAAAGAGTGAGCGAGATGCGGAACTTAAGCTCGCAGCGGAAGCCGGGTTACCCAAATCGTGGGAAGACCTGCGACTTCCGTTCAACCCAGACCGCGATGCCCGCGAACCGTTGCGGGCGTTCCAAGATGCTTGGAAAACGGCCAACCTCCCACAAGCAGGCCAGCCGGGTCCAAGCTTGGGAGACGAAAAGAACCATCGAGTTAAGGTTGTTCGTGCGCATCCCGAGTTGGTGCAGTTAGCAAAGAATGTTCTAAGTCGAACCGAACTAAACATGTTCGAAGCTCCGGAGCAGGGGTTTGAGACCGATTTCAGTCGCCTCACGCAGACAAAGGCAGTTATGGATTACTGCCGAGCAAAGGCGACAATCCTTTCTGAAGACGGCGATCCCATCGCGGCGCTTAGTGTCTTGCAAGAATCCGCAAAGCTTCTCAAACTCACGCGACAAGATTCGAGCAGCCTCATTGCAGAGCTGGTTGCAACGGCCATCGAAGCCATCCTGATCAAATCTACGTTAGATATTCTTACAAAGCATGGGCACCAGCCAGCGGTTCAGAGCAAAGCCCTATTCCTAGTCGAGAAGCTGGGCCGACCTAGCGATGTGAAGAGAGCGCTACAACTCGAATTTGCGGGCCAACTCGTCGAGGAACACAATCTCGCAACGAAAGGGCCGGAATACTACAACAAGTTCTTCGGACTAGAGCCGATGCCCTTCGAAGACGAAGAAGAACCAGAGGATCGGGACCCTCGGGTAGAAAAGCTTCTTTTAAGAATGCGAATACCAGGAACAAGAGATGTCTTATTCAAGAACCTGTTTCGCGCCTTTCGCGAACTGTACCAAGACCTTCCCGACGATCCTTACGATGGATTCGCTCGGCTGCAAGTCGCGAAGAAACACATCAAAGTCGCTGACCACATGATGGGAGAGATGGAGTACCTCATCCCAATCGCGATCGACACCGCTTGCAGTACAGTGAAGTCTGACCTTCGCGGTATCGCCGAGCGACGAGCTCTGAAGGCGCTCATTCTCTCCCTCCAGATCCGTACAAAAACGGGTCGCTTCCCAACCGAGCTACCATTATCCGGATCTGAGGCGATGGACCCGTTCTCCGGAAAGCCTCTTAAATTCAAGCAGCTCGACGGCTATCTCGTTGCCTATAGCGTTGGGTTCGACGGCGTGGATGATGGAGGCCAGAACACCATCACGTCAGGTCTCCTTCCAAAAGATATTGGCTTCGGAGTTCGGTAGACCTCCCCATGTCACAGCGTAAAGCCTCTAAGCAAATTGCATTGGCATTATCTGGCCTCCTCGCCATACTGTCAGGCATTTCCGCGTGGGCCTTTATTGACCATGCGCGAACTTTTAAGCGTAACGAATTGGCGAAAGGTCCCCAAGTCGGGCTACCTCGTACGTACAAAGAGCTACGCCGAGAAGTGAGTGCTGAAAAGAATGCCAGACCGTTACTCGATCAATTCGAAGCGGAATACCAGAAAGCAAGGAACACTCTCCTGGGGCAAGAATTGGCAGAAGCCAGACGCAACTTACCAACCACGCGTCAACGCTACTCTGAGTTGCTCTCCAAGTTTGTTGCATCGAATACGAGGCTTACGCAGTTATCCGATCGTATCCGAACTAAGTCAGAGCTCGTAACGTACACCCTGCCCCAACCTGGCTCCCAACCGAAGCTTTTCAATTTTCGGCCGACTTGGAACCTGATTCGCTTTTCGGTGCAGCGAGTAACTGTGCTTCGTAATCAGGGGAAACCGAATGCCGCCATGCGGGTGCTATGTGAAGTAGCACCGATTGCCGGACTCGTCAGACAAGATCCCACTTATCTGGGAAATACGATGTCAATCAGCTTTGAGCGGGCGATCCTGCAAGCCGCGATGACCATCCTAGAGGAACATGGGGCATCACCGTCGGTTCGTGACCAGGCCCTACAACTACTAAAGGAATTTCACGAACCGGCCGATTATCGCGCTTCGATTCGGTACGAGTACGCCACTCTCTTGGCTTTTGAGAGCATGTTGAAAGCGAATCCAAACGAAGCAATCGATCAGTTTTTCCGCATGCGAGAAAGTCCCAACAATCCACAACTGGTTTACGTGAAGCTCCTACTCTCAACGCCCGGGCTTCAAGAGGACATCTTGGCTTTTCCATTGAGCCAACTTCGGCAAGCGTTTGAAACTTTGCCAACTGACCCAAACCAGGCAAAGGAGCGCATCCAACTGGCCAAGAAACTTGAGGTCGGTCAGTTGAATCTTCTCTCGAGATACACCGTCCTGAGTGACCTCTTGAGCCCCGTCCGCAGCGGACCGTACGAGATTGCGGCTAACCAAATTGCAGAACGCCGTGCGTTTGAAGCGATTGTCGCGTGTCTGGCGCACAAAGAGAGATTCGGTTCATACCCAGAGCAACTCCCAGTTGCCGGTGAAACGGCTCTGGACCCCTTTTCTGAGAAGCCATTAAAATACATTGCGACCCCAACATCGGTAAAGATCTACAGCGTCGGCAGGGACGCCGTCGACCACAGCGGCAACTTCACCGCGACTGATCGGAACAAACGAGACGTTGGTTATGGTCTCCCCATTCAGCGCTGGCCCCCTCGACGTGCAAACGAACAAGCCGCCTTATCGCAGCGAGTTCAGCCTATCAAGCAGCCCTGAGCCCCGGACGACAGATTCTCCAATTTCCCTGCGGTGAATCTTCAATCAATGCCTTATAATTTCTTGATGGATCAGTTCAAGAAGCGCCCTAAAACCCCAGATCACCTCTGTCTTTCCGGCCTTCTTGTCACATTTGTCTTTGCGGCAGGCTGTGCTTCCGGATCAAAGTCATCCTCCCGCAACGAGGAGTTCAAGCTCGCAACGGCGGCCGGGTTACCGAAATCGTGGGAAGACCTACGCCAACCCTACAACAGAGAACAGGACATGCGTGAACCGTTGGCCGAGTTTGCGAGTGTGTGGAAACCTGAATGGGCGAAAGCAGGGCGCATGTCTCCTACGGCAGGAGCAGGCTATGGTGACCAGTCTCCTGTCCGTATTGGTGAGCCCGGCTATAACTTAAGAACACTGACCGAGAAAATCCTTCAAAGCACGGAACTCACTGTCTTTGCTAACCCGGAACAAAGCTTCGACGGTACTACCGACTTCGTTTGGCAGACCTGTGCACCATCGGATTACCTTGCAGCCCGAGCGCGGGTTCTATGCCTTCGAGGCCAACCTGTGGAGGCGCTCGAAGTACTCACTTCCGCAACCAAACTCGTTCGAGTACTTCGTCCAGAGGTGAGCTTAATGGACTCCGAACTGGTAGCGAAGGTGAATGAGCGACTCCTGATCGGAGCGGCAATTCAAATCCTCAACCAACATGGGTCCAATCCGAAGGTACAAACTGGATCGCTTAAGTTCCTAGAGGCACTCGGACGGCCACCGGACGTTAGACGCACCATGCAGGCCAAATTTGCCAGTGTCCTGTTAGACGAGAACCGTCTCAACACGAAAGGCGAAGCCGAAATCGACGTGTTCTTGCGAGTCGAAGAGACCCTCGACGAAAGTTCGGAAGGGAAGCTAGATCCAATTGTTGAGCAACTTCGAACCGAGTTGAAAGACCCGGCCAAACGGGATTCCATGTTCGAGCGATACTTCCGCGCTGCGCGACTCCTCTACCAAGATCTCCCAGAGGACCCGAACGACGGCTATGGGCGACTACAAGCAGCCAAAAAGCATGCTGCCCTAAACGCAAAACGAACGGAGCCGCTGGACTACCATGTGTCTTTCGAGATACGTGAATCCTACGCGAATGTTGATGGCGATCTCCGCGATCTGGTTAATCGACGTAGTTTGAAGGCACTTGCGCTTGCGCTACAAGCCCGAACCAAGACCGGAAGTTTGCCCAACGAGCTGCCGCTGTCGGGACTTGAAGCCATCGACCCGTTCTCCGGAAAGAAGTTGATCTATAAGCAAATCGGTGACAGGCTCGTGGTCTACAGCATCGGCCCCGACAACGAGGATAATGGTGGGGCCGATGTGGGCTCGATCAGTAACAACCCGACGGACATCGGGCTCGTATTACGCGAGATTCGCTAAACGAGTCCCGAAATTCGCGGAACCAAATTAGCACTATCGCAAAATTTCAACCGACACCACGCTCTCCGGCGCGGCGGTGAAGTTGATCGTTGCACCGAGCTTCACCGGCACGGATCGCGACGTTTCAAAGGTCGGCGCGCCGAAGCTGAATCCGCGCGCGCGTCGGCCTTTGAAACCCTTAGTCGAGATTGTGAAGCTCATCGGCTCCTTCGTCTTGTTGACCGCGACGAGCGTCAGGCGCCGAGAGTTTCGCTTGTCCACTGCGGCGTACACCGAGTTCAGGTTCGGCCGCTGTCCGGTGACGGCAAGGGCAGTGTCGCCGAACTTGGCCCCTTTGCCGTCGAAGTTGATGTAGGCACGGAAACCGCCGAGCTGCGCCGTGTCCGTCGCGCTCATTCCCCAGTTACAAGCCGCAAAAACACCGTACCGGCCAAACAGCCCCAGCACGTCCGCCTGTGCTAGGAGTCCGCTCGCCACCTTGCCACCGCCATAGTTGTATTCCGAGATTCCAAGCTTGGTTCCTGGATAGTGCTTTGCAATCTGCGCCTGGATCCGAGGTAGAAGCACGATCGGCTTTTTGCCAAGTACATCGGCAATCCAGCTGGTTTCCACGTAGGAGGCATCCCAAAGGGATCGTGGAGCTTGAATGCGTGCTGCCGGCGTTCCTGGCTTGTCTTCTCCCCAAGCAATGCGAACATCGTCGCCACGCGCCTCGGGATACCAGTGGATGTCTAGGACGTCGAGCAATCGCCGTCCTGCTTTCAGCTCCGCCCGGCGCATTTCCTGCAAGTACACGTCCAAGAAGTCACGGCCATTGCCGTCTGGAGCGCCCTGGAATGTGCGGAATCCCTGCCAGCCGTAGTTCGCGGGTCCGAAAACAAGCGCCCTTGGCGCGACCGCTTTGATGGCCCCGGCGTACTCTTGATTGATCGAGATGATCTGAGCGTATGTCGGGTTCTTCTGCCAAACGCGCTGGTGGGTGCTGCCCCAAAGGTCCGGCTCGTTGTCGAGGCTATACCAAGCTGGCGTGTTCCGCTTTCGGGTCTTTTCCACCCACGCCACAAACTCATCCTGAAAGACCAATCGGTCGTTTAAGTCTGGCGGGAATGCAAACTTGCCGGGCTTCCGCGCGAACGACTTGAAGAATCGGGTGTTCAAGTAGTCCGGGGTTTTCGCAACATCGCCGTCCTCGTTCTTATCGGCTGAAACGTAGCCCATGCCCGGCACAGTGAGCAAAACCGTTGCGCCGTTCGCTTGGGCCGGTCGCATAAAGTTGCTGACCGTCCAGCCAGGCTCATTGCTGGTGCCCATGTAGCCGTCGTTTTGGTGCTGGTAGTCGTTGCCCGCGTTGCTTGCATTGGTTTCCCAGTTGTAAGCCGACATTCGGTTTCCACCTTGCCGTGCTAGGGTGAATCCTCCGCCCATCTTTGACCACTCGGGAAAGTTGAGGCCATAGATGTACGGCGAAATCGGCTTCTTCACCGTTGCATCCACGCTGATGACCGCCGAATTTTGCGCGGTGGGCAATACAACAAGGGCCGAAACTAGACTCAACATCGACATCTTCCGTCACCATACCCCCGAAGATTCCGGAGTTCAAAAACCATTGGCGAAGCAAGACAATGGGTCGCATACTAAGGATATGTTCCTGCTCGCCGCAATCTCTGCGATGCAATCGGGTTTTCCCGCCCAGATCGAATCAAAGACCAAGATTCCAAAAGGGGAGTACATCCTCCCCAGCGCGACCGACGATCGTGGCGCATCGGCAGCGGTTGTGATCTCTGGCGACAACATGACGGTTGACCTCAAAGGTGTTGTTCTCCGCGGAGGGCTCTCCACGGCCGAGCCAGATGAGCGAAGCGGCATCGGCATCGAGATTCGCGGCAAGAATGTCACTCTCAAAAACGCCCGCGTGCACGGCTACAAGGTCGCCGTTTTCGCCCGAAATGCTCCGGGCCTCAAGATTCTGGATTCCGACTTTTCCTACAACTGGAAGCAACGCCTGAAATCGACCCCAGAGAAGGAAGACCTCAGCGACTGGCTGAGCTATCACAACAACGAAGCGGGCGAGTGGCTTCGCTACGGTGCGGCAATCTATCTTGAAAACTGCGACCGGTTCGAGGTTCGAGGAAACCGCGCCGTGGGCGGACAAAACGGGCTGATGTTAACCGCCTGCGACGACGGCCTCGTCTGGAATAACAACTTCTCCTATCTCAGCTCGCTGGGAATCGGAATGTACAGATCCAGCGACAACCGGATCATGCACAACCGGCTGGATTACTGCCTTCGCGGATTCAGCTACGGGGTCTACAACCGCGGCCAAGACAGCGCGGGCATCCTCATTTATGAACAGTCGAACGACAACGTCTTCGCCTACAACTCGGTAACCCACGGCGGAGATGGCTTCTTCCTCTGGGCCGGGCAGGAGACTATGGACTCCGGCAAAGGTGGTTGCAACGACAACCTGCTTTACGGCAACGACTTCAGCCACGCTCCGACCAACGGCATCGAGGCTACGTTTAGCAAGAACACCTTTGCGAACAACCTCATCTTAGAGTGCTGGCACGGGCTTTGGGGCGGCTACAGCTACAGCTCGTCAGTGATCGGCAACCTCTTTGGCTATAACGTCGAAAGCATCGCGATTGAGCACGGCCAACAAAACGTGATCCAGGACAATGCGTTCTTCCGCGATGGCACCGCCATCAAGCTCTGGATGAACGAAAAGCAAGACCCAACCTGGGGCTACGCAAAAGTCCGGGACACCGTGAGCAAGGGGTACCGAATCCTCGACAACACGTTTTCGCAGCACTCCCTTGGGATGACAAACTCGCCCGACGGGCTGGTGGATTACGGCGCCGCGCTACAGCTCACCGCCACGTCTGATGTGGAAGTCGGAAAGAACCGATTTGAACCTGGCGGGACCTTGCTCGACCTTCGTGGGCCGTTCAAGAACTTCATTTTTGCCGGAACTGGCCCAGTCAACGCCGTGAATCTTCCCGCTCTGGGCACTGGCTTTGCAAAGGAATACCAAGGGCACTACTACGTAGCCGGGAATCACGAGGGGTTACTCGCCCCAGCCTCGCCCCTGTTGGCCGCCAAGTTGCCCAATGACCCCGCCGACGCCTACGCGGACCGGTTCCTGACGAACTGGCATCCGCTCAAGAATAAAGCTGGTGACTACCTCAGCCTCGGCAAGCGACTGGAAGGGCTAAATGTTCTTCAGGTGCAGGCAGAAACGCTCAACCTCGCCCCTCGCCCGCTTCCGAACGGCATCGATCCATTCCTGAAGCCCGGAACACCGCGCGGCTGGCGAACCATGATCGTGGACGAGTGGGGACCTTATGACTTCAAGCGCCCGATCCTGCGCGTGAAGCCGATGTCCGACACGGCAACCGGCCTGGTGCTGCAGTTGCTCGGTCCAAAGGGAAGCTGGAAGATCAAAAACAGCAAGGGTGTGAAGGCGACCCTGAACTCCAAGGTCAGCCCGATGGAAATCACGCTGGTCCGCGATTCCGCAATCCCAGATCGAAACCTCACCGTGACCTACAACGGGGCCGAAACAGTGGACTACCGTGGCATCCTATCTCCGAAGAACACCGATATTGACGTGACTTGGCGAGAATTCCGAGCCGAGGCAGACTGGGACGTCAACTTCTACCTGTGGGACCCCGCCACTCAGGATCCTCGCAAAGATGATCAAGCGTTTCGGCGGAACCCGATTCTCGCCAGCGAGAAGTTCAAGAATCTCGATTTCGCCGGCTACGGTCGGTTTGCCAAAGGCGTCCCCGCCACCCATTTCGCCACTACGGCCGAGGCAGAAATCGAACTACCCTCCGGCCGATATGAGTTCTCAATCGTGGCGGACGACGGCATTCGACTCTACGTTGATGGCGAACTGGTGATTAAGGACGGTTGGAAGTACCAGGGCCCAACCGAATACAAAACCGTGTTCTCCGGCGGAAAGCGAAAACTCCGGATCGAACACTTTCAGATCGATGGATATGCATCGTTGAAGACAAAAATTCGGAGACTGTGACCCGAAAGACAAAACTGTGGGGGGATTTGTCAACTCCTTTGTATAATGCGGCATCTCCAAGGCGCGCAACGAGGCTCGCCCGCGAATATGCCTAATGCAAAACGAGTCTCTTTCGCTCTTTGACGCCTATGATCGGGGCGGTTTTTTCGATGAGATGCTGACCGAAGATGGTCCGCGGCCTCATTACCAAAAGCTGTATCAAAACCTATCGGCAATGTCGCACCACGAGTTCCGCGCTCGTACCGAATTAGCGGATCTCACCCTGATGAACCAGGGGATCACCTTCACGGTTTACGGAGACGAGGAAGGCACGGAGAAGCCATTCCCTGTCGACTTGGTGCCCCGAATCATTCCTGCTAGCGAGTGGGCACACCTTGAGCGGGGACTTGGCCAACGTGTCCGGGCCCTCAACCTGTTCCTTCACGATGTCTACCACGAGGCCAAGATCCTTTCCGATGGCCCGATCCCGCGCGAACTTGTAGTTAACGCTCCAAACTTTCGGCGCAACTTCATTGGGGCAAACGTTCCGGGAGACATCTACATCCACATCTGCGGCTCGGACCTCATTCGCGACGCGGACGGCACCTATCGAGTCTTAGAGGACAACTGCCGAACGCCGAGCGGAGTCAGCTACATGCTCGAAAACCGGTTGATCCTCACGCGCGTCTTCCCAGGATTGTTCCGCGAGAATAGCGTCCGACCGATCGACGACTACCCGAGCGTTTTGCTCAATAACCTGCGATCCTTTGCCCCTCCGGGCCGAGAAGAGCCTAACGTTGTGCTCCTAACTCCGGGCGTTTATAACTCGGCGTACTTCGAGCACGCCTTCCTCGCCCAGCAAATGGGGATCGAGCTCGTAGAAGGTCGTGATCTCTTCGTCGACGACAACATGGTCTTCGTTAAGACCACCCGAGGTCCGCAGCGAGTCGATGTCATCTATCGCCGCATCGACGACGACTTCCTTGACCCGTTGGTTTTCCGGCCCGAAAGCGCTCTTGGCGTGCCAGGCATCGTAAACGCCTACCGAAGTGGCAATGTCGTGCTTGCAAATGGCATCGGAACCGGCGTTGCGGACGATAAGGCGATCTACCCCTTCGTGCCCGACATGATTCGGTACTACCTTGGCGAAGAGCCGATTCTGGAGCAGGTCCCAACCTACCTTGGCTGGCGAGAAAGCGACCTCCAGTACATGAAAGACCATGCCAAAGAGTTGGTTTTCAAAGCCACCAACGAAAGCGGCGGTTACGGAATGCTCATCGGTCCGCAAGCCAGCCCAACCGAGATTTCTGACTACCTCAACCAAGTCATGGCCGATCCTCGAAACTACATCGCTCAACCTCTGATCGCCCTGTCTCGAAGCCCGTGCTTCGTGGAAGACCGATTTGAGGGCCGGCATATCGACCTGCGTCCATTCATTCTTTGCGGCAAAGATTCGGTCACCATCATGCCCGGCGGCCTCACGCGGGTTGCCCTGAGAAAAGGCTCATACGTGGTCAACTCAAGCCAAGGTGGTGGCAGCAAAGACACTTGGGTCCTCGGTGAATCTCGAAACGTGATGCAACAAACCATGGGTTCCATGACCCAGCGGATGGAGGGCGGATGCTAAGTCGACACGCCGACTGCGCCTTTTGGATTGGCCGATACATCGAGCGAGCGGAGGCAACCGCTCGAATGATCGACGTGCATTACCACTTCGGTCTGGAAAGCCCGCTGGTCGGGCGAGCGCTCACCTGGGAGGCGATCCTTGCCATTTCCGGGCAAAAGAAGAAGTTCAATCAGCGCTATCAGGAGATCAACGAACGCAATATCCTGCATTTCTTTGCGTTCGATCAAAACAACTCGAACTCGATTCTGAACTGCGTCCGCCTGGCGCGAGAGAATGGCCGAGCGATTCGCGACCAGATTTCAAGTGAGATGTGGGAATCGCTCAATCGCTACTATCTCGACTATCGACGCTGGAACGTAGATCGGGTCATTTCTGAATCACCGTTCGCCTTCTTCCAAAGCGTCAAGAACGGCTCTCACCTGTTCCAAGGCATCACCAACCGCACCCTCATGATGGGTGAGACGCGAGACTTTCACGATGCGGGCCGATTCTTGGAGCGAGCTGACCAAACCGCGCGAATCCTGGACGTGAAGTACCACGACCTGCTGCCCCGATTCACATCTGAAGTCTCAATTCCGGCTCCGACCGATCCGGCCGTTGTGGACCCATTCTCAGTTGGTGGAACGGTCGACACCCACGGCTGGACCGCCGTTCTAAAGTCGGTCGGCGCATTCGAGGCATTCCGAAAAACCTATCGGCAAGGCGTCACTCCGGCCCGAGTTGCCGAATTCTTGATCCTGAATCCTCAATTCCCGGCCTCGGTTCGTCACAGCATCGGCCGTGTCGAGGGTTGCGTTCGGCGAGTCAGCGGAAACCGAGACCTCAGTCCAAGTAACCCGGCAGAGCGTGCGGTTGGGCGACTGTATAACGACCTCAACTACCTGCGCGCCGACGAGATCATCGCCTCTGGCCTCCACGAATTTTTGGAGACCGTCGAGAAAAGATGCGCGGAAATCGGGTTCGCCATCGGAGCGACCTACCTAAAATATTAGTCCTTTTCGGGCTCGCGTACGTCCCTACTTCACCTTTACCATGTACCTTCAAATTCGGCACCAAACGGAGTATCGCTACTCCGGAGTGTGCACAGAGAGCCATAACGAAGTTCGAGTGCAACCGTTTGATAATGAATTTCAGCGGCTGCT